>ERZ761607.28-NODE-28-length-369284-cov-49.279092_pt1 | contig 369284 bp, 321 predicted proteins | sample MGYA00511164_ERZ761607 | MGnify/ENA primary metagenome ERZ761607 (study PRJEB28899, sample SAMN02445080) | bioreactor sludge metagenome | biome: EBPR sludge | place: Australia: Brisbane, Thorneside Wastewater Treatment Plant | collected 2011-06-22 ... | reverse complement strand
AATGCACTCCAAAGAGAAGCAGAAGCAAAAGAAATTAAAACATCGGGCAATTCGATGCAGGAAATAAGAAAGTATAATTGAAAAAAGTTTTAGTAATAACACATGATTTTCCGCCTTTGGGCAAGGGCAGCGTATTGAGGCCGTTGAAGTTTTCCAAGTATTTCAGGTTATATGGCTGGGAGCCTGTTGTATTGACCTCAACCCCTAAGACATATTACTTCAAAGATGACAGTTTATTGCAGGAAGTTGAATCACTGGGAATACAGGTTTACAGAACGCCGGGCTCAGGTAATAACCTGCTTACAGGCAGGAAGCTGAAGGATCTGCCCAATGAAGGCTCGAGGAAATTAAAGCGCAACATCAGCCGCTACCGCAAACAGCCGGATGAACACAGAAGCTGGATAAGTAAAGCTGTTAAGCTTGGCAAAGAAATTATTGAATCACATAAAATTGAAATAATTTACGCAACGGGTCCATCATTCACCGCGCTAATTGCAGCCGGTGAGTTGAAAGAGAAGTATAAGATTCCCCTTGTAACTGATTACCAAGATTCATGGCTGCACTCACCAAGCGCATATTATCCGATGGGATATCACCGCCTGCGTAATATGAAGCTTGAGCAGGAGGTCATTAAGGTAACCGATGAAATTATCACCACCAACCGAAGGATCAAGGAATACCTTATAGAAGAGTATGATTACCTGAGGCATGATGATATTAACATTATACATCATGGATATGATATTGATGACCTGAATCTTGCGGCGCAGGGTCCACTGCCCGAAAAACCAAAAATGCGTTTTACAACATCGGGGAATTTCTTCGACCTTGTGACGCCAAAATATTTCTTTGAAGGCATGCGCCTTGCATTTGAAAAGAAGCCTGAAATGCGCGGAAAGATTGAAGCGTGTTTCATAGGGGGGCTCTCGAAGGAAAATTTAAAGCTTATACAGAAAAACAATGTTTCGGATGCAGTAGTAAATCCCGGGTATGTTAGCCATATAGACTCGCTAAGATACCTGATGGCAAGTGATGTGTTATGGTTTATGATAGATAAGGGAGTTGGCTCAGAAGTGATTGCGCCGGTAAGACTTGCTGAATATTTTGGCGTACGCAAACCAATACTCGCCTGCACGCCTGACGGCGCTGCGAAGCAGCTTCTGCGTGATTATGACGCTGTAAGGATATGCGAGCCCGATGAACCGGAGGATATTGCTAAATTGATAATCGAGTATTACGAGCTGTATCAACAGAGAATGATGCCTATTGCCAATGAGGAAATAGTTAAGAAATTCAATATTAAGAACCTGACTTATGACCTGGTGCGGTATTTTGAGTTTCTGCGGGATATACCGCCGGAGTTTGGTATCAGGAAGGCGAAGCCTGCTGTTGGGAATGAGTATTAGATTTGGCTTTAGAGTGTGAAGATGTACATTTCCCGAATCACATTCTGTTCCCATACGTACTATAAACAACCTTACTAAAAATGTTCTGTTACTTTCTTTTGAGCGATCAAAAGAAAGTAACCAAAGAAAAATCGCCCGCTGCTGAAAATTACCTGAAATTATTTTCGCTTTACAGGAAAATAACTCGTCACGCATGATGCGCACCATTGGTGCGATTTGCGTGACTCAAACAAATTTTCCTGTGTTGATTCTGCTCAAATAATTTCCTTGACTGCTTACGCAGTCAGACGGTAATTTTCAAAGGCGGGTTTAAATCAAAAACTGGATTATGGTGTTAGGAGTTGTTATTGAATTCTATTTTGACATTTGAGCTTTGGAATTTGGCATTTTATTCATTTCCCTCCATACTCTTGTATATCCGTTCAATTATCTCAACGGTTTTCATTCCTTCGTAGGCGTTGGCGGCGATTGTGCCGCCTTTGGTCAATACATCAAGTACGTTTTCATAGACTTTTTCGTGGTTGCTCATTGAGCCCTGATAGAAACCGTAATCATTTGCGGGCCGCGAAGCGGGGAGTCCCGTTATTTCAAAGCCATCTATTGACTGGTATTCCAGTACATTTAAATACTGACCGCCTATCTTGACTGTTCCTTTTTCACCAAATACTGTGATTGAGCCTTCCATGTTCTGCTTGTGGCTGTTTACGGTGTAGTTAATAGTGCATAAAGCGCCGTTTTCAAATTCGCCGATAACAACCCCCGTATCTTCAAATTCCACGAGTTCGTTATGAATAAAATTTCTGCCAATTCCGTTAAGCGTTTTAAAATCACCGATCAGCCAGTAGAGCAGATCAATGAAATGCGAAAATTGCGTGAATAGCGTTCCGCCATCAATTGCTTTTTTACCCTTCCAGTCCGATTGCCTGTAGTATTCATCGTTGCGGTTCCAGAAGCAATTCAGCTCCACGTTCAGTAACTTTCCGAGTTTCCCGGAATCAATAACTTCCTTTAGTGCGGCAACGGGAGGATTGAAGCGGTTCTGTTTAACTATAAAAAGATCTTTGCCTGATTTATCGGCTTCTATCATCATCCTTTTGCAATCGCTTACGCTGATAGCCATAGGTTTTTCGCACAGTACGTTCTTTCCGGCTTTGAGCGCAAGTATTGTATGCTCTGTATGAAATGAGTTTGGAGTGCAGATTGAAACAACATCAATGTTGTTTTCATTTTTAAGGAGTTCTTCGATCGCATTGTAGGGATCGGCTGAATATTTTTCGGCAAAATCGTTCGCGCGTTCGGGTTTTATATCACATACCGCGGAGAGTTCAGCAATGTTGTTTATTATTTCTGCGTGTCTTGCTGCTATTCTGCCGCAGCCTATTATTGCAAATTTGAGTTTATTCAATAAAAATAATGTTTTGTTGTTGTTGGTCAAAAAGACCAGCAACGGGAAAGAATGTACTTAAGTTACTGCGTTCCCAAACTGAAGTTTGTCCGATGGACTCCTTTGGAGGGAACGAGGTTATTTTGTTGTTTGTATAGTGACCGAAAACGTGATTATACTTTCCCAAACTGGAGTTTGGGAAAGAGATAGATTACACTTATTATGCAAATATCCCGAAAAAGAAGGGGTATTTCAAGTTAAAATACTTTGTCATGCTGAACTCTTAACTTCTGTGGTGTGTTGTTTCAACATTAGTTTTAACAGATTCCCAAACTGGAGTTTGGGAATCAGGGGGAGACCTGGGTATTTGAAAAAACTAATCGTGCCACGAATATATATATAGTTATATACTGTAGTTTAAAAAAAGTAATATCATCTCTGGAAATCTTTTCAAACTATTATTCGTGGCACGAATATTTTCTAAAATAAGTTTCTTTATTCATATTTCAATGACTTCACCCATGCAACGTATTCTGCATCAAGCTCGTTTATGGATTTACCCGTGATCTTTTCCATTTGTTTTATTCCGGTGTTGTCATCGTTATAGGAATCACGGAAGTTTTGGTAATATTTTTTCAGCAGACCCTGTTCCTGCATGTACATACATAAGTAGCGGGCTTGAGAATAATTCACGTCGCTTCCATCGCCGTAAAATTCTTCCCAATTGGTTTTCATTAATCGTTCAATTGACTTATAACTCTTATCAGCAATCGCATCCTGCAGCGCCGGCAGGCGCCAGTTAACGTAGCCGAGGATAGTTTTGTTGTTAAGCGAACAGCGTTCGTACAGCGAGCCAAGTCCTTCGTTGAACCATGACGGGATATCGGGGAAATCGTAGCGTGCAAGCGCGTGTGTCATTTCATGCACCAGTGTGCCGGTTCCGGTGTTGATATTCATTAACATAGTTTTTTCTGAGGGCTTGTAGTAACCATATTTGGAAAGGTCATCATCATCATAAAGCGATTTAGCCCAATAACGGTATGTTTTGTCATCTTTGAAAAGGAAAATAGTTGTTGCCTCTGTGGGTTTAGTGTGAAAGTAGTCATTGTAGAAGCAATCAACAGCGCGGTCGATCGTCTGGGTTAGTATCTTTTCAGTTTCAGCTTCGTTAAGGTTACTTGCAATAACAAAGTATGAATGTTCTTTCACAATGAAATCACTAGTAAGCTTGCCGGTAAGCTCATTTATTCTGCTTGTGAAATTGATCACAACGCTATCGCCGGTAACCGGCTTTACGGCAGCGGAATTTTCTTTGGTGCTTCCTGCAGAATTTTCAGCAGGTCTGCAATCTGAAACAAGAAATATGAGCATTGAGTAAATTAAAATCTTTTTCATTGGCTTGAAGTGTTAAGTATATACAAGTATGTAAACTGTTAAAAGTGTCAGGTGTTCCCGCTAACGAGTGTTAGGTAAAATGCATAAAATGTACTTCAATTTACAAATATTTACACCTAATTATGGAAAATTTTATCATATTATATAGTAACTATTTTGGGTAATTTATAAAAATAGTATTGCTTGAAATAGTGCATTAATTTCATTAACTTAATGAACTAAAAATACGAGAAATTATTGAAAAAAGATAACTCCAAAAAAGAGGCAGAAATTAAAAAAGAGGCAGATATAAATAAATCAGCAGAAATAAAAAGCGAGGCAGAAATATTGAATCCTGAAAATATAGAGCCCACAGAAGCCCCTGAAAATGATGAATATACTGAAGGAGAAGATAATCCTTTAGATGAGCTGAGCCCGGCCGAATTAGACGCGAGAAAGCGCGATTTTGAAATGGAAGCCGTTCCGCATATGAAGCTGCTGTTTAATTACGCGCAAAGAATGACCGGTGACCAGCTGGAAGCAGATGACCTGGTACAGGATACCTATATGCGCGCATTCAGGTTCTTCCACAAGTTTGAGCGTGGAACTAACTGTAAAGCGTGGTTGTTCAGGATAATGAAGAATTGTTATATCAACAAGTACCGTAAGACGAAGAAAGAGCCATCAAAAGTTGATTATGAAGATGTACAGAACTTTTACGATTCAATAAGAGATGATGTAGTTGATCCGAACGATCTTGAACACAAGGTGTTCAGCAACCTGCTTGATGATGAATTAATGAACGCTCTCAATTCATTGCAGGATGATTATAAAACGGTTGTAATACTGTGCGACCTTGAAGGATTAAGCTATGAAGAAATAGCTGAGTTCCTTGATGTGCCGATAGGCACGGTAAGAAGCCGCCTTCACAGAGGAAGAAAAATATTACAGAAAAAGCTTCAGGACTATGCAAGGTCGAGAGGCTATTCGGTTGAATCAATGGCGTAGGTCTTTTAAACCAGCATTCATTTTTTTAAACCGGAATTAGACGGAGAAAATTGTTATTATCAAAAACCATCAAATACTATGCCTATGGGTCTAAATACTACTACTTTTAACATAGATGAGTTAATTTCATCCTATGCAGATAACCAAATAACAGATCCAGATTTAAAGAAACAAATAGAAGACCTTTTAAGCAAAGATCAGAAACTGAGCGCTAAATACAAAGCTGAAGTTCTGACCAAAGATCTTTTACGGACAAGGTTACCTGAAGTCGAGCTTCCTTCCGCTACTTATCAGAGAGTAATGCTTTCAATTGACAGCATGATAGCGGATTCTAAAAAAAAATACAATACAGCTGTTAGCCATCAGGGTAATTTAGCTGCCGCCGAAACCGAATATCCCACATTCTGGCAATCATTAAAACAGGCATTCACCGAAAAATTCATTGGTGTGCCCAGGTACGCATTTGCAGTACTTGCATTTGTAGTTATCGGGGGCCTGGTTGTATTTTCAGGCGGAAAGAAAACCCGCAATCCCTATATTTTAGCCGGTACAGAATCCAGTATAATGGTACAGGCTGTAAACAGTTTCAACAAAGTTCTTAAGGGTGATGTTAAGCCGCAATTAACTTCCAGCAATGCCGCTGAGGTTGAGAAATTTGTAATGGAAAAAGCGCATTTTGATCCTTACGTTCCCGAGATAGAAGATTACAAGATCTCAGGGGTAGTATGTAATGAATATAAAGGTCAAGAACTGGCGCATATAATATACAAAAATAATGACGGTTCCGTAATTTATATTATGCAGGTCCCGATATCTGCTATGCATAAAAAGAATCTGGAGCTGCCAGACGATGTACAGAATGAAATAGTGAAGGCCAAATATTACATGTGTGATGAAGTTGATGAAAACGATTGTACTATGACCCTGTGGTACAAGGAAGATAATGTTTGCGCATCAGTAACTACTATGCCCAAACAGGAAATGTACACAACTTTCACCAGGTTTAATAAATAATCAATTAAAGAAATAACTTAATGCAAAGGTTAATTTTAGTTTTAATTATAGCAGCGGCAGTATCGTTCAACTGCTCTGAAAAGAAGGATTCAACGGATGTAAAATACCCGGATAACAAACAGAATACTGAGCAGAACACACAGCAGCAGACACAGAAACAGGATACTAAGCCGGCTTCAGGCAGTTCATTTGTTGTGAAAGATGTTGATAAGGATGTTGCCAAAGATAAGATGGTTGATTTTAAATGGGATGAGAACGGCAAGGAAATGAAGCTTTCAGATTATAAAGGAAAAGTAATTTTGCTGAATTTCTGGGCAACATGGTGTCCGCCATGCAGAAAAGAGCTGCCGGATCTTTCAACAATTTCAAATGAACTGAAAGACAAGGATTTCAAGATGATAGGTGTTTCGGTGGATGATAACCAGGATGTATTGAACAGTTTTCTGAAGACGAATAATCTTTCATACACTGTGGTGTTTGAACCAAATGAGCTTGTAGCCAAGTATATGACAGCGGCGGGTCAGAACCAAAACGTGGTTCCCCAAACCTACATAATAGATAAGAATGGTAAGGTTGTTGAGGCAATAATGGGTTCCAGAAGCAAAGCGGATTTTTTGAGTATAATTAGTAAGTATTTGTAAGAGATAAATTTGTATATGGTTGTTGGTGTCAACACCAACAACGGGGAAATAGAGACAAATTTTGATTCGTATTAGAAGCCGACTCATGTTATGAGTCGGCTTTTTTATTTATAGTCGTAGGTGAAATTAATACAAAAAAAATCAGGTATGCAAGTCATGCAACACCAACAACTGATAAAAATCAAAATTTGAAAACGTGATTAATCACTCATAAAAAAATGTTTAGTTTTATTATATATATACAATGGACTATTTAAATTTGGTATTTTGAGACTTAAAGAATAATTCTCAATGTAGCGAATTTCAGGTAATGGTTTATCTCCGGTATCATATTTGGTGTAATACGGCCTGTAACTGAATCCTTTTTCTATATTTATTGAAGTCTTATTTTCAAGGTTTATAATTGTTAGAAAACCTAGACTATCAGGATAAAACCTGTTTACTTTTTTATACTCTTCAATTGAGGTTATTAATTTCTTACCATAAACAAAATTAAGATTTATAAGTCTACCTTTATAAAAAGGAATTATTAATATTAAATAAAGTCCTATTCCAGCCAATATTAACATGACAAATAATTTCTTCATGTTATTATTCCGTAGTTTATAGACTAAAAAACAAAATATAACAATTATAAAAAAGTATAATACTATTTGTGAGTCTAAGTAAAGGCTGTTAATGAAACCTCCCCATGAAAGATACAGGTCTCGAATTAAATAATTATATATCGTTTGCATAAATTGATTCAGTGGTAGTTAGAATTCATATAACTTAAATCTAAAAATGTTCATTTTCAATTCAAGTTATTGTATAATTTCTACGCCGTTGTTGGTCTTTTGACCAACGACAGATTTCAAATTATATTTAGACGTTGGTGAGAACACCAACGTCGGCGAAAAGTTGTTGGTGAACTTAGAAACAAGTCAAGCAACACCAACAACGGGGGAATGAGAGTGAGCGATTTTATTACGCCCCGATGGGGCTCCGGGTTTCAGTTCGTGTATTCCGATGGGCTTTGCCCATCGCTAAGATATTTTCGCCCTTTCAGGGCTGCTGATTCTATGCCGTCGTTGGACTTTTGGCCAACGACAGATTCATTATTATATTTAGATGTTGGTGAAAACACCAAAGTCGGCGAAGAACTAGGAAATAACATCCGGTTTCTTCTGTGAGAGGGTCCAGCATCTGCCGATATATTCGGCAAATTTTATGTATATTTGTATGCAGAGTATCAATTATATAATTGAGATTGAGCTAAAAATTTAGTAAATTTAACAGTTTATTTGTAATTATTGCATCAAAATTACCTGATTTAATAAATAAACACCGGCCCGGATGGTGAAATTGGTATACACGCTGTGTTCAGGGCGCAGTTCCGGTTACGGAGTGCGAGTTCGAGTCTCGCTCCGGGCACTATAAAATAAAATAAAATTGAATGTCCAGTGCAATCAGGAAGAAATGGACAATATCAAGCGCAGCAGATGAAGAAAAGGTTAATAATCTATCTCAGGAGATAAACGTACCCGCCTCTTTAGCCGGAATACTGGTTGAGAGGAAAATACACTCACGCGCTGATGCGAAGAAATTTTTCGTCCATGATTTAAAAAATCTCTATGACCCGTTCCTTATGAAAGGAATGGAAACCGCTTCCGAAAGGATCATAGAGGTTATAAAGAACAAAGAAAAGATCCTTATCTTTGGAGATTATGATGTGGATGGCACTTCAGGTGTTTCCATGTTTCATACATTCCTTAGAGATCTTGGTGTACCCAACGAAGTATTCATTCCAGACAGGTTTACAGACGGATACGGTCTTTCAAACACAGGCATAGACCATGCGAATTCGCTTGGCATAAAACTGATTGTTGCTATAGATTGCGGAATTACCGCGGTTGATAAGGTTGATTATGCCAATTCACTTGGCATTGATATGATAATCTGTGACCATCACCAGCCGCCGGCAACACTGCCAAATGCATATGCCATTTTGGATGCGCTGCAGCCGGACTGCAATTATCCTTTTAAGAGTCTGTGCGGTACCGGTGTAGCCTTTAAATTAATACAGGCAGTTTGCCAGAAGCTTGAGCTTAATGCCTGGCAGGCACTGCTTGATTTTGTAGCAGTGGCAACAGCCGCAGACATGGTTCCCGTAATAGACGAGAACAGAACTCTTATAAGCTATGGATTTAAGCAGATCTTAAACAATCCAAGACCCAGCTTCGCGACAATATTCAAAAACTCCAGTTTAAAGCTTGAACATATTACAACTTCAAATGTTGTGTTCACAATCGGTCCAAGGATTAACGCTGTAGGCAGGCTTGGCGACGCAACGCGCGCGGTAAAATTCTTAACCAGCAGATCAATAGCAGAGGCTGAGGAATTAATGAGCGTACTTGAAAAAGAAAATTCAAACCGCAAAAAAATTGACAGCGAAATATATCTGCAGGCGCAAAGCTCATACGAAAATTATAAGATCGAGACAATTAACAGCGAGGCTAAAGATGATGTAGCTATAGTGCTGCATAATCCTGAGTGGCATCCTGGGGTGCTTGGTATAATTGCATCAAGGATGGTTGAAAAGTATTACAGACCGTCAATTATTCTAACCACCTTTAACGGATACGCAAAAGGTTCGGCACGCAGCATTAACAATTTCAATATTTACGAAGCTATTAAGCGAACATCAGAGGAATGCGGAGCGGTTGTACAGTTCGGCGGTCACTTTCATGCTGCGGGTATTGAAATTGAAATTGAAAAGGTTGAGGAATTCAGAAATACATTTAACAGGATAGCAAAGACCATTATAAATGATACATTGAACGGCAAGGAAATGCTTGTTCCTGAAATTAAGGTTGATGCTGAGATCGATGTATCAGAAGTTAACCAGAGGTTTGTGAAGATATTGAGTCATTTTGAACCCTTCGGTCCCGGCAACATGACGCCGGTATTTTTGACGAGGGATCTTGTGATAGTTGGCGACCCTAAGACATATAATGGTTCAACTACGGTGTTTAAGGTGAGGAAGGCTACGCAAAACGGCAACAGGTTTGATAATTACAGCTTCGATTGTGTATATTACCAGTCACCTGATCTTGATGAGACTTCACGCTATCATTTAAGAACAGGAACGAAACTTGATATTATTTATTCCGTAGAAGAAAATCACTGGAACGGCAATACGAAGACTCAGTTCAGGATAAGGGATCTTAAGATCAATTAGCTTAAGGCAAAAGGTATCCGTCGAAGCCGGATTTCAATCAAGCTTCGCTTGATTTCAAAAAAGCAAAAGGCAAAAATAGAAGCAGGAAACATTTTAAATTAAGTAAGTTTAATATATTATTATAGTATAGTATGTCAGGACATTCGAAGTGGTCAACAATAAAGAGGAAAAAGGGCGCAATTGACGCGGCCCGCGGTAAGGTATTTACCAAGATAATCAAGGAAATCACTGTAGCGGCAAGGATAGGCGGCGGAGATATAGAGGCTAATCCGCGTTTAAGGCTGGCGGTTAACAGCGCAAAATCCAACAATATGCCCGCTGATAATATTACACGTGCCATTAAAAAGGGTACGGGCGAGCTTGAAGGTGTAAGTTATGATGAAATAACATATGAAGGTTACGGTCCGGGTGGTGTTGCGCTGATAATTGAATCGATGACCGATAACAGGAATCGTACTGTTGCTGAGCTTCGCCACCTGCTTTCCAAACACGGAGGTAATTTGGCTGAATCAGGCGCGGTAAGCTGGAATTTTGAACGCAAGGGTGTTATTACTGTTGCCAAGGGTACATATACGGAAGATGACCTGATGAATGTGATACTAGAGGCAGGGGCAGATGATATGGAAGGCGCGGATGATTTTTTTGAAGTGACTGCATCACTTGAGAATTTTGAAACTGTTCGGAAAGCTATTGAAGCTTCGGCATTGAATGGCGCGAAAATTGAAAGCGCATCTCTGCAATATGTACCAAAACAAACCACAAAAGTTGAAGGAAGCGCAGCTGAATCAACAATGAAACTGATTGGCGTAATTGAAGATAATGATGACGTTCAGAATGTATATACCAATGCTGATATTGATGAAAAAGTAATGGAAGAGTTTGGATGAGGATGTCAGACGTGAAACGTGATCCCGCCGAGGCGGGACTGCAAAATCACTGTTTGATTTTTTGAACGTGAGCTGTGAAGATGTTATAAATATAAGTGTACTATTCATTACCGGTTATTTAAAAGTAAATGATAATTTTAGGAGTTGATCCCGGAACGCTTTTTACCGGCTACGCCGTTTTAAGCGGAGTAAATGAAAAGCTTGAGCTTCTGAGTTATGATGTAATTAAGATTCCCGCCAAAAATAAACTGCCTTTACGCTTAAAACAAATTTATGATTCGCTGGTAGATGTGATAGAAGAATATAAACCGGATGAGTTTGCCATAGAAACCGCGTTTTACGGAAAAAATGTGCAATCAACCCTGAAACTGGGTCATGCAAGGGGAGTATCAATTCTTGCTGCCGTAAATAAACAGATACCCACAACGGAATACTCGCCCCGTGAGGTTAAGAAATCGGTATCGGGACTTGGCGCGGCATCAAAAGACCAGGTAAGGTTTATGGTTTGCAGTATTCTGAAACTCAAAGCAGATACACTGCCGAAGAGCGCGGATATATCAGATGCTATTGCAGTGGCATTGTGCCACCACAATAAATTGCTTGGCGGGGGAGTTAAGAATAGCAAAAGCAATTCGTGGGAATCTTACGTTAAGGAAAATCCCAAAAAGGTGAAGATACAAAGCAGAAAATAAATTACAGATGATAGACTATATAAAAGGAAAACTCATCAGCAAGAAGGTTACATCGATTGTAATCGAGGCGGGGGGGCTTGGGTACAGTATAAGTACAACGGCGGGAGCAACTGAGAGGATCGGTAATACAGGTGATGAGGTCAATATTTCTGTGCACCTGCATATAAAAGATAACCCGTTTTCTGTGATGCTGTACGGCTTTCAGGATGAAAACGAAAGGGAATGCTTCAGGCAGATAATATCGGTATCGGGTATAGGTCCGAAGACTGCACTTGGAATACTTTCAGCAATAAAATATACTGAGCTTATTGATATGATATCACGGGGTAATTACACGCCGCTGACGGCAATACCGGGAGTAGGCAAAAAAACAGCGGAGCGGCTTGCGATGGAACTGAAGGATAAAATAGGAAAAATAGAACCTGAGCAGGGAAGTGTTGTAATGAACCAGGGAAAGCTGGGAGAATTAAGCAAGGCGTCTGAGGTAATATCCGCGTTAATGGTATTGGGTTACAACAGGCTTGAAGCCGATAAGATGGTGAAATCAGTTTCAACAAGAAAGGATTTTATGGACCTGCTGCCTGAGGAGATAATCAGGGAAATTTTAAGAGGGAAATGAAGAAAAAAGTAAATATAGTAATTGACGCATTAATAAATTCCATTAGAAATATAGTAAGCGGCGAGGTTTTTGATACAGTTGTGATAAAAGTCGCAGAGAGTGATTTTAAATTTCTGAAAAAAGGATGGGCATTTAACTGGATTCAAGAATCAAAGGATTATAGTGTCTATAAATTGACTACAAGGGAAAATCCGGAAATTATTCAGGGTTTGGTGAGTATTAGAAAAAATGTTGATCACATTTTTATTAATTTGATTGAAAATGCATCATTTAACATTGGGAAAAATAGAGTATATGAGGGAGTAGCAGGTAATTTGTTTGCTTTTGCATGTAAATTTTCAATGGATTCGGGCTATTTGGGCAATGTTTCTTTCGTTGCAAAAACGAATTTAATTTCGCATTATGAAGAAACAATAGGGGCTAGAAGATTTGGCACGAGTAATATTATGGCAATTGACTATTTTGCAGCTCAACAATTAATTCAAAAGTATTTCAAGGAGAATTTGTGATGGGATTCATTAAGGAACCTGAAGGTATAACTTTTTATGTCGAAAACAGGGAATTAACAGCCAAAGAGAAAAAAATACTTTCTGATTTTTTTGCACTGCAAAATAAAAAAGCGCTAAAAAGCATCGAAGTCAGAAATGAAAGAAAGAAGAATATCAGGAAAAGAATAAGTAAGAAAAAAAAATTAACTTAATCTGAATTTATTCCATTGTATTGAGAATTTGACTCTACCCTTCAAACTCTGTCTTTTCAATTTCCTCGATCGGAATCGGGTAATTTCCACTAAAGCAGGCATCACAGTAACCTACTTTTTCTCCATGTTTATTCACACCCTGCGGCACAGAATCATGCAGCTTTTCGAGTGATAGATACTCCACAGAATTTACATCAAGATATTCCCTGATCTTTTCAAGATCCTCGCCGCATTGATTTGCGATAAGCTCACCTTTAGAGGGAAAATCCATTCCGTAATAGCACGGTGAAATGATCGGTGGTGAAGTAATTCTTAAGTGAATTTCTTTTGGACCCGCTTCTTTTACCAGTCTTACAAGCTGTCTTGCAGTGGTTCCCCTTACAATAGAATCATCAACTATAACAACGATCCTGTCTTTCAGAACTGATTTTACCGTGTTGAATTTTGATTTAACCTTAATTTCGCGGTTATCCTGTCCCGGCTGTATGAATGTTCTTCCGATGTAATGGCTGCGGATGAGACCAAGCTCAAGCTTAACATAGGGATTACTTTTAATTGTTTCGGTAACGTATCCAAGCGCAGCTGTGTTGCTGGAATCAGGTACGCTAATGACCACAACTTTTTTATCTTCGATGTTAGCTTTGGGCGCAGGTTTTTCCAGCGACAGGTTTTTACCAAGCTTTCTGCGGACCTTATCTACAGTATGCCCGAATATTGTTGAATCAGGGCGTGAGAAATACACATACTCAAAAATACAGTGCTTGGTTTCGGGTTTTTTATCTATGAAGAATGATTTTACTTCCCCGGTTCTTATGACTTCGTCATCGATCTGAATAACTTCTCCGGCTTTAAGATCCCTGACATAATCAGCGTTAATAATATCGAATGCGCATGTTTCAGAAGCGAAAACGAAACTGGAGCCCAGTTTCGCCATGGAAAGCGGCCTTACGGCGTAGGGATCCCGGATAGCGAACAGCTTGTCATCGGTCAAAAGTATAATTGAATAAGCTCCGGTTATCTGCCTTGCAGCATCGAGTATCTTATCTATCATTTCAGTCTGACGAGAGCGCGCAATGAGATGCAGAAAAATTTCGCTGTCGGTAGAAGTCTGGAAGAGCGTACCTTCGTTCTGCAGCTTTTGGCGAAGCTGCCGCGTGTTGGTAAAATTACCGTTATGTGAAAGCGCTAAGTGACCTTCTTTAAAATTGACTTTAAAAGGCTGAATATTCGCGCGGCTATCAGAAGCGCCGGTTGTGGAATAGCGGTTATGACCAATTGCGGCAGAACCTTTCAGAACATTTGTCAGAGTATTTTTGCCTGAAAAGACATTCAGCGCGATACCGTGGCCTTTGTGAATATTAAATCTGTATTTGCCGTTTTCAAGTTTTTCTGAGGCGCAAATACCCGATGCTTCCTGTCCGCGGTGCTGCTGCGAGTGCAGTCCGTAATAGGTCATAACAGCCGCCTGCGGGTGGTCATAGATCCCGAATATTGCACAGTTACTGTGCGGTTTATCTTCGCCATCAAAATCATTTGGATCTGAATCCAAGCCTTTGGAGTTGCTCAATTTATTTTCCAATATTATAGGTAAATTTATATTATTCTTATATGATTTGAAAATATCCAGCCTCTTGAAGCGGTCCAGCACTCAACCCTGTAAATTCCGGGCAGATTAACATCCCATGCGGCATTCATGCCCTTACTCTCGCTGAACAGATTTCCGTTATGGATCAGCCTGATCTCACACTCTTTGGGAACAAGCGCGCGCAGGATAACATTTTCGCCATTTGCTGAAATTGTATCGCCCATGTTACATGTGATACCCCTGAATTCCGCGTAAAACCTGAAACCCCGCGCGTTACCGTTATTAAAATTGGCAACGAAACATTTTCCCTTTCTTAAGGCTTCAAGTATCCCGGCTTTATCCTTTTCAAATGCTGCCTGGTTATTTTTAGAGATCTCCGCATCAAGCAAAACATGTGTTCTGATAGATTTAAAAAGAACCTTGTACGCAAATATTTCAACCTCAAAAAAGCCTAAAACGTTCTGTTTGAGCGCATGCGCGTCAACTCCGCCAATGCCCGTTACATGTCTTTTCATTGCGGCATCATCCCATCTTTTCAGGGTTTTAGCAGGCGGAGCAATAACTGATCTTAGCGGATGCAGGAAGCGGTCTATTTTGTTGCCTTCATCCATCCCCTCGATCCATTCGCTCATGTGATTCCAAATTTCGATACCTGTATAATCATCGGTTTCTTCTATCCACGGATATGAGGGATGTTCAGGCAGGTGAGAGCGTTCCTCATCCGGGTGCGCCAGAAAACCAATACCGCCTTTATCTTTGATCTCTTTCACATATTCTTTTGCGGAAAGTTTGCAGCCAAGCTCTCCGTTGCCAAGCTCTCTGTAAGTACCGATAACTTCATCAATACCAAACGTAAGATAATGGTTGCGGTTAGACATATCATTCACTTCATAACCAATTAAGACCATAACTCCATTAAGCCATTTTTCGTAACCATCTTCTTTTGGCTTAAGCGTGTTGTGATCGGACATTAAAATGAAATCGAGATCTGAATCAAAAGCCGCTTTGGCGATATCTTCAATCTTCCCGGTTCCATCTGAATAAACAGAATGAATATGAACAGCGCCTGTATATTCGAACATTAATTGAAATATAATTGGTTGAAGTACAAAAATAGCTTTTAAAGAAACTAATATAAATGTATTATTGCATATCCAAGAGTTACAGGTGAAATTTTACAATATAAATATTAAAATTTTCATAGTTTTACTGTTTTTATTACAGTCTGACTATGCATTCAGCCAGCTGAAAGATGAAAATGAGCTTCTTAAATGGGGTTCCTGGCTTGTTTTACAGACATTGCCTTCACCGACACTTTTTGATGACCGGAACGAGGAATCGGCCAAGATCCGGTTCGGACTGCAATGGCACGTAGTGCCGGTTTCTTACTCATTTAACGCGAATAAATATGTTTCACCGTTCAATTTTTTCTTTATCAAGCCAAACAAGCGGTTTTCGGGGTCGGTTGAAACTTATTTTGAACCATCATTAATACCCGGCGGATTTAAAAATAACAGCCTGAAAAAATTTATGTATAATGCGGGCGTAAGATTGGTACTACCTGTATTTCAGAGGGGCGAGTATCTGGCTATTTCGCTGGGAGGAGGTTACTTCAATCAGCAATCCGCTGATAGAAAGTATGATGGTGTAACATACGAAGCCGGAATTTACAGCCTTTTCGGGATGATGGGTCTAAAATTTGAGTATAATCAAAACGGCTTAAGCCGTTATAACATCGGGCTGTATTTAAAATATTATTGATGAGAAAATTTGGCAAAATATTATTAACAGTTACATTCCTTCAGCTTTTTTTAATGCAGGGATGCAACCTGCTGATGGTTGCTGTAAAAAATGTGCCTACATTTTTCGAGCGTCCGCGGGAAGTAAAGAATAAGATAAAAGATCCGATAAAACCGGATGTGAGACTTTCCGCTTTGTGGATCGGACATGCGACTGTTTTGCTGCAGATGGATGATAAAGTAATTATAACAGATCCGTTTTTGACTGAAACCGCGGGTGAGTTTGCCAGAAGAGTAGTTGAGCCCGGAATGAATGCTGAAGATATCCCAGCCTGTGATGTAATATTAATTTCGCATTCACACTTTGATCATTTGAATCTTGCCAGCCTGGAGATGCTTGAAGAAAAAAGCAGCAAAACAGCGCTTGTTTTCCCGAAAGACCTCGAAAACTATCTGCCTGATTACGATATGAAACTTATCCGTATGAAAAATGATAACGGTTATGAATCGAAATTGACCGGAGAAACTAAAATTGTGAACGGAGTGAAGATCACAACCGTATTTGCGCAGCATTGGGGCGGCAGGTACGGCCTGGATGGATATATTTGGGGTGATAAGGCATTTACGGGGTATATTATTGAATACAACGGAATGACGATTTATTTTGCAGGCGATACGGGATATGACCCTTTTAAATTTAAAAAGTTAGGTGAGATGTTCAGGATAGATCTTGCTTTGATCCCAATAGGTCCGTGCGCTGACTGTAAACAGTGCGGTACTTTCAGTCACGTCTTTCCGCCGGATGCTTATATGATATTTCAGGATGTAAAAGCTTCAAGGATGCTGCCGATACATTATGGTACGCTGCATTTTGCGCAGGCTGATCCAATGGAGCCTCTCTATGCATTCAGGGATATAATTCGCAGTAATAAGGCAGAAGAAATGATAAGGATCCTGGAAATTGGTGAACAGGAAATTTACATACGGAAATAAATATTCAGAATGCTATGATTATTTTTTAAAGAGCTTTTTGAGTTTAATAGAAAGATTTATCAAAATGAGTGTTAACTGGATATTTTGCCCGATGAGTTTTTCAGCTTCTTCAAGTTCAAGAATGATATTGAAAATATCGCTATCCGGGAAATTGGCATTTAGCTTCCCAAGCCTTTCAGCCAGGTCGTAGTTAACAAGAGCATCAGCGGCGGCTTCGCCGGCAGATCTGACCCGAAGCAAATCTCTTACCCAAATATTCAGAAAGAACAAAAATTGACGCGTTTTATCTTTATCATTTTTTGCAGAGATATTCCTGCAAATCGAAATAACCTGAGCCGGATCGTTTTTAAGCAATGATACAAGGAAATCGAGTGCCTGGTTACGCAGATCTTCAATTCCCATTTGCAGCAGGTCATTAGCCCTGCTGTAGCTGCCAAAGCAGAGTCTAGCGGCCAGTTTTACCTGCTTCTCGGTGTATCCGCCGCCGGCAAGCAGTTTATCTATTATAATGCCGGAATCAAGCGGTTCAAAGTGTATGCGCTGGCACCTGCCAATAATTGTCTGCGGCAGCGAGTTGACTTTGGAGGTTGTGAGGATGATCATACTGTTTTTAGGCGGCTCTTCAAGAATTTTGAGAAGTGCATTGGAAGCTTCCTGTCTCATTTTATCTGCTTCAGATATCAGAAAAACCTTGGTGTATCCTGCGGGCGCCGAAAGGTAAATTTTACTAACCAGATCCCGGATGCTGTTTATCCGTATATTGTTCGCTCCGGAAATGTTTATCCTGTGGTAAGGATTTTCTGATTTCAGGGCAAGCTGCTCCATGTATTCATCAAAATCAGCAGCGGCTAACTTATCAACGGGGTCACTTTCGCTTTCATCTGATTTGGAAGCGGGAAGGGCAACAACAATCCTGAAGTATTCTGAACGAAAGGAGCCGATCTTTCGGCAGTTATCACATCTATCACATGCTTCAGTTCCGTTCACACGCTGAGTGCAGTTAAGTAATTTGGCAAATTCAATAGCGGCAGCATCTTTGCCAACTCCGTCAGTACCTTCAAACAGGTAAGCATGGGCGGTTTTTCCGCTTAGAAAAATTGATGTCAGTTTATCAATTACCTGCTGCTGTCCTATAATATTTTTCCACATACTTTTGCTTTTTATACCTTAAAACGCGTTACCCAGACCAAAATTGACAGCGAATTTGTTCTTAAAAATATTTGAAGGCTGCTGCCACAGCCACTTATTGCCTTCATCTGCGAGCGGATCGTAGAGCTTGAAGCCGAGATCAATCCGGACCGGACCCACGAAGGTATCATACCTTATTCCAAAACCTGTGGCCAGGGCAATCTGATCAAACCTGAATTGTTTATCGCTTTCCCACACGTTACCGTAATCAAGGAAGAGTACACCCCACACCGGCGCAAGTATGCTTCGGTCAGGGAAAGGTTTTCTGCGCCACTCCAGGCTGCCTTCGATAAGGAATTTGCCTCCATCTTCAGGATTATCCAGGATACCGCCGGTCTGCGCGCGCCAGCCGCGGAGGCTGTTGCCGCCGCCCATGAAGAATTTGTATAGGCTCTGCACAGGAACAATATTTTCGTTAACGCCGTACTCAATAATATCGCCAAGCTCAAAGTGCGTAGCGACAATTGATGCCTGCCGTTCACCGGAAATATCAAAATAAAAACTGTTTACTGTGTTCAGTTTGAAATATTGGGAATAGAACAGGCTTTTATTAAAAAGACTAATGAGTTTTGGAATATTGCCGGCAGTTTCACCTGTTAAGGAATGATAGAATCCTTTGGAAGGATTAAACAGGCTGTTTGTATTATTGTGAACAAGAGTTAACCCTAAAACACTGTTCACAAAATATAGTTTTTCTTCCTGTTTAATTCCTGAGGCAGTATCAAGTAAATTCAAGCTAAGTTTCAGATAGTCGAAAGTAACATCACTGAACGCATTGCTGTAGAAAGTGTGATCTGAAATGTAATATGAGAGTCTCAGCAGGTTTTGGGAAGCTATTGCCTGCACATCTTCGTTGAGGCTAAAGTAAGCAATTTTGGGAGTAAGCGTTGCGGTAATATTGTTGTTAAACAGAAACGGCTGAAACAAAGTAAATTCAAGAGAAACGCCGTTAATGTATCTTGAATTGTAAAGCGCCTCCGCAGTAACGCTTAGAGTTCTGCCGCCGCCGAAAAAATCTTTATCTTTGTACTCCAGGTTAGCGCCAAGAAACAGCCTGTTTGATTGATAAGAAGTATAAATACCCGGCGTCACTTCATATTTGTTGTTGAGTTCAATATTTACCACCGTATTTACCGTTCGGGTTTCAGTGATGACAGAATCCGGAAGAACGCGCCCCAATGAGATAATAGCGAGTTTTGTGAAATTCCTTTCACTTTCAATCATTTTGCTTTTACTGAAGATATCGCCTTCTTTGAAAGCAATTTCCCTTGCAATAACTTTTTGCGAAATATCATAATCATTCTTTTCTATATTGAACCTTATAGAACCGAACCTGTAAACATCCTGGGTACCTATGAAACGCATCCTCACCATTACCATATTTTTATATTCAGGATCTTTCTGCATTTCTTCCGAGAATTTACCGATGATTATTCCTCTTCTGGATGAATCAATTTTGCTTCGCACTGTATCAATTTGAGCAAAAAAGTAACCATTATCCTGGAGAATGCCCAGAATGCGGTCTTTTTCGAGGTTGATATTGTTTTTGTTATAGGGTGTTCCGGCAGAAACCAGCCTGTTTGAGTTAATTTCATTCTTTATATTATCAGGTACCTTATCAAGGCCCTGGAGCCTGAATTCTTTAACAATATACCGCGCATTTTCAATGATAATAAAAGTAACATTTACTTCATTATCATCTTTATTAACAGAAGTTGCTGTATCCACAACCACATCAAAGAATCCATTATCAAAATAGAATTTATTGAGGCGCTGCATATCTTCTTCCAGATTGATCCTGTTGAAATATTTCTCCCTGGGAATGAGGAGTATATCCAGCAATGCCGCATCAGAGAAAGATTCGGTTTGCCTGAATTTGAAGTTAATATCTCCTGTTTCAATTCTCTTTTCCTGGGCAGTCAGCCCATCTGAGAATATCGCCAGAAAACAAAAAACGCAGCAAAGTATGTTAGCAGTAAAATTCTTCAATATGAAATAGTATATAAAAAACCCCGATGGCTCGGGGTTAATGAAATATTGAGCTTCTAAAAATCAGAAATCTTTTTCTTCATCATCGTAGAAAAAGTCTTCTTTGGTGGGGTAATCAAGCCAGATCTCTTCAATGCTTTCATAGGGCTCATCAGTATCTTCCAGATCCCTGAGGTTTTCGATAACTTCCTGCGGAGCTCCTGTTCTTATTGCATAATCTATGAGCTCTGCTTTGTTAGCCGGCCATGGTGCATCATCAAGGTAAGAAGCCAGTTCCAGAGTCCATACCATATTTACATCTCCTTTTGAATATAGTTTAAAGTTTTGTTTATTCTAATTTAAAATTGTGAAGCAAACAGCTGTGTACTGAAATTAATCTCTCAGGCGCGGATCGAGAGCATCTCTTAAGCCTTCGCCAACCAGGTTATAAGCAACCACAGTGAGAAATATCATAAATCCGGGGAAAACCGCAAGCCACCATGAACTGGTAGCGCCTCTTGCTTCAGAAAGCACTGAGCCCCAGGTAACCTTTGTAGCCGCAACACCAAAGCCAAGGAAACTTAAACCGGCTTCTGAGAGAATTGCGCCTGCAATTTCGAATGAAGCGGCAATAAGTACAGGTGCGATTGAATTGGGCAGAACATGCCTGAAAATTATTCTGACATTGGAAAGCCCGAGTGAAACCGCGGCCTGAACATAATCCATGCTTCTAACTTTGAGTATTTCGCCTCTTACAAGCTTGGTATTGCCGGTCCAGCTTGTAAGCCCGATGGCTATCATGATATACCATATACTTGAACCATACAAGGCTACAATTGTTATAATAAGGAAGAATGAGGGAAAGAGCTGCATAATTTCGACAAACCGCATAATTACAAGATCAACCTTACCGCCGTAGTATCCCGCGATCGATCCGAGCAGAACACCGATAGTTATGGCTATTCCGGCCGCAACAAATCCAACCAGCAGCGAAACCCTTGAGCCGTGAATTAACCCAGAGAGTACATCTCTTCCGATAGCATCGGTGCCAAGGTAATGTCCGGTTTCTATGGAAGGCGGAGCGGAGTTGTTAAACAGATCTACATTTGAAGGAGCAAATTTTATGGGCGGCCAAATTGCGGTTTCAAAGGTTAGAGTTTTCCAGTCAACGTTCAGGAATTCGCCTTCCCATTTTGAGAGCCCCATATCAACCATATATTCTTTAATTACGGGGAAGTAAGTGGTACCCTTGTAATTGCAGTACAAGGGTTTATCGTTTGCAACAAAATCAGCGGTAAGCGCCATAGCCACCAGAAAGAATACAACGTAAAGCGCCGCAACTGCCAGCTTATTTTTTTTATACTGGTGTCTTACCAAAGACCAGTAAGTCTGGTCAACTTTTCTTTTTGGTCCGCCGCTCTGTGGTTTTCCGTCATTTTCGGGAATCTCATTACCTTCGGTTACCATTGCCTGCGGCATAGGGCCGCCTGCCATGGTGTTATCCGCAATGAACTCACTTTCCGGGACTTTTCTGTCTTTATCTGCCATATGAAGTAATAATTTTTATTTCTTAGAAAACGCGATCCTCGGATCAACAATTGCGTAGAGTATATCAACAAGCAGCAATCCAAGCATCGTCAGAACCGCAGCAAGAACAAGCTCAGCCATAATGAGAGGGTAATCTCTGGCAATAAGCGCCTGGAAAGCCAGCTGGCCTATGCCGGGTATGCTGAAAATTGACTCAATAATAACAGAGCCGCCAACCAGACTGGGCAGGATACCGCCAAGCAGGGTTATTATTGGAATCAAAGAGTTGCGAAGCGCATGCTTCATAACAACTTTTTTTTCAGTCAAACCTTTAGCGCGCGCAGTCCTAATGTAATCCTGCCTGATGACTTCAAGCATACTTCCGCGCATCTGGCGTGAAAGAAAAGCGAAGCTGGCAAGTGAACTGATAGTCACAGGAAGTATCAAGTGATAGACCCTATCCCACGCTTTTTCGAGGAAGCTCCAGTTATCAGAACCAAGTGTGTATAGCCCTGAAGTAGGAAAGATCTTAATGTATTCTACATTTGCAAGGAATACAATTGCCATTGTAGCTACCCAGAAAGAGGGCAGCGAATAAAATACAAACAGCATAAATGTTGAGAACCTATCAACTTTGCTGTATTGCCTGGCCGCAGAATAGATCCCGATAGGTATAGCAATAAGATAGCTGAGCGAAATAACCATAAGTGTAATTGGAGCTGTAACAGGAATTCTTTCCAGAATTTTATCCATAACCGGGCGGTTATCGACAAATGAATTGCCAAAATCGCCGGTAGCCATATTTCCAAGCCAGATGAGGTACTGCATGTAGATGGGTTTATCAAGTCCCCATTTCTGCTTATAGTAATCTTTGGCCTGCTGGTTTAACTGGCTTTTTTCATCAGCTTTCATATTTTCACCGCTTACGCCAACCTTTAATTCCGTCGGGTCACCGGGCGCAAGCCTGGAAATTGTGAACGTAATTATAGTAATAGCTATAAGCGTTGGTATAAATAACAGGATTCTTTTTAAAATGTACTGTGACATTCTTCTTTTAGCTTTTAGTTATTCTTATTCTGAGTGTATTTTTGTGATCCTGCCGGTACCCACCATTCATTATAAGTAGGACTTGGCTGTATATTATACCATCTTGCGTTTTTGAATCTCTTATCGTAGATATATCTTGCCCTCGGGCTCCATAAGAATGTGTATGGCTGTTCATCGTAAATGAGTTTCTGCCATTCTTTTATCATAGCGATACGCTTGCTCTCATCCATTTCGTTCCTGTAGGCTTCAATTAAGCTATCGCTGGTTTTATTCTTGAAACTGATATAATTGCTGCCTTCACCTTCTGACTGCGAAGAATGCCATATCTGGTACGGATCCGGCGGAGTTGTTGGTGAGGTCCAAGCGGAATATGTTGCCTCAAATTCATGTTTTTTGGTTTTATCCAGGTAAACAGACCATTCAAGCTCCTGAACATCAGCCTGGATACCGACTTTTTTCAATGCGTCAACTATAACCAGAAGGATCTGTTTCCTTACGGGATTGGTGTTGCTTAAGAAAGTGAACTTAAAATCGGTTTTTTTGCCATTGATAACTTTATCAAGAACGCCATCTCCGTTGGAATCAGTCCAGCCGGCTTCCTGGAGAAGCTGTTTAGCTTTTTCAGGGTCAAAAGGAATTTCAGGCAGATCTGTATTGAGAAGTTTGGTATTCTTGTAAAAAATATGTGACTGTATTGGTGTACCATCGCCGTACATAACTTTATCAATGATGGTTTTTCTATCAACTAAGTGTGCAAGCGCTAGTCTTACTTTTTTATCCTGGAAAAGGGGATTAAGCTGATTCCATGCAAGATAAGTATAAGCAGGTTCGTATGGACGCGCTTTGGCTATATTGAACTGGTCGGCATTTTCGAGATCTTTATAGAAATCTGACGGTTTGATAACATACATTGCGTCAACTTCTTTATTTTTTGCTGAAACCAAAGCAGCAGAGTTATCCTGTATGGTTTTGAATATAATTTTCTGCGGATAGTTTGGTGTAACAGTACCGCCGCCCCAGTAATTGGGGTTTTTTACAAGTGTTACACCTGCGCCTGTATCCCACTTTTCAAACATATACGGGCCTGAACCGACAAGATACTTTGCTTCGCGTGACACTTCCTGTGAGTTTATGAAATCAGCAAATTTCTGCAGTTCAGGATTCTTCTTTGCTACGTTCATATCTTTGAACTCATCCCAGTTGAAATTATCTGTTACGTTGCCGGGATCAAGAACATGTTTGGGAAGAACCTGGAAGCTTGCAAGTGTGTATAAACCTCTCCAATTTGGTTTTGTGAGAGTGAATTTAACTTTATACTGATCACCATCAACCATCTCAGCTTTATCAACCATTTCAAAATAGTTTCTTAAAGCAGCGTCATCTACAAAAGGATTTTTTATGGTTTTCAGAGTGAATACAACGTCGTTGGCAGTAACAGGCTTGCCATCAGAAAACTTAGCATTTTTATTTATAGCAAATGTATATGTTAAGTTATCAGGGGAAATTTCAGGTAAACCGGCAAGTGAAGGAATAAGCTCGTAGGATAATTTATCCTGAGCAAGCAATGATTCGAATATATAAGAACAAATTTCAGTAGCAGAAGCATCGTTTGAAACGATAGGGTTAAGTTTTTCAGGGTCAGACATTTCTCTGATGATGAGCCAGTCGCCGTTTACGGCTGAAGCAGTATCAACAGCAGGAATTTCTGAAGTCTGCTGGTCATTATTGTTATTTTGCTGAGTTGTTTTACCGCCGCAGCCGGCAACAACCAAAGAAATTATTAAAACTGCAAAGAGGGCAGTCATTTTAAATTTATTCATAGATTATTGTATCTGATTAAATTGGGAAATTTATTTTTTTGTTAAAAAATCCGAAAATTTTGCGTTATAAACCGCAATTTATCTATAATAATGAGAAATTCAACTGCAAAATGTATTCTGATTAATATTAAATAAGTTTCAAAATTGTTGTTTAAATCAAACATTTAGCCGGCAGTAAAAACTGCCGGCATGTAATACAAAAAACCTTAAACCTAAGTTTTGAGGGGTTAGTTTTTGTTCTGGTATTTTTGCTGATTCACAGGCACCCACCACTCAGGAGTATGATAAGCTGTTGGAGGTGTCGGGTACCATCTTACATTCTTGAACCTGTCAGCATACACGTATTTCGCCTTTGGTGTCCACAGGAAAGTATAAGCCTGGTCATCATAGAGTACTCTTTGCAGCTGCCTGTTTATTTCAATCCGTTTGGATTCATCAAACTCGCTGCGGTAAGCCTGCATAAGCGAATCGGCCAAAGGGCTTGAGTAACTTCCGTAATTGCTGCCATCATTCTTTGATTGTGATGAATGGAATAGCTGGTATTGGTCAGGCGGATAGTCGCTTAAGACCCATGCGCCCATTAAAGCCTCGAATTCATGTTTCTTTATCTTTTCAAGAAATACTGACCATTCGAGCGTTTGTATTTCAGCTATGATACCTACTTTTTTTAACGCATCTGCAACAACAAGTATAGTTTGTTTTCTGGATTCATTTGTATTCAGCAGATAAGTGAATTTGAAATCGACTTTTTTGCCATCTATAATTTTATCAAGTACACCGTCACCGTTAGAATCAGTCCACCCGGCTTCAGTCAGGAGCTGTTTGGCTTTTTCGGGGTTAAATTCAATTGGCGGAAGGTCGGGATTGAAATTTTTCTTATCACCAAAATAAACCGGACCCTGGATAGGGACAGCAAGACCGTATTGCACTTTATCAATTATCAGGTTTCTATCCACAAGATACGCAAGCGCCCATCTTACTTTTACATCACTGAAAAGTACATTGCTCATGTTATAACCAATATATGTGAACTGCGGCTCGAAGGGATCGGCTTTTTTCATGTTGAATTGTTCAGGGTTGGCAAGTTCTTTTACAAAATCCATAGGTTTTGTAACGTACATGAGATCAATTTCTTTGTTTTTTGCCGCGACAGTTGCCGCGCTTTGATCCTGAATAACTCTGATAATGAGTTTTTCGGGATACGTCATGCCGTGAACGGCGGTTTTATTCCAATAGTTTGGATTACGTTTGAAGTAAACCCATTGACCGGTATCCCATTTTTCGAATATATAGGGACCTGAACCAATTAACCTGGAAGGATCGCGGTTCGCTTCCTGGGAGTTGAAGAAGTCAGCGAATTTTTTCATGCTTTCATTGCCGCGCGCAGTCGCGATATCTTTGCATTCCGCAAAGGTGTATTTATCCGTAAGGTTTTCGGGGTCAGCGGCGGCTTTTGACATTATCTGGTAATCTGACAGAGCGTAGATAGCTTTGAAATACGGTCTTGAAAGATTGAACTTAACGGTATATTCATCTCCGTTAACAAGCTCAACATCTTTAAGCATATCAATAGCCTGCCGTGATTGCGCCGCGTCAACCAGGGGGTTCATCATTGCTTTGAATGTGAAAACAACATCCTTGCCTGTTAACGGCTTGCCATCAGAAAAAGTTATGCCTTTTTTTAGTTTGAATGTATATGAAAGATGGTCAGGGGTTTCTTCGGGGGCTGATTCCGCAAGCCAGGGGACAAGCTCGTAATCTTCTCTGCCGGCTGCCCACATGAGGCGTTCAAACACATGCTGAGAAAACTCCCTGCCTGTAGCATCCTGCAGGGTAACCGGGTTTAAACTTTGCGGGTCAGCCAGCTCACGCTGTATGATCCAGTCACCTGTAACAGCGCCCGTTGTATCGGTAGCGGCAATTACGGTGAAGTCAGTTTTTTCTGTGGTAGTGTTATCTTTTTTAGAGCAGTTAAATGACGCGAGGGCAAGAAGAGCTGAACAGAGAATCAGGTTAAAATACGTTTTCATACAGTTAGTATTTATTTATTCAAAGTCGTGTTCCAGGTATTCAACAGAGCGTTCATATCCTATATTGCCGTCTTTGAATTTTGATTTATTATTAATAGCCATTTCAAGTTTTTCGCTGAGTGCTTTTGCGGCATCATAGCCGTAATGTTTACAGAGGTAATTGAGAGCAATAATTTCAGAGATTACAGTAATGTTCTTCCCGGGAAATATGGGCAGCCTTACAAAAGGCAGTTCTACACCAAGCAGATCGATAGTTTCGGTTTCAAGGCCGGTGCGTGTATATTCCTTTTTGGGGTCCCATTCTTCAAGGTTTACAAGCAATTCAACCCTTTTCTGGAACCTTATAGCTCTGATGCCGAAAACGCTTCGAACGTCTATAATGCCGAGTCCCCGGATTTCCATGAAATGTTTAACAAGCTCAGTTCCGGTTCCCATTAATATACCATCACCTTTGCGCGATATCATAACCACATCATCAGCAACGAGGCGGTGACCCCGTTCTACGAGATCGAGCGCGATCTCGCTTTTGCCGATACCGCTTCTGCCGTAGAAGAGCAAACCAACGCCATATACATCAACAAAAGAGCCGTGCAGGGCAACCTGGGGCGAGAACTGGTCATCCAGGAAATCATTGATAAAATATGCGAACTTGGTTGTTTCTAGGGGTGTGATAAAAACAGGAATATCTTTTTTATCAGCCATTTCCATGAATTCATCGCTTGGCTTATTGTTGAAAGTAAGGCAAACGCACGGCATATTAAAAGAGAAGAACTTTTTGAGAGTTTTTGTACGCTGCTCGGCAGAGAGCGTTTTTAAGTAGCGCATTTCTGTGTTACCGAGAATCTGAACTCTATCAAAAGTGAATAATGCCGTGTATCCGGCAAGCGCAAGACCCGGGCGGTTGATGTGCGGGTCACGGATGATCTTATCGAGTCCTTTTGCGGGATCAGATATCATTGAGAGTTTGAACCTGGTTTTAGCAGCATTGTAGAAAAAATCAACAGAGATCTTTTCTTTTCTTATTTCCTCAATGTTCTTTAGTACACTATGAATGTGCTTCATATAATTGAATTGTTATTCTTCTGCTTCAATGTGCTTAACGGATACATCGCCGCTGTGATCGGTAAGTTTATCTTTAAACTTCCTTACCTGGGTTTCAACTTTTTCCATTGAAGCTGTGATGGACTTCATAAAATCATCTGATGATTCCTTAGCCGTGAATGTGCGGTTATTTTTTGCGTGGACAATTACTTCGGCGTGTTTTATGCTGTTTTCAGGTTTATCATAACTTAATATGACCTCTGTCTTTATTATGCCGTCGTAAATCCGGGAAAATTTCTTTGATTCTTCTTCTGCGAATGACCTGAGTGAATCGTGGGCTTTGAAATGGCGTGCTGTAAAGATGAATGACATAGTTAATCCTCCATGTAATAAAATGAACAAAAATCAGGGCAGAATACCCTTTATTTGCAAATATGCAAAAGTAGTTCGTTAATTTCAATAATGGAAAAATTCATACCTATTTGTAACCTCACCCCTAACCCCTCTCCTGAGAAGAGAGGGGGAGCATGTATTTAAATAAAAGCTTTCTTTAATCTGCCCCGGAGAATTTGTTTTTCAGTATGATTTATTGATTTGAAATGGTTTTAATTGGTGGGTATATTAGTTGATAGAATTCAAAGTCATATCTGTCCGCTCGGAGAGCGGACACTACCAGAATAAAAATAAACACAAAGAAATATAGTATGGAAACAGGAAAATTTTTACAGACTATGGGCAATATGTTCATTGATGGCAGCGCTAAGCTTGGTAAGAACTGCACAATAGGACAATTTGCAGTAATTGAAAAAGATGTGGTGATTGGAGATGATTGCCAGATAGGGCACAATGTGGTGATCCACACGGGGACAAAGATTGGTAATGGTGTAAGGATCGATGCTAATTCTGTGTTAGGCAAGCAGCCGCTGCGCAGTAAGCGGAGTATATTCAAATCAGATAAGAAATACGAGCCGGCGGAAATTGGCGATGAATGTTTGATAGGCGCGCAGGTGGTAGTATATACAGGCTGTAAAATTGCGAATAATGTGCTCATTGCAGATTCAGCAGCAGTACGTGAAGATGTTACGGTGGGCGAGTTTACTATAATAGGCAGAAGCTGTACCATTGAGAATTTTACAACCGTAGGAAAGAAATGTAAGCTTGAGACGAATTCATACATAACAGCATATTCAACAATTGAAGATTATTGTTTTATCGCGCCCGGTGTTGTAACCACCAACGACAATTATTTGGGCAGAACAGAAGAGCGGTTTAAGCACTTTAAAGGTGTAACTATCCGTAAAGGCGGAAGGATAGGCGGGGGAGCGGTTATACTGCCCGGACTTGAAATCGGCGAAGACGCGCTGGTAGCTGCCGGCGCTGTTGTGACGAAGAATGTACCCGCCAAAACTATTTATGTGGGAATGCCTGCGAAGGAATTCCGTGATGTGCCGCCGGAGCAATTGCTTGAAAATCAGGGGTGGGAGTAGGGAAGTTGTTTTTAAGGGTTGTTGGTGAACTTAGAAACAAGTCAAGCAATACCAACAACGGGGGAATCGGATGAATTGAATATTTGCACCCAAAAAATAGACTTTAAAATCAATAAAATTATCCTTAAAATTGCAGTTCTACAATACAGATAATAATATAAAGGATTTAAAATGATCAGTATTTTCATAATTTTGCTTGTTTTAGTAGCAATTCTCTTAATGGGAGTTATACTTATTCAGTCATCAAAGGGCGGCGGTTTGGCCGGTACTTTTGGCGGCGGCGGCGGCGCCGATGCTTCAATGGTTTTTGGTGTTCGCAGAACCGCAGATTTTTTGATAAAATTGACAAGCATTCTTGCCACGGTTTTATTGTTGTTTTCATTGATAACCAACGTTTTAATTAACAAAAGCGGCGGAACAAATGAAAGTATTATTCAGCAAAATTCAGGGCAGCAGAACTTTCCGCAGCCTAATGTGCCGAATGAAATGCAGCAGCCGCAGCAGCAGGATCCAAATCAGCAGCAGCAACAGCAGCCTGTAGATCCGAATCAGCAGCCGCCTAAATAATAAGGTATATTCTGAAATCAGAATGATTTAATGAATAAAGCAATAAAGATTTTGTTAAAAGGTACAGTTATGATATTAGTAGCTGTGCCTTTTTTGTTTGCATCAAGCGCTGATGCACAGGATATGTTTGAGCTTAGACTGAAGGAGGATAAGATTGCCGCGCTCACTCCGTTCGCTCGCAAAGATGTCGGGATTAGTGAGATTGCCGCGCTCACTCCGTTCGCTCGCAAAGATGTTGGGATTAATGAAATTTTTTCGCTCAGCATGATCAGCCGCAAAAGTGATTCATTGACCGCTGATACTAATATGACTATCATAAAGCCGAAAGAACCAGCTATAAAAAAATTCCGAATGAAGAAATCGCCTACAACGGCGGTACTATTGAGCGCGGTGCTGCCTGGTGCGGGTCAGTTTTACAATGAGTCATACTGGAAAGTACCAATTATCGGCGGATTAGTAGGTTATTTTGGTTACGAGTATTTCAGAAACAACAATCTATATAAAGATTACAGAAATGAATACACAGCTTCTCAGACAGAATTAAATCCGAATGGCGATCTGAATCTGAAAACCCTTCGTGAGTTTTACCGTGACCAGCGAGATGATTTTGTATGGTATTTCCTGATCGTATATGTAATAAATATGGTAGATGCGTATGTTGACGCTCATTTGTTTGATTTTGATGTTAGTGAAGATAAGTTCACCAAAGGCGGGGTGCGAGGGAAGGAATATAAACTGAAGTTTAATTTGAAGTTCTGAAACAGTTTAGAGCATAAAAAAACCCGGTCAAAACTGACCGGGTTTTTTGTTGATGTAAAATTCACAAATAATTGAAGTTGAGGTATTTTATTTAATCAACATCATTTTTTTGGTTTCGCTGAAATCACCTGCGGTAATTCTGTAGAAATAAATACCGCTGGTCAAATTTGATGCGTTGAAATCATATGTATAAAATCCTGCATTCATTTCCTGTGAAACAAGCTGTGAAACAACCTGACCCAGGGTATTATAAACGCTTATTGTAACAAATGCAGCATTTGGTATAGCGAAGTTTATCTTTGTTTCAGGGTTGAACGGATTTGGATAATTCTGCGATAAACTGAAAGATTGCGGAATTCCGCTGCCGTTATTATTGATACCTACAACTGGTGAGACATTTGACCCATCATAGAATATTCTGTTTTGTCCTGCAGCAACAAAAGTAACTCCGCCGCCATAAGCATTAACACCTGTTCTGAAGCCTGAAACATCGGGTGAAGTAGTTGTGTTGGCATCAATATTTGTTGTTACAACAGTTCTGCTGGTAGGCGGCAAAGTAAATGCGGAAGTATATATAACAGTATCTACACTTGCAGATCCTTTGGAAACATAAGAAATCCTGTAAGCGCCCTGCTGTTCGCTGCACTCAATTCTGCCCCTGTCGCAGTCATTTGCAAAGTTAGCAATTGCACCAAGATTTGGCCAATAGGCGCCTGATTCCGTTGTGAAGTTGTACATGACTTTTTTAACGCCGCCAGTGGTTTGTGTCCATATACATGCCATTTCGTTTGTTTGCCTGTTTACTGCAATTTCAGGGTCAACTTCAGGATCAGCAGTTGCCTGTACATTAAACTGTGTCCATGTGGTGGCTGTACCGAAATTTCCAAGTGCAATTCTGTTGAGTCTTAAGTTCGCATTTGAAGGTGTAAGATCATTTGTGAAGGCAACATATAAAGAATCATAAGATGCGCCATGCCTGTAATCCATATCAATATTAAAATCGTTAAAAGTATTCCTAACAGAATCATGTACCCATGCAAGTCCGCCATTCATTGATAAAGCTGCTCTTAGCCCAATACCGGCACCTGTGCCAGAATTGACGTGTTGATATGCTACAAACCAGTAAGTGAGGCCATATGACCAGTAATAACTATCAGCTACGATTGAAGGATTCAAATGTCCGCCGCCTGAAGGGGTACTGATTATTGATACTACATTTAATCCGCCGCCATTTGCATCATAAACTAACCAATAAAGATCTCCGTCAAAAGACGAAACAGTTGAAGTTCTGCAAGCTGCGAAACCGAGCTTAAATGTGTTAGCTGAATCTGCTATGAAAAAATCGAATGAATGCCATTTTGTTGTGCCGCCGGGATTAATGGAAGCAATGTATGCCCATGTTGCTCCCTGATCAGTTGATTTCATTACGCGAAGTGAATCTCTGTTGGCAGATATATAAGCTATATATTTGTTGCCAAGTGAATCTACTTCCAGATCAAGACCTGCCTGTGTATTGTTTGCAGGCGGCTGGTAAGCCGGTGCGTTATCAACTATAAAATCACCTGCGCCCCAGTCACCTGTAAAAGGCGGTTGAATATAGTTTTCAATATTCAGAAATGGTTTGTTTTCAATATTCTGGTTTCCCGTAAATCTTTCAGGGAATTCTCTTTGAAGCCTATCCTTTAGCTGGTTATACAGCTGAACATTTCCGCTTCTTCTGGCTTCAAGAGTCTGACGCCACAATACTGCGTATGGTGAATTATCCTGGACGAATGATTGGTCCGGGTAAGCTTCAGAATGGACATTTAAAGATTGTGAGTACGTGGATGTAATGCATAAAAACAATACTAGAATCATCAATAATGTTGATTTCATGATTTGCTCCTTGTTTAGTTTGTTACGAATATTTAAAGTTTGGACAACTTTACTAAAATTTCAATTCAATAATACTTACATACAGATATTTTAAATTACTGAAAAACAAATAAATAGAGTTTTATTTTTTTTGCAATATTTCAAAATAAAAAAAGCCTGTTCATTGTGAACAGACTTTTTTTATGAGAACTTTTAAACTTTTTATTTTGAAAGTGTGATCGAAGTTATGGAACAAAGATCAACGCCTCTCATGTAATATTGAACGCCGTCATCAGCTGTGAACATAATATCCCAGCTGCAGTGTTCAGGATCAACGCCTGTGAATGTGAAATCGAATGTTTCGCCGTCAAGGATCATATCTTTAGGGATAACGTCGCTTCCCCAGTTATCAGCGGCGCTGGGTGAAATGAATACATCAACCAGTATCATACCGGTATTGTTTGTAATAGAAAAATTCTGGTTCTGCGCGTTAGCACTTTGACCGAAAATGAATAAGCCAAGTACAGCAGCAAAAATAAAAAGTGATCTTTTCAATGTTCCTCCTTTAGGAATTTTAATTATTGGAACGTGAAAATATATATTTACGGAATCTAAAACAATAGGATAAACGGAAATGAAATGTAGGAAAAATCCTACAAATTTACAGATTCGAGTGCGTTTCGACAATGCAAAGTGAAATTCATCGATTTTGAGTGATTTTTAAAGAATCCGGATAAATGCATAAACGACAATACGCAGAATTTTTCTTTTACATAAGCAATTCTGATTTGTTATCTTTGAATTGTTAAGAAAAACCAACTTAACAGAAATGCTGCAAAGCTTCAAGCATGACCCCCTAAGTCCCTCCTGTAATCCGTAAATTGTACGCCTTGTTAGATAGAGCGAAAGAAAAATGGAAAACGGGAGGGCATTTTTTTCTCCCCCGGTGATCTAAGGTAAAATTACAGAATTGAGTAAATCTGTTTTAATGCGTATTTTAGCGGATACCATCGAATAAAATAAATCAAAAAATTACATATTTCCCGTAAAAACAGGGAAACAGGATAAAAAATGGCAAAAAGTGAATTTGATGTAGTAGTACTCGGCGGTGGCGTAGGCGGTTACTCAGCGGCAATCCGCGCTTCGCAGCTAGGTTTGAAAACAGCGCTTGTTGAAACAGCAAGGCTCGGCGGCATTTGTCTTAACTGGGGATGTATCCCCTCGAAATCGCTGCTGAAAGCAGCCGAAGTTATGCACATGATGAAAAAATCGAAAGAGTTTGGCATAACAACCAGCGGCGTTGAATTTGATTTTGCCGCGGTAGTTAAGCGCTCACGTGATGTTGCCGATAAATCAGAAAAGGGCGTACAGTACCTTATGAAGAAAAACAAGATCACTAATATTACCGGTTACGGCAAACTGAAAAAACATGCGGGCGGAACACTTATTGAAGTCTATAACGGTGATAAGCTAACAGAAGAACTGGTTGCAAAACATACAATTGTCGCAACCGGCTCAAGAGCGCGTTCATTCCCGGGAATGGATGTTGACGGTAAACGCGTGTTATCATTTATGGAAGGTATTGTACTTGATAAGCAGCCTGAGAGCGTTACGATTATCGGCGCAGGCGCTATTGGTATGGAATTTGCGTACTTCTGGAATGCATTTGGCGCAAAAGTAACAGTTGTTGAAATGCTTGACCAGCCACTGCCGATGGAGGATAAAGAAATGAGCGATGTTGTTGGCAGGGAGTACAGGAAAATGGGTATCAATGTAATGACAGGCACAAAAGTGGAAAGCATTAAAGTTGAAAAGACAGCGCCAAACAGCAAAACAGAAAAGGTAATTACAAAAGTAAGCGGAAAAAATAACGCTGAAATTGAAAGTGATATTGCTCTTGTAGCTGTTGGATTTGCCGGTAACGTTGAAGGTTTCGGTCTGGAAGAGCTTGGAGTTAATGTTGAGAGAGGCTTTATAAAGGTTGATAGCGACTATAAGACAAATGTTGCGGGTGTTTACGCCATAGGTGATGTAAACGGTCCGCCATGGCTTGCGCATGTTGCGGCGGCAGAAGGCATTAACTGCGCTGAAAAAATAGCGGGTCACCATGTGCCCGATGTTGATTACAACTGCATACCGGCAGTTACGTTCTGTCAGCCGCAGGTTGCATCTGTGGGTATGACGGAGAAGAAAGCTAAAGAGCTGGGTTATGAAGTTAAAGTAGGCAAATTTCCTTTCAGCGCCAGCGGCAAGGCCAGGGCAGTTGGTGAAACTGCGGGTCTGGTTAAACTGATATTTGACGCGAAGTACGGCGAGTTATTAGGCGCGCATATTTGCGGAAATGAAGCGAGTGAACTTATAGCAGAAATTACTCTGGGTAAATCACTGGAAGCAACTTACGAACAGATAGTGAGAACCGTTCACGCTCACCCCACACTTGCCGAAGCGATCATGGAAGCTGCAGCTGATGCATACGGTGAGGCGATAAATATTTGATCTCGGATTTGGGATTGTTGATTGTGGATTTTAAAATATAAATTAAATAAAATAAAAGCTGAGTTAGCGGATGATCAAAGAGAGATCCTTCGCTTCGCTCAGGATAAAAGGGAGTTCAAAATGGCATTAAAGGTCGGAGATAAAGCACCGGAATTCACATTACCATCATTCACACCATCAGAAGAGCTTGCGCAGATATCACTGGGTGATTACAAAGGAAAGAATGTTGTACTGTTATTTTTCCCGCAGGCATTCACAGGTGTATGCACAACAGAAATGTGTACAATGAGCGATAACTTCAATTCATACCAGGGTATGAACGCAGAAATACTGGGTATCAGCGTTGACGGCACATTTGTGCAAAAGGCTTTTGCTGAAAAGAACGGAATTAAAATTCCGCTCTTAAGCGATTTCAACAAGGAAGTGATAAGGAAGTACGATGTTGTGCAGGCTGAGTTCGCGCATGGCCAAAAGGAAACAGCTCAGAGGGCTGTATATCTGATCGATAAAGATGGAGTGATAAAGTATGTTGAGGTCACAGAAAACCCGGGTGTGCAGGTGAATTTTGACGCATTGAAAACAGCTGCTGCAGGAGTGTAAGAATCGTAAGCGAAGCTATCTCATGATCAATGAGATTGCCGCGCTCACTTCGTTCGCTCGCAAAGATGCTGGGATCAATGAGATTGCCGCGCTCACTTCGTTCGCTCGCAAAGATGTTGGGATTAATGAGGTTGGCGCGCTCACTTCATTCGTTCGCAAAGATGTTGGGATTAATGAGATTGCCGCGCTCACTTCATTCGTTCGCAAAGATGCTGGGATAAATGAGGTTGCCGCGCTCACTTCGTTCGCTCGTAACGATGTTGGGATAAATGAGATTGCCGCGCTCACTTCGTTCGCTCGCAAAGTAATTTTGGATTCTAAGTTAATTTAATTCAAGGGAGCTAATCATTTGAAATTATAGCAGAAGATTCGAAATTACTTTTTATAGTTAATTGCAATATGGACTTTTGAGCAGCCACGGGCTTTAGCCCGTGGATTACGATAATAAATTCCAGCGGCTTTAGCCGCGATTCAAATTATATTACAAGGGGGCAGCAGCCCCTTGTTGTTTAAAGGAGAAAATCATGTTAAAAGCTGGAGATAAGGCGCCGGAATTCAGTCTTATGGCTGATAGCGGTGAAAAAATTTCGCTGAAGGAATACAGGGGCAAAAAAGTTGTGCTGTATTTCTACCCCAAAGATATGACCAGCGGCTGCACGCAGGAAGCGTGCGACTTTCGTGATAATATCCAAAAGATAGAAAAGAAAAACGCCGTTGTTATAGGTGTCTCGCCGGATGATACCAAGAGTCACAACAAGTTCAAAGATAAATACGAACTGCCGTTCACATTGTTGAGCGATGAAACAAAAACCATGCTCAACGATTACGGCGTTTGGCAGGAAAAAAGTATGTATGGAAGGAAGTATATGGGTGTTGTAAGAACAACTTTCATAATTGATGAAAAAGGTAAGATAGAAAAGATTTATGAGAAGGTAAAAGTACCGGGTCATATAGAGGAAATTCTACAGAATTTATAGTTGTTTTTTTAATAGGTTAGGTGTTATATTACGTCCATTCATTAACCAAAATAGAATACTGATATGAAAAAAAACAACACACTGGCAGCTATGATGTTGGTTTCAGTTTTTGTGTCAATGGCATTTTTGCAGGCTTGCAATGTTTCCACTGCGAATCTTTCTGATGTGAAGCTTTGCACAGAAAAGAACAGCAGCAATGTTTGTGACTCTGACGCTTCCACATTTCCCTCATCAACACCGGTAATATACTGTTCTGCAAATCTGAAGAACGCACCTTCGGGTACGAAAGTAACATTTGAATGGAAACACGGCAGTGAAAGTTTAGGAAAAGCTGATGTGGAAACATCATCAGGAACTGTAGTCTCCAATTTTACAACAAATGGCGCAGTTGAGCCGGGAAGTTACTCCGTGACAGTTAAAATAAATACTGATAACTCTACACCAATTACAAGAGAGTTTACGATAGAATAATTAAACACTTTCATCTATTAAAAAAGCCATTCATTTGAATGGCTTTTTTTATTTTTAAATTTTTCTATTTTTCAATAAAAATCAAACCCTTATCTTTGCCAATACATCTAATATATTACAACTATGGGAGATACTGAAAGAAAAGAAAAATTCATCCGGTCGATAAATGATGGATATGCTTTTAAGGGTGAAACAATTACGCTCGGTGCGGCAATTCTGGATAAAGAAGTACTAACCGGCACTCATATAAAGCTGCCGCTTAAGACCATGAACAGGCACGGGCTTATAGCCGGCGCCACGGGAACAGGTAAAACCAAAACACTGCAATTAATTACTGAATCACTTGCGGCAAAAAGTGTGCCGGTGGTTGTGATGGATATCAAAGGTGACTTAAGCGGTGTAGCAAAGCCGGGAACGGCAAATCCGAAAGTTGATGAGCGTATGCAGCACATTGGGCTGCCATGGAATCCGGAAGGAAACACCATCGAATTTTTAACAATCTCTGCTGAAAAGGGTACGAGGTTAAGGGCTACTACATCGGAGTTCGGCCCCGTGTTGTTTTCGAGAATGCTGGAGCTGAATGAAACGCAATCAAGTTTGGTATCAGTGATCTTTAAATATTCAGATGATAAGCAGCTTCCGCTGCTCGATCTGGCTGATATGAAGCGCCTGCTGCAGTACATACAGGAAGAAGGCAAAGCGGAATTTGAAGCTTCTTACGGTAAAGTATCATCAAGTTCACTTGGAATTATTTTGCGCAAGATAGTTGAACTTGAACAGCAGGGCGCAAATCAATTCTTTGGTGAGCGTTCATTTGAAGTAGAAGATCTTGCAAGATGCGACAGCAATGGCAGAGGAATTATATCTGTAATAAGGCTTATTGATATGCAGCAAAAACCGAAGTTGTTTTCAACCTTCCTGCTGAGCCTGCTGGCTGAAATTTATAATACTTTCCCTGAAGAGGGTGACTTAGACCAGCCGAAACTTGTGATATTCATAGATGAGGCTCATTTATTATTCAATGAAGCAAGTGACGCGTTGTTGAGTCAAATTGAAAGCATTATAAAGCTCATCAGGTCAAAAGGGGTTGGAATATTTTTCTGCACACAGAATCCGAATGATATACCAAATGTTGTGCTGAGTCAATTAGGAATGAAGGTTCAGCATGCGCTCCGCGCTTTTACCGCCAAGGATAGAAAGGACATTAAGCTGATATCTGAAAATTATCCTATGAGTGAATTTTATGATATTGATGACCTGCTAACAAGTATGGGTATTGGCGAAGCGGCTGTAACGGTGCTGAGCGAAAAAGGGAATCCGACGCCGCTTGCAGCTACGCTGCTGTGCGCTCCGCGCTCAAGGATGGATATACTTACCCCAACCGAAATAGAAGAAATAATTGCCGGCTCAAAAATCGCAGCAAAGTACAATGAAGTTATTGACAGAGAAAGCGCACTGGAGATACTGAACAAAAAAATTGAAGAGCATGCGGCTGAGCAGAAAAAAGAAGCTGAAGAAAACGGTGAGCAAAAAACAAAATCAGCCAAAACAGAAAAAAGTACGGTTGAAAAAGTATTGACAAGTACAACTGCAAGACAAGTCGGTAGGACTGTAGCGCGTGAGGTCACACGCGGTTTACTGGGAGTGCTTGGTATTGGCGGTACCCGCCGGAAGAAGAAATCAAGCTGGTTTTAACCAGGATTAACATGATTTGCTTGATTTTTTTTAAGTAAGATCGAAAGCGGATTTGACGGATATTACAGATTTTCACGGATTAACGGTTAGATAAGGTATGAAATAGGAATTTATAAGATTGCTAGATAAACGCCATAGGCGGGCGAAGCGCTAAAGCTCCTCGCAAATCGTTATGTGTAACTTTTGTTTAGCTTTAAAATGCTTAAATTGATAATTCAAAATTATGCCCTCCATTAAAACATTAGAAGGGCATTATATATGAATGAAATCAGCAAAAAAAGATTAAAGCAGGCACATGGAAACCTTAAGTTATTCAGTGATCTGGATATTCGCGCAGCGGCGGTGACGGGTTCTGTTGCTAAGGGATATGCTGATGATAATTCAGATATTGATACCATCATTATGCTGAATAAAAATCTGACCCAGAAAGATTTTGATAAGATCATTAGTGACGCTAAAGCATCAGGGGGTGACTTTTATCACGGTTCGCCCGAAGAAGGCTTTGCAGTATATTATTACATTGATGGCGTTAGATGCGATTTTGGATTCGGTAATTTCAGTGAAACGGAAATCCTGATAAATGAGATGCTTACAAACCCTGAAGTGGATCTGACTAAACACCTTATGATATCGGGTTTGATTGATGGGTATATCTTAAAAGGTCAGAGCTGGCTTGAGCCGTTGATAAAGAAAGCTGAAACAGAGTACCCGAAGGAATTACAGGTCTTGCTGGTTAACCATTTCAAAAAATTCCATCCGGAATGGGCTGTTGAAAAAATGACAATTGACAGAGGTGATATTCTGTATTATTATGAATCAATTGTTGAAATGACCGGGAATATCATCGGCATATTGTGCGGATTGAATGAGTTCTACCATCCCGGAAAATTAAAAGGGGTTGAGCATACTTTACAAAAGATGAACATAAAACCCCGTGATTTTATAAACAGGTATAATTTTGTTTTATCTGCCGAAAAAAATGCCGCATTAAAAGAGATGTTTAGCCTGGTTAGAGAAACATTTGACCTTATTGATAAACATTTGCCTGAAGTGAGTACTCAGCGCTCCAGGGATATACTTGAAATGGTTTTGAGGAAGCGGTAATTATTTTTGTTTGCTTTCCCAAACTGGAGTTTGGGAAAGAGAAATTTTTCCAGTTAGTTTATGTCAAAAACAAAGAATACAATTTAGAGAAACATTTGACCTTATTGATAAACATTTGCCTGAAGTGAGTACTCAGCGCTCCAGGGATATACTTGAAATGGTTTTGAGGAAGCGGTAATTATTTTTGTTTGCTTTCCCAAACTGGAATTTGGGAAAGAGAAATCTTTCCAGTTAGTTTATGTCAAATACGAAGAATACAATAAAAAGAAAAAAACTTTCCAAAACGCCGTTTTGGAAAACCAGGAAAGTTCTAATATTCTTAATACCCGCGGCGGTATTTATCTTAATTTACTTTCTATATTTAAAGAAAGGTTCAAATGAACCTGAATGGGTTAAAGAAGGCGAGGTAACTTTTCTGAATAAAGATACGCGTCAGCATTTAAGTAAAATCGATGTTGAAGTGGCTATGACCCCAACTGAGCGTTCACAGGGCCTTATGTACAGAACACAAATGGATGAAGAAAAGGGAATGCTCTTCATTTTTGACCGCGATGAAATGCAATCTTTCTGGATGAAGAATACAATAATACCTCTTGATATATTATTTATAGACAGTAAAGGAGTAATTAACACAATCCACCGCAATACTGTACCGTATTCAGAGAGATCATTGCCATCCAAAGTGAAATCGCAGTTTGTGGTTGAAGTGAACGGCGGTTATTGCAGCAGACACGGAATTAATGAAGGTGACTTGATAGAGTATAAACTGGATTCCCGGTAGTTCTACAATCCCAGAACATTTATTGCGAGTCCGGAAGCAAATATCGCGAAACCGGCAAGTGCGTGGGTATATCGTTCAAGTTTGCCAAGCGGAAGAAGGTTGATTCCCCACAAGGAAACCATTACAACAGAGATCATAGTTGCAATTGTAGTGAATCCAAAAACGGCAGTTACGATCCACAACCCAGAAACACTTTCCTGCGCTGCAGGAAACATCAGCAGGGGAATGAGTGGTTCACAGGGTCCCAACACAAATACAACAAATAGTATCCATGGTGTAAGCGATCTCTTTTTTTCATTCACGTGAACATGCTCGCCATGATGCCTGTGAGTATGCGTGTGATATGTACCATCTGTTTCAACATGTATGTGAGAGTGCGGTCTGTTCCTGTAAGCCTTTTTTATTCCCCACACCATATATACGAACCCGAAAGCAATAAGCGCCCAGCCTGCAATTTCTCCGCGTGAGCCTTCTATGAGCTCGAGTTTATCAAGCGCAATTCCGGCAGCAATTCCAATGAATCCAAGCACAACTGAGCTCAAAACATGCCCTGCGCCGCAGAGAATTGTGACCCAAAATGTTTTGATCTTAGACCACTTTCCGGCTTTTGCCATCATAATAAAGGGTAAATAGTGGTCAGGTCCGATCAATGTGTGTATAAAACCGATTGATGCCGCTGTAAGTGAAAGAATATAGATCTCGTTGGTCATTTTTGCCGAATATTTATGTACAAAAATGCGAAATATCTGATAAATTGCAAATGATTATAATCATATTATTGAATTTAATAAGTGTACAAATAATGTTATTTTTGGATGAATTTAATTTCTAATATTTTCTTAACACTAAATTAACAAAGTAATGCTAATTTTAACAATAAGAAAATTAAAAGAACATTAAATATTCAATAATATGAAGGAAAAAATACTTGTAGTTGACGATGAAAAAGATATACTTGAGTTAATAGATTATAATTTGACCAAGAATGGATATCGTGTAAAAACCGCATCCACAGGCGAAGACGCTCTTGAGCTGGTAAAAGAAAACGATTATGACCTCATTATATTGGATTTGATGCTTCCGGGCGTTGATGGATTTGACATTACGAAGATAATTAAGGCAGATAAACAGAAGGCCGGGATCCCGATAGTTATGGTAACGGCGAAGGCTGATGAAGCCGATAAGGTTGCCGGACTTGAAATAGGGGCTGACCATTATGTTACAAAGCCATTCAGTCCCAGGGAGCTGTTAGCAATAGTAAAAGCAACCTTAAGACGCAGACCGCCGAAAGAAGAAGAAGAAAAACCTATCATAGAGCGTGGTGATCTTAGAATTCATACCGGCAGACACGAGGTCACGATCAAAGGCGTACAGATAGACCTGACGCATCTTGAATTCAGAATACTGTTAACACTGGCAAAAAAGCCGGGCTGGGTTATGACAAGATACCAGATAGTAGATTCAACAAGAGGCGAGGGTGTATCTGTTACCGATAGAAGCATTGATGTTCATATAGTTTCACTGCGCAAAAAACTGGGTGAAGAAAATGAATACATTGAAACTGTAAGAGGAGTAGGTTACAAATTTAAGGAGAACCTGTGATGCATTGTTTTAGCAAGGGAGTTTTTTAAGAGATAATGAGGAAAAAATTCCTTTGGAAATTATTTTATATATTTGCGGCGCTTTCTATTCTGCCAATGATAATCCTTGCGGTGTATGCTTCCTCACTTTTTGATGATACAATTATAACAAATGATATAGATGTACTGACCCAGCGGTCGAATCTGATAAAAGAAAGGCTTGAAACCTCGGAACTGGATTCAACCAACCTGCAGAATTTTGCCAAGAGGTATGATAACCTAAGCGGAGCAAGAGTAACGCTTATCACTCCCCAGGGTAAGGTAATTTCCGATTCCCGGGAAGAGCCGCAAACCATGGATAATCATGCTGACAGACCGGAAGTAATTGAAGCGCTTGCCGGAAAAACCGGAATATCCAGGAGGTACAGCTTCACTTTAAAGGAAGATTTCATCTACGCCGCAGTTCCCGTGTACAACACAGAAGGAAAGATAGTTTACATACTTCGAACAGGTTACCCGCTTACGGGAGTGCAAAGAGAAGCTGCGGGCGCGAACGCGGGACTTCTGGCAACTCTTATATTTTTCAGTGTAATTGTTCTGGTTATCGGTTTTATAGCGATCAGGAATATATCTAATCCCATAACCGAAATAAGCCTTGCATCAGAGAGGTATTCGAAGGGAGATTTCAGCAGTAAGATATATCCACCGCAGGATGAGGAATTAAGAAGGCTTGCTGAGAGCCTGAATTCCATGGCGAAGCAGCTTGATGAAAAGCTGGATATTATAGGTGAACAGGATAACCTTCAGAAAGTTGTGCTGAAAAGCATGAATGAAGGCATACTGGCCGTGGATTATGAAGAAAGAATTCTGCTGCTGAATGAAAACGCAACGGTAATTCTGGATATTAAAGACAGCAATCCAACAGGAAAAACTTTACAGGAAGTAGTCAGAGTTTCAGAAATACAGAAGTTCTTTAAGAAACTTTTGTTTGAGGGCAATAACCAGGAAACAGAGATAATTCTTCAGCATGATAAGGATGTATTTCTTCAGCTGAGCGGAACGCTGCTTTATGATATGGATAACAAGGCTCTTGGAGCTTTGGTGGTATTTAATGACATTTCAAATATCAAACATCTTGATACATTGAAGAAAGATCTTGTAGCCAATGTATCGCATGAGCTTCGTACCCCGGTAACCACGATCAAAGGATTCATTGAAACCCTGAAAGAGGGTGCCATTGACGATCCCAAAAATGCCGAGCGTTTCCTAAATATAATCACAAAACATATTAACCGGCTTAACCTGCTGATAGATGACCTGTTAACGCTTTCAAAGCTTGAACAGAAACCTGATGAGATAAAAACAGCATCTGAGAACATTAGCGCTCTTCTGAGATCAGTTGCCGAAGATTATGAATTCAAAGCGAGTGAAAAGAAGATCACGGTAAATATCCGTTGTGATGAAAGACTTACAGCCAATATAAATAAACATTTGCTTGAGCAGGCAATAGGTAACCTGGCGGATAATGCAATTAAGTACAGTGATAAGAAGACTGAGATTGAGATAGGTGCTTTCGAAAGAGAACATCAGTTGTGCATATATGTAGAGGATGAAGGTTATGGAATTTCTGATGATCATATGCCGAGGCTGTTTGAAAGATTTTACCGTGTTGATAAAGGGCGAAGCCGAGAAGAGGGCGGTACGGGTCTTGGGCTTGCAATAGTGAAACACATAGTAAATACCATGAACGGCGTAATAGATGTTGAATCAAAACCCGGAAAAGGGAGCAAATTTACTGTTAAGATTCCGCAATAAATTGATTAAGCGCTTCAAAATTCTTAACAATATCTTAACAATTTTCTAACAGTACGGTAAAATTATTAACATAATTTGCATTAAAAGTTAATAAGTGAAATCTAAATTATTTGTAAAAATGAAAAAACCGGCAATTAAATTAGCATTATTAGTATTAGTATTATTTTCATTTGCGGCAGCTGGCTGCGCAAAGAAAGATAAAACCGATTCAAAGGATAAGAAAACAGTAACCATAAAAGGTTCAGATACTATGGTTCATTTAATGAGCACGCTTGCGGAAGCATTCATGAAGAAACACCCTGAGGTTCAGGTATCAGTAACCGGAGGCGGTTCAGGAACCGGTATTGCGGCATTAATAAACGGCACTACGGATGTTTGCGCTTCTTCAAGGGATATGCAGCAAAAGGAAAAAGACCAGGCAAAAGAAAAAAATATCAACGCTGTTGAAAAAACAATTGCATATGACGGGATCGCTATAGTTGTACATCCTGATAATCCTTTAAAAGATATAACAATGGAGCAATTGAAGAAGATATATACAGGAGCTTATAAGAACTGGAAAGAAATCGGCGGACCGGATCAGCCTATAACAGTGCTTTCAAGGGAAAGTAATTCAGGTACTTATGTATTTTTCCAGGAGCATGTGCTCTCAAAAGAAAACTTCGCACCAACAGTAAAGCTTATGCCTGCATCATCATCAATTGTTCAGTCCATTTCAGCTGATAAATGGTCTATTGGATATGTTGGACTTGGTTACACAAAAGAAGGCAACATCAAAGTTGTTCCGGTTAAAAAGGATGATTCATCACCGGCAGTAACACCGACACACAATACAGTGCTTGATAAATCATATGGGATCGCCAGACCACTGTACCTGTATTTTAACGGTGAACCGGCAAATAACAATAAACTTCTTCTTGATTTCGCAACATCACCTGAGGGTCAAAAAATTGTTGAAGAAACAGGTTACATAACATTACAGTAATTCAGCTGCAAATAATAACAGAAGTATATTAAAAGTACCGGTAACAGTTGAATAAGCAAAGATTAAAAGCCAAGATAATAAAATATTTCCTGCAGAGCTGTGGTTCTCTTTCGATAATCATAGTTCTGCTTATATTTTTATTCCTTTTTAAGGAAGCATTTCCTTTTATCGGTTCGCCCGGAATCGGAGAGCTTTTCCATAATATATGGAACCCCGTTTCATTCCAGAAAGAGGAGTTTGGGTTAGTTCCCCTTATAACGGGTTCAATACTGGTAACATTGCTTGCAACTATTATTGCAATCCCGTTTGGTATAATAGGAGCGGTATATATTTCTGAAGTTGCAACAGCTAAGGAGCGGGAATTTCTGAAACCTTTTATTGAGATACTTGCGGGTATCCCTTCAGTTGTTCTTGGATTTTTCGGATTAGTGGTGATTGCTCCGCTGATAAAACAATTGTTCGATCTGAACACAGGATTAACCGCGCTTACAGGCGCGGTGCTGCTGGCGTTTATGGCAATTCCGACTATAATGTCAATTTCAGAAGACGCAATAAAGAGTGTTCCTTCCGCTTACAAAGAAGCTTCGCTGGCGCTGGGCGCGAGCAAGCTTGAAACCATATGGAAAGTAGTTGTGCCGGCCGCGCTTTCGGGTATAGTGGCATCAGTGATGCTGGGTATGGGAAGGGTAGTAGGTGAAACAATGACTGTAATGATGGTTACCGGCAATGCGCCGGTAATAAGTATGAACCCGTTCTCTTCGGTGAGAACTATGACTGCCACAATTGCGGCAGAAATGGGCGAAGTAACCATAGGTTCGCATCATTATATGGCTTTATTCTGGGTGGGAATAGTTTTGATGTTAATGACATTTATACTTAACCTGATATCATACAGGGTACTTAAGAAATACGGGATGATAGATAAGTAATGGGGAGCAAAAGAACAGGTGAAAAATTAATATACTGGATAATGCGGGGTATAACATACCTTGTAGTGATCTTTATCGCATATATTCTGATAGATATTCTTCTCAACGGGCTTCCGGCAATATCATGGGAGTTTTTAACCGGTGATCCTAAAAAAAGCGGCGCCGAAGGCGGGATATTTCCCGCAATTCTTGGTACACTTTTCCTGGTGATAGGTACGATATTGGTCGCTTTGCCGCTTGGAATGTTCAGCGCGATATATTTAACTGAATACGCGAAGCAATCAAAATTTACACAGACAATCAGAATGGCAATAGTTACGCTTGCAGGAGTGCCATCAATAGTATTCGGGTTGTTTGGACTTGGATTATTTGTGGTAGCGCTTGATTTTGGTTCATCAATGCTTGCGGGCAGCCTGACACTTGCGTGTATGATACTGCCAACTATTATTGTAGCAAGCGAAGAGGCGCTGAAAGCAGTTCCAAAATATATGAGAGAAGGCAGTCTTGCGCTGGGCGCGACCAAATGGGAAACAATTTACAAAAATGTATTGCCCTACGCTTTGCCCGGCATGTTAACGGGAGCAATCCTTGGTATTGGGAGGGCAGCCGGTGAAACCGCGCCGATACTGCTTACAGCGGCGGCATTTTTTCTGCCGGAATTGCCAAGCTCTGTGTATGACCAGGTAATGGCATTGCCGTACCACTTGTATATTCTGGCAACGCAGCACCCCGAAGCGCAGAAGATACTGCCAATGCAGTACGGAACAGCGCTTGTACTTTTATTTTTGGTTATCGGATTAAATTTTGTTGCCATAGTTTTGAGAATTAAGGTAAGAAAAAAATATAAATGGTAGTGCGCAACAGGTATCAAGATCACAAGTATAAAAAAATGACGCTGGAAAATTATAATGGCTGAAATACTTACTGAAGATAAGAACAAAGTTCATGTTGAAAATATGAATTTCTACTATGGGGCCGTTCAGGCTTTGTTTGATATTAATATGGATATAGCCGAGAAGAAAGTTACGGCATTTATCGGGCCTTCTGGCTGCGGTAAATCCACTTTTTTGCGTACGCTTAACAGGATGAATGATATAATTGACGGAACAAGAATTGAAGGCAAAGTACTTATAGACGGAAGCGATATATACGGACCTATGACTGATGTAGTAGGATTAAGGAAGAAGGTGGGGATGATCTTCCAGAAATCGAACCCGTTTCCCAAATCAATTTACGATAATATAGCATACGGTCCCAGGCTGCACGGCGTTAAGGATAAGAACAAGCTAATGGAAATAGTAGAATCTTGTCTTGTTAAATCAGCGTTATGGGATGAGGTTAAAGACAGGCTTGATAAGAGCGCAATGGGGCTTTCCGGCGGTCAGCAGCAAAGGCTATGTATCGCAAGGGCGCTTGCCATAAATCCGGAAGTGGTGCTTATGGATGAGCCTGCATCGGCACTTGACCCGAAATCTACATTAAAGATAGAAGACCTAGTAAATGAGCTGAAGAAAGATTATACAATAATTATTGTTACACATAATATGCAGCAGGCAGGCAGAGTTTCTGACTATACTGCATTTTTTTACGAGGGTCATCTGGTAGAGTTTGGAGCTACCGGTCAAATTTTCACTAAACCCAATCAAAAACAAACCGAAGATTATATTACAGGAAGGTTTGGTTAGAAAGAAAAGTTATGTTACATTACTGGCAAAGAGAAATTGAGAATCTAAAGAAACTGATACTCAGCTTAGGCGCAATTGTTGAAGAGCAAATTCAGCGCTCAATGCTTTCACTGGAAAGACGCGATACCGAGCTGGCTGATGAGGTTATTGCCAGAGACAGGGAGGTTGATTCGCTGGAGATATTGATAGAGGAAGAATGCCTGAAGATACTCGCGTTATACCAGCCTGTTGCAAAAGAGCTGCGTTTTGTAATTGCAGTGCTTAAGATGAATAATGACCTGGAACGGATGGGAGACCTGGCATCAAATATTGCGAAGCGGGTAAGGTACCTTTCGAAGAAAGAGAAGATAGACCTGATAAGTGAATTCAGGGATGTAAGCGATAAGGTGCAGGTTATGGTAAAGAAGAGTCTTGATGCGCTTGTGAACACAGATGTTGCTTTAGCGCGCGAAGTGCTTGCGGCTGATGATGAAGTTGACAGGCTTACCAAACAAATGCTTAAGAGAACGATCAATGCGATTGAAAAGGATTCAGCGAGAACAAAAGAATACTTCAGTATTCGTTCTATTTCTAAAAATCTGGAACGAATTGCTGATTCAGCAACAAACATCGCAGAAGATGTAGTTTATTTATGCAGCGGAGAGATAATCAGGCATCAGTCTGAGGATTTTAATCCTGAGGATAATGCAGATAGGGTTTGATCAAATTTTTTGAAAATCACAAAAAGTTAAAAAGAGGGTGAAACCCTCTTTTTTTATTACTATACACTGCTAAACCCATACAAATTAAAATATTAAATATCATTCAATTTTTTTTGGTTATGTTTTTCAAGTTCTTTATATAATTTTAACATAAATCTAACCATAATTTAACATAAAAATCGAAAAATTAACAAATTTTAGCGATTTTTAACCATTTTAAAACTTCTGAACATTTATGTTTAAACGATTTCTTCCTAAACAAAACAACTTTTTTGAGATATTAAATGAACTGGCCGAATCAGTTCTTGAAGCGGCAAAAATGCTTGATGAAATGATGGATAAGCAGGATAACTTCGCTGAGTATTCACATAAGATACACTTCATAGAAAACCGTTGTGACGACCTGACTCACCAGGTAATCAGCGACCTGAATGATACATTCATAACCCCTATAGACAGGGAGGATATATTTGCCCTTGTGAATTCTATGGATGATATAGTTGATACAATTGATACGATCGCATCCAGAATGAGCATGTACAAACTGAAAGCGAAGCTTCAGTTCGGTCCGCAGCTAACTGATATATTACTGATTCAGACAGATGTACTTTTTGACGTTGTGAAGAATCTGCAAAACCCGAAGCAGACCACTGAGAAGATAGTGCAGGTTAAGACCCTTGAAACGGAAGGTGATATAGTATTTAAAGACGCTTTGCTGGACCTGTTTGAAAATGAAAAGGATGTAGTTGAACTGATAAAGAAAAAAGAATTACTTGAAATTATTGAACGCGCAGTTGATAAGTGTCAGAATGCGGCTACTGTTATTGAAGGAATCTTAATTAAGAATATGTAGAGTATGTTTGAACTGGTACTTATTGTTATTATCATCGCATTGATCTTTGATTTTCTTAACGGCTTCCATGATTCAGCAAATTCAATTGCCACAATTGTATCTACCGGAGTGCTCTCACCGCAAAAGGCGGTAATGTTCGCCGCTTTTTTCAATTTTGTTGCGGCATTTGCATTCGGAGAAGAAGTAGCTAAAACAGTTGGCAGCGGGCTTGTTAAGCTTGACGAAATTGATATATATGTAATTTTGGCGGGATTGCTTGGCGCAATTTTCTGGAATTTGTTTACGTGGTATTACGGCATACCTGTCAGTTCTTCGCATGCGTTAATTGGCGGCTACGGCGGTGCGGCGATAGCGAAACTTGGTTTCGGGGCTATCATTTGGGGCGGCTTTGAAAGAGTTGTTCTTTTTATTGTTCTGGCGCCTGTTATAGGTTTTATACTTGGGTTAGTTTATATGCTTATAACAAGCTGGGTGGTTAAGAATAAGAAGCCACGGCAGGTTGACGGAGTTTTCAGAAAGCTTCAGCTTGTATCAGCCGCATTTTACAGTTTTGGTCACGGTTCAAACGATGCCCAGAAGACAATGGGAATTATCGTTTCTGTGCTGGTAGCTACAAATTACCAGGCGGAATTTCATGTTCCGATCTGGGTTGTAATGTCCTGTCATATGGCTATTGCGCTTGGTACACTTTTTGGCGGCTGGAGGATAGTTAAAACTATGGGAATGAAGATTACAAAATTAAAACCTATCGGAGGGTTTTGCGCGGAATTTTCAGGGGCAACCACTCTTCTTATGACCGCCATTTTCGGCATACCGGTAAGCACAACTCAAACAATAACAGGTTCAATTCTGGGTGTGGGCAGTCTTAAGCGGCTTTCAGCGGTTAAATGGGGAGTCGCAGGCAAAATAGTATGGGCATGGGTGCTTACAATTCCGCTTTCGGGGCTGGTTGGCGCACTTTGCTACTGGATGGTAAGTCTCTTTCTATGAACTAAAATGAATAACATATTGTTTTATTATTAACCCTCTTGAAACCTCAAGGGGGTTTTTTGCATCTAATATATATCAGAAAAAATCAGGAAACACTCAATGAAAAGAATCAGTTTATATCCTATTTTTGCAGTTTTTATGTTTTCGCTTATTTTTGCACCTTATTCACATGGTCAAAATGATGCCCTGCAGAGAACCATTGCGCGATTTGATCTTACCAAAGCAACTTCGCAGCACAGGCTGCAGGTAGAAATTGAACCTCCGCAGATTTCCTCTGAAACAATACGGTATTTCATGCCCAAGATAGTGCCGGGAACATATACAATAAACAATTTCGGAAGATTTGTGCATGATATGAAGGCATATGACCAAGAGGGAAGCGAACTGAATATAGCAAGAATTGATACAAATACCTGGGAAATTTCAGGGGCTTCGAGGCTTAAAAGGATCAGTTATTGGGTTGAAGATACATACCACTCGCAAAGCATGCCGGTAGTGTTTGAACCTACAGGAACATGCATAGATTCTGCCGAGGTTTTTATGCTCAACAATTTCACTTTGATAGGTTATTTTGAAGGATTCAAAGATATGCCCTATACAATATCAATTACAAAGCCACAAGGATTTTACGGAGCAACATCAATGCCTCTTGAAAGTTCGGGACCGGATACAGATGTATATAATCCCAGGAATTACTTTGAGCTGCATGATAACCCGATAATGTACAGCATACCGGATACTGCATCGGTAATGGTTAATAATACCAAGATCCTTCTTTCGCTGTATTCACCAAATAAAAAGGTAAATGCTGCGTATCTTATAGAGCATACCAAACAGCTTTTTGAAGCGCAGGGTGAATACCTGGGCGGGGAGCTTCCCGCGAGCAAGTATTCAATTCTGGTTTACCTTTTTGAAGGAAGTTCGCTTTCGGGTTCAGCGGGAGCTTTAGAACATTTCAGTTCAACCACATTCACTTACCCTGAAATTTCCGGTGAGGAGTTCATTCAGCCGTTCAGAGATGTTGTTGCCCATGAATTTTTCCATATTGTAACCCCGCTTGGGATTCATTCAGATGAAATTGGGAATTTTGATTTTATAAATCCGGTAATGAGCAAACACTTGTGGCTGTATGAAGGTTCGACGGAATACTATGCGGTTCACTCACAGGTAAAACACGGTGTGATAACTCCAGATGAATTTTTCAAAAAGCTGCAGCAGAAGTTGTACATTTCAACATTATACCTGAATGATACACTCCCTTTCACAGAGCTTAGCAAGGGAGCGCTTGATAAATACAAACCGCAGTATTTTAACGTATATCAAAAAGGAGCTCTTATCAATATGTGCCTGGATCTTTATTTACTTAAACTTTCAGAAGGAAAGTACGGTCTTCAGCAGCTAAAGACCGAGCTGGGTAACAAATACGGTCCGGACCGCTCATTTAACGACTCAGAACTGTTTGATATAATTACCGGGATGACATTTCCTGAAATAAGGGAATTCTTCGCAAAGTATGTTGAAGGGCCAAACAGACTGCCATACAAGCAATTTCTGAATTACGCGGGATACGATTTTTTTGATGAGTATGAGCTTGAAGTGCCTGCGCTGATCGGCGCGGTGCTTCAGTTGGGTGAAGAGGGTTCAATTGAAGTTGCCGAAGTTAATGACTTCGGTAAGTTATTGAAACTGAAAGAGGGCGACAGGATATTTTCCATTAACGGGAGTGTGGTTAACGCTCATAACTTTGAAAATATTGCGGGCGGAATTGAAAAGAAACTTAAACCCGGCGATGAAGTAACGATAGTGGTGGAAAGAAAAAGCAAAGGAAGTAATTATATCAAAAAAACCCTGAAGGCTAATACTTATCCCACAAAGCGAAAGGAAAGATTTGTAATCCTGGCAGCAAAGAACGCCACAGACGAGCAATTAATGATAAGAAAAGCATGGATAGATCAGTAAGCAGCAGCTGAACCGCAGATATTTCAGGCGCTTTTGAAGCGCCTTTTTTATTCACGGAGTATCATTGTTTTACATTGAAATTAAAATAACATACCTTTATGATTGTAAAATATGGTACAAAATACAGTAAATACGGGTAACAAATTCAGATTCAAGTCTTTAAAAGTGCATAATACAAATGACTGGATACTTGGCAACAGAAAAAAATACAGACAGGTATTTGATGCTGCCACAACGAGATACATATATGTTGAGCTGGCAATTAATAACCTGGAGTTCAATTCTGCGGACTGGAAAATTACCGTAAACTTCAAAGCCTTTGATCAGAGCAACAAACTTCTGTGTGATAACAAAGTTGAACAGACTATTCCAGCAGATACTGACATTGCATATATAAGATATTCCTGGGGCAAGCCAGAGCCGGGGACATATTGGATAAAGGGCAATTACAGGTGGGAGGCATGGGTAGATGGAGTTATGCTTTCTTCCGCATACTTTTATACAGTTAATGAGGGCGAAGTCACGGCGGAGAGCAATCCTTATTTTAGTTTAACATCAATCAAGCTATATGAAAGTCCGTTTGAAACGGTACCTTTTGGCGAGAGAAATTATCTTAAGACGTTCAATTACTTAACAACCCGCTACATGTGGGTTGAAATTGAGGGAGATAATCTTCAGCATAACAAAGTTCCCTGGATGGGTGAGTTCATAATAAGGATAAGAGACAGTTCCGGCGACAGCATTGCGGAAATATATGATCTTTACAATTATAACAATACAATTTCAAAGGTTAGATTTATGCGCGGCTGGGGAAGCAAAGAACCGGGAAGCTGGTATGAAGGCGGCTATGTGGTGGAAGTATCTTTGCTTGAGAAGGTATTAGGTACTGTGTATGTCAATTTCAGCAACGAGGAAGTTACAGATCCTGATGCAGGAAAGTTTTATTTACCCGGTGAAGGAATGGCGTCTTCATCGTTAAAAACAGAAACACTGCCTGATAAAGAGCTAAGCGAAGCTGAGATCATGGCGGAAATAAATGAAATGATAGGACTTGCTACTATTAAAAAAGATATTGATGACCTTTATGACTACTTAAAATTTGTAAAGCTGAGGCAGACAAAAGGATTTGATGACAAAGAGAAGATGAATCTGCATGCAGTTTTTACCGGAAACCCGGGCACAGGAAAGACGAAAGTAGCTTTAATGCTGGGTAAGATCTACAGGAATCTTGGAATACTTTCCAAAGGGCATGTGCATGAAGTTGACAGGGCAGATCTTATCGGCGAGTTTATAGGACAAACCGGACCTAAGGTCAAAGAGGCCATCAAAAAAGCCAGAGGCGGGATATTATTTATAGATGAGGCGTACGCGCTTGCCAGAAAGGGTGATACTGAAAAGGATTACGGAAAGGAAGTAATTGAAATAATCTTAAAAGAAATGAGCGATGGCAAAGGAGATCTGGCGATAATAGTCGCGGGATATCCTGATGAGATGCAGTATTTTATAGGTTCAAACCCCGGGCTTAGATCAAGGTTTACCCGTTTTTTCCACTTTCCAGATTATACGCCGAGTGAATTGCTGCAGATAGGCAATTATTACGCTTCCAAAACGGATGTAGATATGGATAAAGATGCCGAGGAATATTTGTACACTAAACTGGTAGAAGCCTATAGAGACCGGGATAAAACTTTCGGGAACGCAAGGTATGTGAATTCAATTGTAGATGAAGCAAAAATGAATATGGGACTCAGGGTAATGAACGAAAGTACGAATATTGAGAGCCTTGATAATATCGCACTTTCAACAATAACTACTGAAGATATAAAAGAAATTTTCCAAAGCAAACAGATAAGTAATGTTGATATACCCCCCGATGAAGAATTGATGAGAGATTCGCTTGCTGAGCTGAACAAACTGATAGGCCTGAATGAGCTGAAGGCAGATGTTCACGAAATGGTTAAACTGGTGAGATACTTCAGGGAAACCGGTAAGGATGTAACAAGGTCATTTTCTCTTCACACGGTATTCACAGGTAACCCCGGAACAGGAAAAACAACTGTTGCCAGAATACTGGCAAGGATCTTCAGGGCGCTTGGGGTTCTTGAGAGGGGGCACCTGGTTGAAGTTGACAGAGAAGAACTTGTAGCCGGATACATCGGGCAAACCGCTATAAAGACAGCGGAAAAGATAGATGCTGCTATGGGCGGGGTTCTTTTTATAGATGAGGCGTATTCTTTAATGGGATCAAGTGAAAATGATTTCGGCAAGGAAGCAATTGAAATAATTCTGAAACGTATGGAAGATAACCGCGGAAAATTTGTTGTGATATGCGCCGGTTACACCGGGGAAATGGAGAACTTCCTGAAGATGAACCCGGGGCTTAAATCAAGGTTCGACAGGAAATTTGATTTCCCTGACTACAGCGAAGATGAGCTGTTTTCAATTGCGAAGATAATACTCGCTGAGCAGGAGCTGGAGTTTGACGGGGGAGCGGCTGAACACTTCAGGAAACACATTGCATCTTTGTACAGCGGAAGAGATAAATATTTCGGCAATGCAAGGGATATAAGAAAATCGATAAGCGAAGCGGTTAAGAACCAGAATTTGAGACTTGCTGAAATTACCAAAGATAAACGCACCGCTGAAATGATAAGAACCGTTACTATTGATGATGTAATGGAACTTGATGTTGTATTGAAAGAAGAAAAACGAATGGGATTTTAAATTAAAAAACAAAAAGCATGATAGAGGTATTAATAATTGTCGGTGTATTCGCTGCAATAATAGGTTTTTTTATGTACGCTTCCAAAAGCGGAGCTAAAATGCTTGCTGAAAGGGAAGCAAGGATCGCCCGGGCATCGAGGGGTAAGGCTGTAGTTATTGGGTCGCATCCTGTTGGAATCAGGGGAACCGGCCATGGAGGACATTACCAGGGATATGGATTTACACTTGATATATCGGATGGATTTAATGAACCATACAGGGCTCATTGTGTTTGGGAAGTATATCCTATGGGCGCCCCAAAAGCACAGCCGGGGATGGAGATAAATGTAAAAATTGATACAGAAGATAACCAGATAATTTTTCCGCTGGCAGATGGTTTGGCTTTCAGCTGGAACTACCAGATGATGCATAAGAAGAACAAAAAAGAGTTTTTGAAAGAAGGCACAGTCCGGTAATTATTGATTACCGGACCGTGAAACTTTATCAGTTACCTGTAGTTTTTTATATAATTATCAAGATCAATTACATTGGATTCGAAGACAAAAATATCGTATAGTTTATAGTAGTTGTTTCTATCAACGGTATTTTTGAAGGCATATTTTGCCAGATCAATTTTATTAGATTCAAAAACAAACCAGCTTAAAATATCCCTCACCTGATCAGTAGTAAACAGGTTGTTATCTATCACACTTTTGGTCATATCATACTTAGTTGATTCAAATGTTCTTGCGGCAATGAGGTTTTTGAATTCTGAAAAATCGCGGGGACTCATTGCGCCGCCGTAATAATCTTCATAGTACACCGGCTTATCCGGTGACCTGTGATCACAGTTTTTGCAGGCATCACAGGTACAGGTGCAATTCTTATGGTAAGTTGAATTATCCACTTCTTTACCTGAACTACCGAAATACCATGAACCATTTGTGGATGTTACTTCTGAGCGCATATCGGTTAAAGCAAACAGCATAAAAAAACTAAAAAGTAAAATCTTGGTGGTTTTCATAGATTTGAATTTAGTTATTGAAATCAGTCATTGTACTTTACAAATATATTGTAAGTTTCTGTTTTTGCTGTAACAATATGTAAATCTATGTTAATATTGTTAAATGCCTGATCCGTGCAATCATGCAAATTAAAAGAGCAGTACATTATCATATAGAGTGGTGCGAAATTAAAAAAACCTGCAAAATAAGTATCAAACAGTTCAATTATATATTATTTTTGTATAAAGGAAGATCAGACCTGAATAACTAAAAAACTGCTGCCCGGGAGGTACTATGATCACAATAGTGAGATCATTGATCCTATTCTGTTTAATATTACCAAACCTCCATCCATTATCCCAAACCGCATTGAGTGCCGGATCTACAGGCATTACAGATTCATCCGAAAATACTGAACATGATTATTTTACATTAACTATCCGGAATGCTCCAACGTTGACGTTTCAGTTCGGGATAGATTATGATTACGGTGTCTTTGAGCTTTCAGCAAACGATAACGGTGATCTTAACAATGACCAGTTTATATCAGGAAAGAACTTTGGCGTAAGGCACGGGTTTGGCGTTAACATGACTGCTAAATACCCTTTACACAGAGCCGGAAATTTGAGGCTTACTGGCGTGTTTATGTATAACCGGTTCACAAGTAAATTCAATAAAGTATTTACAGATGTGAAAGAACAGGATTTTGTAAAGTACGATGTGTATTCACTGGGACTGGGAATTGAAGACAACTTCAATCCCGGGCTTAAGCTAAGGGCATATGCCGGAATTGGATTGATGGGAAGTGTAATATCCGGAAGCGCAAGGATAACTGATGCAGAAGTGAGCAGGGGATTGAGTATAAACCCCGCATTCAGATTGGGTGTTAATATTTACTCGGGGTTTGAGTATCTGCTTAACAAGAATGTAGGATTGAGTTTCGGGCTGAAGTTCACACATGCCAATCTTTGGCTTAAAAAAAGCAGCGTATCTGAAGATCCGCTGGTACTTAACTTAAACGACCAGAAAGTAAACAACGGTCAGTTGTATTCAGGTTACAGGCAGTTTGCATGGGGTTCATTTGGATTTGGTATCAATTATTACCTGGGTGTAAACGAGAAAATTTACTATTACAGAAAGTATTAAATCTCTTCCGCCGGAGCAGCAAATTAAAACTGTTCACATATTAAAACAGCCTCAATATCCTTGATATTGAGGCTGACAAACCGGAATACTTATAAAACATTATTTTGGCTGCAGAATAATTTTTTAATAAGATAAGAAATTCCTGTTTCTTAATACATCAATAATTGAAGAGGTATAATACCAGCTTGCTCCTGCGGCTTCGCCTGAGATAACTTCATACCTTGAATAACCCGGACGTCTTTCGGCAGCCCTTATAGTATAGGCATTCCATCCCGCAGTAAAACTTACGTTATATACGTTAATGGTTGTATCATTGACATTAGTTATTGTATCTGACCCGGTAATAGAGAATGGTTTTGTGGAGTACAAGTACGCGACCGCAAACGAGCCGGTAACTACGGAATCAGCGAAATTCTTCTTTTGAAGCATGCCGATCAATTCATTGGAAAATCCATAAACCCTTAATGAGCCAATTTGAGCTATTCTTACCGTTGTATCACTTACCACAACTCCCGGCGGCAAATTAATTTCGTTTATTGAAGCGAGGAAGTTGGCAGGCGGTGTAGCAAGATCCATACTCAGCATTGCGCTGTTATCAACCGTATCTGTACCGGCAAAAAACGAATCAGCGGGAGTCCCTGCTGTTAATTTAGCTTTTACTATTACACTGCCTCCCGGATAATTTGTGATACTGCCGGTTAAAAAGGGAGTGGATCCGGGTGGATTAATAATTGTGTTATCATCATCACTGCAGCCATAAAATGATGAGAGGGATAAACCGGATAAAATCAGGAGTATGGTAATAAGTTTTCGTGGATTTAACATAAATGCCTTTCTGTTATTTTTCAATAGTTTTAACTTAAAAACATACCGGAAGGCACTGTGGTTCTCTTTGGTAACTATTTTGAATTGAATACTAATGCAGATAAAAAAAACAGGTGTTTATTAAACACCTGTTTTTATTTATAACCCTCTGTAATTTTACTGGATCGTGAATGTTCTGACATCCACAGAACCGCCGCCGAGATTGCCCGAATAGTTAGTTACACTACCGTTTACAATTACCCTGCAGTTGAAGCTTTTGGCGAAGCCTGAAAAGTGCACAACATTTACCCTGTAGTTTCCGAGGGGTATAGTTGCTGTTGTGCTGAATATGTTTTCAATGGCATTGCCTGTTTGAGACTGCCAGTCTCTATCAAGAGAGAAATTTGCGCTTGAAGTATTGCTCCAGAAAATATGCAGATTATCCGGGCCGTACAAATGGAGGTCAAGATCGGTGGCATTGGATGCAGTATTAAGCCATGTTAAAGTTGCCTGGAAAGTACCTGTGCCAACGGGCACGGTTGGCTGGGGCCAGTTTTCGGGTCTGCCTGCTACCCATGAGCCGCCTGCCGGCAGGCAAAAGGGAACATAAGTTACAGCGTCATAGGTTGACCAGCCAATAAATTCAAGAGGATCGGGAACAGTTACGGGCGCAGGAATGCTGTAAGTTTCGATCACCGGAGGATTTGCCTGGCAATTGCTTCTGGTTACCCAGAAACTGATGGAGCCCTGCGGTACAATTGCTTTTGTCTTTCCGATAGGGCAGCCTAGAAAAATCGGGTTCATATAAGCCTGACCAATTAAACCGCCGGAGTACTGGCTGAGTATGCTGGGTTTTTCAGGGGATACGCTCTGTACAGTCAGTATGTAATTCATGAACGGCTCAGGCGGGCAGTCATACATCGCGCCGCCCTGCCTGAAATCCGTGGCATTATCTGAGAAGTTTTGTTTTACAAGAACGTAATAGCCCAGTGATAGCTGATCAATTCCTACTTTCCTGTTCGCTGTATCAAGCGCTGATGTTGGCACCAACTTCCATTCCTGCGCAGCCTCAGAATATTTCAATACTGCAAGATCCTGCGGCGTGTTTTGTGATGCCGCGGGGAAAAATAACTGCACCGGTGAATTCAGGTTGAAAGATTCAGGCCCGGCTTTAAGATACTTGCTTATTACTGTGAATCCCGAAGGAACAGAGGGTATTCCGCTTTCTGTGGTTGAAGATGTATTAAGCGAAAATGCGACAGTTCCTGCAGTGCCGTTACTGTTTCGCGGCACGTCTCCCGCATGGACTTCCAGCCTGAAGCCATCAAACTCAATATTCTGCCGCTGATCAGATGTAACGCTTTGCGTTGTGCCGCTTCCGCCATTGGGATCATTTGGTGTAATGGTGTTATCGCTGCTATCTGAGCAGCTGCTGATGAATACGCACAGCGTTATTGAAAATAAAATTGAAAATTTATACACAGTCTTCAAAAGAACGCCTCCTGATTTATTGTTTTTAAGTTTCATTAATAGAAATATAAATTTCAGATAAATTGCTTAAAAATTCTAACGGGTTCAAAGAGAAATTTTTGAAATTGTCCCAAAGCAGACACTAATGAAACTGTTAATTATATGCGAAAAGCGAAGAAAATTGGAGAAATTGTTGGGGTTTTGTCCCAATTACAAAACAGGCTGTAGAGTTATTGCACAAAAAAAGACGGCTTTTTTGCCGTCTTTTAGAACATACTTAATTGCAGTTAAGGTAATATATTTTTTTTTGTTAAAGTAGTTACATCTTCTTCAGGTCAGTGAACTGGTAGCCAAGTTTCAGAATATTTTCTTTTTTAGCACCGGATGGAATGAGTTCTATTATATATCCGTGGATATTATCCTGCACATTTATTACATCGTCAACATCAAAAGCTGAAATTACGTGTTTATCATCAAGATGCGAGCGTGTTGCTTCGGTGAGTGACTGCCCTTCGGAAAAATCGGGGTCACGTTTCAGCTTTTCGTTAATGCTGTCGGCAGAGTCTTTCAAAACGAAGGGCATTAATTTATGGAATTCCGTGAAATGTCCCTCTTTGTAATAACCGATATTGCCTATCACCAGCATTGGAAATTCTTTAGAAGCATTTTCCGGCGCAGCGCCAACTTTGATATTGATATCATAACCATCAACATGATTTAAGACCATGTAAGCATCTAAATGAGTAGCAGCCGGCCATGACTTTTTCATTTGTGTTTTGAGTGATTCAATTGTTGTGCCAACACCAATAAAGAGGTTATGCGATTCCAGCAGGTCGCCTTTGTTGTATCCGCCGAGTAAAACTATGAATAATTGTAGTTTTTCCATATAAAATTAGTTATAAAAAAGCCTCAAAACTGTTAGATTTTGAGGCTTTTCGCGCTCCCAACGGGATTCGAACCCGTGTTTCCACTGTGAAAGAGTGATGACCTAACCCCTAGTCGATGGGAGCGATTTTTCAACAGAATTACAAAAATAAGTAAAATTTTAGATAGTTAAAAGGGGGAAATAATGTCAAAAGTGAAACCTTCTCTAACTACGTGATATAAGACAGGTGTCAAACGTGAAATGTCAAACGTGAAATGATCGAGATTAAGGTTAAACAAGTGCTTTAATCACAACTTTCAGCTTCTCATATGTCTTACCCATTTCCTCTGAAATGACCTTAACATCATTCAAAACAGGCATAAAATTGGTATCGCCGTTCCAGCGGGGGACAATGTGGAAATGGATATGATCTTCAATGCCCGCGCCTGCAACTCTGCCCAGATTAGCACCGATATTAAAACCATGAGGCTTCATTACCTCTGTGAGTGCTTTTGTTCCAAGATCTAGCAGAGAAAACATTTCAAGCCGGGTTTCTTCATCCAGCTCAGAAAGTTCTTTCGCTTCTTTGTTGGGTACGATCATCAAATGTCCGCTGTTGTATGGGTATAAGTTCATTATGATAAAAGCATGCTTGCCGCGGTAAAGCAGATAATTTTTTTTGTCATCGTTTTCATTCAGAATACGGGTGAATAAAGAACCGGGAAGAGTTTCCTTGGGTTCTTCTTTAAATGTATCGATGTATTGTGAGCGCCACGGTGACCAGAGTTTTTCCATATACCAAAAATACTTGATTTAGAATTTAAATGCCTTATATAAAAAAATAGATACTTCCAAAAGAGGTAGTTGAGCTGCAATATTAAAGCTTCTGTTAGAAAATTTGTATAAAAAGCGGCAGGCAAGCCAGCCGCCTGCATTTTTTATAAATAAAAAACCCTGAACTTAGAAGTTCAGGGTGAAATTGGTTAATAAATCCTGATATGAAATCAGGGAATAATATTTTGTTTAATGCGCAGCTTCTTGTTCCTTTTGGGCTTCGGCTACTATTTTTGTTTCAATTTCCTTAGGTACTTCTTCGTAGTGAGAGAAGCGGCGTTTGAATATTCCGCGGCCCTGTGTTATTGAACGAAGTTTTGTCGCGTAATCGTGAATTTCCGCCAACGGCACAGTTGCTTTAATAATCTGCATTTTACCATTGGTATCCATACCTGATATTTTTCCCCTGCGTGAGGAAATATCACCCATAACATCACCCATAAATACCTCGGGGACAGTTACTTCGATTTCATAAATCGGCTCAAGCAAAACAGGTTTTGCTTCCATGAATCCTTTTTTAAATGCCTGCGCGCCCGCAATTTTGAAAGCCATCTCTGATGAGTCAACATCATGATATGAGCCGAAGTGTACGGTTACTTTAACATCAACAACAGGGTAGTGCGCTACGGGTCCTTTAACAAGTGCTTCGACCACACCTTTTTCAACTGCGGGAATGAATTTTGTTGGGATAGCACCTCCGACAACTTCGTTGGCAAATTCAAATCCTGCGCCGCGTTTTTGCGGTTCCACTCTTAAATGTACGTGACCGTATTGACCGTGACCGCCTGATTGTTTCTTGTGCTTGTATTCAACATCTTCAACTTTACCTTTGATAGTTTCTCTGAATGGTATTTTAGGCTGCACAATATTTACTTCAACGCCGTATTTTTCTTTCAGCCTGGCAATGATAATTGCCAGATGAAGTTCGCCCTGTCCTGAAATAATTGTTTGTCCCAGCTCAGGATCAAAATGGAAGAGGAATGTCGGGTCTTCTTCGTGAAGATGTGAAAGCCCTGAGGCTATTTTATCTTCATCACCCTTTTGCTTTGATTTGAGCGCCTGCTCAATCAATGCTTCAGGGAAGATGATAGGGTCTATCATAACATTGAGACCTTTACCTGTAAGCGTATTGTTAACGTGAGTATCTTTTAGTTTAACAACAGCGCCAATATCTCCTGTAACTGCAGAAGCCATATCTTTCCTGTTCTTACCGTTCATCTGAAAGATCTGTGTAAGGCGTTCTACTTTGTTCCTGTTCTGATTGGTCAAATCCATACCGGCAGTTACACTGCCTGAGAGTACTCTGAAGAATGACATTTCACCAACATGCGGTTCGCTCAATGTTTTGAACACAAATATAGCGGGTGCGCCGTCAGGATCAGGCGCGACTTCAACATATTCATCGGAACCGGTTGTTTTTGCCATAAATGGGGCAGCATCAAGGGGACTTGGACAATATTTGCATATAAATTCGGTGAGTGATCTGACGCCGATTCCGGGTAAACCCGCGGTGCACAGTACCGGCAGAATTTTTTTAGCTTTAATTTCCCTGGAAAGGCCTTCAATGAGTTCTTCTTCTGTGAGAGTGCCGCCTTCATCAAAGAAGCGGCTCATCATTTCTTCATCTTCTTCGGCTACTATTTCAATCAGCTCCTGGTGCAGCGCATTTGCTTTTTCTTTAAGGGCATCGGGTATATCATGCTCTGTGTAACCGCCTTTTCCATCGGAGTTGAACTTGAGAAGTTTCATTTTAAGTACATCAACAATGCTATCGAAGCCGAAGCCCTGGTTAACTGGGAACTGCAGTTCTGCCACGTGGCTGCCGTAATTTTCTTTAAGCTGCGCCATGGCTGAGTCGAAATCTGATTTTTCGTTATCGAGCTTGTTAACTACGAAACAGATCTCAATTCCGTATTCTTTCGCGTAGTTAACGGCAATTTCTGTTCCAACTTCAACGCCTTCAGATGCGTTGACAGTAATGAGGGCAGTATCCATTATGCGCATGGAAGATTTTACCGAGCCGGTAAAATCAGTGTAGCCCGGAGTATCTATTATGTTGAGTTTGTAATCTTCCCATGTGGTATTTAAAACGGAAGAGTTGATTGAGATCTTTCTTGAGATCTCGTCTTTGCTGTAATCAGAGGCAGTTGATCCTTCTTCAATCTTTCCGAGCCTGTTCAGCGTGCCGCTTGTGTACAGAATTGATTCAGCCAGTAATGTCTTTCCGGAACCGCCGTGACCGGCTATTACGACGTTCCGAATTTTTTCCGGTGTAATGTTTCCCAAAATATTCAGCCCCTTCTAATTAATAGTGTGTATATATACTGTAAAAAGGCTCTGCAGTATATAATAATATTGTATACTGTTTCAAATAATGCGGTAATATCAAACTAAATGTAAGTTCAGCGGTAAAAGCTAAAACAGGTCTTCATCAGATTCATATGAATGGATCTTTTTGCGTGAAGTAGTCCCGTTCTTTGAGCCGGAAATTACATTTAAAAATGATCTTATACCTTTAGATACTGCATTAACCATATTGAGAGCGTCAAAAACATTGGTCTCAACCTCTTTCTGAACCTTTTGCTCAAATTCAACAATAGAATCGGTTGTATCTTTAACAGTATCAACAATTCCGTTAATTTTGGCTGACTGAATTTTGAGGTTTGAAGATATCTCTTTGATATCGTTTGTTATGAGAAGAGAGTTTTCAATTAAAGGTTCGGTTTTTGTGGTAATGTGATCTACTTTACTTTCGATATTATCAATTGTGCTGTTGATATTATCGATAGCGCTGACAATACGTTTTAATGCCCTTATGAGGTATATTACCAGCGCTATCAATGCAACATACAGCGCAATTACGGCAATGCCAGAGATGAATTCTAATTCCTGCATTTAACTGCCTTCTAAATTTATAAATGCGCTAAGTTTTTATATCTTGTTGCGTTCTTCTTTGTATGCATCAACACCGGCTTTAATAGCATCTTTAACCTTAGCTGACTCATCAGCAATTTTGGTTTTTGCTGTTTCGTAGGAAGTTGATGTTTTTTCCTTGGCAACATTCAGGATGTTGTTCGCGTCATCAAGCAGGTTTCCGGCTTTTTTCTTCGCGTCAGAGATAAGTTCTTCAGAACGTTTTTTTCCTTCGTTGATAATATCCTGCGCTTTGTGTTTGGCGATATCAAGATATTCTTCCGCATCGTCTAACATTTCATCTTTTTTGTTCCTGATATCCTGGCGAAGTTCTTTACCGCTTTTTGGCGCGTATAACAGAGCCAAAACGCCGCCAACAATTCCGCCGGCTAAGAATCCAAGGAACAGACCTTTTGCTACGCCTCTTTCTTCTGACATAGTGTAATCCTCCAATTTAATTTTTTTACCCATTTTTTGGGGCTTAAGTTTTATGATTTTAATAGATGAAAAATAGCAAAATACCCCTCTATTTTCAATGTAATTTAAAATAACTAATTATATCCAAAATAGTTAAAAAAACAGCAAATTGATAAAGCGGGTTTGGGAATCTGTTACATAAGGTGTTTGAGTGTGAATACAGAGATAATACCGCCAAATGCCGGAATGAGAAACCGGAATTCAACGGATTGAATAAATTGTCAATGCTAATTGACACTTTCGACAAATAAGGGGAAGACACTCAAATAGCGGGCATAGAAAGTACTTTGATTTTTAATTGTTTAGAATGCCGGCACATGAAAATTTTATGGCACGGAATTTGAAATACTAATATATTATCAAATACATCTTATTGAATCAACATTTAAACGAAGTATGAGCATCACATAGAAAGAGACAGAACATAAGGAAGCAGGTTGAATCACAGGAAGAGTATATAAACATTTTGACTATAAGTCAATAATTCTAAAAACCAAATAATAAAAAAGGAGAATTGAAAAATGGCACAGCAAAATAATCCCGAAAGAAGAGACAAAGATATACCAACGATCGATCAGGAAAACCAAAGAAAAGAAAGAGATGATATGCAGCAGCAGCAGCAGCAGAGAAGGCCTGAAAAAGATGTAGCTAATGACCAGACCGGAAAAAGAGAAAAGGGCGAAGACAGATGGAAAGATTCTGAAAGAAATGAGCAGACCGCAATTGATGAAGAAGACGAAGTTGTATAGTACGATGTTATCCAATAAAAAGGGGCAGCTAAAATATAGCTGCCCTTTTTGGTTTAGTTATGTTCTTACTCTACTTTAAACAGTGCGCTGATGGATTGATTCTCGTTATTCCTTAATATCGCGTGTGCGAAAAGACGTGAAACGTCGAGAATTTCTATTTTTTTGGATTTAACATTCAGCGGAACTGTATTTGCTATTACAAGCTTTTTGAGGCTTGAATTTTCTATCCTGTTAATTGCCTGCCCTGAAAGAATGGGATGAGTAGCAGCACCGTAGATATCTTTGGCGCCGTGCTTCTTTAAGGCATCAACTGCGGCTACAAATGTGTTTGCAGTATCAATCAGGTCATCAACTATCAGAACATTTTTCCCTTCAACATCGCCGATAATATTCATAACCTCGGCAACGTTAGGTTTGGGTCTTCGTTTATCAATAAGTATAAGCTCAGCCCCTAAATTTTTAGCGTAAGCGCGCGCGCGTTTTGAGCCGCCAACATCCGGGGCGGCAACCGCAAGGTTGCGCAGCTTCAATTTCTTGAAATATTTAAGCAGCAGCACTGAGCAGTATAAATGGTCAACGGGGATATCGAAAAATCCCTGAAGCTGCGGCGCATGCAGATCCATAGTAATAATACGGTCAACCCCCGCTTCTGTGAGCAGGTTGGCAATAAGCTTTGCGGTTATTGATACACGCGGCATATCTTTTCTATCCTGCCTTGCATAGCCAAAGTAGGGGATAACGGCTGTTATCCTTCTTGCTGAGGCGCGAACAGCGGCATCTATCATGATGAGAAGCTCCATCAGGTTATCAGAAGGAGGGTTGGTGGATTGTACAATGTAAACATCTTTGCCGCGGATGTTATCGTTATACTTTACCCATATCTCGCCATCTGAAAAATTCACGATGCGGCATTTGCCCAGCGGCAGGTCTAAATAATCACATATATGTTTTACTAAGTAGTTAGAGTTTCTTCCTGAAAAAATCTGTATCTCAGATCTTGCCATTCTAGTATTAGTGCTTTCGGATTGTTTAGTGGAATACGCAAATTTATCAAATTATATCCGTATAAGCAATTAGAAAGTATTTACACAATTCCCGGAAATTGAAGCAGTTGAAGGGCCTTAATTTATGGCTAGTTGAGACAGATCTCTTTGGTATTAAAATATTGAGTTGGAATGGAAGGGGTTTGTATTATTTGAAAAGAAGAAGGTGGCAGTACTTTTTTATCTAAATGTACAAATTTATTTTTAATACCATCCGGTTCAACATAGATCTCATTGAGCGAGAGCTTGCCGAAGTTATCGCCGAGTATTGAGCCGCCGGAATTGATAAATCTTACGTTCTTCCTTGAATACACCCTGTTTACATGCTGATGACCATGGAGGACGAGCTCAATACCCAAATCAGAAAATTCCCTGATTATCTTTTTTTTGCCTCGCAGCTTCATTGTTTGCTTTTCAATAGCCAGCCAAATAGCTGCGGATGACGCAGCAGTATCACCTGTATCTTTGCTGAAATGATGATGAGTGAGGGCAATTCTGGTTTTATCTTTAAATTTATTCTCTTCCAGGATACTCTCAATGAACCGGAGTTTGCCTGTGGATATTTTTCCGTTGGATGCGAACGGATTTTTCATTACCGAATACGGTGCAATTGAGTTGAATCCGGAAATTACAATGTTATCAAGCTCTTTAACGAAAGGAAAATAACTGCCATGCGGGTTTATATTCTTTTCGAAGGTTTCTCTGAAGTAATAGACAAATTCATTTACCTTGCTGTAAAAGTTCGTTTTCCTGCATTTAGCGGGGAAGTTGATAACATCTTCGGCAAGATGAACGCCGCCGAAGATATCGTGGTTACCTATAATTACCGTTAGTTTATCCCTGTGAAGCAGACCGGCATTTTTGAAAACTGACCGTGCCAGCTCAAATGAGGCAGGTTCGGCGTTTTCGGTGATATCACCTGAAATTATCAGGTGGTCGTATTTGTTGTTGATGATGTATTCAATTAAATGCAGGGTATTATAATAATTTTCCTTTTTATAATTTGCATCTAAGTGAAGATCTGATATGTGAGCGATTTTCATAGATGTTTTTCTATATACTTTTGATCCAAAGTTATGTTATTTTTGTTAGGATATTGTTAGCGATATGTAAGCTAAGTATTATTATTTACAGCGTGGGTGTTTAATTAATTAAGATTAAATTCAGCCTTAACATAAAACTAACAATTAACGGTTAATTTTAATGTGATATGGAAATTAAAAATAAACAGTTAGAGCGGTATAAGGATTTCGCTGAAAAGACAGTAAAGAAAGCGAATCTTATAACCTTGAAATATTATTCAAAAAAAATTAAATACAGGGTGAAAGAAAATCTGACACCTGTAACCGCAGCGGATATAAAAGCGGAAAACTTCATCCTCGGCAGAATTAAGGAAAAATTCCCTGAACACAGCATTCACGCTGAAGAGCATGGCAGTTCAGATAAGAGATCCGATTTCAAATGGATAATCGATCCGATAGACGGTACAAAGAACTTCATGAGGAAATATCCTTTCTGGGGCACACTGCTTGCGCTGGAATTCCAGGGAGAGGTTGTGCTTGGAGTTATATCAATGCCTGCGCTTAAGGAATTCTATGTTGCCGCCAAAGGTAAGGGCTGCTATATGAATGGCAAGAAGATGAAAGTGAGCAAGGTTAAAAAGCTGAAGGATTCATATCTGATACACGGGGGCCTGAATTATATTTTCAGTGAACCGTACAGGCAGAATTTTGTTAATCTTGTTAGCAGTACATATTATGACAGGGGATTCGGTGATTGCCACGGCCATACTTATATTATAAACGGAAAAGCTGAGGTAATGGTCGATCCGCATGTTGCGCCGTACGATGTTGCCCCCATAAAGATATGCGTTGAAGAAGCAGGCGGCAGGTTTACTGATATTCACGGCAACAATACAATATATTCCGGCAGTGCGGTAGTGACAAACGGAAGGGTTCACGATGCAGTATTGGAACTGCTTAATGAGAATCTGGAGAGCCGCGAAATAACGAAGGATTGACTATCATTTGCGAGCGAAGCGGTGCAATCTCATCAAGGAAGTCTTTAGTTGGCACTATTATTGAGATCGCTTCGTCACTTCGATCCCCGTAAATATTTTAGAACTTTGACGAAGCCTCTTTGATTGTAATATCAAGGGGGCTTTTTTGTTGGTTTTTATATGAATAGAAATAGATAAATTGCGGATTAACAGGTAATTTAATGATATATACTCTTTTATACTCGCTGATAGCAGGGATTGTAACGGGTTTTATAGTATCGGTGCCGCCTTTGGGGCCAATTGCCTTTGCGCTGATCTCAAAAGGGTTTAAGGGTGAAGTTAAGGATGGAATGGCGATAGCGTCGGGTTCCGCTTTTATGGATATGGTGTATGCTATAATCGCTTTTGGTGGTATATCACTTTTCATATCATTTTTACCTGTAAGTTTTGAGCAGGCTATAAACAGCAACATCAGTACGATACAGATCGTATTAACATACGCGGGGTGCGTGGTAGTAATAGTTTATGGTATCAAAATAATGCGCACGAAACTTGACCTGGATAAGTTTGAAGCAAAAGAATCAGAGCACCTGAGTAAAGCCAGGGGAAGAGCAAAGGATTTGGCTGCTAAATCTCATGTGCCGCAGGGTGAATCCAACTTCTTCGGGCAGTTTTTGATGGGAGTAATGCTTTGCATTTCTTCTATTACGCTGCCGGCATCATGGGTAATACTTGTAGGGTATGTTAAAAGCTTCGGCGTACTGGATAATTCTGTACTGAGCGGTTTTCTGTTTGCAGCAGGCGCATTTACAGGTACCGTTTTGTGGTTCTGGCTGCTGCTTAAGTTGATAGCCGGTAACAAGCACAGGATTGACAAGAATACTATAAGTAAACTAAACTTTTACGCGGGAATAGTTTTAATTATCCTGGGAATATTTTTATTCAGCAAGGCAACCGGTACAGTGTTCGATATTTTCTAGTATATAATAGTAACAGAAGAAATAAACAAAAATTTCTACCGAATACCCCTTAAAATAAAAATTACAAATAACTGAAAAAATAGCGAAAAAACCCTTGACATATGGATTTTTTTTCGTATTTTTGTAGTGGAGGAAAATGGAGGAAAGTGGAGGATTTGGGATTTCGCCACGCTTTCACCCTAAAACCAATCAAAATCACTCAAAAATAATAAAAAAATTAATTGTTTCAAGGGCACTCAAATACAACTATTGATGAAAAAGGCAGATTAATAATTCCTGCCAAGTTCCGCAAGCATATTTTGCCGGAAGCCAATGGTATTTTGAACGCGACCCTTGGAAGGGATAACTGCATCTGGATATTTCCTTCAAATGAATGGATGAAGGTACTCGAAACCGTACGATCGACCAATCCATATACTGATGATGAAGTATTGATGAGAAGACAGATGTTCTATTATGCCGATGAGCTTACAGTTGATTCGCAGCACAGAATTTTAATACCGCAGGAAATGAAAGAAATTACAGGTATAAAAAAGGATGTATTGCTGATAGGACAGTTAGAGCGAATTGAGCTTTGGAATCCCGATACTTACAACAAGTACTTAAAGGGAAGCTCTGATTCATACGAAGGCGTAATGCAGAAAGTTATGACAAAGCTTTATACCAAAAATACCGGTGAGTAAATTTTGGATGAAGAATTCTATCATGAGCCGGTACTTTTAAACGAAACAATTTTGTACCTGCTGGGTAAAACCGGCAGCAGCAAAGATGCACACAGGGTTTATGTTGACTGCACACTCGGAGGCGGCGGTTATACTAAAAAAATATTAGAAGATACATCTGAAGATACAAGGGTTTTAGCAATTGATAGAGATGTGTATGCCGTCAGGCATACAAAGAGCGTTCTTTCAGAATACGGAAGCCGTGTAATCTTTTCACAAAGCAACTTTGGCGATATTAAAAAGATCGTCAGTGATGAGGGGCTGGAAACGATAGACGGAATAGTAATGGACCTGGGGCTTTCAACCTACCAGCTGAGCAGCGAAGCAGGCTTTAGTTATCAGAAAGATACAAGCCTGGATATGCGGGCGGATAAGAGCCAGCAGCTTACGGCCGCGGATGTGCTGAATACTTATTCAGCGCAGGAACTTGCTGAGATTTTGTATAAGTTCGGAGAGATGCGTTACAGCAGGCAGATAGCCGCTGAAATTGTTCAGCAGAGAAGTGAAACCAAGTTTGAAACAACATTCCAGCTGGTTGAACTGCTGAAGAAAAAAGTGCCTCCAAGGTTTTTGAACAGTGATCTTTCGAGGCTTTTCCAGGCGATAAGGATAGAAGTTAACAATGAACTTGAAAATCTTGAGCGGGTTTTAAAGGATTCAGTTGATCTGTTAAGTGAAGGAGCCAGGATTGTTGCGGTATCATATCACTCCCTGGAAGACAGGATAGTAAAAAACGCGCTGCGCGCAGATGAAGGGCTGAGGGTGCTAACCAAAAAACCGGTTGAAGCGACAGAAGAAGAAATAGCCGCAAACATAAGATCACGAAGCGCCAAGTTAAGGGCAGCTGAGAAAAATTCAGAAAAGAAATTAAGCAAAAATAAATACAGGCAGTAACACAGCAAAGCGTAAAAATAAAAACAAAAATTTCAGAGCGAATAAGAACTATGTAATGAGAAACCCGAAACAAAGAAAAATATCCCTGTTTAACCTTATGGTAATGCTGTTCATAACGGCGGGGATCATAATCTTCTTTGTTAATAATATAATAGCGGTAAATGCAATAGTAACAGATAGTAACAATGTAAGAACAGAAATAAACAAAACCGTTACATCGAACAATAACCTTCAGACAGAAATAGAGAGATTAACCAATTTTGATAATATAAGAAGCACCGCAGTTGATAAACTTGGACTGCAGTACTCAAACATAAAACCTAAAAAGATCACAATAGAGAGGTCTCGACTGGAAGAAATTACACAGTAGGTAAATAAATAAAATACATAAGTGCCGGTGCGAAGCCGGAAATTGTTATGCGGGAAAGAACAAACACAAATATTAAGGCAAACACAGATAGAAGAATAACGATCTTTATGGCTGTGTTTGCCTTATTATTTTTGGTGATCATGTATAAACTGTTCAACATCCAGGTTCTGGATGCCGCCCGGTACCAGCTGGCGGCAAAAAAACAGTATGAAAGCAAAATTTCGCTGAAGTCATCCCGCGGAATAATTTTTGACCGCAAAATGAACGCTTTGGTATCCAACATTATTATGTATTCATTTGCTGCTGACCCTAACATGGTGGATAATAAGGATTCTGTGGCGGCTGTATTCGCATCGATATTCAAGAAGGATAAGAGTTTCTATATTGATAAGCTGAATACAAAAAATACATCATTTGTCTGGCTTGAAAGAAGAATTGACCCGAGCTATGAAGCGCAGGTAAAAGATATAAATTTTTCGGGTGTAATAAAGCTTAATGAACCCAACCGAATATTCAATTATGATAAACTCACATCTCAGCTGGTAGGCTATACAAACATAGATAATAACGGTTTAAGCGGAATTGAGCTTGAGCTTGACGAAATGCTTTCCGGTAAGGAAGGTTATGTGGTAATGCAAAAGGACGGCCTGGGCAGAAAACGACCCGCAGTTGAATATCCCAGGCAGGAACCTGTTGACGGCAATAATGTGATATTGACTATCGATATGAATATTCAGAAGATAGTTGAGGAAGAACTTTCCGCAGGAGTTGAGATCAACAACGCCGCGGGCGGCAAGGTAATAGTGATGAATGTGAAGACAGGTGAACTCCTGGCGATGCATTCAATCAATCTTGAAGGCGGAAGCCATGATAAAATAGCAGAAATAACTGACCTGTACGAGCCGGGTTCAACATTTAAAATTATCACCGGCGCTGCCGCGCTTGAAGAAAGTATTTTAAGCAAGTATGATGTTATAAATACTTACGGCGGCGAGTATATGAACATTAAGGATGCCCACAAATACTCCAGCTTAACTTTCCAGCAGGTGATAGAACAATCAAGCAATGTCGGAACTATCCAGGTTGCCAACAGGCTTGGAAGAGAAAAATTTTATAAGTATGCCAGGGATTTTGGATTTGGAATAACAACAGGCCTTGACCTTCCGGGCGAAATGAGAGGCAGGCTTAAAAGACCGGTTGAGTTTTCGCCGGTTTCGCTAAATTACATGTCAATAGGATACGAAGTACTTGTTACGGCATTGCAGATGGCGAACGCTTACGCATGCGTAGCAAACGGCGGAATGATGATGAAGCCGTTTATTATTAAGAAAGTACTTGCCCCTGATGGCACTTTGCTGAAAGAGTACAAACCTGTTGAAATAAGAAATGTAATTTCGAAGAATACTTCAAAAATGCTTACTGAGCTTTTTGTGGGTGTTGTTGAAAGAGGCACCGGTAAGGACGCGTACATTGAGAACATTAAAGTCGCAGGAAAGACCGGAACATCACAAAAAATGGTTGAAGGGAAGTATTCAAAGAGCAAATACACATCATCATTTATAGGTTATTTTCCCGCGGAAAATCCGCAGATAGTTGTCGCGGTGATAATGGATGCTCCCGGAAACGGTGAAATATACGGCGGCAAAGTTTCAGCGCCGATATTCAGGAAGATCTCTGAGAGAATTATTAATCTTACCGGTCTTCATGAATTTTCAGCGCCTGAATACAACGCTGATGTAGTATTAACGAGTGACAGCAAGGTTGAGAAGACTCCTTTAAATCTGGTAAATTTTGATATCAGCGATGCAGTGAAGTTTCTGAATGAAAATGAACTGCCATTTGAGGTTGAGGGTCCAAGGAAAAATGCCATTGTGATCTCCCAGGAATCAGTTACAGATGAAAAAGGCGCCAAAAAGATCAGGCTTGTGACAGCAGGCGCGAACACCGATAAATTTTCGAAAGAGAACGGGTTAAAAATGCCTGACCTTCGCGGTATGAGTGTCAGGAAATGCATCAAGATCATGTCAACGCTTGGGGTTGATTACAAAGTTAACGGTTCAGGTAAAGTATCGGTGCAGGTACCCGAAGCCGGTACGCAGCTTGTTAAGAACCAGACGGTTATTATTAACTGTGATTCGCCTGATAAATTTTAAATGAAGTTCAGCAATATGATAGCACAGACGGAAAATGAAATCTTGAGACTTGATGAAAGCTTTGATTTTACAATCAATAAGCTGACATCAAATTCGAACAATGTTGAACAAAACGACATTTTCTTCGCTGTGAAGGGGTTTGTATCCGACGGGAATAAGTACATTGAAGATGCCTTTGAAAAAGGCGCTAAAGCGGTAATTACTGATGGAGAGCCGGGCATAACTGACAGCAGGATCCACAAAGTAAAAGACGTACGAAAGACAATGGCTTTGATGAGCGCTGCTTTTTACGGCAAGCCTTCCGGTAAGATGAAAATGATTGGGGTTACGGGCACAAACGGTAAGACGACAGTTACTTCAATAATAAATTTCGTACTGCAATCAGCCGGAAAAAAAACAGGGCTTATCGGCACTAACGGCAATTATATAAATAAGAGGTACCTGAAAACAGAGCATACAACACCAGACGCAATTGAGCTGAACAAAGTTCTCAGCGAAATGGCTGATGAAGGCGTTGAAACGGTTATAATGGAAGTTTCATCACACTCGCTGGAGCTTAAAAGAGTATATGGTATCGAGTTTGATATAGCTGTGTTCACAAATCTTACTCCTGAGCATCTTGATTTCCACAAAACAATGGAAAGCTATTTTGAATCAAAAAAATTATTGTTTGATTCTTTGCAAAGGATAGGAAAAAAGGGAATACCTACAGCGGCTATATACAACTGCAATGATGAATTCGGCTCAAGGATAGTCTCGAATTCAGAAGCTGAAAGAATAGCTTACGGGTTTGGCTGCGGAACTTATACAGCCAGGGATATAGAGATGAATATCAACGGAATGCATTTTGAGGTGCTGGTTCCGCATAACGGTGAAGATATTGAAAAGATAAAGATCTACACAAAACTGACAGGTAAGTTCAATGTACACAATATACTCGCAGCAGCAGCTGCGCTTAAGATAATGGGTATAAGTTACAGGGATATTGTTAAGTACATCGCGGAATTTACCGCTGTTGACGGCAGATTTAACCGCATTAAGTTAAATAACGGCGCTGATGCAATTATAGATTACTCGCATACGCCGGATTCACTAAAGAAAGCGATAGCGGCGATAAGAGAAATTCTTGATGAAAGCGGATCGAATGGTAAGATAATTACAGTTTTCGGCTGCGGAGGCAACAGGGATATAAGTAAGCGCCCTGAAATGGGAAAGATAGCCGCCGCAGGCAGCAGCGAAGTTATCATTACTTCCGATAATCCCAGGTTTGAAGAACCGATGGAGATAATTGAAGCAATAAAATCAGGGATTACCAGTGATAATTATACTATCGAAGAAAACAGGGAACTGGCCATAAAAAAAGCTATTGAGCTAAGCAGTAAAGGTGATATTATTCTGATCGCGGGTAAGGGCCATGAAACATACCAGGAGATAAAAGGAATAAAATATCTATTGAGTGATAAAGAAATTGCTGAAAAATACGGAAAATGAACCTTCGGTTAAGTGATATAAAAAGTGTTCGCGGTGTAAAGATAGTAAATCCGGAAGTTTTTGAAAATAGAAGTTTTTCAGGTGTTTCAATTGATTCAAGAAAATGCGGAGTAAGTGACCTGTTCTTTGCAATAAAGGGTGAAAGATTTGACGGACATGATTTTGTAAGTTCAGTATTATCAAAAGGAACAAAATGCGCAGTAGTAAATGAAAAATGGTTCCGCAAAAACATCACCAAAGCAAAACGTTCTTTTAATAAGAAGTGTTTTATAGTTGTAAAAGATACTGAAAAAGCGCTTGGTGAAATTTCAAGGGTTTACAGGAATAAGTTTGTTATACCTGTAATAGCGGTAAGCGGAAGTAACGGAAAAACATCAACCAAAGATTTTATAGCGGAAGTACTTTCAGCTAAGTATAACGTACTTAAAACTGAAGGAAATCTAAACAATCAGATAGGCCTCCCGCTGACGCTTTTCAGACTAAACAGAAAGCACGAAATAGCTGTAATTGAAGCAGGCACAAATCACTTTGGAGAAGTTGAGAAGTTATGCAGAATAGCTGAGCCGCAGTTTGGAATAATAACGAATATAGGGAAAGAGCATCTTGAGTTCCTGAAAGATATAAAAGGCGCGGCAAAAGCCGAAGGAGAATTGGTTGAGTATCTGGAAGAAGTTTACGGAACATTTTTTCTGAATGCGGATGATAAGTACCTTAAAAAGTATAAAAGGTACAAGAACATAAAAACATACAGCTTTGGTTTTACAGGCAGGGCGGATGTTAAAGCAAAAGTAAAAGGATTCAACAGGTTTTACCCGGTAATTGAAATAAATTTAAACAGAAGAAAAATTAACATTCAATTAAATAATATCGGTTATCAAAGCAGCCAAGCGGCGTTATGCGCAGCTGCTGTTGGAAGCTATTTCGAAGTCCCGGTTCATGACATCAAAAAAAGGATAGCCGGTTATAAAATTGAATCACACAGGCGCAATCAGCTAAGAAGCATTAACGGGATCTGGGTAATTGATGATACGTATAATTCCAATCCTGATTCCGTTAAAGCTGCGCTTGAAAATCTGAAAGCATATAACACAGGCGGCAATAAATTTGTAGTGCTGGCAGATATGCTGGAGCTTGGCAAAGCAAGCAAAAAGGAACATACAGATACAGGCAAACTGGTTAGAAAAATGAAATTTGAAAACCTTCTTACTTTCGGGCAGGATTCATACTTAACTTTTAAGGGCGCGCGTGGAGTTAAGAACAATTTTCATTTTAGCGATAAAGATTCACTGCTTTCATACTTAAACGTCATGCTCAAAAAAGGTGATGTTGTGCTGGTAAAAGGTTCACGGGCCATGAAGATGGAAGAAATTGCTGAAAATATTTCTATAACATAATAACTGATAGTTCAATAAATGTTATACTATTTAGCTGAGTACATAAATAAAAATTTCAATCCCCCGGGATTTGACGTGTTCAGGTTTTTGACCTGGAGATCTGCGCTTTCAGCAATAACGGCAATGATAATTTGTTTCTGGATCGGTCCGAAGATATTAAAGATACTTAAAAAGAAACATGTTGGCGAAGAAATAAGACATGACGGGCCGCAGACTCATTTTTCCAAGGCGGGAACGCCAACAATGGGTGGTGTGATAGTTCTGCTTGCAATACTGGTACCCGTGCTTCTCTGGGGTGACCTGAAAAATACTTATATCCTGTTAATGCTGCTTGCAACTGTATGGATGGGGCTCGTTGGTTTTATTGATGATTACCTTAAGGTAGTGAAAAAAATGAAAAAGGGTCTGGTTGCCAGATACAAACTTATGAACCAGATAGGATTAGGAATAGTAATAGCATGTTTGATATACTTTCTGCCTGAATTTGAAAAGATAAATTCAGTTACAACAATTCCGTTCATTAAACAAATAGAGTTCGATTTTTCATATTTTTATATACCGCTGATGGTTTTTATTATTACGGCAACATCAAATGCGGTTAATCTTACAGACGGGCTTGACGGGCTGGCGATCGGCACTGTAGGTATCGCCGGATTAGCGATCGGGCTGATAGCGTATCTTTCAGGTAATGAAATATTCAGCAGGTACCTTGATATAATTTACCTGCCGGGTAACGGTGAACTGGCTGTTTACTGCGCCGCGTTAGTGGGCGCATCACTTGGATTTTTGTGGTTTAACTCATACCCGGCGCAGGTATTTATGGGTGATACAGGTTCACTTGCACTGGGCGGAGCAATTGGGACACTTTCAATTCTCATCAAAAAGGAATTCCTGCTGCCAATTCTTGGCGGGATATTCTTTGCTGAATCACTTTCTGTGATATTACAGAGATATTACTTTAAATATACGAAAAAGAAATACGGTGAAGGAAGAAGGATATTTAAAATGTCACCGCTGCACCATCATTTTGAGTTAAGCGGTGTGCCTGAACCGAAAATTGTTACAAGGTTTTATATAGTTGCCGTTATCCTTGCGATTTTGACATTTGCAACATTCAAGATAAGATAAAAAACTAATTATAAATGGAACGTATTATGAAGAAAACAAAGATCACACAAGCCCTGGTATTATTTTTCCTGTTAACAGGAATATCGTTTTCACAACTTTCAATTGGTGAGCTTAAATTGAAGTCATCTGATAATTCAGGTTTTAATTTAAGTTCACAGGATGAAAATTCAGCCGGCGGCAATACAAAACTAATGCAGAAACCAACCAAGAAGATCTATTTTGTGCCCGGCGGCAAGATAGGTATGTTCTTTCTTCAGGGAGATTACAACGGCAACCAGTTGATCTCACTCGAAGCGTTCGGTAAATACGTTGGCGATGGTTTCTGGGCAGAAATAAGTATCCCGTTCAGGTTCAAAACCAGCCCGGCGTTCACAGATATCGGCGTTGATGTTAACGTAATGTATCCATTCCTCGGTTCATCTAACAAATCAGAAGTTGACCCGTTTGTAGGGGGCGGGCTTGGACTTCACTTCATCGGCAGAGACAGAGACGACCCGAATAAAACAAGCGTTGCAGCGCGCGGCGGGTTGGGATTAAACCTGATAGCGGGCGCAGTATTTTTCAGGAATTATGATTTTAATATAGTACTCGAGCTGAAATACTTCAATTATTTGAGGGAGTTTGACGACCAAAGATACCAGGGTATCGGCTTAAATGTAGGTGTAACTTTTCCGAGGTAATTATTGTGGTTGATATACTTGAAAAGGCAAAGAAAGTAACAGTAGTCGGCGCGGCCAGAAGCGGTATTGCCGCAGCGAAGCTGCTGAAGAAAAAGGGCTACGAAGTATTCTTAAGCGATGCAGGCGATGAATCAAAGATAGATTCTGATATTCTTGCTGAGATACGCAGGAACGAAATAGAACATGAGTTCGGTGTTCATTCAGAGAGGATATTTGATGCTGATATTGTTGTTGTGAGTCCGGGCGTACCGCAAAACTCACCTGTTGTGCAAAATGCGCTGGCAAAGGGTCTTGAGGTTGTGAGCGAAATTGAAGCTGCATCGTGGTACTGCAAGGGAAAAGTGATAGCTATCACAGGAACCAACGGAAAGACGACCACAACAACGCTGATAGGCGAGATGTTCAAAGATGCGGGATACAAGACATTTATTTGCGGAAATATAGGCATAGCCTTTTCTGATATTGTTGAAGAGACTGATGAAAGATCGATCGTTGTACTTGAAACAAGCAGTTTTCAGCTGGATAATATTAAAAAATTCAAACCGTTCATTGCAATACTTCTTAACGTAACACCAGATCACTTAGACAGATATGAATCTTTTGAAAAATACCTCGAATCAAAAATGAGAATAGCGGAAAACCAGAACGAAAGCGATTATTTTGTGTTCAACTATGATGATGAACTTGTAAGGAATTCATCTAAGAGCGTTAATTCAAACCGTTCGGCTTTCAGCCTGAGCGAAACGGTAAAGAGTGAAACAAAGGAAGGCGCCTATCTTAACAATCTTGACCTTGTATATTATTACTACATGGGCGAAGAAAATGTTATCGATACGCAAAAGCTGATAATAAAGGGCGAACATAATGTTTACAACGCGATGGCTTCGGTTATTTCAGCAAAGATCTTCGGTATAGAAAAAGAATATATTAAAAAAACTCTCGAGAATTTTAAGGGAGTTGAGCACAGGCTTGAATTTGTAAGAGAATTAAAGGGAGTAAAGTATTACAACGACTCAAAAGCAACCAATGTAAATTCTGTATGGTACGCGCTAAAAGGATTCAATGAACCGCTGGTGCTGATACTGGGCGGCAAAGATAAGGGCAATGATTACACCCAGATTGAAAAAGAAGTTAAGCAGCACGTAAAGCATATTATAGCAATAGGTGATTCAAAACAAAAAGTTTACGATCATTTTAAAGATATTCTGCCCGTTACAGTTGCCGCTGATATGGGGGACGCAGTGTTAAAAGCTTCACAGAATGCCGCAGAAAATGAGGTTGTACTGCTCTCACCGGCCTGCGCAAGCTTTGATATGTTTGATAATTACGAACACAGAGGCAAAGTGTTCAAAGAAAAAGTTAATGCATTAAAATAAATTGGAACCAAGAGTAAATAAAATAGACCTGTGGATACTTATCCCGATACTTGCGCTGATAACTTTCAGCCTGGGGGTTGTTTACAGCGCGTCTTCAAGCTGGTCAGCTAAAATGAGCGGCGGCGATAGCGCCATGCTTTTCCGCAATCATTTAATGAGAGCGGGAATGGGTGTATTTCTGATCTTTCTTGTTTCCAGAATAAGCTACCTTCATTTAATTAAGTACAGAAAATATCTGATGGGGGCCGCTGTATTATTGCTGCTTTACCTGTTATTCGCAGGGGTAGAATCCACAAAAGGCGCAGCCAGATGGATATTTGTTGGAGGATTCAGTTTTCAGCCGGCGGATTTTGTTAAGTACGCTCTTTTAATAAACATCTCATACCTGCTTGCCAAAAAGAAAGATTACATAAACAACCTGTATTACGGCTATTTGCCATTACTGGGTTATGTGCTGTTAGTTGTCACATTGATAGCTATTCAGCCAAACTTTTCAACGGCCAGCGTGATATTCGTTTCCAGCTTAATGGTGTTTTGGATAGGTAAAGTCAAAATGAAACACATGGCGTTCACAGTGCTTTCAATAGTGCCGGCAGCGGTTCTGTTCGTTTTATCGAAGCCATATATTTTAAACAGAATATTTTCTTACCAGGAACATACAACAGGCGGCAATGCAAGTTATCAGCTTTCACAGGCAATTATTGGATTTGGCAACGGCGGTTTCCTTGGGGTGGGACCGGGGAATTCAACACAGCGCGATCTTTTTCTGCCGCAATCATATGATGATTTTGTTTTTTCAATTGTTGGTGAAGAGTACGGTTTCTGGGGTGTATCAATTGTGATCATCTTGTTCGCAATTTTTGTATTCCGCGGATTGAAGCTATCAAAATCGATTCAGGATGATTTCGGAAGATACATGGCATTTGGCATTACGGTAATTATAGGTATGAACGCTGTTATTAACATGATGGTAGCAACAGGGATCATTCCAACAACAGGGCAGACACTGCCGTTCATAAGTTACGGCGGAACATCGATCATATTTAATTCAATAGCTGTAGGAATATTGCTGAATATTTCAACATACCGTACACAGCCAAAGGGTTCATTGCTGCGGGAAACACTTGCAATGGCAGGAAACGAACGTGATTAACCGCATCATATTTGCAGCCGGGGGAACCGGCGGACACATTTACCCGGCAATTGCGATTGCCGATGAACTGGTGAAAATGAACAGTAAAATTGAAATAAAATTTATCGGGGCAAAGGGCAGAATTGAAGAGAGATTAATTCCCGCAAACGGTTATAAGCTTGAAACGATAGAAGTTTCCGGATTTAAAAGAAGTTTAAACATAAAGAATATATCATCAGCATTAAAAATATTTAAAGCACTGAAAGATTCCAAAAAAATATTGAAAGAGTTTTCGCCTGAGCTGGTTTACGGTACGGGCGGTTTTGTATCGGGGCCGGTGCTCAAAGCTGCGCAATCTATGGGTATAAAAAATGTAATTGAAGAAGGCAACTACCACCCCGGAGTTACAGTGAAACTGGTTGCACCAAAAGCTGATAAAGTGATACTGAATTTTGAAGGGACAAGGAAACTTCTTAAAAGAAATGATAACACAGTAGTAATGTCTTACCCGGTTAGGGAAAACATGAAACGAACAGGTAAAGCAGAAGCTGCGGCTGTTTTCGGACTTGATGGTAACAGGAATATCTTATTGATCTTCGGCGGAAGCCAGGGAGCGCATTCCATCAATTCTGCAATGCTTAAGTGTTTCAAAAATATTACCGGAAGCGGTATCCAGTTGATCTGGCAGACGGGGAATGAAGATCATGATCTGGTGAATTCCTCGGTTTCATCAAACAGAAATGTGAAGGTATTAAGATATATTGATAATATGGCAGCGGCATATTCCGCAAGTGACCTTGCATTGTGCCGTTCAGGTATTTCAACAATTATGGAACTTGCAAGTTTTGGGCTGCCGGCAATTTTTGTGCCGTATCCGCTTGCCTCGGAAAATCACCAGGAAAAGAACGCAAGAGCGGTTGCCGAAAAGAACGCGGCGGAAATTATACTTGACAGGGATTTGAATCAGAAACTTGAAAGCAGTGTATTAAGACTGCTAAATGATGAAAACAAACTTAAATACATGAGTTCAAATATCAGCAGTATGGCAGATACAAAGGCGGCTTCAAAAATTGCCAATATGCTGGTTGAAATGGTAAACAGCAGCAAAAATTAATCAATGAAAGCATAAAAATGCAGGAGAAAATTCACAAACACAGAATGGACTTTTATTACCAGTCACTGGTAATATACCTGATATTTTTTGCGGCATATGTAGTTATCAAGGGAACCGTAGGAGAGAGTTTTAAGTCGTTATACAATGACCCGATATTCTACATTCTCATATTGTTCATTATAATATTCCTGTTTATAGTAATTGTAAATATCATAAGGGCGCCGACAATAATACTTAAAAGTGACAGAATAATATTCAGGAACAGGTTTGGCGAAAGGGAAGTGATTTTCAGTGATATAGTGAATGTGAAGATAGGAAGGATCAGAAAGCGCGAAGAAGAAATGACATACAGGATAATTAAACTGAAACTGAAAAACAGAAGAAAACAGCTAAGAATAAGAGCAAATGATTTTGAACGCGGCGTCGAGTTAATAAACGAATTTTTGAAGATAAAACAGCAGTCACATAATCAGCCGGAAGCAAAAACAGAGTGAACAGGAAAGAAAACATATATTTTATCGGGATAGGCGGCATTGGTATGAGCGGCCTGGCGGAATATTACCTGCGGAACGGTTACAGCGTTTCAGGGAGTGATATGACGGAGACTCATATAACTTCAAGGCTTATAAGCTTAGGTGCCAGGATATTCTACGGGCATAACGCGATAAATATAACTGATGAAATTGATACTGTTGTTTTTACTTCCGCGGTTAAGGATGATAACCCTGAAATGATAAAAGCGGAAGAGCTGGGCATTCGCAGGGTAAGACGCGCTGAAATGCTGGGCGAAATAGTGAATGATAAATACCTGATAGCAGTTTCAGGAACGCATGGTAAAACCACAACTACGGCTATGATAGGTAAGCTTCTGGTTGACGCGGGGCTTGACCCGCTGATATTTGTCGGCGGCAATGTTCAGTTGTTTGATGGCGGAGCCTCAAGATTCGGTTCAGGCAAATTCGCAGTGGTAGAAGCCGATGAGTATGACAGGTCTTTCCTTGCTTTAAGACCGGATATTGCCGTTGTAACCAACATAGACGCGGATCATCTGGATATATACAAAGACCTGGATGATATTAAGGATACATTCAGACAATTTTGCGACCGCTCAAAATACGGGGCTTACATGATATACTGCGGTGATGATGAAAACATAAAGAGTTTTATGAATTCCATCAACCGTGAAAAAATTTCATACGGGTACGATGATAAAAATTATCTGAAGATAAGGGATTATAAGGCAGTTAATAACGCACTGAATTTTTCAATATTGAATTCAACAGTTTCGTATGATGATGTAAAACTGAATATGATAGGAAGTCACAACGCTCTCAATTCTACGGCATGTTTTGCCGTATCAAAAGTGCTTGAAATTCCTTTTGATACATATAAGAGCAGCATCAGCGGTTTCCGTACAGTAGATAGAAGGCTGCAGCTTAAGTATGATAATAATGGTATTATGGTTTATGATGACTATTCACACCATCCGGTTGAAGTTACCGCAAGTTTAAGAGGACTTAAGGAAATGAACCCCGGGCGGTTAATAACGGTCTTTCAGCCTCATTTGTTTACCAGAACAAGAGATTTTTACAAGGAATTCGCAGATGCACTTGCTATATCAGATGAAGTAATACTTATGGATATATATCCGGCGCGGGAAAAAGCAATTGAAGGCATTACCAGCGAACTTATATTGAATGAAGCATTGAAACGTAAGGGCAATATGAAATTGATTCACGAAAGAAATGATATTCTTTCATGGTTACTGCACGATATGAAAGCCGGCGATAAAATTGTTTTCCAGGGCGCAGGTGATGTCACGAATCTATGCAGCGATTTTGTAAATATATTACAATCAAACAATAATAATTGATATCAATATCTGAAATACAGAAGATATTTAAAGGCAAAATAACTCTCAATGAGCCGCTTGCCCGCTATACAACATTCCGTATTGGCGGCGAAGCGGATTATTTTGTTGAGCCTTCGGATATTGATGACGTAATAAATATTATAAAATACTCAAGTGAGCACGGCATTCCATATTACGTGATGGGTAATGGGAGTAATATACTGATAAGCGATGAAGGTATCAGGGGAGTAGTTATTAATCTTGAAACTTCGTTTAACTACCTAAAGTATGAAAATGATATGGTCATCTCAGGTGCAGGAGTTAAGATCGCGAAGTTCGTTGATTTCTGCATACAGAGCAGTTACGCAGGCGTAGAAATGCTTGCGGGTATTCCCGCGACAGTTGGCGGGGCTTTGGTAATGAATGCCGGCGCATATGGCGGTGAAACCGCCGATCATGTTTATGAAGTGAAGGTAATTAAGAACGGAAAAGTTAAGTTTCTTAAAAAGGAAGATTGCGGCTTCAGGTACAGAAATTCAGATCTGAAGAACACAGTAATACTTGAAGCATCTTTCAAACTGCCGCAGGGAAATAAAGAGGAGATCTCTCAGAGAAGGAAAGAGCTGATAATAAACCGTAACCAGGCGCAGCCGGTTGAAATTCCGAATGCGGGTTGTGTATTCAAAAATCCAAAAGATAATAAGGCGGCAATTCTTATTGATCAAAGCGGCTTAAAAGGAAAAAAATTCGGCGGAGCAATGGTATCAACAAAACATGCGAATTTCATTGTGAACTATGATAATGCCACAGCTAACGATGTGATCGAACTTGTGAAGATCATCCGTCAAACAGTAAATGAAAAAACCGGAATAGAACTCGAAATGGAAGTTAAACTTGTTGGTTTTGAGGAGGTTACTATATGAAGAATTGGAAGATTACCATTTTATTCACAATTGTAATATTGTTCACATTCACCAGCATAGTACTTTCAGGGTTATGGAAAGATAAATCGACCATACGAGCAGTAGAACTAAAGGGAAACATTACGCTTTCAAAAGAGGAATTGTTTGAGTTTGCCAGGATGAATGATTCAATGATATGCTCAAACTCCTTAACGCTTGAAATGATCGAATCAAGAATAGCGAAACATCCGAATATCAAAAAAGCCGTAGTATCAAAGGATGGCGCAACTGTCCAGATAGAAATATCAGAAAAGAACCCGTTTGCGGCTGCTACCAACGGGAAAGATCTTTTCCTGATAGACGAGCAGCTATCGGTATATACCATGAAAAGGGAACATGCAAACATAGATCTGCCGGTAATAAGCGGGCTTTCAGAAAAGCTCTCGCCCGGCACATACGGCAGCGAAGATATAAATCTGCTGAAGATAGCGCAGTACATTATAAGCCAGTCAATAAAATTGAACAAAAGCCTGTTTAACTATATTTCCGAGATCAATTTTTCAGAAAGCGGGATTACTCTCATAACCAGTGATGACGCTACGCCGGTTTATTTTATTGATTTTGCGGTATCGCTGAACAGAAGCAGTACACCGGGTTCAAACACAGGAAAAGACATCAATAATACCGTGTTAAGAAGAGCAATTGATAAGAATCTTGTTCAGCTGAACGGTTTTTTGAAGCAGGTAAGAGTTTACAGAACAATGAATTCATTTAAATATGTAGATCTGCGTTTTAATGATCTTGTAATAGTAAAAAATAATAATCAGCCTGCTGAGTAATACCGGCAGGTGTGCATCTATTAATTAGAAATATTAACCAATAAAATGGCGAAGAAAAAATCTGAAGATAATATAATAGTTGGTTTGGATGTTGGTACAACAAAAATATGTACAATTGTTGCCCAGGTTAGAGATGATGGCAGGCTGAATATACTTGGCGTTGGTAAAGCGCCATCAACGGGGCTTTCACGGGGTATGGTTGTTAACCCGGGTAAGACGCTGGAATCAATCAGGGCATCTGTCCGCGAAGCTGAAGAGCGCTCAGGGTACGATATAAAGTCCGTGACAGTTGGCATTGCCGGACCGCATATCAGATGCATTCAGTCAGAAGGGATAGTTGCCATATCGCATCCGGATAGAATTATTACCGAAGATGATATTGAAAGGCTGTATGAATCGGCTAAAAGCCTGAAGCTGAGCAAGGATGAAAAGATAATTGATGTTATACCCCAGGAATTTATAATAGACAGCAAAGACGGGATCTTTGATCTGCCCATTGGAATGTTCGGTTTAAGGATGGAAGCTAAAGTCAATATTTTAACAGGGCTTGTTTCACAAATAGATGATCTTTCAAACTGTGTGCAGAGCTGCGGGGTAGATATTGATGATATAGTACTGGAACCGCTGGCTTCATCATACGCAGTGCTAAATGAATCAGAGAAAAAAGTGGGTGTGGCAATGATAGATATCGGCGGAGGTACAACTGATATTGCCGTATTTAAAAAAGGTGTGATAAAACATACAGCCGGTATAGGTATTGCAGGCAGCCAGGTAACAAATGATATAAGCGAAACGCTTGGTATAGATGAAAAAGAAGCCGAAAGAGTTAAGAAAGAATTCGGTTACGCAATGGTGAGTGAAATTATAAATGATGATGTTGTTACCATACAGGGAATAAAAGGCAGAAAGCCTTTAAGAATAGAAAAGAGCATAATATCCAGAATAATACAGGCCAGAATGGAAGAGCTGTTCGTTCTTGCGGGCCAGGAAATAAAACGCTCGGGGATAGAAAGTTACCTGCCCGCCGGAATAGTGATAACAGGCGGCGGTTCGCTGCTGCGCGGCACAAGAGAGCTTGCGCTGCAGGTTCTGGGTTCTGAAGTGAACCTTGGCGTGCCGATGGATATCGGCGGGGGACTCATAAAAGAAGTTGAAAGTCCAATTTACGCTACCGGCATCGGGCTCATACTTCACAGGATGAAATATCTCAGCCACAGGAAAAATGTAAAATCGCTGAAAGGCAAAAAGCATCCGGGTCTGAAAAATGTATTCGAGCGCATCAAACACTGGTTTGATGAACTGTAAAGATTTGCAGGAAATAAAAGTAGAAATAATTAAATAATATAATTCAAATTAAACTTCTTTCTAGGGGAAAGAGAGGGAGATAACTAAAATGGCAATTTCACTTGTTACTGATGCAACATACGGAGCAAAGATCAAGGTTATTGGTGTAGGAGGCGCAGGAGGCAACGCTATCAATAATATGATAGAAAAGGGTCTTGATAGCGTGGACTTCATCGCATTGAACACAGATATACAGGATCTGGAACGCAGCAAAGCTGAGATCAAGATCCAGATAGGCAGAAACACAACACTTGGGCTTGGCGCAGGTATGGATGAAACCAAAGGCGCAAAAGCAGTAGAAGAGAGCCGTGAAGAAATAGAGCAGGTTGTAAGAGGCTGCGATATGGTATTCATAACCGCAGGCATGGGCGGCGGAACAGGAACAGGCGGCGGACCCGCCGTTGCACGGATCGCAAAAGCTACCGGCGCGCTTGTTGTTGGTATTGTTACAAAGCCATTTGATTTTGAAGGCGATGACAGGCTAAGAATAGCAGAAGAGGGTTTAAAAAGGTTCAAACAGGAAGTTGATTCATGTATTGTAATTCCGAACGAAAGACTGCTTACGGTATTTGGCGAGGAAGTTACACTTGAAAACAGTTTCAAAAAAGTTGATGACGTTCTTTATAACGCAACGCGCGGCATAAGTGATATTATCACCAAAAAAGGCAAAGTTAACGTTGATTTTGCGGATGTGAAGACCATAATGCGTGATATGGGTGATGCGCTTATGGGTATTGGTTACGCCAAGGGCGAAAATAAAGCGCTTCACGCAACACAGGAAGCAATTGATAATCCATTGCTTGAAGGTGTATCAATCGCAGGTTCAAGATCTATTCTGCTTAACATTATCGCAGATCCAAACTTCAAGATATCCGATCTTAAGAGTATGACCGAGCTTATTAAACAGGCTGCAGGCTGCAACTATGGTAAGCTCATATGGGGTGTAGTTTCTGATGAAAGGCTTGAAGATGAAGTTATTGTAACTATAATTGCAACCGGATTCACTGTTGCGCAGGCTAAGCAATCAAACACATACCCTGAAAAAGAGGTAAAATCTAAAAATCTCTTGCTGGATACCGAAGAAGGAAATATTGTGAAGATTCCTAACAGCCAGCAGGAATTGCAGAACCTGGATGTACCGACAACCATCAGAAAAGGTCTGTTAAGCAAAGAAGATCTCAGGAAAATAAGATCACGCAGTGATGAAATGGATATTGAAGATTTTGATTTCAATTCAGATGATTTCAAAATTTCAAACGATGATAAACCTGCATTCTTAAGAAGGCAGATGGATTAATTAACAATAGATGATAATTTTAATAATAAATAAAAAGTACTGTCCCACTATGGATAAATGTGATGAACGTTTAGTGTGAGGGTTGACGTCACGAGGCTGACCTCGAGAACGAAGGTATCTTATTTTGCTCTGCCTTCAATACGGTTGCGGTCTGCTTCGTACCGGTGAATGCCGGGACCTTCATACTGTTTATTACAAGATTTCTACCTCATCTTTTCCCCAAAAAGCCTCCTCCATTAACCCGAAGGGCTCTGACCAAACAGAGCCCTTCACTTTTTTACTGCAGCAGATGAGAGACTTCCCACATAAGAACTTTTTCATTGGAGCCGCCTGCGGCGAGGTACTTGCCATCCGGTGAAAATTTTACGGTGATCATTTCACCATTGAGTGATGAAATAGTTTTAAGCAGGGCAGAAGTTTTAACATCCCAGATCTTAATGGTCTCATCATTGCTTGCTGTGGCAAGGTACCTGCTATCAGGTGAAAATGCCACGGAATTTACATTGCCGGTATGACCTTTAAGTGTAACAATTGATCCGCCGGAGCTTACATTCCATATCTTAGCGGTTTCATCCTTGCTTGCGCTGGCAAGGTAATTGCCGTCAGGCGAAAATGCAACGAACATTACCCTTGAAGAGTGCCCCTTGTATGTTGGGGCGAATGTCTTCAGATCGAAACTGTAGATAGCAATGTTTTTACCCATACTCCCTGAGGCGAGGTATAAGGAATTGCTGCTGAACGCGCAGCTGAAAGAATTGTACCTGTATGTTTCAAAGAAGTTGCTGCCAAAGAGTTCACCATCGGGATCGTGGGGTTTACTTAAACGCAGTGTTTTAGTTTTTTCGAATTTTGATGTTTCGTGCAGGTCAACAATAAAGTTCAGCCTGATACCTTTTGTTTCTTCTTTTTCTGTAGGTTCACGTGTATATGCTATTGCAAGCTGTTTGCCGTCAGGCGAAAACTCGGCGTAATATACATTGCCGTTCTTATTGAGAGTTTTAAGTATCTCCCTGGTAGAAGCTTTGATAATAGTAACATCGCCTCCGTAGGTTGTATAGAGTGCCAGGTCTTTTTCTGCGGGAGAAAAATTTACAGAAGTAATGTTTTCGCTGGTTTGGAGTGAATGGATCTTTTGCGCAGAGGATATATCCCACAAAATTAAATTTCCTTTTTCATCGCCGCTGAGCATGTATTTGGAATCAGGTGAGAAAGCAACGGAGTTTACATTACCTTTATAGCCTGTAAATTCAATGGCATTTTGGGAAAACAGTGAAATCTGAAAAACCAGTAATAGAAGTAAATATCTCATAATTTGCAATTTTTTCATAGTTTATACTACTTAAAATAACATAAAAAAAATGAAATTAGTTTTAGGGAAATAAACCGAAGGAATGAATATTCTTTTTTAGATTGAGATTCCCTCCGGAGTTTATCCCGCGCCACAAGCGGGACGGGAATAAAAAAAAAGGGCTTACATTGTAAGCCCCGGTTCATCTGCTAATTAGTAGGGAATACTATCAGCTTTATGCTGGTATAGCAGAAAATCTATGGTTTTTGTTACTTCTGATACGAATATGTGTATGTTGTAACGTAATGGTCTTTACCTACATAACAATCAACAACCAGCTGGCACATATAAGTTGCATCAAAAGGCATGTTTGGCGCGTAGAAAAAACCTTTTTTAACTTCGTTGGCGTATTGTTTATTATCTTTATTAAGCTTCAATATTTCTATTGAATTCGCTTCAGGTGTTTTGTAATCGCTGCCAACTCTTCCAAAGAACATTTTAATACCTGTGTTAATATTTGCTGTTGTGCTGTAATCAATGTTTGTGTAGACCGCTTCCAGGTTCAGGTAAGCCCCCGGCTGCATGTTCTGGGGTGGTTCCTGCCATTTGAACCCTGATTCAACTGTATGAATAATTTCGATCTTATCCTTCCAGGATGTTGTTCCAACTATCTGAAGATCGTTTGCTTTCCACTTTGTAATATTTATTCCGTTGAATGCTTTTGATTCTACACCTGTTAAGACCCAGTTTCCGCCTTCAAGCTCTTCAGGAGTAAATTTTACAGTTTCTTCAATTGTTTCCGTTGTTTTCTGTTTCTCGCCGGAAGACTTCTCCTTTGAGTTTTCCTGCGTGGAAGCATCTTCCAGAATGATAACATTGGTACTGCTGTTCTCATCGCCGGTGCTTATCGTTTCATTATTTACAGAAACATTTTGCGCTTTTAAGTGCAGTGTTAATGCAAAAGTCATAACAAAAAGCAAAGGGAAGATCGAAAATTTATATTTAATAGACTTTTTCATTTAACCGAAATTGATAACCGTTTTACGGTATTAACTCTAACGATAACTAATCATTCATATCGCCTTCATTGCTACTACAAATATGGTATCTTGATTAGGGATATCCAATACACCTTATACGTGATATTCCCGCAATGTGATTGTATTTACTATTAATTTTAATTTTTTGCTATATTTGTTGATTGAAAGCAAATACACAAATAAAATGGGTCAAAACTGCCTTAAATGGTTTTATTATCTTGGCCATAACCTTTACTCTGCTATCCTGCGCAAACCAGCAGCCGCCGGGCGGCGGCGATGAGGATAGAACTCCCCCTAAAGTTACCATAGTGAGTCCAAAGCCTAATTCAACCAACTTCCGCGGTAATACTCTGATCTTTGAATTCAACGAATATATCGACAGGCGCAGCTTTCAGGATGCATTCCGCACTTCACCGCAGGTGAAGGGTGATATTGAATTCAGCTGGGGGCTGAAGGATGTTGAGGTTAGATTCCCGAAAGATCTGGATAAGATAGACGCGAATAAAACCTTTGTAGTAAACTTAAGCACTACATTAAAGGATATCCGCGGCAACCAGATAGGTGAAGCAATCAACTTCGCATTTTCCACAGGAAGCAAAATTGATATGGGCGGCGTTACAGGTAAGGTTTATAATACCGCTAAAAAATCAGCCTCAGTTTATGTGTACGATCTCGCAAAGAACTATGATCCTACGGCAGATATCCCTGATTACTTCACGGAATCCACAGCCGAAGGCGACTACAAGCTTACAAATCTTGCGCCGGGCAGATACAGGCTCATTACAATAATTGATGAAGACCGAAATCTGCTGTTTACCAGCGAACGCGAGAGCTACGGAGTGCTGCCATACGATATTGATATTAAGGATAGCGTTGTAACCGGGAATGTTGATTTTTACATGAAGCAGATAACAGCAGCGCAGCCTGTTGCACCGGAGCTTGATGCCTCGAAGTATTTCAAGGATTCCCTGGGTATCGTTTTCACTTCAATTGAATATAATTCATCACTAGTGCTGCCTGAGCAAAGCATATTCATTTTTTTTAACCGCTATAAACCAACCCGTGAGAACTTCACCCAAAATTTTGTAATTACCGATGAGAACGGAACTCAGGAGCGGGTTGTGTTTAACTGGAAAAATGATTCCCTGGTTGAAGTATTTTCAGCTAACCGCTTCGCTGCGAACAGAAAGTACAGGATATCGTTTCCGTTAAAAACCACGGGTGATACAGTGTATAACTTTTCGCTGCCCTTCAGAACGGTGAGCGTAAATTCATTTGGTGAGCTAAAAGGCAGGGTATCAAGCGCTTACACTGATTTTATAATAACGGATCAGATAGTAAAGATAGAACTTGAAGCCGATAAACTTGTGCCTATACTTAAGTACAGCTTTGATTCAAGAGATACCGTCTTCAGTTTCAAAAACATCCTCGAAGCAAATTATACTCTCTTCAGTTACATTGATAAAGATAACAGCTCCGGCTACAACTACGGTTACCCCTTCCCATTTGAATACTCAGAACCATTCTACATTTACCCCGGCACAATAAATATCAAAGGCGGCTGGGTAGTTGAGAATGTGAACATAAATTTTGTTAGATGATGCAAGCAAATCTGCCGGAAATATTAACTGTATCTGAGCTCAATTCCTATATTAAGGTATTAATTGAGGAGAATTTTAGATTCGTTCACTTGATAGGTGAAATATCAAATTTTAAAATTCATACGCAATCAGGTCACTATTACTTCACAATTAAAGATGAAAGCTCACAAATAAATGCTGTAATGTGGAAGACCCGCAATCAATCGCTGCTGTTTACCCCCGAAGACGGAATGCAGGTTGTGGTTAAGGGCAGGGTAACGGTCTACCCCGCGCGCGGCAATTACCAGGTTGAAGTATGGGAAATAAAACCGCAGGGTGCGGGTGAGCTTCAATACAGATTCGAACAGCTTAAGCAAAAATTGTTCGAAGAGGGTCTGTTTGATGAAGTACATAAAAAACCTTTGCCCAGGTATCCGCAGAATGTTGTGATGATAACTTCAAAAACGGGAGCAGTGCTGCAGGATTTTATCAATATCACAAAGCGCAGATACCCGCTGCTAAATATTTATCTGTGCCCGGTGAGCGTTCAGGGTGTGACTGCCGCGGCTTCAGTTATTGAAGCTTTGGAGGAGATTCCCTTACTCATCAAAAACAAAAAGCTGCCGCCAATTGATATTATAGTAATAGCCCGCGGCGGGGGATCAATTGAGGACTTGTGGCCGTTTAATGATGAAACGCTTGCCAGGGCAGTGTTTGAGTGCGAAATACCTGTTGTGAGCGCTGTGGGACACGAAGTTGACTTCACAATATGCGATTTTGTGGCGGATTTGAGGGCTCCCACCCCTTCAGCTGCCGCTGAGATAATAACTCCGGATATCAGAGAGTTAATTGAAAATCTTGACAAATTTTCGTATTTTTGTAGAAGTTTTGTCCAAGCAAAGCTGGATGGTTATAGAAATTCGATCAGGGAAATTCAGGGAAGCTATTATTTTAACCGCCCTAAAGATCTTATCTATAATTTTTACCAGAAACTTGATGATTTTTCAAAAAGTATAACCAATATTACCAATAACAGGGTTAACGGATTGAAAAATGAGATTAAATTTTACAAAAAAACGTTACATCATGTATCACCTGATAACAATCTTAAAAAAGGCTACGCCATAATTAAGAAAAAGGTTGATATAGATGACATGCGGCTTCAGTTTGAATTTGATAAAATAGTAACGCGCGCTTCAAATCTGAAAAAGGATGAGGAAGTTGAGATCAAATTCTACGATAACAAAAAGAATGCAAGGATAATTTAGAACTAATGGCTCAGAAAAAAAGTAAATCAGAGGCTTCATTTGAAGATTCGTTTACAAGGCTTGAGAAAATACTTGAGCAGCTTGAGGGCGATGACTGCACTCTTGAAGATACAATAAAACTTTATGAAGAGGGGCTGAACCTTACGAAGGTATGCTATGATAAACTTAATAACGCTGAGCTTCGCATAAAAGAAATAAACAAAACAGCTAAGGCAACTGAAGTAAAAGACTACAAAGCTTAATATCATTTCTTAAAACACAAAATTATTTTTCAATTAATACAAATAATTTGGAAACCGAATATAAATACTTAACCGCAATAAATAACCCAGATGACCTTAAAAAGCTTAATCTAACAGAACTTAAAGTACTAGTAGAAGAGATAAGGGAATTCCTTGTTGATACGATCTCAAAAATTGGCGGGCATTTAGGCGCATCGCTTGGCGTTACAGAGCTTACGGTGGCGCTGCACTATGTGTTCAACACACCGGATGATAAATTAATATGGGATGTTGGCCACCAGGGATACATACACAAAATTTTAACAGGCAGAAAAGAGCAGCTTAAGACGATCAGGCAATACGGCGGCATAAGCGGATTTTTGAAACGCTCTGAGAGCGAATACGATGTATTCGGCGCGGGCCATGCAAGCACTTCGCTCAGCGCAGCGCTTGGCGTTGCGACTGCCCGTGACTTCCTGAAGAAGAAAAACAAAGTAGTAGGTATAATCGGCGATGGTTCAATGACAGGCGGTATGGCTTATGAGGCAATGAATAATATCGGTCTGTTAAAGAAAGATATTATTGTTGTTCTGAATGATAATAAAATGTCAATAGCTCCTAATGTATGGAGCCTGCATAATTATTTTAACGAATTTCTCTCAAATCCATCATATAACAAATTCAGGAACTACGTATGGGATGCGACCGGTAAACTTGATCCGAAGATAGGTGACCGGCTTCGCAATTTTGCGGCCAAGGTTGAAGGCGGCTTAAAGGGCGTTGTTACACCGGGAATGTTGTTTGAAGCGCTTGGGTTCAGGTATTTCGGCCCCATTAACGGTCACAACATAGTTAACGTAGTAAAGATATTTGAAGAGATAAAAGATTTTTCGGGTCCGATACTTGTACATGTAGTGACAGAAAAGGGGCACGGTTACAAACCGGCTAAGAATCACTATCAGAAATTCCACGCATCAACACCGTGGGATAAAGATACAGGGCTGGCGATAAAAAAATCCGGCGGCTCACCTGCTTACACTAAGATATTCGGTGAAGCGCTGGTAGAGATATGCAAAGAAAATGAAAAAGTAGTGGGCATAACAGCCGCGATGCCTGACGGCACAGGCCTTGATATCCTGCAGAAGGAAATGCCTGAAAGGTATTTTGATGTAGGCATTGCAGAACAGCATGCTGTTACGTTTGCAGCAGGAATGGCAACCGAAGGGTTTACCCCGGTTTGCGCAATTTATTCATCGTTTATACAGCGCGCGTTTGATCAGATAGTGCACGACTGCGCCATACAAAAGCTGCCTGTTATTTTCGCAATGGATAGGGCGGGTATAGTGGGTGCTGATGGCCCAACTCACCACGGAGCGCTTGACCTGAGCTTTTTCAGGGCTGTTCAGGGTGTAGTGTTAATGGCGCCCAAGGATGAGCAGGAACTTCGTGATATGTTATATACTGCTACACTTTACAGAAAGGGTCCTATAGCGCTCAGATATCCGCGCGGTAACGCGCTTGGAGTTGAGATCAAGCCATTTTCACAAATACCTATAGGTAAGGGCGAAATAATTGAAAAAGGCAGCGATGCGGCTATTATTGCTATAGGCGATATGGTTGATGTTGGAATGAAGACAAGAGCGCTTCTTGCCAAAGATAATATTGATATTGAAGTTGTTAACGCACGGTTTGTGAAACCCCTTGATGGCGAATTGCTGAGAGATATATTCAGCAGACACAAGAAGGTTATTACACTTGAAGATAATGTTATTACCGGCGGCTTCGGTTCCGCAGTACTAGAATTTATGAACCAGAATAAGATAAATGATGTTGATCTCCTGGTTCACGGATTGCCGGATAAATATGTTGAGCATGGTACACCGGATGAGCTTTTCCGCGACCTGAAACTTGATCCGGTAGGCGTAGCTGAGGTCATAAAAGATCACCTGTTTACAAAGGAAAAGGCTATAGTTTAGTTGAGGAAAGTTAGTAAAATATACAGGGTTTTATTTGCGCTGGTAATTGCAGTAATGCTTTATTCATGCGGCAGTGATACTGCCGTTAACACTGTGAATGAAACTATTCTGTATGAAGAACAGGGTCTGGTGGATAGCGCGGTTGTAACAGGCTGCTATGCTTATACCAGAAGCCACTTTCTTCGTGATACGTTTAATTTTAGTTCATATAACATGATCAAAATTGAATTTGACGGACTTTCAACCAGCGATTATTCAACTATATCAGTGTTAAGCAATAATGCCATAATTACCAACGAGGTGTTATACAGGCGTGATAATGACAGCGTAAACAATTACCACAGCTTTGAAGTACCTTCACCGGGTGATTCCGTTTGGATTGAGCTGAGGCTGTATATGAATCCGCAGGTATGCGGAACAAACGAATTTAAGTTTATAAGAGCGCGCGATCTTAAGGTAACCGGAATTAAGTAAATTTCCCGAATCAGAAATAATAATTGGATAGAACAGTTTTAGAAAAATACATTCCCATTGAAACATTTACAGGTGAAAGTGATGCCGGTAACATTTCAGGTAAAAAGCTCTATGTTGAAACGTATGGCTGCCAGATGAATTTTGCTGATACTGAGATCGTGAACGGCATAATGGGTAAAAGCGGGTATGATATCACAGATAACATAGACGAATCAGCTATTATATTGATAAATACATGCAGCATCCGGGAAATGGCTGAAGCAAGAGTGCTTCAGCGGCTGACTGAAATAAAGAAGTATAAGAAGAAAAATCCGAAGCTGGTTGTTGGAATTATCGGCTGTATGGCTGAAAGGCTTAAGCGTGATCTAGTAACCAAAAGGGGTGTTGTTGATCTTGTGCTTGGACCCGATGAATACAGGAAACTACCCTCACTTATAGATAACCTGATAGATACCGGTGAAAAAGGAATTGCCGTAAAGCTTTCACGGGTGGAAACATATGATGATATACTGCCCATCCGCAAAGAGGGTATAAGCGCATGGCTCTCCATAATGCGCGGCTGCGATAAGTTCTGCAGCTTCTGCGTGGTGCCATATACCCGCGGCAGGGAAAGAAGCCGTCCGCTTGAAGGCGTTATAAGGGAAGTGAAGCAATTGAGAGATGAAGGATTCAAGGATGTTACATTACTTGGACAGAATGTGAATTCGTACATAAGCGAAAGCTATGATTTTTCTGATCTGCTCGCGGCATGCGCCAAGGCTGTGCCTGATATCAGATTACGGTTCACCACATCGCATCCACAGGATCTTTCGTTAAAGCTTATCGAAACCATTGCGGAGCATGATAATATCTGCAATTATATTCATCTGCCGGTTCAATCAGGGAGTGACAGAGTTCTTGAACTTATGCAGCGCAGCTATACAATTGAGCATTACATGAAGATAATGGATAATATCAAAAAGTTGATACCTGATGTATCGCTATCAACTGATATTATCACCGGGTTCTGTACAGAAACCGAAGAGGATCATAAGATGACACTTGAAGTAATGAAGGAAGTAAAGTATGATGGCGCATATATGTTCAAATATTCACCCCGTGAGAAGACTAAAGCATGGAAAATGGAAGATGATGTGGATGAAGAGATCAAAACACGCAGGCTGGTAGAAATTGTTGAGCTGCAGAGGGGGATTTCTGAAGAAAAGAATATGCAAACTGTTGGAAAAGAATTTGAAGTGATAATTGAAGGTATCAGCAAGAAATCAGATAAGATGTTGTTTGGAAGAACTGATGGTAATAAAACAGTAATTATCCCTTTAAATGACGCAAAGCCGGGTGAAAAAGTACTGGTTAAGGTAAACAAAGCTAATTCAGCAACATTGTTCGGCGAAGCGGTATCGGTGAATTGAAAATAAATATCCCTTAAGAACAATAGGAACGTAACAGGAGCATCATTTCAAAACATTGAATAACGGTACATATCAAAGCGGTTTGCTTGGAAATTCAATTCCAATCGTAGAACTGAGGGAGATCATTAAACAGGTCGCCCCTACAGATGTTACTGTGCTTATAACAGGTGAAAGCGGTTCAGGCAAAGAAGTTGTTGCCAATGAAATACATAAACAAAGCAAACGCAGTGATAAACCTTTTATAACCGTGAACTGCGGCGCAATACCCGAAGGAATAATTGAAAGCGAACTATTCGGGCATGTAAAAGGTTCATTTACAGGCGCAACCGAAAACCGTAAAGGCTATTTTGAAGCCGCAAACAGCGGCACGATATTTCTTGATGAAATAGGCGAGCTGCCCCTGCAGACTCAGGTGAAATTCCTGAGGGTTATCGAAAACGGGGAATACATGAAAGTGGGCGGTAACAAAACCGAAAGAGTTGATGTAAGGATTATTGCGGCTACAAATAAGAATTTAGAACAGCTGATACAGAATAATTCATTCCGTGAAGACCTTTATTACAGATTGCGCTCCATAAATATTGTAATACCCCCGCTGCGTGAAAGAAAAGGGGATATTAAACTGTTGTTTGATAAATTTGTCGCTGAGTTTACGGGACGCAATACTATTCAGTTCAACGGCATAACACCGGATGCAATAGAATTTATAACTAACTACAACTGGCCGGGCAATGTGCGGCAGCTTAAGAATTTCACTGAAAGCCTGATTACGCTTAATGCAGATAAGATAATTGAGCTGGATGACGTAATGCGCCAGTTGAGCATTCCTAAAAATGAGTTAATGCCTGCTACTATTAACGGGTACAATAAACAGGATGAACGGCAGCTTTTGTTCGGGGCATTGTTTGAACTGAAAAAAGATATAATGGATATTAAACATCAGCTTTCTCACATAGAAGAAGTAAGATCAGCGGCTGTACCTGAAAGCGGATTCTATGTCAGCGATGATAAAATTGATAATATCACGTTTGATGAATTTGAGCAGGAACTCCTGACTTACTACTACAATAAGTACAACGGAAATATTAACAGAATTGCGGAAAAACTAAAGATAAGTAACCGTACACTTTACAGGAAATTCAAACAATACGGATTGAAAAACGGGAAGTATAACTTATGACCCTGAAAATTAAAAAAATTGTTCTTTTCCTGTTTGCGGGATTAACTATATTCAGTTTGACATCATGCAATTACAGCTTTAAGGGCGCTTCGCCGCCTGAAGGAATAAAGACAATTTATATTCCTTCGATCAGAGATGAGAGCGGGTTTGGTCTGCCGAATCTTGGGGAAGAGCTTACCACACTGCTTAAAAATAAGTTTATCAATGATAACACTCTTGAGTACGCGGAAAAAACCCAGGCAGATGGTATGATAGATTGTGTGGTAAGATCAGTTACAGATGAGGCATTGGTTGTTACCGGTAATGAACAGGTTTCCAGAAGGAAAATAACGATAACCGTTACGGTTGATTTTGTTAATCTCAGGAAACAGAAGAGCATCTGGAAGAAAGATTTTTCAAACTGGGGTGAGTATGATAGTTCCACCGGCGGATTCAGCAAAAGAGATGAGGGAATCAGGTCAGCCGAGGACAAAATAACAGAAGATATTCTGCTTGATGTTATTTCCAACTGGTAATAAGTTTCAAGCTGCAGGTTCAGGTTTATAAAAGTTAGTTTATTAATTGGAGACGTATTTATTATTATAATATATTTGTTTTTTGAAGGAAATAAATAAAAATTGGAAGAGATAATACTGTTTACTTACATAGGATCACTAATGATCTTATTTACATTCGGTTCACATGGTTTTATAATGATATATTATTACCTTAAACACAGACACAAACGGGATGATTTTTCAACAGAACTGGAAAGTTACCCAGTAGTGACCCTTCAGCTGCCTATTTACAATGAAATGTATGTTATAGAACGGCTGATAAAGACTGTTTGCGAAATGGACTATCCCATTGACAAGCTTGAAATACAGGTGCTGGATGATTCCACTGATGAAACCGTGGAAATTGTTGCCAATATTGTTAAGGAATACCGGCTGAGAGGATTTGACATCCACCATATCCACCGTACTGACAGGACAGGCTATAAAGCAGGCGCTTTAAAAGAAGGATTGAAAGTTGCAAAAGGAGAATTTGTAGGTATTTTTGACGCGGATTTTATTCCCAGAAAGAATTTCCTGAAAGTAGTGCTGCCGTTCTTTAAAGATCCGAAGATCGGTATGGTACAGACCCGTTGGGAACATTTAAACCGCGCATATTCACTGGTTACGCAGATACAGGCGCTTGCGCTTGACGGGCACTTTGTGCTTGAGCAGCAGGTAAGGAACAAAGCCGGTTACTTCATCAATTTTAACGGAACAAGCGGCGTATGGCGCAAGGAATGTATCTTTGACGCAGGCAACTGGGAAGCCGATACTCTGACTGAGGACCTTGATCTTTCATACCGCGCGCAGCTGAAAGGCTGGAAGTTTAAGTATCTCACAGATTTCACAACGCCATCAGAGGTTCCCTCGGAAATAAACTCGCTGAAATCACAGCAGTTCCGCTGGACAAAAGGTGCCATTGAAACAGCCCGCAAGATGCTTTTCAGGGTGTGGGGCGCGAAGCTGCCTCTTAAAACAAAAATAATGTGTACGTTCCATTTAACCAATAATATCGTTTTCCCGTTTATACTTGTGGCATGTCTGCTTAATATGCCAATAGTTCTTATCAAAAATACCGGGCTGTATGATACATATTTTATCTTTATGTCGGTGTTTGTGCTTGCATTTATAGCTTCGTTTCTGTTTTATTTGTATTCACAAAAGGATGTTTATGAAGACTGGCGGTCCAGAATATTGCTGTTTCCCGTATTTATGGCGGGCAGTATGGGATTTGCCATAAATAATACTAAAGCTGTTTTTGAGGCTCTCATCAATAAGAAATCTGAATTTGTAAGAACGCCGAAATACGGCATCGAAGGCGATAAAGATAAATGGCAGGATAAAAAATACGTTCACAAAAAAGTAGTGAAGTTTTCGGTAGTGCTTGAGCTTATTATAGCCCTTTACAGCCTTGCATGTGTTGTAGTATCTTTGGTAACTTTGCAGATATCCGCAATACCGTTCCAGTTGATGTACACTTTCGGGTTCGGGCTTGTGGCATATCTTTCAATTAAACATGTAATTGATACAAACAAAAAAATCGCGGAAAATAAGGCTTAATTAAAATACTCAATTGGTAGATACAGATATAATTAAATACCTGATACAGAAGCTGGAAGATAAGATAAGGGCTAACCCATTGACGCCTGAATTCGTTAAACTTGCGAATTACTATCTGATAAACGGCAATGTCACTGAAGCAATTGACCTGCTGCAGGCGGGATTGAAATTCTATCCTGGTTATGTGACCGCAAGGTTATTGCTTGGGAAAGCTTACTTAAGCAACAGGTATTTCCTTGATGCGAAGAGGTTGTTTGAAAAACTATTGGCAGAGCATCCTGAAATGGCAATTGCGCAGAAGTATTTTGAAATAGCCGGTGATCTCACCAAAACCGAAGTATCAAGAAGGCATGAAGATGATATAATCCCTAAGCTTGAATTTAAAGCTCCCGTATATAATGATTACGATTATAACTACAATCTTTTCCCTTCGTATGAGATAGAAGAACTTTCCACTGAAAGAGTTGATCTTAAGGAAATAGAGGAGTCGAATGAATACGCCGAGTTCAGTAAAATATTCGAAACGCCTCACTTCTTCCGCAAAGAAGGCTCAAAACCCACCTTTGAGAAAAAGAGGCTGAAGAATAAATTTGAGGTTAAGATAATTACCGAAACCCTCGCTGATATATTCGCGAAGCAGGGGAATTACTTTGACGCCATGGAAGCATACACCTACCTGTTGAAGATAAAGCCTGAGAGAACGGAAGTTCTGGAAAGAAAAATTGGCGAAGTGGAAGTTCAGATCAATAAACTTATAAATGATTTTTAGAATTTTTGCGAGGAACGAAGTGACGAAGCAATCTCAAAAATCCATGAGATTGCTTCGCTTCGCTCGCAAAGTATCAATTAATCCGGCACACCCGGCTGCACTTTAATAACCTTTTCGCCTTTAATTACCACACTACCTGATTTAGCGCCTTTGTACTTTGATACATTTTTCCCTTCTGTGTAAGCTACGGGTACTGATTTTGCATTCTTTGCCTTGCTGTAAAAGGCGCAGATCTCTGCAGCTGTTTTAATGTACTCCTTAGGTATGATCCCGTCAAAATCTTCAGGAATCTTCAGGATAGTATGTGATCCGCTTGTCCCGCGCACGTGGAACCAAAGGTCGTTTTGTTTGGTGTATTTGAACGAAAGCAGGTCATTGGCTTCGGAGTGTTTGCCCACCCAGACCTCAAAGCCCTCACCAAGCGGAAATATGCGGAAGTATTTTAAGTTATTGTCGGTTTCCATTTACAAATATACTTAATAAGATTATTTTATGCAGAGGTAACCCGGTTAGTCAAGCCAAAGGTATGTGGGTCGTTTCAAAGTTACGATGACACAAATCTTGAGCGAAATGTAAAAGATAAGAATGATACCACCCCGCCCACCATTTCCCAAGTGAAATGGCGGGCTTCCCCTCCTTAAAAAAGGAGGGGAACTGTATCGGATCAATCAAAAAAGGCGTTCAATTATTCAATTGAACGCCTTTTGTAATTCTAATTAAAATATTTTCTTATCCTTTTGCCAATGCTTCTGCGCCGCCAACGATCTCGAGTATCTCTGTTGTGATCTTCGCCTGGCGTGCTCTGTTGTATGTAAGGTTAAGCGAGTTCAGCAGGTCGTTGGCGTTGGTTGTAGCTGAATCCATCGCCGTCATACGGGCTGCCTGTTCTGAAGCAAATGATTCAAGCAGAATACGCCAAACCTGAGTGTTTAAATGCCTTGGCAGCAGGTTTGTTACAATATCAACGCTTGAAGGTTCAAAGATGTAATTTGAAACCTTTGACTTTTCACCTTCTGCGGCTTCAAAAGGGGGAATTGGCAAAAATTGTTCTTCTACAGTCTTTGATTGTATAACAGATTTGAATTCGTTGTAAATAATTACAACTTTATCAAATCTCTTTTCAATGTAACCCTTTATTATCTCTTTAACTATGCTCTGCGCATCGGTGAAAGCAAGCTTATCGAATACGTTTATGCTTCTGGCGTAGAGATCGTAATTCCTTTTAGAGAAGTGATCGTAAGCCTTTTTGCCGATAGGGAAAACGGTCAGATCATGGTTCTTATAGTACTCTCCATAAGTATCATGAATAATTGATGCAGCGGCTTTAAGCAGGTTTGTGTTGAAGGAACCGCACAGACCCCTATCAGCTGCAACCACCACAACGCATATTTTCTTTATTTCCCTTTGTTTCAGCAGCTCATTATCAAAGCTTTCAATTGTGGGGATAAGGTTTCTCAAAATATCGCTTATCTTCCTCGCATAAGGTCTTGCAGCAACAACATTCTGCTGCGCTTTGCGGAATTTTACCGAAGCTATCATTTTCATGGCTTTGGTAATTTTTTCAGTATTCTTGATACTGCCTATCCTGTCGCGTATTTCTCTTAATGTTGCCATTTATTGTTCTATAGCGAAAATTATTCTTTTAATTATTTTACTGAAACCTTGAAATTTCCTGTGAAGTCATCGAGTATCTGTTTCAGTTTTGCTATGGTATCGTTGTTAAGATCGCCTGTTGATGCGATAGCATCAAGAAGATCTTTGTGTTTTAGCTCCATCATTTCAAGGAACTCTGACTCAAATCTCCTTACTTCTCCAAGCGGAATTTCATCAAGATATCCGTTTGTTCCGGCAAAGATAATAGCCACCTGCTTTTCAACAGGGTAAGGTGTGTATTGACCCTGTTTGAGGATCTCGACCAGCCTTGAACCGCGTGTTAACTGCTGAAGTGTAGCTTTATCAAGATCAGAACCGAATTTTGTAAAAGCTTCCAAAGCTCTATACTGCGCGAGGTCAAGTCTTAATGAACCTGCCACTTTTTTCATAGCTTTGATCTGTGCCGAACTTCCCACACGTGATACAGAAATACCTACGTTAATAGCGGGCCTAACACCTGAGTTAAACAGGTTTGGCTCAAGATAGATCTGACCATCTGTAATTGAAATTACGTTTGTCGGAATATACGCTGATACGTCACCTGCCTGGGTTTCAATGATCGGTAAAGCGGTTAAACTTCCGCCGCCAAGATCATCGGAGAGCTTGGAAGCTCTTTCGAGCAATCTTGAATGCAGGTAAAATACGTCACCCGGGTAAGCTTCACGTCCCGGAGGCCTTCTGAGAAGAAGTGATACTTCACGGTAAGCAGCAGCCTGTTTTGAAAGATCATCATATATACACAGAGCATGTCTGCCTGAATCACGGAAGAACTCGCCGAGAGCAGCGCCCGAATACGGAGCTAAGAACTGCATCGGAGCGGGATCGGAAGCCGCAGCAGTGATAACTGTTGTGAATTCCATTGCTCCAGCTTCCTGAAGCTTTGTAACTACCTGTGCTACGGTTGATTGTTTCTGGCCTATAGCAACATATATACAAAAAACGCCTTTACCTTTTTGATTGATAATTGTATCAACAGCTACGGCTGTTTTACCTGTTTGCCTATCGCCGATAATAAGCTCTCTTTGACCGCGACCTATCGGGATCATGGAGTCAATAGCTTTTATACCTGTCTGAAGGGGCTCAACAACGGGCTGCCTGGCTATAACGCCTAAAGCTTTCCTTTCGATAGGAGAGAATTTATCGGTGGTAATAGGACCCTTACCATCAACAGGCTGACCAAGCGGGTTAATAACCCTTCCTACCATTGCATCGCCGACCGGCATAGAAGCAACTCTGCCTGTGCGTCTTACTTCATCGCCTTCTTTTACCTTGGTGTAGTCGCCAAACAAAATACAGCCTACATTATCTTCTTCAAGGTTAAGCGCCATACCGAATACACCATGTGGGAACTCGATAAGTTCACTTGCCATACATTTTGTAAGTCCGTAAACACGCGCAACACCGTCACCTATCTGAACAACTGTGCCAACTTCATAAACATCTATCTCTTTTTCAAATCCTGATAATTGTTTTCGAAGTATCGCCGATACTTCATCTGGTTTTACTTCAGCCATCTTATTATATATTTATATTAATTTTAATTTTTCTGTAAATTAATTATTGAAGCTTCCCATTGAAAATCTTTCTTTAAGAAGCTCGAGCTGCCTTATAATACTTGCATCTATTATTTTATCATCAACACTCGCAATAAATCCGCCTTTAATTGCGGGATCAACTGTGAATGCAGCTTTAATATCTTTTCCTGTGTACAGCTTTAGTTTTTCTATGAGGGCGTTCTTTTCAGCTTCATTTATCTCAACCGCTGTTTTAACTTTAGCCAGCACAATGCCCTGCTTTTCGTTAACCAGCGCCTGGAAATCTTCGGTGATATCATAAAGAAGGTTTATCCTGTTCTTTTCACAAAGATACACCAGGAATTTCAAAGTAAGTTCGTTAACTTTTCCCTGGAACATGGCTTTGAAAACTTCTGTTTTTTTCTCAGCTGAAATAACCGGGGTCAAAATGAAATTTGAAAGTTCCTTAGAGCCCTCAATAGATCTTTTGATATCATCAAGATCCTGTTTAACCTTGTTTGTTGAGTTGGTTTCTTCAGCGGTAAAATAAAGCGCTAAATTATATTTTCTTGCTACTTTTTTGTTTGTCATCAGTTAAATTGATTGCACATCCGAATAATTAAAAGTTCCGCTCTGAATATCAGTTCTGCGGAATTTTGCCAATAAATCCATCAATGATCTTTTTCTGTTTTGCGGCATCAAGATTCTCATCTATGATCTTTCCTGCAGCCTGAACCGCAAGGTTCGCGATCTCATCTTTTAATGAATTCATAGCTGCGACCTTTTCTCTTTCGATCTCACTTTTTGCCTGGCTTATCATTCTTGCGGTATCATCGTTAGTTTTGCTGATAAGATCATTGCGTAGTTTTTCAGCAAGCTCCTTGCCTTCAGCAATGACTTTCCTGGAGTCTTCATCCGCTTTTGCGAGCAGCTGCTTGTTCTGCGCCAGGATTTTTTCAGCCTCCTGTTTAAGATACTCAGCCTTTTCAACTGAATCCTTAATGCTTTGTTCGCGGTCGTTCAATGATTTCAATAACGGACCCCAAGCATATTTCTTCAGAATAAGAAGCAGAATGAAGAAAATGATAATTGTCCAGATAAGCAGACCCGGTTCAACGGAAAGAAGAGTATCCTTCTTTTCATGGGGATCAGATGAAATGAACATAATTACATTGTAAAACTTTGCTAAAAATATATAAGCTAAAGACATAACTATCCTTTGTTATAGAAAATTGTTTTTTTGTTGTAAACCGATGTTAACCGCCTCCGCAGAATTTACAGGGGCGGTTAACCAATAAATTTACTTTCCAGCTAAGATAAAGCAGATAACGAGCGCGAAGAGTGTAACACCTTCTACGAGAGCTGCCGCGATGATCATTGTGGTTCTTACATCGCCGGTTGCCTCAGGCTGTCTGCCAATAGCTTCCATTGCTGATGCTGCGAGTCTTCCGATTCCAAGTCCTGCGCCGATAACTGCAAGTCCTGCACCGATTCCAGCTGCTAATGCTGCTAAGCTCATTTGATTTGTATCCTTTCTTAAAAGATTTTGAAGTTATTTTGTATATTGTTTAGTTAAAATTTCTGTGCATTAAATCTGTGCTGCAAAAAATAATTTACTAGTGATCCTGGTGAATTGCCATACCGATAAACAATGCGGAGAGCATTGTGAAAATGTACGCCTGCAATACTGCGACCAGAATTTCGAGTACGTAAATGAACAACGTGAAGGCAATTGAAACAGGTATAACCGCGTAACCAAGCATGAAAATAAGACCTATTAACGCGTAAATAACAATGTGACCCGCTGTCATGTTGGCAAAAAGACGAATTGCCAAAGCGAAGGGTTTGGTAAGCAGGCCGAGGAACTCAATTATCACCATAATCGGCAATACAAACACCGGAACGCCGGGCGGGATAAGACCTTTGAAGTAACCTACAAAGCCATTGTGTTTTATTCCGTGGATCTGGGTCATAATGAAAGTGATCAATGCCAAGCCCGCTGTAACGCTTATACTGCTTGTGCCGGTTGACATACCCGGGAACAAACTTATCACGTTAACAAACAGGATAAAGAAGAACATTGTGAAAAAGAATGGCAGATATTTATCAGCCCCGTGACCCATTGAGGGTTTGACCACGTCATCACGAACAAATACCATCAGCATTTCCAGGAAGTTGCCCAAACCGGTAGGATGTTTACGTTTCTTGTTTGATGCGGCAGCATAACCGAAGAGAATTACCATTAAAACCGCGGCAATTATGAGCATCAGGATCTTCATGGATATTGACATATCCAGTGTGAATCCTCCAATATGTATTGGGGGTAATACAAGTACGGGTTTATCTGCAATGTGGTGCATGATCCAGTTGCCGTCATCCTGCACGGTCTGCTGAACTTTTTGCATCAAAGTTGAATCTGCCGGTGCGTTTTGCTGTATAAAAGCAGTAAGTAATTTCATTCTGTTATTTCGGTGTTGAACTTATTTTGTGTGATCCGCGTCTGCGGTATCAAGATTATGTTTTTTAACCTGCGATTGCATTTTATGCAGGAAGTATATTTCTATAGAAATAAAAAGAGTATAAAAGAAAAAAACCGAACCTACCAGGCTTAATGAATCCAGCCCGGTAAACTGAAGCAGTATTACAAGGAAGAGGAGAACAATTATGAGCCTGATCCCCATTCCACCAAAGACAAGTACCATAAAACTTTTAGTAGGTTTGCTGAAAGCCATTGTATTCAGCTGGTAACCTATTATTGCGTTCACCAGGCTAATGATGTAACCAAAAACAATCGAGTTGATCTGGTTTACGGTGAAGTATTTTAATAAAGGGTAACTGCCAACAGCAATTACAATAAGACTTGATATTATGACATATTTAAAGAAACCCGGTTTTTTTACATTATTTTCCATTTTCACCGGTAGCTTTCTTCTTATAAGTAACTGCTCTGTATAGATTTATAAAACCGGCAACTGAGCCAAACAGAACTCCAATTATGAGGAAAGTATTTCCTGTCTCAAGCCAGTTATCCAGCCAATAGCCTCCTAAAGTACAAAGAACAATTGAAACACCGTATTGAAACGCGTATTCGGCATATCGCCAGCCTGAAGTGTAAGAACTGGCAACTTTTCTCATTTTTGACGTATTTTCAGCATCTTTTTTATCGAAAGAGCTATTATTTTCCGCCATTTTGTGCCAAATTTTTATGTGAATTTACAAAAATAACAAGAAATTAAACTAAAATCAATTTAGGAATTTGGTGGGTTGGGGGGGGAAAACAATGGCAGGTGAAGCTACCAAATGAGTTTATAAAGAGGTTGAAAAAATAACTATTGAATACTCCTGATTATCTTGTTCATTTTTTGAAAGACAATTTTATTTTCTGATCAGTTCAAAACCGGAGCCATTCGCGCGGATTAACAGGTGTCGAATTTTGCCAGAGCTCAAAATGCATGGTTTGACCCTCGAGCGTTTCGCCGGTTTTACCAATTACCTGGTTCAGTCTAATTACATCACCGGCTTTTACATTCACTTCGTTCAGCGAAGCATATACTGAGCGGAAACCGCTGCTGTGCGAAATGATGATAACTCTGCCATAAAAGGGTATATCGCCAACAATGCTTACAGTACCATCAGCAATTGCATAAACTTTGGAGTTACGAGCAATTGAAAAATCCACGCCATTATTCAATGATATCGCCAGGGTTTTATTATCTGAGATATTTCCGAAGTTTGTTGATATCAGTCCAAGATCAATTGGTAAATTTATATTACCTTTTAGCTGAGTCAGGTCGGTGGATTCGTAATTTATTCTGTTATATTTACTCTCGTTAAAATTCTCTCTATTGTTTTCAAAATTATTGATGAAGTTCCGGATATTGTTCAACTGGTCTTCGTACCTTGTGACCCTGCCAGCAAGCAGGCTTGATTCAGATTCCGTGTTGCCTTTGAGCGTTTTCAGTTCCTTTAATCTCGATTCAAGTAAGCTCCTTTCATTCCGTTTTGATTCTACATAGAACCGCTGCGATGATGTTGAAAGCGTAAGCATTTTCCTTTTTTCTTCAAGTATGAATTTTTTAGCTTTAAGATCTCTCAGTTCTTTTTTCCTGTTCTGTGAGAATTTCTGAAGGTACTGATTTCTCCGGAGGTATTCATTTGGTGTCTTGGAACTGAGAAGCAGTTCCAACTCATAGTTCTCGCCGTGTTTATAAAGACTGATGACCTTATTCTTAAAACTTTGCTGAATTCTTTCAACATCTTCAGCAAGATAGATTATCATATTGGTCTCAATTGCTATCTGGTCAGGGGTCATATAAGACTCGTTCTCGTAGTTTTTCAGGAAGCTGTTGATCGAATTCACCGCTGATTCAACGCTATCTATTTGCTGATTTATAATTGCAGTACGTGTTGTGATCTTTGTAATACCGCTTTTGCTTTCAATGATATCTTTTTCAATGTTATCAGCCTGCTTTTTTTTATCCAGCAGAATTTCCTCATATGTTGCGCCGGTTAGAACAAGCAGAGCAAACAAAAACATACAGTATTTTTTGGCGAAGCTTAATCCCATTTAGTTACTTTTGCTGATTTAGGAATTTTGATCGTGAATTTCAGATCAGTTTTATTAAATGATTTGTTTACATAGTCAACATAAACAGATTGTTTTTTTTCAGGATTCCTGATCTTTATACTTGAAGGGAAATAAACCGTATTCCCCGAAGCATTTTCTTCGAAGTAATTGCTGTAGTCAACTTCAACAACTGATTTGTTATTGCCATCTAAAGAGTTGTACCTGTTAACGGTATAAATAGATGGATCAATATAATATTTCTGAGAACCGGGGTTGGAACCTGTTTTGATAGTATAGAATCCCTTTTCGGAATTCGCGCTCATGGAATCCATTTCATTGTTTTCGAACATAAATCCGCCGCTGAATCCGCTTAACAATTCATCAAATGATACTTTAATTCTCAAAACAGCGCCAATATTAATATCCGTGGTTGGACCCAGTATAGCTTTATTTTCCTGGACATTGTAATAGATGAAATCATGCCTGGTTATTAACGCCTGCGCTATCGAAATACCGAAAGGCCCTTCGATACGTACAAAGACGGAATCCGGCTTTTTGATCTTCACTTCTATCCACCCCTGGCCCGATTGCTCGGGGGAATCAAAAGCGATATTGCCGGATGCTTCCATAGTTTCAATGAGCATGGAGTTGCGGTTGACCCTGTCTTTTATATCCTTCACGGGAACGGGCTCAAGATCGCTGCCGGAGGTACCGGAGCATGCATTGAATATAAAAGCGGAAAATAATGCTGTAAATATGAGAGCTTTGTAATTACTGATCTTTGTAAATTTCCTCTCTAAACTTATCAATTATACTTTTGCTGAATCTGCTGTTCTTATCAGGCATTCTTTCAGGGTGCCATTGCACTGCAAGCATAAAGGGTTTGCCTGTCTTGGTTTCCCATTCAATTGCCTCTATGATGCCGTCATCAGCTCTGGCAGAAACCAGAAGCCCTTCACCAAGTCTATCAATAGCCTGGTGGTGAGAGCTGTTTATGATACCTGAAGTTTCTCCAACTACTTCCCGGAGTAAAGTATTACTCTTAACATTAACACCATGAAGCCTGTCTTCGGTTTCAGAAATTTTGCGGTGATTGGTATTCCTTATGGTTTCTATATCATTTATCAGGCTGCCATTGAGCTTGCAGTTGATAACCTGCAATCCGCGGCAGATACCAAGTACAGGATATTTATTTTCAAAAGCGAATTCAAGAAGTTTGAATTCAAACCCGTCTCTGGCAGGAATGTAATCCTCGCGTTTTTTGCCGTCTTCCCAATCATTATAAAACTCGGGAAATATATCAACACCGCCGGTCAATAATAAAGCGGAACACTTTTTTATATCATCAAAATTATTCTTTTCCCAATCAAGAATTATATACGGCAGATCATTTTCTTCAAGCCACTTATAATAGTTAATAAAATTGCTGTTGCTGCGGGTTATGCCAACCGGTTTTTTGCTGCTGCCTGTCATTCAGTATCGAGTAAATTATCTATTTCTTTGTATAAATATTCGGAGTTTTGGTCAATTTGCATCTTTATTTTTGCAAAATAAAGTGGAAAGTTATAGAGAAGATTTTTGTAAGTATTTTCACTTTTAGCTTTAAGAACAAGCTCTGAATTTTTTATTCTTACGAAATCTTTTTGTGTTGTTATGATATGCGAAGAGTTATGGCTTTTAAATGACTGCATTACTTTTTCCAGATCTGAATTGCTGAAATTGTGATGATCGGGGAATGGAATAAACGCGTCGATTTTTATGTTTAGCTGAGCAATCAGCTGTTTAAATGAATCAGGCTCTCCAATACCGCAGAAGACCACTGCTGAGCTAACTTGTTCAGGCTGAACAGATTCATATTTTATATTTTTCAATCCTTCAAAGATATAACTGCAGATAACCTGCGGTTTGTTTTTCCTGTTTTCGTTAACCGGTAATTTATCAAACTTATTGTTTATTACCAAGAGATCGGCGCGTTTGAAATTTTTGAGCGGTTCGCGTAAGTTACCCGCCGGAATCAGGTGTTTATCTCCGCCGGGATTGAGTATTACTATATCAAGATCGCGGTACAGCTTCCTGTGCTGGAAGCCATCATCAACAATTATTATTTCAGGCTTGAATTTTGTTGCAGCGAACTTAGCTGTTTTGGTTTTATCATCACCAACAACAAGCAACCCGCCTTCAAGACCCGTGGCTGAAAGATTTTCAAGCAGCATCATTGCTTCATCCCCAAGGATCTCGGTGTTAAGTTCATGCTTTTCGTTTTTGAATCCTGTTTCAACAACTTTTATATCATCGTTTTCGCGTTTGTAGCCTTTGCTTACCACTACAACGAACTTTTTCTTTTTCAGCAGGTATTCAGTTATCATTTCGACAAAAGGTGTTTTACCGGTTCCGCCGGCGGCAATATTCCCAACCGAAATTATTTTAGGTTCAAGTATCCTTGGTTTTTTTATTCCTGAATTGTATGCAAAATTCCTGATAAAAATAATAAACCTGTATAAAAGGCTAAGCGGATATGTGAGGATTTTCATAAGAGGGCAGTGTTAATTATGAGTTTAGCTGCTTCAGTGGATGCATCTTTGCTGCCCAAAATATTCTTCACTTTCCTGAAATTTTCAATCATAACTTCCCGGTACTGAATATCACGAAGCAGCTTTAAAGCTTCTGAACACAGGTTACCCGCTGTGAAGTCATTTTGAATGAATTCTTTAATCACGCTTTCACCCAGCAGGATGTTAACGATACCGAGCTTATCTATTTTGACTACGGGCTTCAAAAGGTAATAGTTCAGCGGGAAAGTCTTGTAAAATATCAGGTATGGTGTACCAAGCAGGGCACACTCCATAGTAGATGTGCCGGCTTTGGCCAGGACGAGATCGCTGTTAAGTATGAGGTCATATGTTTTTTCGCCGGTAAGATTGCAGTCTTTAAGCTCTTCACGGAAATCATTGAAGGCGCTCTCCAGTCCCGGCGCGATGCTGATGTTTATGCTAACATCAATATTCTTCCTGATCTCTTTAATAGTTTGAATCAGTACCGGCATGTGGTTTTTGACTTCATCTTTGCGGCTGCCGGGCAGGATGGTAATGGTTTTCTTATCCCGGGGTTTAACCGGGTGTGAAGAGATGTATTCATCAATTCTTTTTACAAGGGGGTGGCCAGTAAATTCCGCATACACATCGTAACGGGAATAGAAATCGACTTCAAACGGAAAAACAACAAGCATGAGATCAATGTATTTTTTAATTTTGAATACACGCTTTTCATGCCAGGCCCACAACTGCGGTGAGATATAATAGATTATCTTCTTTTTGTAAAAGCTTCTGATCTCTTCGGCAAGCCTGAGGTTAAAGCCCGGATAATCAACAAGTATAACAACTTCCGGAGAGTTGAGACGGATAAAATCTGAAGCATCCCTGATCGCTTTTTTAAAAAAAGAGTATTTTTTCAGTACATCAACAAAGCCAACTGTGGCGAGATCTTTAACATGGTACATTGGCTCCAATCCTTCGGCTTTCATCATTTCGCCGCCCAGACCGCTGAAGCTCAAGGGGGTTTCCGAAAGCCGGTTCAGCTCTTTCATCAGCGAAGAAGCGTGCATATCACCGGATTGCTCTCCCGCTGATATGAAAACAGTCCCGGTACTTTTTGAACCGGTTTCAGTACTCATTGCCGCTGTTATTGGTTAATAAGAAAGTAAATAACTACTATCATTAAAATACTTATGAATGCCGCCTGGAAAGTTCTTTTTTCAGAAACGTATGCCGCTTTAATATCCTGTCCGAGTTTAGACCTTTTGGTCTCATCGTAGGCTGTGAATTTTGGAAGGAAACGGTTCACATTTTTGAAATAGTGCTCGTATTTATCTTTGAACTTTTCTCTGAGGAAACCTTCTTCTTCCAGGATTATGTAATAATATTGGAATGAGAAATATACAATACTTAATATCTGAAGAAATGGTACGAGTGAATTTGACATTATGCTTATACCGAAGTACATCAGAATATTTCCGAGGTACAACGGGTTCCTTACATATGAAAAGGGACCTTGTGTAACAAGCGTAGATGCTCCCACATTTCCGGTGGTTCTGGTTTCGCTGCCGGCATAGGAAACGCCCCAGAAACGAAATGATTCACCAATTACCACAAAAATTCCGCCAATTATCATTGTTGTGATAGTTGGGCGGGCGAACAGCAGCATTGGTATAATGAAAGGAAGGGGAGTGTAAGACCTGTATTGAAAGAAGAATTTTCCTAATGTCATTTATTTTAATATTACCTTATTAATTTCAGTTTTAAAAACTCAGCCGCGCAGAAACACTTCACGGCGTTTTCTTTTTGCGGAATCGCGGTGCTTCAATTTTTTCAATGTCAAAAATTTTTCAAGCTTCTTAATGATATCTCCGAACGTCTGGTATTCATGATACGTGATATTGTTCTTCCAGCAGTATGAAGCCAGAGATTTCTTGGCGAAAACAATATCGGCGTAGTTAACAACACATGCATCAGAAAAACCGTCACCTATAAACACAGAAATTTCATCATCTGCCGTGTTATTCATAAGAATATTGCGTTTGCTGGTGCCGCACTTCGTGCAGTCAGAATCAGAATTTGGAAATTCCAGCCCGATATTTTTTTTATCTTCAGATATGACTATACTGTTAGCATAAAAAGGAATGTTGAGCTTGTAGTTATCCAGTATCCTCTTTATATAATAGTCCATCCCTTCACTTAGAATAGTGAGAGGTATATTTCTTACACTCAAAAACTCTGTAAATTTAATGAACATGGGATCAAGTCTTTGGGAGTCAATGATCCTGTTAAACTCTTTCAGATCAAAATTTTCTATGAGGGCACACTCTTTTAAAAAACACTCTCTTGCCCCGATCTTTTGCTCTTCATAGTCGCGGATCACCTCTTCCCATTTATCCTTCTTTTTAATGAAGAACTCACCCATTTCAATCCAGGTATCGTACAGCGTAATTGTACCATCAAAATCACTGAATATTTTTAACTTAGGTTCGTTTTGCATTAATTAACCGGAATTCTAAAAATAATTTTAAATCATAGCTAATTCAAGGTAACAATGAATATTAAAATCATCAAAATGAATAAAAAAAGCGGCTTTTTGGCCGCTTTCAATTGATTTTGAGTAATTTCTTAATTTACAGTACCTGAGATCTCGTTGTTTAAACTGTTAATATTAGATGCTTGCCCCTTGTATTTGATCGTATCACTTGAAAATATCCCGGAATCCATTTCGCTAAACTTTTGGCCGGCAGTAAAGACCCTGAGACTGTTCTCTTCTTCAATTTCTATAAGTTTTTTGAGATAATTATAATGCAGCTGCAGGTTTTTTATCGATTCAGCTGTATTTCCTTTGGCTAAATAGCCTTCGCTCAACAGCTTGTAAAGCTGGCTTAGTTCTTTGTACGATTTTCTGTATTCCGCGAGTTTAATTGCTTTAAGTATATATTGTTCCGCAGAAACAAGGTCATTAAACCTAATATATAGTTCGGCAAGACCGGTGTAATTTCTCACTTCGTTTACTTCATCTTTATTCTGAACCGCAATTGAAATTCCCGTATCAAAATACTTCCTGCTTGCCTCAAAATCGTTCAGCTGCATATACAATTTAGCCAATTCAGAATATGTGTGAGATACAGAACTGTTATCGCCCAGTTTTTCGTATAACTTCAGGCTGGTATTGAAGTAAGTTACCGCTTCCGGGAAACATTTCAGGCTGCCGTAGGCTTTACCTAAGTTGCTGTAGGCCTGTGCTTCGGATTGCCTGCTGCCATACTTGCGAATTTTTGTTAAAGCTTCATTGAGATATGTTATAGCGGATGCATAATTAGTCATGTAAATATACGTTCTCCCTATGTTGGCCATTGTGGAGCTTTCATCAAGCAGATTTTCTTTTTCCTTTTCAATAATTAAAGCCTCATTGAAGTATTTTAACGCAATATTATAGTTTCCAATTTCCAGGTACAAAATACCAATGTTATTCAGCAGTGTATGCGGTATTTGCCTGTTGAGACATTTAAATATACCAAGACTCTGCAGATTATTTTCAAGGGATGCAATCAGGTTCCCATCCCGCTGAAAAGCCAGCGCCTTATTGGAAAGGACGGTAGCTTCAAAACTGAAATCGCCCATAGATTGCAGGATGAAGATACAATCATCAAAGTACTCAATGGCAGTATCTGAATTTCCCAGGTCCATATGTACATTAGCCAATGAATTCAATACTCTTGATTCACCTTTTTTATCATTGATTGAACGATACCCCGTGAGTGCCTCGTTGAAGTATTGTATTGCACTCTCAAACTGAGAAATAAGCCTGCTGCATACTCCCGCGGTATAATTAGCTTTTGAAATTCCCTTAACGTAATTTAGGGAGGATGAGATCTGTAAGGCTTCTTTTGTCAGCTTCATACATGTGGCCGGGTCTGAATTGCGGATCTTATTTGCTTCTGCCAGCAATTCATCAGCTTTCGCGTGCGTACCTGGCTGCATCCTCTTGAAATTTTCCATAAAGTTTGTTTTTTTTGGTTACAAATTAACTTACTTTAACAAGATCATTTTTTTAATATCTCTGTAATTTCCCGCGCTCAGCTCATAAAAATAAACCCCGGATGCCAGGCTGCTGTTTGAAAAGATCAGTTCATAACTTCCGGCTTTCAGTTCACCCCTTATCAGAACATCTACTGTTCTTCCCAGCATATCATATACTATCAGACTTGTCTGGGAGTTTACCGGAATGCTGAATGTGATTTTTGTTGAAGGATTGAACGGATTCGGATAATTCTGGTTTAATTTAAAATTGTACGCCAGTGTATTTTCTGAAGGTTTCACCATTTCTTTCAATGGGAGGTACATAAGGCTGGTTATGTAAGATGACTGGGTCATATTTTCAATTATATGCTGGCTGTAGCCTGTTAAATAAATCCTCCCGTCATTAACAGATATTGCAACATCAATGGCCCTGTCATCAGTATAATCTGTCATGCTGTAACGGTTAGCAGAAATAAGATCGCCAGTGGCTGCACTGTACCGCACAGCCGCAAAATCAAAATTACCGTTTACTCCCCAGCTCTCGCCAACTACCGCTATTGTAGTTGTGAAGCCGCTTTCTTTTATCAATCCAAGCGCGTTAGCCTGGTCTCTGCCGGAACCTGTCCCGTCATAGAACGAGGTCCACTGGATCGCGCCGGAGCTGTCATATTTAATAGTAACAAAGTTAACGTTATCTTCTGAATCGGTTGAGTGCCCGGTAATAAAGATGAAGCTGTCATCATCAACCGCGATACCCCAAGCTTTATCTTCGCTGCTGCCGGGGCCGTCAAAGGCATGTTCCCATTGTAAAGTGCCATCAGAATTGAATTTTGCTGTATAGCAATCAGTATTGGCGGAACTGTTTGTCAAAAAACCCGTAATGTAGATAAAACTGTCACCATCCACAGCAATACCCCATGCTTTATCTTCACCTTCACCGCCGAGCGTTTCAGTAAAGATCTTATTACCATAGTTATCGTATTTTATCAGGATCATATCCGTTGTTATCCCTTGAGGAATATTGCCGGCCGTATAAGAATTTCCTGAGTCATCGCATATGATCTTTACACCTTCGCTATTACCAAAAGTGTATGTCTCAGTACTGCTCCAGAGCAGTAAACCATCTGCTGAATACATTTGTGTCACCAAAGAGGTTTTACCTGCAGAATCAGAAACGTAGCCTGTGATGAATATATTATTGTGGATATCAACCGCTATATCTTTGCCGGAATCATCCGCAAATTCTGAATTATTTGTAAACACTGAATGCCAAAGGAGATCGCCGGAGGTGTTATATTTTAGCAGTATAATATCATTCGCGGTGAAAATGTTGTTTGAAGTGCCAACAACGTAAATACTGCCATCGGGTCCCATTGCGATAGCAGAACCTTCATCATCGGAATTCGCAGTCCCGTTGAAATATCTAAGCCATATGGTATCGCCCGCCGAATCAAATTTGATGAGTACAATATCAGTCCCGCTTTCCCCGGTGGAAATATAACCTGTAACATAGCTGTTATCTTTGCTATCTACGGTTATCGCCAGCCCTTTTGCGTTGGAAATGCTGAGATCACCTGAAGAAGAGGTACCAAGGTTAGATTGCCACTGCGAATAGGAAATTGCAGCTAAAATGAGAAATATTGCTAAAAAAGATGTGAGTTTTGAATACATTTTTACCCCTGGGAATGTTAGATATAATAATAACAAAATCAGAGCAGCTAAGGTTTTAGTAGTTGTAAATAAAGTAAGTTATATTTTAGAATAAAACCAGCTAAAAATGTGATTTGAGGCTTTTTGTTATGAAATTTGAAGGATTTTGAGGGATTCCTGTCTCTCTTAAATACATCAAATAAAAAAAGGAATAAATTTCTTTATTCCTTTTAATTGTCAAGCGGAGGTAATCACTTAACAGTTGTTAATGAGGTAATACAAATTCAATAATCTTTAATCATTATGAATTATCAGATCCTGAAATAATAGTTGTAGCATAAAACTGCCAGTACCGCTAAATTTATGACGATCATACTTGCTGTGATCTTTTCAATCGTTTTTATCTTGAATGTACTTAGTAATCTCATAATATGTAATTCCTTTCATATTATTAAGACGCCGGTAATGAAGGAAAGGTTGCATCGCCCTGAAATTTTTCCCGGTTATCACGTGACATTCTGCAGCTGAGAAAACAAAAAAGGGGCTGCTAAGCCCCTTAAATACATTAAAGTTTTGATGACCCTATTTTATGCTGATAAGCTCAACATCAAATAACAAAGTTGCATTTGGTGGAATTACTCCGCCGGCTCCTCTGGAGCCATAGCCAAGTTCAGCGGGAATAGTAAGTTTACGCTTTCCGCCAATTTTCATGGAGGCAACGCCTTCATCCCAGCCTTTTATCACCTGCCCGATACCTATAATGAAAGAAAATGGTTCGTTGCGGTCCCTGGAGCTATCGAATTTTTTACCGTCGGTTAATGTACCTGTGTAATGTACCGTTACAGTTTGACCTGTTTGCGGTGAAGCGCCTGTTCCTTCTGTTTCGTCAACATACTTCAATCCTGAAGGTGTTGTCTGTTCTGTTTCTGCCATGATTTTTATCGTTTCCTGATATTTGGAGTTTATGGTTTATTGTTTATTAAAATTCGAGTTTAGATTTTGAAATAAATTCTGCAAGCAGATCAACTGTAAGATCGATATCTTTGAGGTTCAGTGTTTCAACTGATGAATGGAGGTATCTTGTTGCCACTGAAACCACGCCTATTGCCACTCCGCCTCTGGATTGTGAAATAGGGTCTGCATCAGTCCACGTATGACCGAAATCAACTTCAATCTGATGCTTTATTTTAGTTCTCTTGGCTGTGTTTATCAGTTCATTCGTGAGTTTATTGTTGCTTCTTACGCCCCGGGTTATCACCGGTCCGAGACCCAGTTTTGTAACGCCGAACCTTTCTTTGGGAATTTCCGGCTGGTCTGATGAAGGCATAACATCAATAGCTATGGCCGCATTGGGTTTGAAGCTGAAAGCCGGATTACCTGCCCCGAAAACACCTGTTTCTTCCTGGACGGATGAAACACCATACACAGTGTGTTTCAGATTTTTTGCTTTCGAAAGTTTTCTCAGGGTTTCTGCTACTATATAGACTCCAATTCGGTTATCCCAGCATCTTGAAGTAGCATTTCCGTTTGTCATTTCGCAGAAATCGCCCCCAAAAACAACAGGATCACCAATTGAAATATATTTTTCGGCGTCCTTCCTGTTTTTTGCGCCAATATCCAGCCAGATATCATGCATCTCGAGTTTTTTATCGCGCTGAGCGTTTGTAAGCAGATGCAGTGAGGTTCTTCCTATTACCGCGTCAACGATACCTTTTTTGGAAAGTATTCTTGCGCGGTGTGAAGCCAGAATTGTCGGGTCAACCCCGCCAATGGGCTTTACATATATAAATCCATCTTCATTGATATAATTGATTATAAGACCAATTTCGTCAGAGTGACCGACAATCATAATTGATCTTTCTTTGCCGGGATTCAATGTAGCGGTAAGATTTCCGTGGATATCTTTTTTAATATCCTGACAGAATGTACTTACTTCATCTCGCCATATCTGCTGTACAGGTTCTTCGAAGCCTGAAGGGGCCGGAGTGTTAACAAGGTTAACAAGAAATTGTTTTTGTTCGTTTGTCATGGAATTGTTATTTGATATGATGCCGTTAGTTTAAAGAATTATTTAATCAAGAGGGCATAGCTGAATCAATTTCTGAGAAAACTTATCAGGAAGCGATCTTCTGGTCATTGAACTTTACGTTCACAATTGTGGATATTCCCTGTTCTGCCATTGTGACGCCATACATGGAGTCGGCAGCTTCCATGGTGCGTTTATTATGTGTTACTATAATAAACTGAGTATCTTCAGCGAACTTGCGGATAATTTTGATAAACCTGTCAATGTTCGCATCATCAAGCGGCGCATCAACCTCATCAAGAATGCAGAAAGGCGAGGGTTTCACCTGGTAAATAGCGAACAGCAGCGCAATAGCAGTAAGAGTTTTTTCGCCGCCCGAAAGCAAGTCGATAAGCTGAGGCCTTTTGCCCCTGGGTTTAGCTATAATATCAATTTTCGCGTCCAGCGGATCAGGGTTATCCGGATCAATTACAAGCCTCAGATCGGATTCATCACCTTCAAGGAAAAGCTCCTTAAAAATTGCCATGAAATTCTGCCTGATCTGCTCAAATGTTTCGGTGAATTTATTCTGCGCTGTTTTATTTATTTCATCGATCAGGTTGATAAGATCAGCTTCAGCTTTAACAAGGTCATTTCTTTCATCCGAAAGTTTTTCAAGCTCCTGCTTTTCCTGTTCATACAGGTTAAGCTCCAGCTGACCCGAGCCGCCCAGTGTCCTGAGCTTATTTTTTAACCTGTCAACTTCTGCTTTAGCTTTTATGAGATCAAATATTTCCGCATCTTCAAAAACCGTGTAATCAATTTCGAACTCGTATTCTTCTCTTACCCTATCTTTATGTTCTTTTATTTCAAGCCTGTCTTTGGTAAGCTTCATTTCGTTCCTGTGAATGAAGTCTATTATGTTATCACGGTCACTGCGAAGTGATTTCTGCTCGCCCTCAACTTTATCAACCATTGAGCGTTTTACTTCATATTCGCTTCGTATCAGGCTGAAATCTGATTCAACGCCCGCTTTTTCAAGCTCAAGTATTTTTAACCGTGGTTTCAATCCGTTTACGGTATTATCCTGATTGTAAGATTCAATTTCTGCTGTAAGTTTCCTTATCTCAGTTTCGTATTCATTGCATTCAAGGGCTCTGGCTTCTATGTTGTTCTTCCTGGATGTGATGCTTTCTTCTGTTCTGTAATGTTCATTATCAAGATTTGAAAGTTCAGCCTTCAGCTTGGTAATTTCTATGTTGAATGAGTTATATTCTTCGCGTTGAGAAGTAAGTTTATCGGCAAGATTTTCCAGCTCAGTGGTGAAATGCTCAAGTTCTTTTTCCCGCTGGTATTTTACATTTTCAGCAGATTCAATTTCTGTTATCAAAGAATCCATTTTATCTGAAAGCTCCTTGTTTGAAGCGTTCAGATCATCGTTTTCCTGTTTATAATGAGCAATAAGCTTGTTGGTTTCGCTTTTTTGGTATTGTACCTGCTGAAGTTTATTTTCCGCGGTAAGAACTTCAGATCTTTTTTCCTGGAGCCTGTTCTGCCTGATATTGATATCAATTCCGGCAAAACTGTTCTTCAGCTCAGCAAGCCTTATATTTTCTTCTGCAATTGTGCTTTCAATTTTAGATATCTGACCCTGCAGTTCCGCGATGAGTTTTTCTCTGCCGATTTTCAGAGTCTCTACGTTCGTTTTGCTGCCGGCTCTCAAGAAACTGTTTGTGATAATATCGCCATCAAGGGTAATGAATTTAATGAAATTATCCCTGGAAAGTTTGCGGGCAATATCGATATTTTCCACAATAATGAACTCATCGAGCAGGTATTTATAGAGCATTAAAAATTCATCCGGGCACTTAATGAACCTATCTGCCCAGCCGTAAACGCCTTCGTGGTTCAGTATTTCAGGAAATTCTTCCTGGAAAATGTTCATTGTGGTATTGTAAAGCTGGTCTCGGATAATAAATGTAACTTTACCTTTTTGGTCGTGGGTAAGAATCTTAATGAAATTTTCAGCTGCGTCAAGATCGTTCACTATAAGATAATTGGAAATTTCACCCAGTGCTGTTTCAATGGCAATTTTAAACTTATCTTCAACTTCAAGCTTATCTATTACAACAGAAGCGCCTTTTTCATTCTTTTCTTTTACGAGGTATTTTATACCTTCTGAGTAATCATCAAAATTCTCGAGGAGGTTAGTTTGGAACTCTATCTTATTCTTTAACTTATCAGCCTCGTGTTTTTTGTAGATTATTTCTTTTTCCAGTTTTTGCAGTTCTGAGGAATAATTATCTTTAAGTCTTTTCTGCTCATCAAATTCGGAATTCATTTTGGTCAATTCGTCCTTAAGAGTATTCAGATTGCTTTCGGCGGCCCTCATATCAGAATCGAATTCGGCAACTTTATTGATGTTAACAATATTATCATCGGCAAGTTTGCTGCATCTTGTTATCTGGTCACCCAGGCGGTTTTTTATTATCTCATACTCGCTGCGTTTTTCATGCAGGGTTTTGGCAGAAGCTGCATGTTTTACAGTAAGATCCTTTAATTCATCTTTGCTGGTTTTTACGTTAATTTCGGTTTCCTCAAGAGCAGATTTTTTTGTAACCTTAGAATCTTCCATCAGCTCAATGGTATTTTTAAGGATAACGATCTTATCTTCAATCTCAGTTTTTCGCGATGCAAGCCTAACTATTTCTGATTCAATTTCTATTTTTTCGCGCTTAAAGCGGTCAATGTTCTCTTCAAGGTACTTTATCCTTTGTTCAGCAATAGAAACAGAAGTCTGCAGTTCATTGATCTGAAGATTAATGTTATTGAGCTTATCCCTTGATTCATTCAGCCTGCTTTCGGTGGCAGAAAGCTCGGTTTTATACTTTTCAATTATATTTTCATTTTCATTAAGGCTTTCCTGCAGTTTCTCACGCCGGGTTTCTTTCCCTTTTAGCTCTTCTTCAATGCTTTTGGTTTCATCAATAAGTTTTGAAAAAGCCCTTGTATGATACTCAATTTCGATCTCTTTCAGTTTAACGCTTACTTCTTTGGCTTCCTGCTGTTTCTGCGCGATGCGTTCATATGCATTAACGGTACGCTGCCTGTTGCGTATCTCGATATTTGCTTCATTGATATTTTCGCGGGCAACTTCAAGTTTGTAAAGGGCTTCGCGCCTGCGCTCTTTATATTTTGTGATGCCGGATGCTTCCTCGAAGAGTTTTCTTCTATCCTGGGTACGGTGTGAAAGTATCTCGTTCACCATTTTAAGCTCAATTACAGAATAAGCATCAGAACCCATTCCCGTATCCATAAAGAGAGAAGTGATATCTTTCAGACGGCAATTTACGCCATTGAGCATATAATTACTCGCGCCATCCCTGAAGCAGCGGCGTGTAATTTTGATCTCGGTGTATTCACTTGGTAAAATACCTTTGGTGTTCTGAATAGTAAGGGAAACTTCCGCGTAGCCCAGTGGCTTACGGTCTTTGGTACCGTTGAAAATAACGTTTTCCATGGTTGAGCTGCGAAGCACGCTTGCTTTTTGCTCGCCAATAGCCCAGCGCACAGCATCAACAATATTGGTCTTTCCGCAGCCGTTGGGTCCGACAATTGCTGTCATGCCGGCATCAAAATCAACATTGATCCTGTCCGCAAATGACTTAAACCCGTAAATATCTAATTTACTTAAATACAAAACTCTGATTAATTTTCAAAAAAGTAAAACAAAACATTAACCTGGTCACACATTTCTTTTAAAAGAGTGAATTCGGTGTCTTAAAGCCGGCAGTACTTAATCAGTATGCACAAAATTAATGATTTTTTATATAAAATACTGATATTAATACTTTATTTTTATGACCCGTAAAATTTACATTTTCAGAAATGTCATTACCAATCTGAAATAGTCAAAAACGTACCTTGTCGTGTTCAAATAGAACAGGAGTCCGCCGCTTAACAATATTATAGAAAGAATTCCGTAAGCATAAACTTTCAGAAAGAAAGTATCGAAGAGCAGGTAAGTACCTTTCAGGATCCTGTATATTGAAATCAGGTAAAGGAGACCCGCAGTAATTAATCCTATGACAACAAAATCAGTGTTGGACTGGAGGATCCTTAAGTAAAAAGTACCAAATACGAGCAAAAGGATCACCGGCATTAAACCCCATACAGTAATTGTATAGATGTTGTTAAAACCTACCCTGTACTTAAGGGTTAAGGAAAATAACCAGATAAATACAGAGATAAAAAATATTTTCAAGAAAGAGATCGCTGTGAGCGCGCCGATAAGTTTAACAGGATTGGCAAAAAATTCATCAGCATATATCTTAACCTTGTCATTTGATATGATAACTGAGAGCATTATATCAAGCAACTGAGAGTCTTTCCAGAAGAAAAACAGGTTAGCGAAAAACAGTCCGCTGCCAATAGAAATAATTATAGCCAGCAGTACGTTATGAAATGTTGGGATAAGATTCTGCTCTCTTACATCGGTGTAAAATATAAACGGTCTGAAAAGAGCTCTCCATACATTTTCGCGGAATCTGCGGACGCTGTTTGCAAGATAAATGAAAAGGATAAATGTTATCAGCCCGGTAAAAACAAACGCAAGCGGAGCTTCCTTGGTAAAAGTGCCAATGTTCAGATTCGGTATATCTTCATCAAGGAATTCTTTTCTTAAAATAATGGCAGGTGGTCTTTGTTCGCGGTATAATGTATAAACACCGCTGGTACGCATGTACTGATTTGTAAGATCAGGGTATTTCAGGTTAGGTACATCGGAATTCCAGTCAGAAAAGGACTGGAAGAACCCGCCCATAAGCGCTGATGATTTGCTTATTTTTATAAAATCAACTATATATTTTGATTGTGACTCAATAGAAGAGGGGTCACTGTACCCGGATGTGTTTGACGGATTAATTATCTTGCCGTAATTGGAAATGAACACTTTTTCTTTCTTCAGTTTCATTTCGGCGGTGATATTTTTAAGCAGGTTCAGATCGTTATCATAAAAATTGATACCAACAAGATCCACCAATTCACGGCATTTATCTTCGTTGTAGTTGCGGGTTGAGTAATATATCAGCCTGTTATCCAGTCCGCGGGCGGCAGATACCATTCGTTTAACATAATTTTGCCCGGCGGCGCCGGTTACATCAAAATCATTACCAATTCCGAAAGCAAAAATACACGGATTATTTTTATGCGCAAGGATTGTTTCATTCAGCTGGTTTTCAGCGAGCTGTAAGAAGTTTTCAGTTTCAAGAATTGAAGAAGGAACCGTAAACACCGGTATCTCTTCCATGATAAGTAAACCCAGTTTATTGCAGATATCGATGAGGTAACTGCTTGCGGGTCTGCCGTAAACTTTGATGATGTTGCAGCCAAGTGATTTAATAAGCTTAACATCACGTTCTACATCTGCATACGAAGCGCATATTCCTGTTCCGCCGAATTCTTCAATGTAATTTATTCCTTTAAATTTGAATTCCGCATTATTCAGCGTTAAAACGCCCTGCTTTCTTACCAGCTCATAAATGCCAAAATCCGAGCGGTATTCATCAATCACTTCTTCACCAAGAGAAACTGTTACTCTGAGCTTGTATAGATAAGGGTACTCCGGTGACCAGTAAACCGGACCATTGAGCTCAAATTTATTAATTGCCTGGATAGTAGAATTTGATGAAATTGAAAATTGAACCGCTTCGCTGGATGCTTTTACCGTTCCTGAACTGTCAATGAGTTCAGTCTTAACCGTAAATTTTCTATCGCCAACAGGGTAGCGGTCAATTTCTGTAGCGCTTAAAGTAATGGTGTTTTTGATATCAGCGTTAAAATTGATATCAATTTCAGACTGCACATTTGCTGTTTTAATATAAATTTTTGGAACGGCAATAATGTAAATATCCCTGTAAATACCGCCGTAATTTTTTGGGTAGTTAGCGGTATTGTTCAAAGGAATGGTTCTTGAAGCATCCAAATTATTATCAATTTTCACTTCAATTACATTCGCAGATTCCTTCATGATTCCTTCGGCAATCGGCGATGAAAACGGAGTGAAACCGCCTTCATGTTTAACAATAAAGCTGCCGTTGATCTTTATTTCTGCCTGGTAATTTATACCATCGCAGAAAATTATGTAGTTCCAGTCATCGGGTGACTCCAGCCCGGTGCTGAACATTCTTGAAACAGAAACTTTACCTTTGAATTCATAACAGAAGGGGACAGTGACTCTTGAAGCGGAATTGTTCTGCGAAGTGAAATCCCACTCACCGTTTAAATTGATAAGTTTCCTGTGATCATTCTGCATTGACCGGAATAGTGAAACATGGATCTCTGTGGTGCTGCGTGTAAGGAGCCTGTTTTGTGAAAATGTAGTTGCGCACAATAATATGCTTAGCCATACAAATACCTGTAAATAACGGGCAGTTATCTTTATCAATTGAAAATACGCTAAAATTTGGGAAAATTTTTATAAAATCTTACAAATATATTAATAATAGAGAGGAAAATAAAGGGAAATGGTTGATAGTTTCAGCTATTTAATTGAGTTAAAGGAATTTTGCTTTTTCAGCAGGTGTGGGCAAACGGCAGGTAGATTTTTTGCCAAACCATTTATAACGGTATTTTGCAATAACATCGTAAACAAAATTCCTTATGAACGGCGGTACTATGAGTAATGGGAAGAGTAAGCTGTACGGAAATCCGAGCATTGCGGCGACTCTGAGAGCTGCCGTGGATTTTTTATAGTATTTGCTGCCATCTATCAGTATAAAGGACTCAATATTTTTGTGATCTATGTTAAGTTTTTTCTGCAGCTCAATACCGATATCAGATTGCAATGCCGCGTAGCGGAAGGTATCCTTCTTATCGCGTGTAATAAAAAAATCGACGGCGCCATTGCATAGATTGCAGACACCGTCGAATAGAATTATTTTGTGATCGCTGCTCAATGGATCATTTAAAATTTTTGAAACATATCGAGAATCCGCGCACTACAAAGTCAGTCTGTAATATTCCCAGTTTGAAAGCGGTGTAGCGCCAATTTTGTTGTAAAAGGCAATTGCGTCAATATTCCAGTCGAGCACTGCCCATTCAACCCTGCCGCATCCCATATCGTTTGCGATTTCAATCAGCCGGTCAAAGAAGAGCTTGCCAATACCGGTATTCCTTCTGCTTTGAGTAATGAAAATATCTTCGAGGAACAATGTCTTCTTAGCAAGGAAGGAAGAATAAGATTCAAAATATATCGCGTAGCCAAGTATATCTTTACCTTCTTTTGCGACAAGCATGTTGATCAATTTCTTCTTGCCGAAAGTATCTTTAAATAATCTTCTTGTAGCAATATCATCGGGTCCTTCAAGTTTTTCAAACGCGGCAAGTTCTTTAACAAGATCGATTATTTTATCAAAATCAGCTTTCTTTGCTTTCTTAATTTTTATCTTTGGTTCTTTTGTTTTTTTAGTTTTAGCCATAATGTATTAGTCTCCTGTAATGCAAAATTATTTACTTATTTTTTAATTTGATATTCATTAATATTACTCAATTGTATCACAAAATGGCCAAAATATGAAATTTTTACTTGTTTTTTCAGTATTTTTAATTACTTTTTCGCAAACTTTTTCCCAGCACGGCAACTCAGAAGCTGAAGCAATGGACCCGGGGAAATTTGTGAATAAAAATTCATTTGAAGGTGACTACAATAATTCTGTTTTTGTGAATCTGAACTTAAGTCTCAATTCATTTCCCCAGAATGAGCCATCAGTCAGGATAAGCAGAGTGAATTCAAATATTGTAGTTGCCGCATGGCGTGATTTTAAACTTGGATATATAGAACCGAATGTAGAGAGAAGAATAGGTTATACATATTCAACTAATGGCGGGCAAACATGGGCTGCTCCGCAGCTGCTGCCTGACCCAAATCCCAATCACACATCGCAAAGCGACCCCGTGTTAACGAGTGACGCTCAGGGAAATTTTTATCTTTCAAGTACTTCAAGGCAGCCTGTTGCGAACTATAACCGCGATATGCTTATGTACAAATCAACCAACAATGGTGTAACATTTTTCCTTCATTCAATTGCAGTGCCGGGTTCCGGCGGAGCGGGTGAAGATAAGGAGTGGATCTTCTGTGACCCCATCGTTACAAATACGACTTATAATAACATTTTTATTTCATGGACAAGCTTTGGACCTTCACCGGGAATCAAATTCCGCAAATCAACAAATGGCGGACTCAACTGGACATCAACTGTACAAGTAGGTGATAATACCGGAGGGCAGGGCTCAAACATTTGCTCAGGTACTAACAACCAGATATATATGGTTTGGGATCAGGGTGGAGTCAGGTTTGATAGATCTACAAACGGCGGCGTTAGTTTTTCTACTGATCTTCAGTTAAGCAATGTAGCAACAACAAACGGCTTCCCGTACATCTGCTGCGATTATTCAAATAACTCAACCCGCGGAAATGTATATGTGGTTTGGGATGATATGCGCGGAGGAAACAGTGATGTTTACTTTCAGCGCTCTACCAACGGCGGAACGAACTGGCTTTCTGCGCCGGTAAGAATAAATGATGTTACGACCAATAACCAGTACTGGCCAATGATTCAATGTGATAATAACGGTAATCTTTATGTGATATATTATGATACACGCGGAGGCTCCTCTGCTATTAACGCCTATATAGCCTATTCTACAAATGCAGGTAATACGTGGGTCAACCAGCTTATGAGTGACTCCAGTTTCACCCAGCAGCAGCCCAACTCAGATGTCAGATTCGGCGACTACATAAGCATAGATGCCTTCGACGGGAAAGTTATTCCTGTATGGACAGACCAGAGAAAAGGCTACCCTGACCAGGAAATTTATTCCGCAAATCTTTCGGGTTTGATAGCTGTAAGTCCGGTAAGTTCTGAAATTCCACTGCGCTTTTCTTTGCGCCAAAACTATCCGAATCCTTTCAATCCTGTAACAAAGATCAGGTTTGAACTTCCGGTTACATCTTTAACTAATATAACGATATATGACGCGCTTGGCAGAGAGATAAAAATGATCTTCAGTCAAACACTGGGCGCAGGTGTATATGAAACTACTTTCGACGCATCAAACCTGACAAGCGGCGTTTACTTCTACAAAATTACAGCAGGTGATTTTTCTGAAACAAAAAAAATGTTAATAGTTAAATAAATTTCTATATGAAATTAAGAACAATTATATTTATTTCAACGTTCGCGGTTTTAACGTTAGTGTTCGCAAAATTCAGCGTAACCGGCGGTAACGGCTCACTTGGTCCGCTTGAAAAATACAGCCGGGTTAAAGTCAATGTACGCACAGCGGAAGAAATGAAAAGGCTTCAGCAGAATGATATAACAATTGAGCACTTTCATGGTAATTATACTGAAGGAATCACCCTCGTTATCAATCAGGCCGAAATCGAGAGGCTTAAAACAACAGGTGTTTCATATTCAATAGAAATTGCTGATATGGATGAGTATTACAGAAACCGTCCATTGCCAAATGAACAGGAGATGGCAGCAAGTACGCATATTATGCAGAGTGATAACATAAGAGGTTTCAGTTACGGAAGCATGGGCGGTTATTATACTTTTGATGAAACAGTTCAGAAACTGGATTCAATGAGGCTTCAGTATCCAACATTGATAACAGCCAAGCAGAACAGGGGAACAACAGCCGAAGGCAGAACTATCTGGTCAGTTAAAATTTCTGATAATGCGGATGTGAATGAATCTGGAACTGAGCCCGCGATTTATTTTGACGCATTGCATCATGCGCGGGAGCCTCAGGCAATGGCCGGAACAATGTATTTTATGTACTGGCTTCTTGATAACTATAATACAAACCCTGAAGCGAAATACCTGGTAGATAACAGGGAAATTTATTTTGTGCCGGTTGTTAATCCGGATGGCTATTTCAGAAACCAAACTACAAATCCGAACGGCGGGGGAAACTGGCGCAAGAACAGAAGAAATAACGGCAGCGGATGTTTCGGGGTTGACCTGAACAGGAATTACAATTATGGCTGGGGATTCAACAGCGGTTCGAGTAATGACCCATGCAGTGATACTTACCGCGGACCTTCGGCGGGAAGTGAACCTGAAACGCAGGCAATTCAGAATTTATGTCTTGCAATTCAGCCAAAGATCTCGTTTTCGGTTCATTCACAGGCAGGGAGATATCTGAATCCTTACGGTTACAATGATAGCACCGTTGCATATGAAATTTACTCTGATTTCAGCGGAGACTTCGCTTCAGAAAATAACTTTACATACGGTACGGTTATAGAAATGCTTGATTATTATTCCAGCGGCACCACCAGAGACTGGCTGCATTCTATTGGCTGCTATGCATGGACACCTGAAGTTGGCGGCGGCAGTTTCTGGCCTTCGCAGGCGCAGATAATACCGGCCGCAAATGAAATGCTGCCGAGCTACAAGTATCTGGCATGGGTGGGCGGAGCGTATGCAAAGTTCCAGAACTACACAATTACAGGCAACGGCTATGCTGAAAGAAATGATACTTTAAGGTTGAACATAGGGATAAGAAATAAAGGGCTCTCACTGCCATCAAACAGCGTAAGTGTTAATGTAACAACTTCATATCCGAATATTACTGCTATTAATTCATCACATAACTACGGAAGCATAAACGCCCGCCAGATAAAATACAACAATGTGCCATTTTCATTCAGGCTTACCAATTCCGCGGCTTATATGGATGAGATCAAACTGATTGTAAGCACCAAACAGGAAAATGTTGAAACATCGCTTGATACAATTTCTGTTATAGTAGGCAGAGGTAATGTTTTAATGAGTGATAACTCTGAAAACGGTACTTCAAAGTGGACAAAAAGCGGCAACCAGATCCAGTGGGATACAACATTTGTAAGCTACTGGAGCGAAGGGCATTCATTTGCAGATTCACGTTATGGAAATTCCAGGAACAGTACAAACAATTTCTTTACATTGAATGATACTATAAACTTAACCGGCGCGGTAAACCCAAGGTTAGAGTTCATGGCAAGATGGGCTACGGAAACTACATTTGATTACACAAGAATTCAAATAAGTACAAATTTCGGAAGCACATGGACAAACCTTGCCGGCAGGTACACCGCAACTGTCAGCGGACAGCCATCATATCATGGTGTACAGCCGTGGGTATATGAGCGGATCTCACTCAATTCGTATATCGGTCAGCGCGTTAAGTTTCGATTCAACTACGTTACAGATGGCGGAGTTCCGGGTGATGGCTTCTATTTTGATAATTTCAGGGTGGTGAATTATACCGATGGTCCCGGTGTTGGAATTTCTCAGAACGGAAATGAGGTCCCCGTAAGGTTTGCTTTGTACCAGAATTATCCAAATCCATTTAACCCCGTCACAAGAATTGATTTTGATATACCGAAACAGGAATTTGTAAGTATTAAGTTGTTCGATGTACTTGGCAGAGCGGTCAAAATCCTGGTTTCACAAAATATGAATGCCGGAAGATTTTATACTGAGCTTGATGCCTCAGATCTTTCGGGGGGTGTATATTTTTACAAAATAGAAGCCGGTTCGTTCATTGAAAGCAAAAAACTTGTACTGGTAAAGTAAATTTAAGTTTGTGTTAATTATGAAGCAATCTCTTTGTAAGGGATTGCTTTTTTTTTGATATATGGTGATATTGCAGGCTATTATTAAATATACGGAGGCTGAAATGTTGAAAGCATTACTTGTTGTTTTTACCGTACTTACCTATATATCTAATATAAACTCCCAGTGGAATTACGGAACACCATTTTCTACAAACCCGCAGCAATCCACCTGGCAGCAGGTTGTTAGTAAAGTACCGCTTACGGGAAATACTATATTAGATAGTTTATCCGCGCCGTATCCGACCAATGCATGGTTTAATTTGTTTTTTCTATACGGAACTGCATACCCGAATCCACAGGGAACTATTGGTCAGAATTCATCATGGGTTTATCCTTACAACCTGGGTTCAGGTTACAATTACGGAGGTTATTCAAACCCGCGTTCATTGCTGGCGGTAAATTACAAACCATTTGCATACAACACAACAGGCGGCAGCTTCCCAACGGTGAATTGGGATAACGGGGCTTATATGTTTATGGGAACAAACAATCCCGCAAATTTTACACCGATAATCCGCAATGACTACACAGATATTTCGGCTACTATAAAATATTACAACACATCAAATCCTTCAAACTATTATTACGCGCCGATTGTACGTGGAATGCCTTATGTGACCATGTTTTACAACAACGTGACACCCGGTATTTATTTTCCTGCCCCTGCGCTTTGGAAAGTTAATGATGTTGTTGCTGCCGCAAACCAGACTTTTACCGGAACAGAATTTAAAGTGCAGACCGTTGTTGGCGATCCCGGGGTTTTCCGTTCGCAGACATGGGTTTTATTCAGTTCGCAAACTATTACGCTCCAGTTCAGCCAGGCAGCGCAGACTTTGGGTTTAATTGGTACTTCAAATTTTACCGGGTATATCAGGGCTGCGCATTTAACATATGATAACGACCCGAATGCTGCCGATACAACAAACAGATTAGCTTTGCTTCGCGCATATTCAAAATTTGTGCCGGTTCGCGGAGAAGTTGGGGCAAGCATCCCCAACGGAAGTTCAACAGCGGCACTTAATTTTAATTACACACGTTATAATGAAGGTTCATTAACAGGTGATTCATTGTTAATGATGGCTCTGCCGCACCATGTAGATATGATGCCCGGCGGAAGTACAACAAATATTTTGAAGTACCAGGTTTTAAAAGGTACAATGAGCGAGGTAAAGACCAAAACATGGCAAATGACAGAACAGCTTCCCGGGTATTCATGGAGTCCGCGTTCAGGGGGACTTGCGAACGTACCGCTTCAATGGTGCGATACACTCAGGTACTATGTAAACGGAGATCTTATCAATTTTAACAGGCAGTACCAGTGGATGGATATTTACAGCGCGGCAAAATCATTGGGTAAGCTTGGCAGGATAATTGAAATTGCCGATGAACTTTATGACCGCGATCAAACCCGTTACGCCGCGATGCAGCCTCTGGCTGCGACCATGCGAGATTCCTTACAGATATTCATAGGCAGGTGGCTTAACGGCAACAGTTCAATATTTTACAATGGAATTCCGTATCAGAAAGACTCACTTCTTTACGATACAAAGTTCCGCGGGATAATTTCCAGCCGTTCGCATGATTCACTTAATCTTAACAACGGCATTGATTTCGGCAGCGCGCTTTATAACGATCATCATTTTCATTACGGTTACCTGCTGTATGCCGCGGCGATAGTTGCCAAGAAGAATCCATCGTGGTTTACGGCAAACGGAAATTATTACTCAAATCGTGTAACTGATCTTGCCCGTGAAATTGCAAATCCAAGCCGCGGAGATAATTACTTCGCTCTGCAGAGATATAAAGATTGGTACGACGGACACTCCTGGGCAAACGGACTTGTACCGTACGGCGGCGGGAAGAACCAGGAAAGCTCCAGCGAAGCGGCAAACGCATGGTATGGCTTGTATTTGTTCGGGCTGGCAATGAATAACGCTTCGCCAAGCGCGCAGTACAGCAATATGCTTAACCAGGGGCAGCTTATGCTTTCTCAGGAAGTGAGGGCGGTGCAGAAGTATTACTACGCGAACCAAACCAACCCGGTTTATCCGGCAGTTTATACCGACCAGTTTAAAACTGTAACTAATATGTACCAGGGCAGGCTTGATGCAAGTACATTTTTTGGGTCAGTGAATTATTATGCCACAGGAATCCAGGTTGTTCCCGTAACTCCGGTTACCGAACAGTTCTGGAGCAACATTTCTTTTGCGCAGCAGATATATGACTATTCTCCCAACGGTTTGCGGTTTACACCTTGTTTTGATTCAACCAACACCAATACAACAGTGTGGAACTGGACTACAATTAACGTGGGCGTACAGGCTACAGCTTATCCTCAAACTGCGCTGAATTTCTGGAAATTCTACGGTCACAATAACGCTAATTTTGATAACGGTTCAAGCCAGTCTAATGTGATGTACTGGATCTTAACAAGAAACCATAACACAATAGGTATCAGCACAATTTCAAATGAAATACCGGCCAGATACAACTTATACCAAAGTTACCCTAATCCGTTCAACCCGGTAACAAGTATAAAGTTTGATATCAGCAACACATCAAATGTGAAGCTTACAATATATGATATTACAGGCAGAAAAGTACAGGAGCTTATCAACGGTGAGCTCAAAGCCGGTACTTACAAAGCAGAGTGGAATGCTTCGCGGTTCGCTAGCGGAGTTTACTTCTATACACTTTCTTCAGGTGATTATGTTCAGACCAAAAAAATGATGCTGGTAAAATAAATTCAAAAATATTAAGCCCGGCAGAATAATATGCCGGGCTTTAACTTAAATTCTTTTATGAAAATAATTTCAAGAGCAGCGATATTATTAATAATTTGTACCGGCAGTTTGTTTGCGCAGGGTGACCCCTTTAAAAATGCCATAGATTCTTTGTTCAGGGTTCATTACAGCGATACAACTGTAGGTGTTTCAATAGGTGTTGTTTATAAAAATCCGGTTACCAATGAATACCTGAGAAGACTTTTTTACTACGGTGAAAAGGATAGGGTAACCCATCAGCCGCCGGATAGCAATACGGTTTACCAGATAGGTTCAGTTACAAAAACATTCACCGCCATGGTAATGGCTTATATGCTTCACTATAATATGATCAACCGGCAGGATCTTATCCGGGATTTTCTTCCTGATACACTCCGGGTACCTTATTGGGTCAATGGCACGGATACAACCGCGATAAACCTGGTTGAACTTGTCACTCACTTTTCAGGATTGATAGATGAACCGCCAGCTTCATACCCATATACACTGGATAGAATGTTCCGCTATCTTGATACATGTCACCTGGTAACGAAGCCTGATTCTGTTTGGACATATTCTAACCTGGGATTCGCTACTCTAGCAACCGGGCTTACTATGCATTCCGGCAGGGATTCCATAGAACAATTGTTCCAGCAATTCATAACTGATTCACTTGGAATGCCCGATACCAGGATCACACGAAATTTATCTATGATACTTCGTTCTGCTAAAGGTTATGTGAGAAATAATTCCAACGTATGGATACTTGCTGACAGTAATAAATCAACCTGGCCCGCATTCAACGGAGCCGGTGCGATACGTTCCACTATTAAAGATATGACCCGCTATCTTGAATTCCAGATGAAACTTCTCAACTCAAACCTTAATCCGCTGGCTGATACAATGCACAAACATATTAAAAGGATAAATCCCGGTCAGCCTACACAGAAGTGGCAGGGTATGGCATGGGCTTCTAACAGGCTGAACTTCCAGCTTAACAATCCGTGGATACAGTTTAAAGATGGCGGCACGCCGGGTTATAACAGCTTCATTACTTTTTACACCGATTCATTGACGGGAATAAAAGGGGGTGTTGTAATACTTTCAAATTCAGGCAATTCAAATAACTTTAATAACCCCGCTTATATTGAAGCGCTTTCTATGAATGTACTTAATTACCTTCATTCACAATATAACAGCATTGGTATTGAACCAGTGGGCACTGAAGTACCTATGAATTTTGAGCTGGCACAGAACTTTCCGAATCCGTTCAATCCGGTTACAATCATTGAATTCAGTATTCCAAAGGTGAGCTCAAGTACGCAGTTAACATCACTAAAGATTTACGATATATCCGGCAGGGAAATTGCCGTACTTGTAAACAGAGAGCTGGCGCCGGGAAAATATTCGGCAAATTTTGAGGCTAAGAACCTTCCGAGCGGTATCTATATTTACAAGCTGCAATATGGTGAATTCACCGCTTCGCGCAAGATGATTCTTGTGAAATAGCTTTTAAAAAATATCCTTAATTTTAAGGTTTTTTATGTTGTTTCGTTTTATGATATTTGTTTATAATTAATTCAGATCTCATTTACATAAAATTAAGGAGCATCAGGAATGAAAAACAGAGCAATATTACTGGCTTTAGTTTTAATAGTTACATCAGCCCTTTTTGTCTCATGCGGCAAATCCACAAAACCCAAAAAACAGATCGATACTAAACCCGTTTCAATAAAACAATTTGATACACCCCCGGGAGCAGATCCTTCGGTTCCGCCCGAGCAGGGTGGTGAAGGCTTCACCGGTGAAGGCTGGCAGACTGCGGTCAATTATAATGTAGCAGGTGATTCCAACGCAATAAAAGGCGGGTCATTTACAATGAGGATACCGGATTTCCCGAATACATTGAGAATTGTTGGCAAAGACGCCAATTCTTACGTTAATAATTTGATGGAAATCGGATTGATCTATGAAGGTTTGCTTAGTCAGGATCCGGTTACAGAAGAATGGATCCCCGCACTTGCAACACACTGGAAAGTATCAGACGATAAAAAAACATTCTGGTACAGGATAAACCCAAATGCCCGGTGGGCAGACGGCAAGCCTGTAACCGCTGAAGATGTTGTAGCTACATGGAAACTGCAGGTCGATCCGGGTATCCTTGAGGCCTATTCAAATATATTGTATGGTACATATGAGCAGCCGGTTGCAGAGAGCAAATATATAGTATCAGTAAAAACCAAAGAAGAAAACTGGAGACAATTCCTGTATTTTTCAGGAGCAATGAGAATTCTGCCTGCGCATTATGTAGGTAATCTCAAAGGATCAGAATATCTTGAAAAATACCAGTTTGATATGATTCCGGGCTCGGGACCGTATGTATTGTTAAAAGAAGATATCAACAAAGGTCAGTCAGTTACATTCAGAAGAAGAAGTGATTACTGGGCTGAAAAAGAAAGATTCAATATTGGTACAAACAATTTTGACGCGATAAAGCTGGATGTTATTCAGGATGAATCACTGGCATTCGAAAAATTCAAAAAGGGTGATATAGATGTTTATTCAGTTAACCGCGCGCAGTGGTGGGCAGAAAGATTTGACTTCGATGAGTTCAAGCGCGGACTCGTGGCGAGGTACAGGGTATTTAACGAAAATCCAAATGGTGTGCAGGGCCTTGTTTTCAATATGCGTAAACCGCCTTTTGATGATATAAGGATAAGAAAAGCAGTTACCTATTTATGGGATAGGAACAAATTCAACGAGAAGCTGTTCTTTAATTCATATATGCCCGAATACTCTTATTACCCCGGCACAGTATATGAAAATCCCAATAACCCGAAGATCGGGTTCAGTTTAGATTCCGCCAGAATTCTCCTTGAAGAAGCCGGCTGGAAGGATAAAAATTCAGAAGGTTACCTGGTAAAAGACGGAAAAGTATTTGAGCTTGACCTGCCTTTTGATGGCGGCCCGGGACAGGAAAGATATTTAACGATCTTCCAGGAAGACCTGAAAAAAGCCGGAATAAAATTAAATCTTAAACAAATTGATGGTACAACCCGGTTTAAGCTTGGCAATGAAAGGAATTTTACAATTCTTGTAACTGCATGGACAGGTTTGAGAACTCCGAATCCCGAAAGTTCGCTTAAATCAAACACAGCCGATGCCCCGAATACAACAAACTGGCCGGGAATTAAAGACGCAAGGATAGATGAATTATGCGATCTTTACAATAAAACCTACGATAAAAAGGAAAGAATAAAAATAGTAAGAGAAATTGACGGCATTGCAAGCAATTACTTCGGGTATGGTTTCGGCTGGTACGCTCCATACCAGAGAATTGCATTCCATAACAAATTCTCATATCCTGAATGGATACTTCCGAGAACAAATGATTACCTTTTCACCTGCATATTGTGGTATTATGATCCTGAAAAAGCCGCAGAGTATGATGCTGTGAAGGCAGATCCTAATAAAAAAATGGAAATTATGCCTGAAGATCAGAAGTACTGGATCAAAGTGAAAGAACAGGAAGAAGCATCAGGGAAGTAAAGAGATAAACCAAAATACTGCTGCCTTCATCTAAACAGAGGAGGCAGCATATCTTTTTTTGTAACCCCGGCTGCAATTAAAAATAAACAACATAACCCGGTAAAAAGATATAAAGAATTTCAATATTGAAATTCATTTCATAATAACGGGAAATAATTTTAATCATATGACATCATATTTTATACGCAGGTTCCTTTTAATAATTCCAACTTTCCTGGGTATAACCCTGATCACTTTTTTTATTCTGCAGATAGTGCCCGGCGGCCCGCTTGAAAGAGAATTGCTGAAGCTCCGCATGGGGGGACAGAATACCGGAGGTGAGGTTGGTTCATCCGGACCGAATGTTACGGGAGGAATTGAAATTCCGGAATCAGCGCTGCAGGAAATGAAAAAGTTTTACGGGTTTGATCTTCCTATACATGAACGGTATTTCAGGTGGCTTGGCAATATGTTAACGCTTGATCTCGGAAATTCTTATGTGTATGCCGAACCGGTCTGGGATGTTATTATATCCCGGTTTCCTGTATCGATATATTTCGGGTTAATAGGTTTTATATTAACTTACCTGATATGTATTCCGCTCGGGGTGTTTAAAGCCGTTAAAAACGGCAGTAAGTTCGACCTGGGATCTTCAATCCTGGTATTTATGGGATACTCAATTCCCGGGTGGGCTTTCGGTACAATTATGCTTGTAATTTTTGGCGGCGGCAGTCTGTGGGATGTGTTCCCGCTCGGCGGCTTCCGTTCTGAAGACTTTGAAAGCCTTTCCTTATGGGGACAGATTACGGACCAGTTCTATCATACTGTACTGCCGGTAGCATCATACCTGGTTGGCAGCTTTGCAACACTCACAATACTTACGAAAAATTCAGTAATTGAAAATTTAAGCCAGGATTATATCAGGACAGCTTTTGCAAAAGGACTTTCAGAAAAACGGGTAATCTTTAAACATGCATTGCGCAACTCGTTAATTCCGCTTGCTACAGGTTTGGGTCATTTCTTATCGCTCATACTTGCAGGCAGCTTTCTGATCGAAACTGTTTTTAACATTAACGGAATGGGTCTGCTTGGCTTCAGGTCAATTGAACAGCGTGACTACCCTGTAACAATGGGTATCCTGGTAATATCATCTTTCCTGCTGCTGATAGGAAATATTATTTCTGATATGCTTTACGCTATTTTTGATCCGAGAATAAGATTTAAATAGAAAACACGATTTAATAATCCATAGATAATAACTTCTTAAATATGAAGAAGGATAAAAACAAAGATAAAGTATCAATTTCAATTTTCAGGAAACGCTGGAGGAAATTCAAAGGTATAAAACGGGGTTATTATGCTTTCCTGGCTCTTGTTTTTATGTACGGTATTTCTTTTCTGCTGCCGCTCTTCATTAACCATACTGCTATAATGGTTAAATACAACGGCGAGTATTACTTCCCGCTTTTTAAAAGCGGAATTTACGCGCCGTCAGTTTTCGGGCAGGAAGGTTACGGTGAAACCAATTACCGAAGGCTAAAGGAAACATTCAGCAGCGACGCAAGCGATAACTGGGTTCTGATGCCCATTTATCCGTTCAGCCCGAATGAGAACCTGCTTGATGAAACCGAAGGTTCGCCTCCGCACCCGCCTTCTGCCAGGCATTTGTTCGGTACTGATGACCGGGCAAGGGATGTTTTTGCCCGAACAATGTACGGATTTAACATTTCAATTTCGTTTGCTTTGGTTGTAACATTTTTTGCATACTTGATCGGAGTTTCAGTTGGCGCTGTGCTTGGATTTTTCAGCGGCAAGATAGATATTTTCGGGCAGCGTTTAATAGAAATATGGAGCACATTGCCGTTTTTATATGTTATGATCATTGTCAGCTCTATATTACAGCCTAATTTTATACTGCTTGTGCTGATTCTAACCGCGTTCAGCTGGATGGGAATAACATATTATGTAAGGGGTGAGTTTTACAGGGAAAAAGCGAGAGATTATGTTTCTGCGGCCGTTTCACTTGGAGCAAAGAACAGAACAATTATATTTAAGCATATACTTCCAAATTCCTTAACCCCGGTTATATCATTTGCGCCGTTCGCTATTGTTGCCGATATCAGCGCGCTGGTATCACTGGATTTCCTTGGATTCGGGCTTCCGCCGCCAACACCAAGCTGGGGTCAGCTTGTAAGACAGGGTATGACCGATATTAATAACTGGTGGCTTGTCGCGGTTCCGCTTGGGGCTATGTTCTTAACACTCATAGCAATTGTATTTATCGGCGAAGCCATTAGAGAAGCGTTTGATCCGAAAGTTTATTCAAGGCTGAGGTAACTATATGAAGAAACTTGTAGAAGTTAAAAATTTACGTACATATTTTTTTGTTGAAGCTACAGATAAACAGCTTTTAGCGCATACGGAGTATGCCAAAGAAGAGTATCTTAAAAAGTTTTACTCTGAAGATAAGAAGCTCAAAGGGAAGTTTCCGGCAAAAGCGGTTGATGATGTCAGTTTTGATATTCATGAAGGCGAAGTGCTGGCCATTGTGGGTGAATCGGGTTCCGGTAAATCAGTAACGGCGTATTCACTAACCAGACTTGTACCTGACCCCCCGGGAAAGATCGTTGCCGGTGAAGTGCTCTATAAAGGCGTTGATATGCTGAAGCTGAGCTATGAAGAAATGAAAAAATACCGCGGTTATGAAATTGCCATGATATTCCAGGAGCCGATGACTTCGCTAAACCCGGTTATGAAAATAGGTGAACAGATAACGGAGGTTATCTTAACCCATGAAAAAATAAGTAAACAGGATGCTGAAACAAAAGCTATCGAAATGATAGAAGCTGTGGGAATTCCTGACGCGGCAAAAAGAATGAAAGACTATCCGCACCAGTTCAGCGGCGGTATGAGGCAAAGAGTTATGATCGCCATGGCGCTTGCCTGCAATCCTTCACTTCTTATTGCAGATGAACCCACCACGGCGCTGGATGTTACTATCCAGGCGCAGATACTTGAACTGATGATAAAGATCAAAAAGCAGAGAGAAGATTCAGCGATACTTTTAATTACGCACAACCTTGGAATTGTCGCAGAAGTTTCTGACAGAGTTATAGTTATGTACGGCGGTAAGATCCAGGAGATTGGCGATATATTCGGAATATTTAATGAACCTCTGCATCCATACACAAAAGGATTGCTGCAATCATTACCAGATCCATATAAAGATTCCCATGAAGAGCTAAAGGCTATACCGGGTATTATTCCACATATTCTGGAGCTGCCTAAGGGATGCAAGTTCTGCACAAGATGCACCGAAGCCGTGCAGTTCTGCACTGAGGTTGAGCCTGAACTTGTTGAAGTTTCACCGGGAAGATCCGTAAGGTGCCACCTTATAACAAACCCTGAGGCAATGATGAATTCTCCAAAGATAAACGTTTCTTAACAGAAACGATTTTTAGAAAAGAAATGTTTTGTAGAGTCCGGCCACCGGTCAGACAAAAAAAAGTTAAGTTATGAATAACAGCAATATATTAGAAGTAAAAGACCTGAAGGTCAAGTTTCCTGTCCATGGGGGAGTTTTCCTGGGGAAGGTTGCCGAAGTTAAGGCTGTTGATGGTGTAAGTTTCACTATGAAACAGGGTGAAACCCTGGGTATAGTGGGTGAGTCAGGCTGCGGAAAATCAACCTTAGGCAAAGCCATTATAAATATACTTAAGTTCTCTTCGCCTGATGTTGAGATAACAGGTGAAGTGCTGCTAAATACAGGCAGTGAAATGATAGATCTGACAAAGCTCTCCAGAAATGACATCAGAAAATACCGCGGATTGGTGCAGATGATTTTTCAGGACCCGTATTCATCGCTGAATGCCAGGTTAACAGTAGGGCAGATAATTGAAGAGCCTATGCTATATCATACAAACATGCCTAAAAATGAACGGCTTGAGAGAATTTCTATGCTGCTGCAAAAAGTAGGCTTGCAGCCTGAGCAGTCAAAACGCTACCCGCATGAATTTTCGGGGGGACAAAGGCAGAGGATCGGTATTGCGAGAGCGCTTGCAACAAACCCCAAACTTATTATTGCTGATGAGCCGGTTTCCGCGCTGGATGTATCTATCCAGGCGCAGGTAATAAACCTGATGCAGGAACTGCAGAAGGAATTTGACCTGAGTATTATGTTCATTGCTCATGATCTATCTGTGGTTGAGCATATAAGTTCAAGAATTGCGGTTATGTATCTTGGGAATATTGTAGAAGTAGGCTCAGGCAGGGAAGTGTATCACAATCCGAAACATCCCTACAGCAAAGCACTGCTTTCAGCAGTGCCGCTGCCGAATCCCAAGTTCAGAAACAAAGAAAGAGTGATATTGAAAGGCGATGTGCCCACACCGCTGCGTAAACCCAGCGGCTGCGGCTTCAGAACAAGATGCCCTATTGCTCAGCCTGTATGCGCTGATGCGGTTCCGCCGCTTGAAGAAAAAGCGCCGGGTCATACAACGGCCTGCCCGTTTGTATCATAAGAATTTTAGGCGAACGCAAAACAAAAAACCCCCGTTAATAACGGGGGTTTTGTATTTTATATCCTGTATTCTGACCCGCAATTCCCCTCTTGAGAGGGGAGGGAGCGAAGCGGAAGGGGTGTATTTCGTTTTCTCAAATATTTATTTAAGCACTACTCGTTCACGTATTTCGAAAGATTGATAACCGTGCTCGAAAGTCCCAGGCTTGGGATGCCCATTACCTGACCGCTCGAAACAACTGTACCAAGTATCAAGCTTTCACTTTGGTTAGAAGTATTGGTTTTATTGTACTGAACGATCCACAGATCAAGCGGAAAGCCTGAGAGTTCTGTTATAAATGCCGGCAGTCCCAATGTTCCGGCTGCCGGAATAAGTATCATATTCCTTGTTTGGTTTGTACCAGTCTGAAAAAATTTGCTGCCGTTCATTGTGCTTGATGCCGGAATGAAATTATCATTAAACTTAATTACCGGGCTTGTTGAAAATGATAGACTCATTGATGCGTCACTGTTTATTAAAGCAGATGGCGTTGTTGAAATTGAAAGATCTGTAGAAATGATGAGATCAAGCGCGCCTGAGATCAATCCCCTTGCGGAAGTATCCTGAATTAAGCTCAATAGCTGGTTAGTATTAAAAAGAGCTGTTAACTCAATGCAATCAGTGGCTGTTGGCAATGGGTTAGGAGTATAGATCCTCAGCGAAGTATCAGCCGGCACCCTGTAAACATAAAGCCATGCGCCAATTGAGGAAGGATCTGAAATTGAGTTAATAAGCGAAATCTCAGTTTTTCCGTTTGCCAGAACATTTTTACCCATAATTAACACAAGTTTTGTATTGGGACCGTATGTTCTTGTTGCCTGGGCATTTGCGGAATCGAGTCTATCTTTAGCTGTAACTTCATTTTTGGTTACTGCGTTAATTATTTCATCTGTACTGCATCCCTGAAGCTGAAATGATATGACTGTTACTGCTGCGATCAAAAAAGGCGGTAAAATTAAGCGTTTTAACATATTTTGTCGTTTTAATTTATATTTTCCGCCGGGTCGTAAGACCCGGCGGTACTGTGATGCCGGGCTTAGTTCCCGGCAATGATATACTGCTATCTAATTAAACAAAGATACGAAGATTTGGTTGCGAAAATCTATGATAAATGTTTTGAATCTATGTAAATGTTTGTATCATACAAAAACTCAATCTTCCCATTTACCTGGTTCTTCTCAAATATCTCATTTAATTCAGCGAGCATTGGTTCGTATAAGGGACTATCATACTGAGGGGTGTATGATGACGATAACAACCTGCCGGTTACACCGGCGAGATCGAATACCTGTTTATTTGGAAAAGTTTTCTTTGTGTAAGCACTATCATAGAATTCATTCAGTTTTTTTTCATCAATATTTTCATGCCTCACGTTTTTATAATCAGTGCCGTATTTAAGCAGCAGCTTTTCGTAGGCAGCCAAAAACGGATTCCCGTCAAGTATTCTTTCATTCCATATCAGGCAGATTCTGCCAGTGGGTTTAAGTATCCTTTTAAATTCAATTTTTACCTTCGGAATATCAAACCAATGGAAAGCCTGCGCGCATATAATGAGATCAATTGAGTTATCTGGCAGGGTGGTTTCTTCTGCTGTGGCATTAATGCTTTTAAAATTGCTGTAAGCAGAGAGTAATTTCTCAGCAGCTTCGCGCATCGCGTCGTTTGGTTCGACCCCATATACAGCGTTGCCATTCTTCAGGAACAGCTCTGCAGATATTCCCGTGCCGGAGCCTATATCCGCAATGACTGAATCAGATCTAAGTATGCCCTCGGATTTCAGGTATTCAATTACTTCTACCGGATATGAGGGGCGGTATTTAATGTAATTTTCTACACGGCCGGTAAAACGGGTTGTGGAGTTGGAGTCCAATTATGATTTTTCCTATTATTTAAAATATAAAACAGCAATATTTGTAAAATAATGAATTAAATCACATATTTTTAGATAAATATCAATATAGAAACTGAATTTAATGAATAACGAAGTACGAGTACGTTTTGCGCCATCACCAACAGGTTATCTGCATCTGGGCAGTTTGCGGACAGCCCTGTTCAACTATCTGTTTGCCAGGCACCATAATGGCAAGTTTATTTTGCGGATTGAAGATACAGATCAATCACGTAAGGTTGAAGGTGCAGTTGAGAATCTGATAAATATACTGAATGAAATGGGCTTGAATTATGATGAGGGTCCGGGGTTTGGCGGTGAGTTTGGTCCGTACTTTCAGTCGGAGCGGCTGGATATATACAAGAAGTATTGCGACGAGCTCCTGGCAAACGGTCACGCTTATTACGCCTTTGAAACCGCCGAAGAGCTGGATGAAATGCGTAAAGTACAGCAGATGCAGGGCAAGCAGACGATGTATGACCGCAGGGCAAGGGTCCTAACCGAAAATGAAGTGAAAGAAAAATTAGATTCGGGGATTCCTTATGTGATTAGATTAAAAGTACCGTTGGATACTGAAATTAGATTCACAGATATTATCCGCGGGAATGTTAAGATAGATACGAATCTTGTGGATGACCAGGTATTACTGAAGAGTGATGGGTTCCCGACGTATCACTTAGCGAATGTAATTGATGACCACTTAATGCAAATAACGCATATTATAAGGGGTGAAGAATGGCTTACATCAGTGCCCAAGCACATAATATTGTATAATGCATTTGGATGGGAAGTACCGCAAATGGCACACGTGCCGCTGATATTGAATCCCGATAAATCCAAGCTTTCCAAGCGCCAGGGCGATGTTGCCACCGAAGATTACCTGAGGAAAGGCTACCTGAAAGAGGCTCTGCTGAATTTTATGACATTGCTGGGGTGGAACCCGGGGGATGGGGAAGAGAAAGAGATATTTACCAAAGCGGAGCTGATAGAGAAATTCAGCATAGAGAGGGTTAATTCCGCAGGAGCAGTATTTAATGCAGAAAAGCTTAACTGGATGAATGGTGAGTATATTAAGAATTATGATATTGATGCGTTGAGTGAATTAATTATACCATATTTAAATGCAGACGGAATAGACACAAGTGATAATATAAAAACAAAAAGAGTTATATTTGCCATCAGGAATTATATAAATAAACTGGATGAAGCCTCTGAACAGGCGAAGGTGTATTATAATGAAGTGAAGCTGAACGATGAACAGACCGCAATTGTAAAGGCGGAAACATCTATTCAGGTTTTCAACGCGCTTGCGGCAAAGATTGAAGCTATGCTTGAAATTACTGCCGATAATTTCAAACCTGTACTGAGCGAAGTGCAGAAGGAAACCGGTGTTAAGGGGAAAAATCTGTTTTTGCCTGTAAGGCTTGCCCTGACGGGCGAAGAGCACGGACCTGAGCTTGGAATGATAGCGTATGTTCTGGGGAAGGAAGAAGTGCTGAAGAGGTTAAGGGCAATAGTCTGATTTTCGTGGAGTGCACTGACTGCGCCCGACTGCTTAGGCAGTTCAGTGCATGCAATTAATGCTGTATCCAGATTTTGCTTTTCTTGGAGTGCACTGACTGCGTCAGTGCATGCATCAACGCAGTTGATGCACTCCAAAGAGAGGCAAAGGCGACATCAACCTTAGAAACAAGGCAGGCGCAGTTGAGTACTCCAAACAAAATATTCAAAAAGGATATAAATAAAATTAATGTTCATTTTTTTAGTTGGTGCTTTTCGTGGAGTGCACTGACTGAGTCAGTGCATGCATCAACGCAGTTGATGCACTCCAAAGAGAGGCAAAGGCGACATCTTCCTTGGAAACATAGTAAGCACAATAAATTTATTTCAGACAATTAATAAATTGGAAGAGTTTAAAATATACAACCATAATCCGCCACATTATTACAAAAAAAATGCTAAGTATTTTATTACCGGATCTATTTATAAAAAGAGGGATTTGTTGAAGTCAAATGAAGCGAAAAATAAACTGTATGAGTATATTATCATATCCGCGAATAATTTTAATTGGGTATTGGAAGATTGGGTAATATTGAATAATCATTATCACTTGATGCTCGAATCACCTGATAACCCTGCAACTTTGAGTGAAATGATGGGCAATATTCATCGATATTCTGCAATTTGGATAAATAAGAATGTAAAATATGACAGGGCATACGATAAAGTGTGGCATAATTACTGGGATAAATGTTTAACATATGAAAGGTCATATTTCACAAGATTAAATTACATATGGTTCAACCCGGTCAAGCATAAACTTGCGGATGATGCCAAAGATTACGAATTCGGAAGTTATTTCCAGAGGTTTAAACTGAAAAGGATTACCTTGAAAATATAAAGAAGCTTTATCCGTGTGATAATTTATTGGAAGATGACAATTTCTGATTGTTTAAAGTTGTTTTTCTTGAGTGCACTGACTGTGTCAGTGCATGCATCAACACAGTTGATGCACTCCAAAGAGAGCAAAAGCGGATGCGCGATCATGAATAAGAATCTGACTACAATGGCAGTTCAGTGCATGCAATTAATGCTGTATCCAGATTTTGCTTTTCTTGGAGTGCACTGACTGTGTCGGTGCATGCATCAACACAGTTGATGCACTCCAAAGAGAAGCAAAGGCAGCATCAACCTTAGAAACAAGGCAGGCGCAGTTGATGCGCATTGTAAACAACAATATAAGTTTATAATAAACTAAAACTAAATATTATGAGATCACTTAAAATTATTTTCTTCTTAGCGGTAATCGTTATGGTTTCATCGTGCGGCAAAAAGGATGAAAAGGTTAATTCAGAAAACCAGAGTTCAACACAAAATGTAGCCCCAAACTCTCAGCAGAATACCAACAGCGGAGCTGTTAATAAAAAATGGGCGGGGCAATATACATTTGAAGAATCAGCCAAAAATGTTACAGGCGATGGCGCGCAGACCTGGAACTATGTGATTGATATAAAAGAAAAAGATGCAAATACACTGATTGCTGATATTCAAGTGGATGGTTTCCAGACAATGACAAGAATTGAAGCGAGTGTGAAGGCAACAGAAAAAAATGCAGAAGTCATTTTTGAGCAGTACGGCAAAGATAATATGTTTGAGTTGTATAAAAAGGGCGACCGATTGTTCACAATAGAGGCCAATGATAAAGGTGAAATCATCACCAACTGGGATAAGATGAAGCCTAATGTGATAGAAAATCAGAAAAGCGGAAAAATAATGTTTAAGAAAATAGCGTCATGATATTCCCTGTTACGATTACTGCAAAAAAAAACAGCCTGAGAAGACAGGCTGTTTTTTTACACGAGAGCTGCAAATAAATAATAAAGCAGAATCAATATTTTACTTTACTGAAATATGTTTCTTCTTTCTGAGCATATTCTTCAACCAATTGCTGTGTGTATACAAATGTAGCCCAAAGGTAACTATAAAAACTGAAAGCAGACCCAAATGAATATTTTTCCATTGTGATTCACTCAATTGGAGCAGGCTCCAGTTTGTTCCGCTGCCTTCAAAAAGCATCAGCAGCCCTGTCAAGAGCAATCCGGTTAACGTTACCAACGAACATATTTTGCAGGTTCTTGAAGCGGGCAGGATATTCCTGGCAGTTAGTGAAAGCTCAGCTTCTCCGGTTAATTCAGCTTTCTTTCTGAATTCAGATACTACATGCACAACAATTGCTATCAGCAGTATTAAGAAGATCAACAAGAAATACATTGTATTACTCCTTTCGGTTTACATCATCTGTCAGTGATCTGTTTATATGTGTCAGGATGACAAGGTATTGTATCTATCAACTCAATACAAAAATAATCAACGGTTTACGTATTAGCAGTGAAAAAAGTTTCGTATAAAAAGGAGCCGCGATTCTAATCAACAAAATATATGACATTAAAAAAGCATAAGTTTAAAAACTTATGCTTTTTTGGGTGTGATAACTGATTTCAGTTCAATTTGGTCTTGTTCTGAAAAAAAATCTGTCCTGCGACCAGTAAGTTGTGCCGCCTACTGTATTTCCTGCGCGCCAGTAATAGAATGTGGAAGGACTCAAAATTCCAGCCGGAAGCTGAAATTCATTCCCGGTTACTGCGGTTGAATAAAAAGGTGCTTCAAAGGATGAGTTAACATCTATCTGAAGCTGGTCGGCATTGTTAGTCCATTTAAAGAGCGGAGCTGCAGCAACCATTGTATCGTTGTTTGCCGGCTGAACTAATCCGGGAGCTGTAACGCTAATAGATTTACTGTCTGTTGCTGAATCACACCCTAAATACAAAGCAGATAAAAGAATGATGAATGTTAAACTAAGCAAAGTCTTCATAACGATCCCCGTAAATTTTGTTATGCTCAAATATAAAATACAAAAACGCATAATAAAGTATACTATGTAAGCCTTTATTAGCTTATAACTGTTAGGGAAAATAGCTAGATTTGAGACCCCAAAATCATATATTCTTACCTTTCTATTTCATTAAATTTCATTAACTTGCAGAAGTGAAATTTTTGTAAACAATTTATCAATTAATCGGAAAGAAAACATGAAAAAAATGAATTTCGCTTCAATTGCAGTAATGCTTCTTGTGGTTGTATTTGCTTTCAGCAGCTGCGGCGATAAAAAAGATGTGAAAACAGATACAAAAACAGATACAAAGACTGATACAAAAACTGAGACAACTGAAAAAAAAGACGATAAGAAGAAAAAGGATTTCAAGAAGTCAGATGCTCCTAAAAAAGAGCTAAAAGCAGATGTTCCCGCTGACTGGACAGAACTTGTTTCAAAAGACGGAAAATTCCATTTCAGCGCACCTTCAAACTGGACAGTTTCATCAGATACAGAAACAAAGTTTACAGCTATGAGTGAAGATAAATCAATGGGAACTACATTTGTAATATTTTCAAATGACCAGATAACCGCTGATGAGCTCTTGGGTTTAGCATTAGCTGATTTTGATTTTGAGCCGGATGGCGAAGCATTTGCTTTCACAGAAAATAATATGGAAGGTTATATAACTGCGGCAAAAGGTAAGATTGACGGCACAGAAATGATGATGTATGTTATGAGCGCAATTGAAAATGGCGGTAAAGGAAACTACGTCCTGTACATTTTCACGCCAACTGCAAACTTTGAAAAGAACAACGCTACAATGGAAACTATACTTTATAGCGCAAAACTGAAATAAATACTCATTAAGATACTTACAGCAAGGCGGTCATTTGACCGCCTTTTTTTTGCAGATCGCTATATTTCTGTTTTCATACAGGGATCACTAATATCAGTTCATAATAATTTTTTTGAATTTTTCGGATAACCTTGCGGGCAATACATCATCATATTCTTTTTTGTAGAATTTTACCAGCTGGTTATACCTCAGTTGAGCGAGTTGAGGCTTCTCAAGCTTCATCATTGAATTAATTATGTATTCATAACAAACTAAATTAACAGGTTCATGCTTAAGCAGTATTTCTGAGTAATGTAGAGTTTTGTGATAATCAGCGGATTCATATAGCAGTTTAATGAGTTCTTCGCTTATTGTTACGAATGCAGTCCTGTATTTTGTCCGCAGTTCTTCACACCACGTTTCATAGTTTCCTTCCTTGAAATCACCCTTATACAGCTCAACGGCATTCATCATCACCTTAACTTTTTCGGCGGTATCTTTTATAACCGGGATCTTTTTTGATAATTTTTCAAATTCAACAGAATCTATATAGATAGTGAAATCATTGCTTAACTGAAGTTGTTTATCCTCATAGCTTATTAGCGAGGGGAATAGTTTGATCTCATCAATGTTTTTGTTTTTTCCTGATTTTGCAGTTTTAGAGGATGTAACATCGTTAACATTTTTCAGAAGATCAGAGGGGTATGTAAACCTGATCAAATTACGGAATTTTGATATCATCTGGTGAAAGATATTATCCGCGCTTTCTGCTGATGTTTCAGGGTAAAACAGATCAATAATCCTATCTTTCGAAAGCGTCATTTTGGCTGAAACCAGCAGGTAGATAAATATAGATTTCCATTTTTTCTTTCCCCATTTAGAGTCGTCAAGAATACTTCCGCGGAGCCTTATTTCATTTTTTCCTAAAAGCTTTAAATGTATATCATAAAGTGAATCCTTTGTTTCAATATACCTGATTCTGCTTTCATCTGATATCCAGGATACTTCGGGTTTTTCAAGAGATGAATTTAAAAGATCCTTTATAAACTTGTTTTTCAGTTTATTCGCGCATGCAAAATCAAACAGCTCTCTGTGATCAAATACCTCTCTTTGAAGAAATGCGTAATATTCCTTTTCTTCTGAGACTGTTAGAACTTCTTTTATGAATTGCAGGGCTTTAACTGTGTTGCCAGATTTTTTATAAAAGTCAGCAAGATGAAAAGCGGCCTGGATCCTGCTGTAGATCATCTTTTGTTCTTCGTAGTAGTTATAGGCTTTTAGTAAAACAGTTTCAATCTCTGAAATTGTTGAAGTTTTTTTTATCAGCAGCGCTTTTGAATACGCAAACTGCACTTTTTCATACTCACTGTTTTCATTTATGTATCTGAATGCCATATCAAAATATTCTTCAGCCTTGTTGAGCTTATTTAGTGAATAATAACTGTCGCCTATCAAAGAATAGCTGAGGAAAATGTAATATTTGTGCTTTATTTCAATAGCCGTTCTGTTCAATTCCTCAAGCAGCTTTATGCTGCCTTCAAAATCACCAAATTCATATCTTAGTGCCTGGTTGGCAAGCAAATATGTTATCCTGAATATTGGAATTGAGATCAGCCTGCTGATTTCTTTGGCTTCTTCAAGGTATGTAACTGCTTTATCAAATTTTGCTGATTGGGAATACAGCAGCACGAGGTTGCATAAAGTTTCATATTTTAAGCTAATCTTTTTTGTGCTGACTGCAACTCTTTCATAATATGAAATGGATTTTGAGTAATCTCCCTTTATCAGGAATATATGACCGAATAAATTGAATATTTCAAGTTTCAGGTCAGTTGAATTGCGCGAGTTATCGCTTTCATGTTCTAATATGTTGGCTGCTTCATTCAGGAACTTTATGGCTTTATCATATAAAGAATCCTGGTACAAAATGTATGCGTTCAAAAATAAGATCCTTGCTTTGTTTGTACCCTTTGTTTTGACCCTGTCTGCAGTCTGTAGTATCTTCAGAGCTTCTGTTATTTTGCCAAGGCTTATAAGGTTTCTTGTTTTAGAAATTATACATTTGATCCAAAATTCATTATCCTTGCATTCCAGGCTTAGTTCAATTGCCTTATCGAGTATAGGCAGTGATTCTTCAGTGCTTCCCATAAAAAACTTAAGCAGCAAAGCTTTAAAATATAAAAGCCTGTAGTCGCTGTTGTTGCTTCCATTTTCAATTTTTTCCAGCCACTTCCATAAAATATCAAAGTTGCCATTATCAAAATAGGTCTGGAAGTGGGTATGAATAAGTTCTGCTGCTTTTGGGATCTGACCGGCTGAAAGCAGATAATTAACAGCAGGAACAATTTCATTTTGTTCCAGGTAATAATCTGAGACCTTCCTGTAGAAACTGTTTATTTCACTTTCACTCTTTAGTTCTTTAACCTTTAAATTCAGAAATTTCTTAAATAACACCTGGTAGCTGTATCTTGGCTCTGAACCACCGGGCTCTGTATGCAGAACTTGTATAAAGATATTTTTCCTTAAGAGCTCGTTAATTATTGCCGGACTTTCTTCCGTTTTAAAAAGGTCATTGCATTGTTTGGATGTAAAATTTTCGAGCAATGATGTGATCATTAAAAATTCTTTTACTTCGCTGCTTAAATCAGCGAAAATATCTTCGGTGAAATAATTGAATATGTCATCAACAATTACAAGTTTATCCAGCTGAAGCCTGGGGAAGTATTCCCCGTGACTCTGCAATATCAAGTGTAATCCTGTTATCCATCCGGCAAGGGCATCAGTGAGCAATTGTATATCTTTATCGCCGCAATCTATATTGTATATCTCTTTTACTAATTTGCCCGTTTCCTTTTTTGTGAAAGCCAGTTCATTCATTTCAATTTTCAGGATATTCTGTTTAGCCAGTAATGAGGCCGAACTGAATACAGGCAGATTTCGTGTTGTGATCACAAAATGAATATGGCTTGGAATGTTTGCGAACAGTTTATTAAATGTGAGTTTTACCCATTCAGAATTATCCAGATTGCCGGGTTCATCCAGTACTAATACAAGGTCGTCTTCAAAATAAAGATAGAGTTCGTTGATAAAAGTAGCTATTATGTCATCAGTAATCTTATCCTGATTTGATGAAAATTCATATTTCTCCCTGTAATCTTCAATCAGTAATAAAGAAGAATTTCCGAATTCTGCGTTTATCCTTTTTATGGAATGAATCAGGTAATTCATAAATACATAAAAATTGTTCATGTCCGGGTGTATATTCAGCCATGAATACTTCATTCCTGAAAAGCCTAAATATTGCTGGATGAGTATAGTTTTGCCATATCCGGCCGGTGCAATAATCAATATCAATCCTTTATTGATATTTTCATGCATCTTATCAATTAGTTTTTCCCTTTTTATGGTGCTATTTGGGAATTTGTAAGGCAGAATTCTGGATAGAAGTAAATTTTTCAATGATTTTATTAATTTTTCCTGTAATTGAAGTTAAGAATATTAATTTCATTTTTAAATACCCTATATCCTTAATTTACGGTATATAATCCGGTAAGGATTGGGGTAAGGATTCAAAATATATTTGTAATAATCATTAATTCAATAATTTATAGACTATGTACAATTTACTTCAATCAGAAAGAAATTTCGAAAATACTCCGAATTATCCTGAAAATTTCAGACTATATCAAAACTTCCCTCAATCATTTTATAAATTCACAAAAATTGCTTTTGATATACCTACGCAAAGCAATGTAAGAATAGTAATTTACGACGTATTCGGACAAGATAAGGCAGAACTTTGCAATACTGAATTAAAAGCCGGCAGTTATGAAATAAAATGGCAAGCGGCCGGTTTAAAAGCAGGCGTATATTATTATAAATTATTCGCCGGTGAATTTGTTGATGTAAAAAAGATATTAATTATCAATAACTAACAGAATAAATTATTTCATTTTAAAGAAATTTACACCATATTAAACACAACGGGGAGTGAGCATGTTTCAATGTTACAGTGTAATGTTGTTTGTATTAATATTGATAAGGAATCATGAAAAACGTAAGAAATCTTAGTTTTATATTATTTATAATGTTTTTGTTTTATGGCCAGGAAAACCTAATGGCGCAGCCGGTTATTGAGTGGACGGCCAGGTTAAACGGACTCATTGACAGCACAGACGTAGCTCTAGATCTTGTTGTTGATGCTTCGGGGAATACGTACGTAACCGGTTACAGCAACAGCGTGCTTGGTTTACTTACCGGTGCGGTTACGGTCAGCTACGATCCGGCCGGAAATCAAAGATGGAGATCTGAATATGACCAGCTTTTGAATGATGCAGGAACAGTAATTGCTATGGATAATTCCGGTCAATACATATACATGGCAGGATACACAAACGCTTTACTGAATTTGACAGGTGCTGATTATCTGGTGATAAAATACCGTGCTTCTGACGGCCAGCAAATTTGGGCAAGAACTTACGGATACGGTTTGCTGGGTGATGACAAAGCCACCGGACTTGTAATTGACAGCTTTAATAATCCCATCGTTACCGGCTATAGCCAGGGATTTTTATTGTTACTGACACCATATGATTTTGCCACTGTAAAATATGATGCAAACGGGAACCAGCTGTGGGCCGCCCGCTATAACGGCACCGGCAACAAAAATGATAAAGCTTTCGGTATTGCGGTAGATTCTGAAGACAATATAGTAGTCTCAGGTGAAAGTTTTGGGGCAGGTTCAGGGTATGATTATTCGACAGTTAAATACAATTCAAACGGTACTCAACAATGGGTAAGGCGGTATAACGGCCCCGGTAACAATGAAGACAGGGCATATGCTATTGTTGTGGATAACTCGGATAATATTATTGTTACCGGAGAGAGCACTGGCAGTTCAAGCGGGACGGATTATGCTACAGTAAAATATAATTCAGCGGGTAATCAGCAATGGGTAAACCGCTATAACGGCCCCGGTAACAATGAAGACAGGGCTTATGCTATAGTAGTGGATAATACAGATAATGTAATTGTCACCGGTTCCAGCAGATCATCGAATGCTGCGGGCTCTGAAGATTATGCGACCGTAAAATACAATCCAACAGGCACCCAGCTATGGGCTTCCAGATATAACGGAACAGGCAGCAATGAAGACAGGGCATACGCTATTGTTGTTGATAATACCGATAACATTTTTGTTACGGGTTCAAGCCGGTCAACGGGTTTTGCAGGCTCAGAAGACTATGCTTCGGTAATGTATAATCCTTCAGGAACTGAGGTTTGGGCTGTACGTTACAACGGAACCGGCAGCAATGAAGACAGGGCATACGCAATTGTTGTGGATAATTCTGATAACATATATATAACCGGTTCCAGCAGGAATGGTTCTATACTGGGTTCGGAAGATTATTTGACTGTGAAATACAGCAGAGAAGATCTCGTGCATACACCCCCGTATAGCGGGATAGTGCCTTCTGAATTTAGCTTGTATCAGAATTATCCCAACCCTTTTAATCCTTTAACAATCATTAATTTTGATATGCCTAAGGAAGGTTTTGTTTCTCTCAAAATTTTTAATAACCTTGGAATGGAGACAGTAGTTCTATTAAATGATGTTAAGGGCGCCGGAATACACTCGGTTGCCTGGAATGCCGGTAACTTGCCAAGCGGAGTATATTTTTATAGACTGGAAGTATTCAGCGATCTATCGGGGTACACCAAAGAGTATTCAGAAACTAAAAAATTGTTACTTGTCAAGTAATGATGTATTAAATTCATCCCCAATTAGCGGTCTTTTTGACCGCTTTTTTTTTGCGTAACCATAACGCCTATGGCGTCACTTACGCGCGGAAGAACCCGTAATTGAAACATAGAGAGGGCGAGCGTGCGAGACTGCTTTAGCAGTTGAGTCCAGCCGCAGGCAGGATTAACCAATTAAAAAAGCAGTACATAGTACTGCTTTTTTGGCAGCGCGTATAACGCCTTCGGCGTCACTTACGCGCGGAAGAACCCGTATTATTTGTATAAAGAAGGCGAGCGTGCGAGACTGCTTTAGTAGTTGAGTCCAGCCGCAGGCAGGATTAACCAATTAAAAAGCAGTACAAAGTACTGCTTTTTTGGCAGCGCGTATAACGCCTTCGGCGTCACTAACGCGAGGAAGAACCCGTATTGTTTGTATAAAGAAGGAGAGCGTGCGATACTGCTTCAGCAGTTGAGTCCAGCCGCAGGCAGGATTAACCAATTAAAAAAGCAGTACACAGTACTGCTTTTTTGGTAGCGCGTACGGGGATCGAACCCGTACTCTCCGCCTTGAGAGGGCGGCGTGTTAACCAATTACACCAACGCGCCGAAACATGAAAAAAACTTTATTGAACAAGAAAAATCAAAACTATTTGCCGCCCGTGGGCGAAGCGTGCTGAGGGCTTTAGCCCGAAGTCCTGCTTCAGCAGGATTAACCAATTATTGAATCCCGATTTATCGGGATGAAAACCGTCTCTGACGGTCACCAACTCGCTTTCAATTTCAACAAATATAAAAAATAAGATATTAAACAGATAGGAATAAACTTCTGCGAAATCTTTATGAAAACTATACCCTTATTCTTGCATCAAGGATAAAACAATCTTCTTTGTCAGCAAAAAATACAAATGGATTCAGATCAATTTCTTCAAATTCCGGAAAGTCATTGCTCAATTGAGATAGTCTTTGCAGGCACTCTGAAATATAGGCAATATCAACAGCCTTTTTGCCGCGAACACCGCTAAGCATTTCAAAACTTTTGATTGAACTTACCATTGTTGAGGCTTCAATATCTGTAACCGGAATAAGTTTGAAATTGACATCTTTGAATACTTCCACAAAAATTCCGCCCAAGCCGAACATTATCATACTTCCTGCCTTTTCATCTTTTGTAATACCTAGAATTGTTTCTACTCCGCCTGAAATATAAGGCTGGATCATGAATTTTTCAAGAAGCCCTGCCGCATTATGATTCTTGAGGTTTTCAATTATCCTGTCTGCTGATCTCAATAGTTCATCGGGGTTATGTATATCTACTTCAACTCCGCCCATATCGGATTTATGAACAAGTTTTTTTCCAACTGCTTTTAGCACAACCGGATATTTTATCTTATCTGAGATCTGAATAAGCTCAAAAGTATTTTTGGCAAAAACCGATCTGATAATGGGCAATCCGTATGCATTTAATACAACTGAGACATCTTCACTGTTTAGGTAAACATTCTTTTTGCCTTTATAACGGTTCAGAATTTTCCTGACAGTTCTTTTATCGGCGTCAAACTCACGGTACAAACCCTCAGGCCGTTCTTTCCATTTCTTATAGCTGTACATTCTTGAGATCGCCCGTGCTGCATATTCAGGGAAGCGGTAAACAGGAGGATGTACGGGGATCATTTCTTTCAGATGGGGAATAATATCGTCCTGTGACATCATTACAAGCATAACAGTCTTATCTGTATTGCTTAGAGAATTACAAATTGCTTTGGCAATTTCAAGTGTATCCAGCATAAGCGGTGGACCCACTATGACGATCAATGAATCAATATTTTCATCATCCAGAATGATCTTAGCGGCAGCAGAATATACTTCTGAATTTGCAGGCGGCAATACATCAACCGGGTTATGGAGAGCACCTTCCGGAGGGATCAATTTTTTCAGTTTTGTCTTTGTTTTGGAACTAAGTTCCGGCACAGTAAGTCCCCAGTTAGCGCATTCATCAACAGCGAGAATTGCAGGCCCGCCAGCATTAGTCAATATACCTACTCTGTTCCCCTTAGGAAGTTTAGCCATATCAAATGCTTTAGCTATATCAAACATCTCGTCTGTAGTGTTAACACGAATAACTCCGCTCTGCTCAATAAATGCATCAACAACAGCATCAGTAGATGCAAGCGCTCCTGTATGCGATGAAGCTGCTTTCATACCGGCTTTTGTTCTGGCGGATTTAATTGCAATGATGGGTTTCTCCCGGGTGATTTCCCTGGTTAACCCCATAAAAGCGCGGGGATTGCCAAATGATTCAAGGTAAAGAGTAATTACTTTGATATCATCATTATGCCACCAGTAGTTAAGTATTGTATTCCCTGAAATATCCGCTTTATTTCCAATACTGATAAATTGCGCCAGCCCGATATCGTTTTGCTGAACAGTACGCAGCACAGCTGCTCCCAAAGCTCCGCTTTGGGAGATGAATCCAATTCCACCGCCCAATGGAGTACCCTGAACAAATGTGCAATTCATTTTCACATTTGGATGAGTATTTATGATTCCCATACAATTAGGACCGATCAATCTCATCTTGTATTTATGGATCTTCTTTAAAAGGGCTGCTTCGCGTTCACCGCCTACTTTGCCGGTCTCTTTAAAACCTGCGGTTATGACAAGTACAGACTGAATTTTTTTCTTATAACAGTCATCAATGGCCTCAAGCACCATTTCCTTCGGTACCATTAAAACTGCCAGATCGATATTGCCTGGTATTGATGTAATAGCGGGATATGCCGGTATGCTGTAAACAGATGCAGCTTTTGGATTAACAGGGTAAATACTGCCTTTATATCCAAAACTTACCAGGTTATGAATCAGCTGATAACTTAGGCTTCCGGGTTTAGATGAGGCACCGATAACAGCAATTGAGCCGGGATAGAAGGCCTTTTCAAGAGGGGATTGCATAAAATTTCCTTTGGAGTATTTTTAACTAGTTTATAATTTCTGCTTCATAGCCTGCACCAACAACAGCATTTAGGACTGATTGTTCATCAGTCATGGTGTCATCTATTATTGCGGTAATTATTTTAGTTTCCAGATCTATATCAAGAGATTTGATGCCCCGAAGCTGGTTTATTGATTTTGTAATGCTTCTTTTGCACGCATCACAGCTCATTTCTGTGCATTTGATCTTAACGATCTTCCGGTTTACAGCGATTTCTGTCAGTGTCATTTTTTTTTGGTGTGTTTAATTTAAAGTAATACATACAGTATTTCAAACTTCAAAAACATTATTTTCTGTTACAATAATGATGATTTTTTTGCTTCTCTCATATGATATAAGTCAACTAAATCATATAATTTTATGATTTCTAACATTGTGAAATTGCAGCATTTAAAAAAAACCCGCATATGTGCGGGTTTTTTGAACTGCAAATTCAGAAAGAAATTCTAAAATGCTTCGCCAAGATCTATCATTTCTTTTTCCACAAGTTCTGCGCCTCTTTCCAGAGCTGCTTTGTTAACAGGCAGCAAATTGTGATATCTTTCAGGAAGTACCTGTTCCAAAGCTTTGATAACAGAACTGCTTTTAATAACAGGTTTTCTTTCAAGATACGCACCCAGCATAATCATATTCAATATTTTATTGTTTTTCATCTTCACAGCTTCTGTAGCAGCAGGAATGCCTATCACTTCAATATCAGTTCTTTTGCTGGGTTTAAAGATATTGGTTGATTCATAAAGCAGAAATCCGCCCGGCTTAACTTTTGATTCGAACTTATCCATAGACGGCTGGTTAAGTATTATAGCTGAATCAAATGTTGAAACAATGGGTGAACTTATTTTATTATCAGAAAGTATTGCAATACAGTTGGCTGTTCCTCCGCGCATTTCCGGTCCGTAAGAAGGCATCCATGTTATTTCTTTTTCTTCGAGCATCCCTCCGTAAGCCAGAGTCATACCCATAGAAAGGACTCCCTGTCCTCCAAAACCTGCAATGATAAGTTCTTCTATCATTTTATTTAACCTCCTCCAGTAATTTAAGATCTTCACCTTTTGGCAGTTTAATATCTCCAAGCGGGAAAGCCTTAACCATTTCATCATCAATGTATTTACTTGCTTCCAGCGGCGTCATCTTCCAGTTTGAAGGGCAGTTGCCGATAACTTCAACGAAACATGTGCCTTTGTTAAGCTTCTGATACCTGAAAGCGTTCATAATTGCCTTTTTGGCTTTTCTTACAGCAGTAGCAGAATTAACAGCCTGTCTTGTTACATAAAAAGAACCCGGTAAATGGCTGATAAGCTCTGAAACTTTGATCGGCTCGCCGTATTCATGAACATCTCTGCCATAGGGACTGGTTGTGGTCTTCATACCAAGAAGGCTGGTTGGAGCCATTTGGCCGCTTGTCATTCCGTACACAGCATTATTCATAAAGAATATGGCAATGTTTTCACCGCGGTTGATAGCATGTATTGTTTCCGCGATACCTATTGCAGCAAGATCACCATCACCCTGATAGGTAAAAACATAACTATCGGGCAGCAATCTTTTTATCCCTGTAGCAGTAGCGCAAGCCCTTCCATGGGCTGCTTCAGACATATCAATGTTCATGTAATCATACGCAAAAACTGCGCATCCAACAGGAGCAACACCGACAGTTTTTTCCTGTATTCCAAGCTCATCAACCGCTTCCATAATTAATTTATGAAGGAGGCTGTGAGCGCAGCCGGGGCAATAATGCATTGAAACGTCCAGTAATGTATCAGGTTTATGATAAACCACTTCATATTCTTCATTTATGCATTTTGGTTTTTCTTCAAAAACATGCTCTTCGGCAGTTTTAGAACCCGGCTCATTTTTAGCATCTGCTTTTCCGTCTGCAGGCTCATCTTTTTTGGTGATGATCTCTACTTCTACTAATGAATGTTCTTCAGAGCGCATGATTTTTATTAATTAAATTTTCAAATTTGTTTACTATTTCTTCGGGATCAGGGATCATACCTCCAAATCTTCCGAAGAAATGAACCGGAACTTTACCATTCACCGAGAGCCTGACATCTTCAACCATTTGTCCTGTATTCATTTCTACTGTAAGAACTAACTTCATCTTTTCAGCCAGCTGATTTATTTTTTCTTCAGGGAACGGGTATAAAGTGATCGGTCTTAACAAACCGGCTTTAATACCTTTCTCCCGCAATATGTTTACAGATTTGTGGGAAATTCTTGCGCTTAATCCATAAGCAACAATCAGGTATTCAGCATCTTCGGTCATTATTTCTTCAAAACGCACTTCGTTCTTTTTGATCTCGTCATATTTCCGGTAAATATGTTCAACATGTCTTTCCATATCTTCGGATTTTATGTGAAGTGAAGTAATGTAATTTCTTTCCCTGGAAGCAGGTTTGCCAACAGTTGCCCAGGGCTTATCGATCTTTAACGGCTTGAATTTTCCGAATGTGACTTTTTCCATCATCTGGCCGATCGCGCCATCGCTTAATATCATTACAGGGTTCCTGTATTTATCTGCAAGATCGAATCCCAGAAATACAAAGTCAGCCATTTCCTGAACTGAAGAGGGTGCGAGCACTATGAGCCTGTAGTCTCCGTGACCTCCGCCCTTTGTTGCCTGGAAATAATCACCCTGGCCCGGCTGGATAGTACCAAGCCCCGGACCCGCGCGGTTGACATTCGCTATAAGACAGGGAAGTTCAGCGCCTGCGATATACGATATACCTTCCTGCATCAAACTTATTCCGGGTGAAGATGAACTTGTCATAGTCCTGAAACCTGCTCCTGCGGCACCGTAGATCATATTTATAGATGCTACTTCAGACTCAGCCTGTAATACAACCCTTCCGTGTTTGGGCATTTCCTTTGCCAGGTATTCAAGGACTTCTGATTGTGGTGTTATCGGGTAGCCAAAGTATGCATCACAGCCGGCCTGTATGGCGGCCTCTGCCATTGCTTCGTTTCCCTTCATTAATTTAGTCTGCATCATAAAAATTTTTAATTTTATATACTTAGTGAATTATATATAATCCATATTGCTTAAGTCATTGTAAACAGGCGAAGTGATAATAGCTTTTATTTCTTCTTTGATGTTTTTCGGTGTTATATCTTCGCGTTTCGCATTTTTTTTCGGGTTCGTTCTGTAAACTGTAATGATCGCATCGGGGCAAACAAGAGCGCAATTCACACAGCCGGTACAAAGATCGTTATTGGCTATGATGTACCTGTAGCCTTTTATGTTAATTGTATCAGAAAGTGTGAGCGCATTTTCTTTGCATGCACTTCTGCAAAGTTCACATCCTTTACATTTGGAAATTTCAATTTCCACCATGCCTTTAACTTTTCTTTCCTTTGCGGGAGCAGCTTTTTCTTTGGTTTCCATATGCATATGTGTTAAATGGTTCAGAAATTATACAAAAATGTCACAGAATTGAACTAAATCCTATTACCTGTATCATATCAAAGTATGATATTTATCACAATAAAACTGCTGAAATTATGAAAAAAAGAGAGTTTAATGATCTTAGAAGGGGTAAGTATGAAAAAGTAATGGGACCCGGATATGAGTCCCATTAATTGAAAGGTTAAATCATTAGATGATAAAGACCGGTTTTCTGTACATTAGATCAGTTCAAATTTGAACCAGGCTTTTTCAGGAAAAGTCATCTCAACCCATGGAATGACTTTGTAGATTTTCTTAGAGTTATTTAATTTATTAAATATACCCGGAAGCCGTTTTCGCTCGTTTAAGAGAGCATTTCTTTCAGAATAACCTGATCGTTTATGCGTTACAAAAATGATAAATTTTTCCGGCTAAAAAAATAATCTGTATCATATTGAAATATGATTTTTATCTGAAATTTATAATACTCGATAAGATACTCAGCGTTTTCTTCCGCGGCCCATTCCAAGCGGCTGCTCTTCATCTTCTTTGTAATCTATCAGGAAAGAAATTATCAGCCACAGAACTCCGGCTGCCGCCAGGAATATTCCGAATTCTGCGTTTAACAGAATTAAAATTATTCCAAGTATTATAAGGAATGAGGGCAGTAATACTGTTAAAAATAATGAGCGCATAATAACCTCCTCTTTTTTGTTATTACCCATGCATTATAAAAACAGAATATGAGGAATTAAAGTTCTTATTTAATTATCAGTTGTTTGAGATATCAGGTAATACGGTATGAACAGTATTTACCAGATTGCGATAACTCCGCCCATCAGAGTAATTGAAATAAGCTGGTATATAATGAAAAGAAAATACAGCATCTTAGGTCTGCCTTCATACATATAGCCGGGGATAACGGATGTAACCACAAAACCAAGCCATACCCAGAAACCTATCATAACTCCATCAGTAAATGTGTGAAGCTGGCTGTACCTGATAATATGCGCCAATACATAAGCAAAAAGCAAAGAGGCGAGAGTATTTACCATATATGTCATACCCATAGCAGCCGAGGAAAATCCCTGTTTAATTTCTTCTTCGGTTTTACCCATTGAGCGCATCCACAGCTTTCCTATAACAAGCGGTGAGTACCAGAACGCGCCGAGTACCATATTTATCACTCCTGCAATAATTACAGGTATAAGATTCAGATTGGGATCTAACATATTATTATTTTTAATTTTGGAATATCCTAATTTAAGCTATAATTTCTGAAAGTGATACATAAAAATAAAAAGGCTGAAAAATCAGCCTCTTTTATAGAATGTGCCCTTTGAATTATAGTCCAGTTATTTGTAAGTAGAAAATACTACTTTAAAATAACCATCTTTTTTGAAATTGAATATTTCTCTGTAGTCAGTTTATAAATATATACACCGCTTGTAACACCTGATGAATTGAATACAGACTCATAGATTCCGCGTTCCATACTCTTGTTTACAAGTGTTTTTATCTCTCTACCTAGTATATCATAAATTACAAGTTTTACTCTTGCATTTTCAGGGATCCCGAATTTTATTATTGTTACAGGATTAAACGGATTGGGATAATTTTGTTCCAACAGATAATTTGATGGGATTTCATCGTTAACAGCAGAAATACTGGTTGCTACATCAGTTTCCCAAGTGCCTCTTCCCATTGTACCAATTCTTACTCTTCCGGTTGCTTTTTCATCGTGCGCAAGAGACATACAAATGGTATTCGGGAGACCGGTGCCAAACACAGACCAGTTTGCGCCATAGTTATCTGAGATGAATACACCTATATCAGTGGCGGCTATAAGCGTAGATGATGACTGGCCGGGATAATAAATCAGCAGATCGTTAACCGGTGTATCCGGAAGATTTCCGCTAACGCTTATCCAGTTATTGCCGGAATTTGTCGTTTTGTATATTCTGTCTGTCCCAAACCCTGAATAAGTAATAACTACAACATTTGATGAATCAATATTTGGGTGAACCCTGATTGAAGTGATTGCCCTGTCAGGTAGTCCGTTTCTAATATCAGTAAATGTCTGTCCGCTATCTATTGATTTGTAAATACCGGCGCCTGTAGATGCGAACATTGTAGAACCATTTCTTGAAACTGCCAAGTTGTTTATATCACCGCTTAATCCGGAGCTATTTAACTGGATCCAGTTAGAACCGGCACTCGTGCTCAAGAATACTTTCTGTCTTGTAGTGTAGAAACTGCCTGAAAGTACAGGATTTGCTGTAATAACACCCATAAAGGTAGAACTGCCCGTTAACCCAACACTCTGTGAATTCCAGGAGGAATATGTAGTTCCGCCATCAGTAGCGAAATATGGCGATTGCCCTGCCGAGTAACCCATAACATGAAGATGATTTAGCGGATGAAAGGCAACAGCATTTCCGTCACCGCCTACAACACCGTTCCACACGGGTACATCAGAAGGTCTGATCATTGTTCCGTTATCTTGTGAACCTCCTAATACCACAGGCGGTGAAACAGGATCAACTGCAATTCTGTAAAATTGAGTAAGGTTAAGATTAGAATTCAGATTTATCCAGTTGGTTCCTCTGTTTGTTGATTTCCAGACGCCGCCATCATTTCCTACCAGCATTTCATCCGGATTTGTAGGGTGAAAATCCAATGCCTGCTGATCTACGTGAAGTTCTTCGGTATCTATCCTGCTCCAATTCTGTCCACCATTGGTTGTACGCCAGGGATAAATGAGTCCGACATATGCACAATTAGGATCAAATGGATTCACGTACATATAATAGCAATACCACGAAAATACAGCGTTGTATGTCATAGGATCAGGTAAGGTTACCGGAGAAAATGACGCGCCGCCTGTGGTTGTTTTATACATTTTTATATTGAAGCCACCGGCATATGTAGTTATATATACAGTATTCGGAAAGTTCCTGCAAATTGCCAGTTGATTTCTTGTGTTCCCCACAGGCAGAATGTTATCATCGCCCCAGGTAGCTCCACCATCTGTGGAGATTCTGAATCCTGTTCCGCTCCCTATCAGATAAGCGGTATCACCGGATGGTGAAAATACTATATCATCGCATCTTTCTGAGTAAACCTGGCTCCAGCTAACACCGGCGTTAGTACTTTTAACCAATCCGCCGTTCAGTCCGCAGGCTCCGAAGAGCTGGTTAGAATTGTTAGGACGAATCACCAGTCTTGAAAAATAAGTATTTGAAGGAAGACCCATTGTATAATTTACCCAAGTCAAGCCGCCATCGGTTGATTTTAAAATGCCCCTGCCAGAATAAGAAGCAGCAGAGTATGTCGCTTCACCAGTACCGCAGTAAATAATATTTGGATTAACGGGATCAATAACTATTGAACCTGTTGCCAGGGAGGCCTCACTGATTGTCATAGCCTGCCAGTTTGCGCCGCCGTTTGTTGATTTCCAAACCCCGCCGTTTGCGCCGCCGATATACAATATTGACGGATTGACAGGGTGATATTTTACGCTGGAAACTCTGCCGGTTGTATTGTACATATTCAGATAGAACTGCGGCGTAGGACCGATAGGAACCCATGGCGCTGGTAAATTATCTGAATTCATTAAATTCTTTTGAGACAATGAATTTGAATAAGCATTTTCCGGTATGAAATTAAAAGGATACATTCTCTGCTCGTAGAACCATCTTTCACGCTGAAACTGTTTTGTCCTTTTAACGATTTCAGGTACTTTATCAAAGGGGTTATCTATTATGCTTAGTCCTTGCGGAAGTGTTTTTAACAATTTCTTCAATTCAGGAATTTCATAAGTTCCTTGAGCCATAACAGTTCCGGCACCAGCTAAAGAAATAAAAACGGTCAACAGAAGCATTTTTAGTTTATTCATGTTCGCTTTTTGATTATTAAAAAAACTCCGGCTTTTTATAGCCGGAGTAAGTTAACATCTATTTTTACTTCTACTTTACAACCATCATCTTTTTCACATCGGTAAATTCTCCAGCCTCAAGTCTGTAGAAATATACACCGCTAGCGAGGTTTGAAGCGTTGAAGTCGTAGTTGTACTTACCGGCATTCATTTCACCGTTTATAAGTAGTGCGGCTTCTCTGCCCAGAATATCATAAACAACAAGCTTTACAAATGTTTTTGATGGAATGCTGAAATTAATGTTTGTCACCGGGTTGAACGGATTAGGGTAATTCTGTTTCAGCTCATAATTTTTCGGGATCTCATTGCTAATGGGTTCTATCCCAATTGGTCCGTATTGCCTGGTTAAGATCCAGTAAACAACATTTGCCTGCGATTGACCCGGATCGTAATTTGCAGGATTGTATCCATATTTTGGGAAGAAATTCCATGCTTCATTAGGATAACCTATGGCCTGAATAGCCATATTAATAGTGGTCCATTGCCAAACCAATACGTTTGTATTTGTTTGGCTGAATCCTTCACCATGTCTCAAACCGTTTGGAGTGTAATCCATTATATCCCTTGAGTAATTGTATCCCCAAAGCTGTTCGGTTGCAGGTGTAACAGGAATAACCTGAATGCCATGCCTTACAAAAGAAGCATACGGAGGAAACCACGTATGACAATCAGTTTTCAGTTGAAACATATTTGCCACTATGTGATATTTATCTGTATAGTACGCAGGATAGATAGAACTTGGAACAGTAATGTGATAGTACTTTTGAGTTCCTCTGATCTCCTGGGCTAGAGCCAAGGCACCCAGATTTTTGATATTGTCATTGTTCATTGCATTCCCAAAAATATACATGCCATACCAGGCGTTTACCGCTTCACTGGAGCTTTCCTGGTTTCTGCCATCGCCAAACGGTACTAAACCGTTTGCCCATGAATGTCCTTCGTACCAATCCTTATATCGCGTCATTTGGAAGTGTCCATCGGATCTGCTAGGGTTAGAAATATCCCGGATAAGATCCATAACTCTGTTATAATAATAATTGCTGTTAGCGGTGAACCATGCCGGGTCCTGTTTTGCTATAATTGCCGCTGCATGGATAGAGTAGCCGTAATGAAAATGATGATCATTATAAACAGCGCTTCCGTAACTTGCGCAGCAGGTTACATTCAGACTATCCCAACCCAGGGATGAAATGAGCCCGCCGAATTTTGTATCATACATTACTGAATCCCATGCACCAGGCCCATGAATAGGGTTAAGAGTATGACCTCCGCGCAGGAAATGTCCCAGGTAAATTTTAAGAGTATCCCTCATCCTTGTTGCCAGAGTTTGCATTGAAGCGTACCTTGAATTATCTTTTTCGTAAAGTTCATCAGCTATTACTATTGTTCTTCCAAGCTTTTGAAAGATTTTGCCCATCCCGTAAATATCCGCAAAGAGCGCATTTCTGTTGAAGTTGTTTGCAAAATCTTTGTTTACATATGATTGAATTGTATCACACCATTGTAGAGGAACGTTGGTTAGCTTAGATGCCGCCGGATAGTATGTGTAAGTAGGCATCATGTTCTCAGTCATATTCCATATCCGCTGGCGTACTTCTCTCATTCTTCCTTTTCCAGTTGAGTACTTTAGTACTTCGGTGGTGGGGTTAGAAAGCATATCCAGATGGTGCGGTAAACAAAGCATTAGCAGTGAATCGCCAGTTAATCCACTTTCGTTATATCTTGTGAAAGTGTACTGCATATTTGCTGTACTTCCTGATGTGTAAGATGCTGACATTGTACCCTTTAACGGTATGAACTTTGAATAAGCGTTAAGAAGATTTATCTTGTCTGTCACCTCCTGAGGTGAAACAGGCTCTCCCTGGTACGTTACCGCGCCCATTCTTAGCCATCCGGTAAAATCAGTGTTAAACTTCAATCCATGCGTATTTGCGCTGGTAGAAAATTCAACCGTTAGACTTGATGAACAATACAGCATCCATGTTTGGGGCCGGTTTGGATCATTTGGGGGACCACCTGTTTCTATTTTGAATGAACTTCCGGTAAAAGTCATTCCCGGTGTTACATTTACATCATTTATTTTTACAATATCAGGTGAGGGGAAAAATATACCCGGCTTAATATTGTTATAAAACATTGTTACGTACGCCATACCCCTTACTAACGGGCTGTAATACCATTTTGATGTATTGGAAGTGTTCACCCATTTGATGTTCACCGAAAGATCAGAATAATCATTTAAGAGTGAAACTTTTATATTTGAAGGATCATCGCTTGTACCCATATAGAAGAAATCGCCCTGCAATGTTTGTACAAAAGGTGCTGTATCGCCGGCCATGCTTATATTGAATGGCTTATAGTTTACCGAAAGCAGAGCTTTATAGTTAGGGTATCCGCCATAGCCGCTGCCAAGTCCTATTTGATAAGGATATGGGTTTATCTTGTTCGCGCCAAGTGAACCAATCGGGGCAGGATATGTTTGTTGACCCAGATATAGAAAATTGAACCATGCATTAGTTGGATAGGGAAATGAAAGACTATCAAACAACTCGTTTAACGGCGGTCTGTTTTGTACCTGCTGCCATGTTGGTGCAGGCGGGGCTGTTGAAATTGGGGAGCCGTAGTTCCATTGTGAATAAATTTCTGAAGCAAAAAGCAAAACTACCGCTAAGAACAGAATTAGTTTTTTCATAACTGAAAGTTTAAAGTTATTTATATATTTGTTTTAATGAACATTTTAGATCCAAATCAGCTAATTTATCTTATATATCTATTTTGCTAATATCATTTTTTTCACATCTGTGTAAGTTCCCGCACTTAGCCTGTAAAAATAAACCCCTGAAGCTGAATTTGAGCCGTCAAACTTCACTTGGTAGTTTCCGGCTTTTAGTTTCCCGTTAACCAGCGTTTTTACAAGCCTTCCGCTGATATCATATACATTCAATTGTGTACTTTCATCTGTGGGCAGAGAAAATTGAATTGTTGCTTCAGGGTTAAAAGGATTTGGATAGTTTTGCTTAAGTCCAAAATTTGTGGGCAAATATCCGTTAATCGCTGAAATTCCAACAAGTTCATCGTCCTTTCTTACCCACATACTCCTTCCGTATGTTCCGGCAAGTATGTAAAAATCGGAACCGGAAAAGTACGGTTTCATTTCAGTAACAATTACAGCCTCCGGCAGCCCCTCATTCCACCTGAACCAGTTTGCGCCGGCATTTGTAGTTTTATAGCATCCCATTTCTGTTCCAAGATACATTATGTTGTCATTCAAAGGATAAATTGCCAGCGCCGCTGCCGGAACATTTGGGAGATTAGATGAAACGTTGCTCCAGTTTAAACCCCGGTTTGTTGTTTTGAAAACTTTGCTTCCGTTGTAAAGTCCTTTTATTACAGCAAACGCTACACTGCTGTTATCTGGATGCATTGTAATTGCGTTGATTGCAAACCCATCATCAATACCGGCTGAACGTTCATTAAATGCAGCTGAACCAATCTGTAGGTAAATTCTTGTGCCTTCATTTCGTGATTCTGTGCAAACGTACACTATTGAAGTATCATTGTACTTCCTTACAGAAAAGTTGTATATCCATTCCGGAAATTCTGTTGGGTTGGATTTTATCCAGTTGTTACCGGTATTAGTAGAATAGTACATAAAACCGCTTGAACTTGTATAAACTGTATTTGGATTTGCGTTATCGGTTTTGATCCTGGTGTACCATTGTGTTGAATTTGTAATACCGCTGTTCAATTCTACCCAGTTTACGCCGGCATTGGTTGTTCTGTGTCTTCTGAATGACCAGTCACCGCCATAAACACCTATGGTCATGTACATTTGCAGCGGGTTGAACGGATCAATTGCAGCACCTGAGCCATCTCCGCCCCACGAAATGTTATACCTCCATGAAGCGCCATTATCTGTCGTGCTTGTGATACCGTTATCCTGAGAGCCCCCTATAAAAGTGTTAGGGCTGCTTAACGATACATCCACATTATAATATTGTGTAATTGGAAATTGATTCTGAAATGTGTGGTAAGAAAATCCTTCGTCATCTGAATACGCTAAACCGCCATCATTGCCAAGCCAGACATTATCTCCTGTACTATCCCATAATATTGCGTGTTGATCCGCATGTAAACTCAGTTGCAGATTGTTATCCAGTTTTGTCCAGTTCATACCAAGGTTCGTTGATCTCCACAACCAAACACCCCCAACGAGCAATTTGCTTGCGCTAACCGGACTTACCGATATCTCATTGCTATACCAGCCGATTGCTTCAAATATATCTTCGGGTGGTGAAACATTAACCCAGGTATCTGCGCCTGAAGTTCTGTAAACTCCCCACATTGTACCGTTTCGTTTAGAAATTGATACATAAACAAATGCAGGATTACTCTTTGCGATTGAAATTGACGATCTTCCTATATCAGTTGTTGGAATACCTCCAAGGGACATCCTAACCCACGATGAACCGTTGTTTGTAGATTTGTACACCCCGCCTGAATCTGTTGGAGCATTTTGCCTTCTGCAGCAGTAAATAATGTTATTATCAGAAGGATGAACAGCCACATCAGTGACATTACCTGAAAGCGGTTTTATCCAATTCAACCCGTTGTTATCAGAACGGTAATATCCTCTGTTTGATGCCGCATGTATAACGTTTGTGCTGCTGTATCTTATTTTATAAAATCCGCCCGGTGTAGTATCATTCAGGTCAACGCTTTGCCAGTTTACGCCGCCGTTTGTAGTTCTATACATCCCGGTACCTGCCCTTACAAGCGGTTCGCCGGTTCCAAGAATTATAACATTACTGTTGCCTGGTTGTATATCAAAAGAACCCGCAGATTGACTTGTAAGATGCTCTGTCAATGGAATTGGGTTTGGGTCTGCGTATTTCCACAGCCCGCCCGACGCTGCGGCAACAATAATGTTTGTTGTATCAACGGCATGAATGTCCAATATTCTTCCGGTAAATTTTGTGCTTGAAGAAGGAATCAGTCCGCCCCAGGGACCTATTGGTTGCCATGTAGTTGCCGAAGTTGAGAAGTCACTTTCGTTGGACATGATCTTGATCCCGTTCCAGATTTCATTCAGTAAAGCGGGATCAAGCACTGCTCCATATGGATAGTGCTGCTGCTCAAAATAGCGCCGTTCCATTTCGGGACCGGAACGCCCATCTTTAGACTTATCTCTTTTAGGTTTACCTGATACAGAGGAAAAATCAGAAAATCGTTCCTCATGATTGGATGAAAGGAATGTAAAGACCACGAATACAGCTGTGATGCAAATAACTGTTAAAACGGCCGGGATGGTAGAAATTCTTCTCATGTTTATAGATCCATTTAAAGATTGATAAAATTGAAATTACTTTAACTTTTATAAAATACTCTAGCCCAAAACCTATTTTATAAAATTGTGCCTTAGCCCCCTTTAAATGAAATAACTTTCGGGGGCTTTGGCTATTCTACCGGTGAGTTTGGTAGAAATAAAAATTTTGTTTGACAGAAATTTATAAAGGTAACCTCTCACCGGTTTTGTGAGGCAAAATTAAACTATTGTTATTATTTGTGCAAAGAGATATTTTGAAGAAAGTATCATTATTTTTAACAACAGATATAAAGCAAAGTGGCTATTCCAGCAATATTTTGAAATTAATAATAATTTATTAGTATCGTAAATGCACGGTAGTAAACTGGTAAGTATTTTAAAATTATTTGACCAAAATGAACTTAAGCAGTTTGAAAAGTTCGTGAAGTCACCGTTCTTTTCATCCGGAAGGGATGTGAAGGGTCTTTTTTCCATCTTTAAGAATGCGTACCCTGAATTCAGCTCATCTGCAATTTTGAGAACCAACATACACTCAAAATTATTCAAGAAAGAAAAGTTTAATGAGAGAAGAGTAAAAAATTTGACAGCTTCATTGACGCGAATGGCTGAAAGTTTTTTAGTACACAATAAAGTTGCTCTGAATAAAACTGAATACAAAACAAAACTTGCTGAGATTTTTTTTCAGAAAGGAAGCGAAAAACTGTTCTTGAGTTCACTAAGAACTGACGATAAGGATAATGTATGTATCAGTTTAACAGACCCCGATAATTGTTATAATGAATATAAACTACTCCGTTTGAAGGAAAAGTATTTCATAAGCAAGAATAGATTCGTTGAAGCAATTCCATATAGAGTTAATTACACGGAAAATTTACTACTGCATCAATACATAGCTTGTTTTAAGCGGCTTAAGGATAAGGAAATTTTCCCGATCTTTTACAATACACCATTTGCAGGCAGTTTGTTTGATTCTGTAATTGAAAACACAGACTTTGACGCCTTACTTGCTTCGTTGGATAATAGAAACTATGCTTTGAAATGGCTGCTTGAAATTTACTATTGTATTTACAAAGCCATACAGCTTAACAAGGATATACAAAGCGAAAAATATTATTTCAGGCTGAAAGAGATTTTCTTTGCACATCTGAATGAATTCACAATCGGGGAAAAGTGCTATATCTTTGACGCAATGGCTACATATTGTATGATGAGAGACTCCATAAATGATCACTTTTCAAGGGAGTGTTTTGAAGTTTACAAAAATATGCTTAAAGAAAATGCATTCAAGTATAACCCAAATGAGTACATGTCAACAACACTGTACGGTAATATCATTTTTTGGGCATATGATCTTGAAGAATATGATTGGCTAGAAAAGTTTATTTCGAAATATTCAGATGACTTAAGACCTGAAAATAAAGATGATCTGGTAAATCTTGCCAAGGCACATTTGTATTTCGGTAAAAAAGATTTTCTGAATTCATTGCACTCGATTGATAAAGTTCGTAATGAGTTTTTGCTTTACAAAATTCAGGTAAGGAATCTTAAATTCAAACTGTATTTTGAATTGAATTTCATTGAAGAAGCATACAAGTTGATTGATTCATTCAGACATTTCCTCAAAGAGAATACCGAGATAAATGAGATATTTAAAGAGAGGGCAATTGATTTTATTGGTATATACGTTAAGCTTCTCAATGGCAAATCTGATACAAGCGCTATTGACTTTGAATCCTTAAGGGCAAGAATAGACAACATGCAGGGATACGAATTGCGGCCCTGGATGCTGAGTAAGCTAAATGAGCTTGTAAAAAAAAGATAAAATTCCTTAATGTTACACCTTTATTAAAAAGACAGCTATTCAGCTGTCTTTTGTGAGTTGAACCCCGCTTAATGCGGGGTGAAATCTGTCTCTGACAGATTGCCCGACCAGGGACAGCCTGTCACGACATGCAATGTCGGGAAACCTGGACTTTCCTGAAAAAAAAATAGCGTGTTGAACCCGGCTGAAAGCCGAGTGAAATCTGTCTCTGACAGATTGACGGTTACACCCCTAAATTAAAAAAGACAGCTTTTCAGCTGTCTTTTCTAGTGTTGCCCGACTAGGGGTCGAACCTAGACTTTCCTGATCCAGAATCAGGCGTGTTGCCAGTTACACCATCGGGCAATGAAAATTATTTAATTAGAACATGAAATGGCGTGTTGAATTCGGCAGCCGCCGAATGAAATCCTGCTTTAGCAGGATTGCCAGTTACACCATCGGGCAATGAAAATTATTTAATTAGAACATGAAATGGCGTGTTGAATTCGGCAGCCGCCGAATGAAATCCTGCTTTAGCAGGATTGCCAGTTACACGATCTGGCAATGATTATAATACCTGCAAATATAACAAAATTGATTTTTGTTGTAAAGGCGAAAAGAAAATTTGCTGCAGTTAACAAAAAACCCCTCGTAAACGAGGGGTTTTTAAGTAATTAAGAATTATTATTTCACAAGCAGCAATTTCTTTGTTTGGGTAAAACCGCCGCTTTGGATGGTATAGAAATAAACACCGCTTGCCATTGAAGAAGCATTCCAGTTAACCATATAGGAACCGGCTGAGTATTCGCCATTGGCGAGCACTGCTACTTCTTTTCCGTTTATATTGTGAATCTTAAGTGTAACCATTCCGTTTACGGGAATAGCAAACTCAATGTTTGTGCTTGGGTTAAACGGATTCGGGTAATTTTGTGACAACTTGAATCCTTCAGGAATGCCAGTATTCAAATTTGTAATACCTGTCGTTGTGCTTACAACATAGCGAAGTTCACCGGTTAAAGCGCGCGATGAGAACCAAGTACCGCCTGTTGTGAAAACCGCTGAACGCGCGTCACCTGTTATTAGCCTTAAATTAGTATCAAGATAATTTTCAAGCGGCGGTGTGCCTGTACCAAAATAGCGCGGTCCGCCGATCACAAGTTTGAGCGCTACGCCAACAGTATCACCTGCGGGCACGGGAATAGGTCCGATATTTATCAGCTCGGAAATTCCGTTAGCAACCGGTCCCTGGAATCCATCGGCTGTATCAATACATGTCCAGCCTGCCAGTGAGCTGCCGGGACCGGACCCTACGGGTCCGCCAAGCGCGTTACCATCGCGAATATAAACTTCAATTCTAACCGGTGCGCCGGCTGTTAAAGAGAGAGCTGTCTTAATAGCCGTAACATACAGATCTCTTGGGCCGCCTATCAGGTTAAACAGCATACCTGCACCTGCTGCGCTAAGACCGTTATTTGCGGGTCCGGGATTAGCAGGAAGTGTAATTGTATCGGCGAGACTAAAATCAGTTGTAAAATTTATAAATTTGTTTAGCTGTGAAGATGTGTTTAAGTTTGTAACAGGAGCCCCGGTTGAAATAGTAATATTGACGGGGTTGAGATTTTCTGATGCGATGGCGTCAATATCTCTATCACCGGAAAATTCAAAGCTTCCGTTGAATGAAAAAACAACAGCTGCGATCAGCAGCACAAAAAAAGGAATCTTGTACCCTGTGTACTTGAATTTCATACATCCTCCATTAATTTGGTTTGTAATTTATAAAACTAATCATTTCTTCAGAACAAATCAATTGAAAACAGGTTCATATGACCTTGAATTGATTAACTAATACAACTAATACAAATTTTAGCTTTTTAAATAGTGAGATGTTTTAGTAAATTTGCATGAAAGGTTTAAGCCAGATATTAACAATATGATACTAAAATTATGTGTTACAATATTATTATTTAATGTTTACTTGTTTGCTCAGCAAACGGTATTATTCAAAGCCCCCCCGGGCAACATTACATTACCTTCTGTTATAGCAGATGAGAACAGCACCCCGAAATCTACCGGTTTGGGAATAATAGAATCCAAATGGGCACCATCAACGCAGCCTGCTGCGGAAACACTGCTTGAAACATATTCAGCTTCCCCGGAGTCAGGGATAAGAAAAATAATAAATGATATACTTGTAAAAGCCAATATATCCGGTGATAATATCAGCAAATTAAACATCAGCTTTAAGAGCTCGGGCCTTGAAGAAAAGGGAATAGATAAGAACGACGCCGTTTTTAATGAAGATTTTGCAGCCAAGCATCCGGGAGATAATCTATATCTAGTGACGAAGTTATACCGCACAAACAACGCCGTCATAGAGATCACTGAAACCGGAGCCTCTGAGTTTAACCCCGAAATTAAAAACGCAATATCAGAGGGTCTAAGGTTCGGCAATAAAACAGAAACTGCGCTTGAGAACAGGATGCTGGTTGAAATTCAATACCTTGTGTTTGCGTTTGAGTATATCCCTTTAACAATAGAAAGAGTATCAGATAAATCGATTGTTGTACCGATGTATTATACTGTTGATATTGGTTTGAACGGTATTTCTACAATGACGGTGACAGAATATTCCCAAAATAATCTTCACGTAAATATAGGTTCTGCAAGTATTACAAAACCTGTTGAGTTCAAGATCTCAAACACTGATCCTAAAAACGCCTTCAGGGTGGGGAGCAGGGAAGCTTACTCAATTACTTTTATTGAATCCAGCGGAAACAAAGTAACATTTTCTATTTCAGGATTCAGCGTTTCGTTCCCATAGTTATAAGCCTGGATCATTTTACTTGTTTCAGTTCTATCGGGTTTACCCATGCGAACAAAGATCATTTTTAATTTATTGGAATTTTAATGCAATTCAGACTTAAGAAATCTACAATCGAAGATGCCGGGATTGGCGTTTTCGCCACCTCATTCATTAAAAAGGGCGATAAACTTCATACGCTATTCCATGAAAATGATGTTATATGGGTATCCAATGAAGATTATGATAAACTTGATATTCCGCATGAGCTGAAAGAGAATTTTTCCATTAAGTTTGAAGATGGATATTCAATGCCGGGTGATTTTAACCGCATTAGTGTTGGATGGTACCTGAATCACTCTGATACCCCAAACCTGCACTCAGATGAAGACTATGAGTATTATGCATCCCGTGATATACAGCCCGGCGAAGAGTTATTTATTGATTACGAGGGGTTATAGTCACTTTATACCCATTCGGGTATAATTATGCACTGTTTATTACACTTTTATACCCTATCGGGTATAAATTGATCTAAGAAAACAAAAAGCCTCTCATATTTTAAATGAGAGGCTTCAAATAGGATTGGGCAGGTTATGCCCTTGCCCTCCTAAAACTTATACTTATCATACACGCTCCTTTCTCAGTGGGTCTGCTTTTTGAATTCCCCCACATACCAATATAACTAAATTTTAACAAAATTTATCCCCAATTTTAGCAACAATCAGATTATTTTTTGTAAAGTATTGTAAATCAAATTATCAAAAAATCTGAATCAATAACTTTCGCTTCACATTTGACATTTCACAATTCACATTCTGCACTTTATGACTGCTTCACTTAAAACTATTCAGTGCCTTCATATAATTTGCTCTTTCAAACGCACCGGGGTTGGCAACAGATTTATGGCTCATTGAGCCACGCATCATTTTCAGTGAATCGTATTCATGTTCTGTCATCCATTTTTCCATATCAGCCAGTATGGTTTTAATATGATCTATCCCGTACTTATGCAGTGCAGCAAAGATCTGCGTAACAGCTGCGCCGGTCATTGTAAGCTTCAGAACGTCCTCGGCGGTGTTTACACCGCTTGTGGCTGCAAGCGAAGCGTTCACTCTGCCGTACAATATAGCTATCCATCTGAGCGGCAGGCGCATAGATTGGCTGTTGCTTAACAGCACATTTGGCACAACTTCGAGATTTTCAAGGTCAATATCCGGCTGATAAAACCTGTTGAATAAAACCAATCCGTCAACTCCCTCGTTATCTAATCTTTTTGCAAAGTGACCCAGTGCGCTGATGTAGGGACTTATCTTCATCGCAACCGGGATCCCGATATTTGCCTTAACTGAGCGAAGAGTTTCAACGTAGATATTTTCTATGTCTTCAGAAGAGGTATTGAAATCCGTGGCAAGCATATACATATTAAGCTCAAGCGCATCAGCGCCGGCTTCTTCTATCAGCTTGGCATATTTAGTCCAGCCGCCATCAGTGCAGCCGTTCAAACTTCCTATTACGGGAATATTTACGCTCTTCTTAATATTATGCAAATGCTCAAGGTACTCCTCGGGTCCAAGGTTATAGCTTTGTTCAGGGAAGTACGTCAATGCTTCGGCATGTGTATCTTCATGATAGGAAGTATGATGATAAAGCTCAAGAGCTTCGTGTGTTATCTGTTCCTCAAAAAGTGAATACATTACAATTGCCGATGCTCCGGCATCTTCCATTTTTTTCGCGTTGCCAATATCACGCGTAAGCGGTGAAGCCGATGGAACAATCGGGTTCTTAAGATTCATTCCGAGATAATGTGTTGAGAGGTCTATTTTTGACATAATATTTTTTTTCTTTTCTTGGAGTGCACTGACTGCACAGCCAGTTCAGTGCTGTTTTGAATTGATCTATTGAGCATTGAAGCTGTCAATGTACTCCAATGTGTTTATATCTTTACAAATGCCTTTTGATAATCTGCTGAAAGATCTTCATACATCTTCCAGCGTTTGTTAACATCTTCCTGTGCTTCAGTCATAAGTATCTTCGCCTGTTCCGGGTGACTCTTTGTCAGCATCTTGTACCTGGTTTCCATATAAGCATAATCAGCCAGTTTGATCTTTGGAGGTTTACTATCAAGTTTAAACGGTGATTCACCGCTGCTAATTGACTCAGGGTTAAACCTGAAGAGCGGCCAGTAACCTGATTCAACAGCTGCTTTCTGGTTCTGGTTAGCAGTTCTCATATTTATCCCGTGAGCAATACAATGACTGTATGCAATTATAAGCGATGGTCCGTCATATTTTTCAGCTTCGGTGAATGCTTTCAGGGTTTGGGAATCACTTGCTCCCAAAGCAACCCTTGCAACATAAACATTTCCGTAGCTAACCGCAAGAAGACCGAGATCTTTCTTGGCCGTAGTTTTACCCGCCGCGGAAAATTTCGCAACAGCCGCGCGCGGCGTTGATTTTGAGGTCTGACCGCCTGTATTTGAATACACTTCCGTATCAAGCACCAAAAGGTTAACATTCTTGCCTGAGAGCAGTACATGATCCAGACCGCCGAATCCTATATCATAAGCCCATCCATCGCCGCCCATTATCCACACAGATTTTTTAACAAGGTAATCACTCAGCCATTCCAGCGACCTGGCTCCATCACCCTTTATGTTCTTTAGTTTCTTTTTCAGATCATGAACTCTTGCTCTCTGATTAAAAATGCCAAGCTCATCATCCTGGTTTGCATTCAGTATTTCATCAGCCATTTTTTCGCCAATTTCCGGCGCGAACCTCTTAAGCAGGAATTCTGCCTGCTCTTTATGTTTATCTATTGCAAGGCGGTAACCTAAGCCAAACTCCGCGTTATCTTCAAATAGGGAATTGCTCCATGCGGGTCCGCGGCCATCTTTGTTCTTTGTCCACGGTGTAGTTGGCAGATTTCCGCCGTAGATGCTCGAGCAGCCCGTAGCATTCGCTATAACAGCGCGATCGCCAAACAACTGGCTTACAAGTTTTACGTATGGAGTCTCACCGCAGCCAAGGCATGCCCCGGAAAACTCAAACAACGGCTGCAGGAACTGCGAATCTTTAACTGCCGATGTATTCACTTTTGTCCTGTCAACTTCCGGCAGGTTGAGGAAGTAATCAAAATTGACCGCTTCTTTTTCTCTTAAACCGTCTGTTTCGTTTGACACCATATTTATTGCTTTGAAACGGGTTTCCTGTTTATTTTTCGCAGGGCAAACTTCTACGCAAATTCCGCAGCCGGTGCAGTCTTCAACTGCGACCTGCAAACTGTACTGCGCGCTTTCGCCGTACTCTTTGCCTCTGTACTTGGTGTATTTGAATGTTTCCGGTACATTAAGCAGCTCAGAAGCATCGTAAACCTTGGGTCTGATAGCAGCGTGCGGGCAAACTATTGCGCACTTGTTGCATTGGATACAAACATTCGTATCCCAAACAGGAACTTCAAGCGCAATATTCCTTTTTTCCCACATTGCTGTGCCTGAAGGATAAGTACCGTCATCAGGAAGCATACTTACCGGGATCATATCACCGCGTCCCTCAATCATCATTGAAGTCACACTCCGTACAAACTCAGGCGCTTTTGCTGAAACAGTTTCACGCATCATCAGTTCACCTGAAACAGATCTCGGGATCTGTACTTCAAACAGGTTGGCAAGCGTTTGGTCAACGGAATCAAAATTCATCTTAACAACCGCTTCGCCTTTTTTCCCGTAGGTTTTTTCAATCGTTTTTTTGATCTTGGCAATTGCTTCTTCACGGGGAAGTATGTTTGATATTGCGAAGAAACAGGTTTGCATTATGGAATTTATCCTTACACCCATCCCGGTTTCTTTGGCAACCTTATAAGCATCAATAACGTAGAATTTTATCTTCTTATCAATTATTGTTTGCTGCACCTTTTTGGGCAGTTCACTAAATACCTGTTCCTTTGGTATGAGCGTATTCAAAAGGAATGTTGCGCCTTCATCAGCATTTGCCAGCATATCAATTCTATCAAGGAATGATGGCTGGTGGCATGCGATAAAATTAGCTTTTGTGATGAGGTAAGTTGAGCGAATAGGTTTGGGTCCGAACCGCAAATGCGAGGTCGTCATTGAACCTGATTTTTTGGAATCATATACAAAATAACCCTGCGCAAAATTATCTGTTTCTTCACCGATGATCTTTATTGAGTTCTTATTCGCGCCAACTGTGCCATCTGCTCCAAGCCCGAAGAACATTCCGCGGAATGTCTCAGGATCTTCAACGGATAGCGCCGGATCAAATTCTAGGCTTGTATTTGTAACATCATCAATTATGCCAATTGTAAAATGATTCTTAGGATTCTCTTTCTTAAGCTCATCATATACGGCTTTTATCATAGTTGGGGTGAATTCTTTTGAAGATAAGCCGTACCTGCCGCCTGTAATTTTGGGGAATTTCTTAAGCCTGAGTGTTCCGTAATTGTATGATTCAGTTACAGCATTTACAATATCCAAATACAGGGGCTCGCCGCCGGAACCGGGTTCTTTGGTTCTATCCAGCACGGAAATTTTTTCGGCTGTAGCAGGAATTACTTCAAGCAGATGCTCCGGTGAAAACGGTCTGTATAGCCTTACTGTTACCAAACCAACTTTTTCGCCCTTTGCAATTAGCCAGTCAGTAATTTCCTTTGCAGGCTCGTTGCCTGAGCCCATTATTACAATAACTCTTTCAGCTTCGGGGTGGCCGTAGTAATCAAACAGCCTGTACTTCCTGCCGGTAATTTCCCGGAATCTATCCATATACTTCTGAACAATTGCAGGGCAATTGTTGTAATACTTGTTTACGGTTTCACGCGCCTGGAAATATACATCAGGATTCTGCGCTGTGCCGCGTATGAACGGATTATCGGGTGTTAACGCTCTTTTTCTGTGCTGCAGGATCAGCTCTTCGCTTACCATTGCTTTCATATCATCATAGGTAAGCTCTTCAATTTTCATTACTTCGTGAGATGTGCGGAAGCCATCGAAGAAATGGAGGAACGGTATTCTGGCCTCAAGGGTGGATGCCTGCGCTATGAGCGCCATATCCATTGCTTCCTGCACCGATGCCGAGGCAAGCATGGCAAACCCTGTTTGCCTTACAGCCATCACATCACTGTGATCGCCGAAGATCGAAAGACCCTGGGCGGCAATGGAGCGTGCGGTAACATGGAATACTGTTGAAGTAAGCTCGCCCGCAATTTTGTACATGTTGGGTATCATAAGCAACAGACCCTGCGATGCGGTGAAGGTAGTAGTAAGCGCGCCGTTCTGCAGTGCGCCGTGAACCGCGCCGGAGGCGCCGCCTTCTGACTGCATTTCCTGCACGGTGGGAACAATGCCCCACAAGTTGGGTTTTTCTTCTGATGCCCACTGGTCGCAAAGCTCTCCCATATTTGATGATGGTGTTATTGGGTAGATTGCGCAAACTTCGTTTAAATTGTATGCAATATAAGCAGTTGCTTCATTGCCGTCTATTGTTACCTTTTTACGTTCCATTGATTTTTAGCGTTTAAAACATATTTTTACTACTCAAAATTAACACTATTGGTCATTATTAAATATGATTTCAATCATATTTCTACCTGTTTTTCAGCATACAAATTAGGGTGTACTAAAAATTTCAAAAAAAGTATATATTTATACAAATTTAATTCACCCGTTGTTGGAGTTGTCTCCAACAAAGATCAAGTAATTACACTAATCAAGTTATGATAGTAGAACCCAAAGAAGTTAAAGCGCTTGAAAACTACCGCATTTTCCTGAAATTTTCTGACGGGAAAGAGGGGATTGTGGATCTTTCTGAATTTCGGGGAAAAGGCATGTTTAAGGCATGGGATGAGAACGGGCTATTTGGGAAAGTTCATATTGATAAAGAAACAAAAGCTATTGCATGGAATGAAGGGCTTGAGCTTGATGTGAACAATCTTTACCTTAAATTGATGGGCAAGAGTTTTTGATGAGTGGAAGAATTGAATGCTATAAAGACTAGAACGATCTGCGTTTTACAGTTCGGTTTATTTTGTTAACTGTCTTTTTTAGGCTGTTTTTGATATCACATTCCCAGACAATAAAGACTATCCATTTTTGTTTCTTTAACTCCAAGAATGTTCTTTTGTCACGAGAAATATTCTTTTTAAATTTATCTTTCCAATATTCAAAATTACTTTTGGGAATTGGTCTTTTGCATCTAGGGCATCTATGCCAAAAACAACCGTGAACAAATATTGCTATTTTCTTTTTTGTAAAGGCGATATCAGGCTTGCCAATCACATTTTTCCAATTTAATCTATAGCCCCGCAGGCCTGAATCCCAAAGCGCTTTTCTTAACGATAATTCAGGTTTAGTGTTTGCTGATTTTACTAACTTCATTATTCGTGATGTTAGTTTCTGGGGAGGGGTAGTAATGAGGTGTTTGCTTCTTTTGTTCCTCAAGTTAATAAAAATTTTTTTATTTATACGAAACTATGAATTTGATATTTCATTTTTGATTATGTCAAATATCGGTAGTTTTATGTCGTAAATTGTGCTAGCGTTTTCTTGAATTAAATTGGTCCAAAGTTCAAACTTATTTTTTTCGTTAACTTTAATACCCCAATATTGAGAAAGTGTTAAAGAGTTTGATTGATTTATTATAGTATATAATGCAGGACCAGCTTTGAATAAATTAATCAGAATCTTAGGAATTCTTCTATATGTTTTGTTATTCAGAGTGTAGTTTTCTCGTCCACCTGCGCTGAATATATCTCTAACATTTGGACATACAATACCTTCCTTTGTGGAGAGCCAAATCGCAAATTTACTATACTTATTGAGTTTATTACTAATAACTTCTGGAAAGTAGGAAAAACCTTTTAGCCGATAACAATATTTTTCTTCTGAATTTAGATTTTTCCACAAACGAATTATCAGGCTTGGAGCATTTTGAGGTTCTTGTCCAAGCCACCAGGTAGTTTCGCCAGGTTTAAGTTGTTTACGATAATATTTTAATATTGTTTCAATTGGGTATTCTTGTTTTCTCAATTTGTCATAAGGGACATTGATCTTATCAAAAATTGTGTTGCCTTTTGCGATATCCATATCAATCAAATATCTTGGGGAATGAGTTACTACTACTTCAGAAAGACAATCCTCATATGGTTTACATTTAAAATCTATGGGATTACCTAACTTACCAAATAGCATAAAAATCCTCTCAACTCCTTTAACTCTTGTCCCTTCAGCTATGCTACTACCGGTTGATTTCCAGTGATTAGTCTTTGTTGTCTTTACTTCGACACCGAAATATTTTTTCGCTACAATATCGGGAAAATTTTGACCCGACCAAAGTACTATTGAATTTTCAAAAGCGGTGTTCTTTGAATGAAATTTCATTATATCTACTACTTTGGATTCTAATTTTTGGCCACCTAATGAATGATAGAATTTCGGACTTTTCTTAGAATCTATTTTTAAACTATTAACGGTATTGCTCAATAGTTTTTCAAACTCAGATTTTGGCGGTATAATATTAGTGGAAATAACCATGTTTTAATCGAAATATTTATTCCAAATTTTCTCAATTCTTTTTGCAATATGAAAAGCCAATAATGGGGGAACGGCATTACCGATGATCTTATATGCACCAGAAGGACTTACTTTAAACTTGGACCTTTCCTTCAAAACAAATTCAAAATTCTTAGGAAAAGATTGAATCATAGCGCATTCCCTGGGCGTCAATCTTCTTTCAATTTTTCCTTGTTTTAACTCTTCAATATTTTTCCCGCCTAAATCTTTTGATAATCTTCGAAATTCAATGTTACCATGGTGTTCAGCGCGTATTGTGGGACCAATCCAATCTAATTTTACCTCAGTTTGACCTTGGCAATGCCTTCCCATAAATTTGGCTTTAGAATAATATCTTTGAGACAAATCAAGTGCGTCATTTGGCTCTTCTAGGTGACTGAATATCGTTCTTAAAAAAACCGGATCAACTAATCCATTTGACTTATTATTGAACGCGTGACTAGGCTTAGGATAAGGACTATATTCATTAGGAATTTTGCCACTATTAAATATCTTTAATGCTTTGCTGTTTAATGCGGATTTCTTAATACCGATAAAAAAAACTCTCTGCCTGGATTGAGGGACTCCATAATCAGCAGAGTGCAGTACTTGTGGCTCTAAAACTATATAGCCATCATTGTCAGCTTTAGAAAAGTCATTTTGTATTATCTCTTTAACATTTGATAAATTTACTAAACCTTTTACATTTTCGGCAATAAACATTTTTGGTTTAGTTATTTCTATTACTTCTTTCATCCATAAATACAATTGACCCCTTGTTTCGATTGTGGGTTGGCTACCGATAATTTTGTTCCCAGCATGATCTTTATGTGAGTTCAATCCATTTCTTTTACCTGCAACGCTAAAATCCTGACAAGGAAACCCACCAGTAACAATATCTACATTTTTAGGAAAAATTTGCTGTCCCCGTTTGTGTTTCTTAACTAAATCTACAATGCTTTGCGAATGGAATATATTCTCTTTATACCCTAATTTAGAAAAATTATGTAACCAAGCTATTTTCGCGTCTTTTAGAATATCATTAGCGAATACAATCTCAAATCTATTCTTGATTAGTCTTATATAATCTTTTCCAACTTCACTATCTATAAAATCGGCGTTATATTCTTTATGTATACATTCCTTGTGAACTTCAAAACCACCCTCAAATCCTAAATCCATTCCACCACAACCTGAAAATAAAGATAATACCTTAATACTCTTATCTATTTTTTGTTTTGCGTTACTCAAATCGTTTCTAATTGGATTGGGAATTTCCATAAGTGTATTGGTTAGATAAACCCTCCCTTGCCTATTTTTCTTGAGTTTCTTAATTTTCATTAATAAATCTAATTTATGTGATTTTCTATATTTCAAATTTAATAATTTGTTATATCTTATACTATATAATTGTATTTCATAAATATTAAGTTCATCAGTATTGGATAAAATCAATAAAATGAATGAAGTTTGAGGCGAATTAGCATTTAATAAGATAGACTGTATTTGTCCTGGATGTTCTTCGTATCAAATTTGGTATAAAGGCGAAGTTATAAAGTCTTTTTTGACGTCATTTAAACAACAGATGGCTCGTGTTAAATGTTCACGTTGTAAAAAATACATAGTTTTACCAATTACGAAAGAGAATACTAATAATCTGTCTGAACTTATATGTATTTAAATTGTGTTTTTCTCTTAATTTTCTGATTTAAGAGTATTATTTTTGTTATTCTATGCAAACCACAATCACAAATTCTGTAAAAATCGCGGCGGATTTCATCAAATCCGGTGAAGTTGCGGCATTCCCAACGGAGACCGTTTACGGCATTGGCGCCAATGCCTATGACGAAAAAGCTGTCCGCAAGATATTCAAAGCCAAAGGCAGACCCGCTGATAATCCCTTAATTGTACACATAGCCCGTAAGAAAGATATATCCGTTCTCGCAAAGGAAATCACGCCTTCGGCAAAGAAGATCATAAAGGAATTTTTCCCGGGTCCCGTTACCGTAATACTCAAAAAAAATGAGATAGTACCCGGTGTTGTTACCGCGGGACTCGACACAATAGCTATCAGGATGCCCGCATCAAAAATTGCACGTGAGCTTATTAAGCTGAGCGGAGTTCCGATTGCCGCGCCAAGCGCGAACCTTTCAGGTTCGCCTTCGCCAACGAATTTTATTCATGTGTTAAGGGATATGCGGAATAAAATTCCGTGCGTACTGATAGGTCCCGCCGCAAAGTTCGGCCTGGAATCCACAGTAATTGATTGCACCGGAAAATACCCGGTTATTCTCAGACCCGGCAGCATAACACTTGAGCAGATCAAAAGGCTGGATAAGAATGCGGTGTATCAGAAGAGGACGGGCAAAGTTAAGAGTCCGGGGCAGAAGTATAAACATTATGCGCCGAAGGCGAGAGTGAAGATTGTGAAACGTGAAACGTCAAACGTCAAACGTGAAACGCCAAACGTGAAACGTGAAACGTCAAAAGTGAAACGTGAAACGTCAAATGTGAAACGTGTAAAAGAAGCGTATATTGGATTGACGAGAAAATTTGCGAGGGACTTTGAGGTTGCTAAGATCTGTAAAACAATTGAAGAGTATGCGAAGAATTTATTTTCATTCTTCAGGGAGTGTGATGAAATGGGAATTAAAACAATCTACTGCGAAAAAGTACCTGAAAAGGGGATAGGCGCTGCGATAATGAATAGGCTTGGGAAAGCAAGAGGAAAAAAATAATGTCAAATGTCAAAGGCTCAAATGTCAAAAAAATCTTTGATTAATAATACACCCCGCTATTGAGCAGGTGCACGGGGTGAAGTAAAAAATTATTTGGCATTTGGATTTTGGAATTTGTCATTACTCTGTGAACCATCTTCTTATAACAAATCTTGAGCCCTGCGAAGAGTTATAATCATTCACCGGCTGCCTTGAATTCATTACATCCTGAATTGTTTCTACAAGATCAAGCTTAATTACCCCGCCTCTTGAAAGGCTGCTTTGAATTGAAGTCTTCTCATCGTAAACATAAATTACGTGACCATTCCACACTATCATATCCAAAGGTTTACATTTAGCTGCAATTTCCTCGGCGCTCAAGCCGGCAATTTCCACGGCTTCGCCGTAGCTGATAAGCTTACTTGTGTTCCTTGGTGTGAATCCGTTGGTTGCTTCATACATCAACCCTGAGCAGTCACACCCGGTTAACATCCACTCATTTTTTTTCCCGTCACTGATATTACCTTTTGGCTGATACAGTTCAACGAGTTTTTGCACTCCGTCGTTATAATTTCCGCCCCAGCAGTAACGGTTGCCAACAGCTTTATCCAGCAGTTTGTATATATCTTCCTTCTTAGGCAGCGCAATGAATCGTTCACCGGGCCGTTTTTCTTTCAGTTCAACAAATCTGCTGTCAACAAACAGTTCGGTGCCGTATTCATATTCTTTGCATTCAACTTTAAAAATTTTGTATGCCCCGTGATCAAATTCACCAATTAGTTCAAACACGGTGCCCGGCAGGGCAATAAATTCCATTTCGCGGATGAGTCCGGAATTATCGGTCTTAACGCTCAAACCATCGCTGCCGCCGAACACGGCTTCAAAATCCGGGGAGTTAAGTACGGGTGTTGGCCCGGTTGCAACTGCATAATAAAAATCCTGTGAAGTAACACTGAATGCTCTCATTAGTACTATAATAGTAATTAAAATTTTGGCGGATGAAGTTGGTATTTTTTTCATTGGTGCAAAATATCGATATTTTATCAAATTTTAAACATAGTTATTGTATATTTTAATCATTTTTCGGCATTAAAGTTTCAAAATATATGAAAATCTCACCCCTTTAAAATTAGTTATTTTATTACTATTTTTGTTAATATTCTAAAAAATTTCAATTTCTCAAACAGGAGGACATAAATGTCAGCAGACGTAGAAGCTCAGATAAAAGACGCAATAGTTGAAAAATTAGGCGTTGAAGAATCAAAAGTAACACCCAATGCATCATTTATCAACGATCTTGGCGCAGATTCACTTGATACAGTAGAATTGATCATGGAACTTGAAAACCGTTTCAATATCCAGATCCCAGATGAAGATCAGGAAAAGATCCAGACTGTTGGTGATGCTATCAGCTACGTAAAATCAAAAGTTGCTTAATTCTTTTCAGGCAATTTATATAAAGATCATTCAATTTTTATAATGGAAAAAAAGCGTGTAGTTATAACCGGTCTTGGTGTTGTATCGCCTGTAGGCAATACAGTTGCCGAATTTTGGGATAATATTGTTGCCGGCAAGAGCGGTGCAGGTCCTATTACATATTTTGATACAGAACATTTTGATACAAAGTTTGCCTGCCAGGTAAAGAATTTTGATCCGTTGAATTACATGGATAGAAAACTTTCTACCAGGGTAGACCCGTTTACCCAGTTTGCGCTCGCGGCTTCACAGATGGCTTTCAATGATTCAGGGCTTGATATGACAAAGATCGATCCTTACAGGGTTGGTGTTGTTTATGGCTCAGGCATTGGCGGTATGTGGACCTATGACAAAGAACAGAGAAAGCTCTATGATAAGAACGGTAATCCGGACAGGATAAGCCCGTTCTTTATTCCGATGCTTATTGCAGATATAGCCGCAGGCAGGATTTCAATGATGTTCGGTCTAAAAGGACCCAACTACGCGACAATTTCAGCATGTACAACTTCAGCGCATTCAATTGCAGATTCCGTAATGCTTATACAGCGCGGCAACGCGGATGTTATGGTAACCGGCGGTTCAGAGGCAGTTATCTGTCCAATGGGCGTTGGCGGATTTAACGCAATGAAAGCGCTTTCAACCCGAAACGATGCCCCTGAAAAAGCATCACGCCCGTTTGAAAAGAACCGCGATGGCTTTGTAATGGGTGAAGGCGGCGCTACACTTATACTCGAAGAACTTGAATTTGCCAAAGCGCGCGGCGCAAAAATATACGGTGAAATTGCCGGCATTGGCATGACTGCGGATGCGCATCATATCACTGAGCCTGCGCCAGAAGGCGAAGGCGTTGCTGAGGCTATGAGAATAGCTATCAAAGATGCAGGAATGACGCCGGATGATATTGATTGCGTTAACGCACACGGTACATCAACTTATTACAACGATAAGAATGAAACAGCGGCAATAAAGAATGTGTTCGGCAAACATGCATACGATATGCCGGTTCATTCAATAAAGAGCATGATCGGTCACCTGCTCGGCGCAGCCGGAGCGGTTGAATCGATTGCTTCAGTTTTAACTATCAATAAAGGAATCGTCCCGCCCACAATTAATTATGAAACACCTGACCCTGAACTTGATCTTAACTATGTGCCGAATAAAGCATTGAAGAAGGATATTAATACAGTTATGTGTGATAATTCAGGTTTTGGCGGCCATAACACTGCGCTGGTGTTCAAAAAGTTTGTTGAGTAGACCTGTTATAACAGGAGAAAAGAGAATATTTTACGAATAGGATAATATGTTTGGCGTAATAAAAACCCTCAGAAAATTCGTTCCTCTGTTAAAGAGGCGTAAAGAGGAAGATGATATATATTCCGCTATAGCTTCCTTTGACTTCAAAACATTCCAATCGAGTATTGATTACCAGATAATTCATAAGAATTTTTTTATAAATGCCTTAACTCACAGGTCATTTCTAAAATCAAAAGCTACTAACGGTGTAAAGCTTACAAGCAATGAACGCCTTGAGTACCTGGGCGATGCTGTGCTGGATTCAGTTGTGGCAGAATATCTTTACAAAAATTTTCCTGATTCCGAAGAAGGTGATCTTACCAAGTACCGTTCTGTGCTGGTAAACCAGCGGTTTCTTGCTGAACGCGCCAAGGTAATTCACCTGCAAAGCTTTCTGCTTGCAGCGCCTACGGCGCTTAAATCCATCGAAGATGGCTATGATACAATTCTTTCTGATGCCTATGAAGCTTTGGTTGGCGCTATCTTTCTTGATAGAGGTTACGATGCCGCAAAGGATTTCCTCAATAACCAGATCTTCAAGAAGCTTGATGTTAAGTGGCTGAACCAGTTTGATGAGAATTACAAAAGCAAACTGCTTGAATACACTCAGGCAAACACTGATTACATACCTGACTATAAAGTTATCAACCAGGAAGGCCCTGAACATAACAAACTGTTTACAGTTGAAGTTCAGATAAATCAGCGTGCGCTTGGTATAGGCAAAGGCAGAACCAAAAAAACTGCTGAACAGGAAGCTGCCAGTAATGCCCTGAAAAACCTTGATGTAATTGAAAAAATGGGATTAAAGAAAAAGAAAAAGGGCGCAATGTAAAGCCTTTTATTTAGAATGAATAAATCCGAAAAAATTGCCTATTGGCTGGAAATTGCTGAGTACGATTTGAAAACAGCAAAAGTTATGCTTGAAGGTAAAAGGTATGTGTATGTCGGGTTTATGTGCCATCCAACAATTGAAAAATCCTTAAAAGCTTTATACTCAAACATATTCAATGAAACGCCGCCTTTCACGCATAATTTACTACTATTGGCCCAGGAATGCAGGTTGATTGATCTGATGGAAGAATTTCAAATTGACTTTCTTAATATTTTACAGCCTTTAAATATCGAGGCCCGTTACCCCGCCTACAAGAATATGATAGGGAAGAATCTGAACTTAACAAAAGCTAAAAAACTGCTTAAAGATACTATACAATTTCATAAATGGATAAAAAGTATGCTTTAAATATCGCCAAAAGATTTTCAGCAGAGATCAAGAACATTATTTCTGCAGAAAATGTCATATTGTTTGGCTCCTATGCTAAAGGTAATTATCACAAATGGAGTGATATAGATATAGCGATTATTGTTAAGAACAGCAATTTTGATTACTTTGATATTTACAAAAAGCTTGGCGCCATTACATTAAAACTGGATACAAGAATTGAACCAATTATAATGGATAGAACCAAAGATTACAGCGGCTTCATTGAAAGCATCAAAAAAGAAGGTATAGTGATTCGCTCATAATAAATAAATTAATAACTTCTACGGTAGTAATACCAATATTATAATGCATACTTTTGTAAACAGACACATTGGACCCACAGAGCATGAAGTAAAACAAATGCTTGATGTGATCGGCGCAGCTTCGGTTGATGACCTGATGAACCAGATCGTACCGCCTGCGATCAGGTTAAAAAATGAATTGAAATTATCTGATGCCTTAAGTGAACAGGAATTGTTGCAGCATCTGCATGAAATGGCTTCAAAAAACAAAATGTACCGCAGCTATATAGGCAGCGGGTATTACGGTACATTCACACCAACAGTTATTCTAAGGAACATCATGGAGAATCCCGGCTGGTACACACAATATACGCCTTACCAGGCGGAAATTTCCCAGGGCAGACTTGAAGCTTTGCTCAATTACCAGACAATGGTAATAGATCTCACCGGACTTCCGGTTGCAAACGCTTCACTTCTTGATGAAGGTACAGCCGCCGCAGAGGCAATGCACGTGCTGTTTGCCGCTAGAAAACCTGAAAAGAAAAAAGCGAATAAATTTTTGGTTTCAAACCGGTGCCTTGCACAGACTATTGACGTTTTAAGAACTCGCACTGAACCAATTGGTATTGAGCTGGTGGTAAGTAATATCAGTGAAGCTGAACTTACTGAAGATATTTTTGGTATCATGGTTCAGTACCCTGCGGCAAATGGCGAAGTGAACGATTATAAAGCTTTGTTTGAAAGCGCCCACGCTAAAGGCATTTTTTGCGTAGCAGCAGCTGATATTATGAGCCTGGTACTCCTTACACCTCCGGGTGAATTTGGCGCAGATATTGCAGTGGGCTCTACCCAGCGATTTGGCGTTCCTATGGGCTATGGCGGACCGCATGCGGCATACTTTGCATGCAAAGATGATTTCCGCAGAATTATGCCGGGCAGGATTATCGGGGTATCTATTGATAGACTTGGTAACCGGGCTTACAGAATGGCGCTGCAAACACGTGAACAGCATATCCGCAGGGAAAAAGCTACAAGTAATATATGTACTGCCCAGGTATTGCTTGCGATTATGGCGGGAATGTACGCCGTGTATCACGGCCCCGCCGGAATTAAAACAATCGCAGAAAGAATTCATAATTTTACTGCTATGCTTAACAATGGTCTTAAGAAGGCGGGTGTAAATCAGAAAAATAAATATTTCTTTGATACCCTTTCAATTGATACAGGTTCAAAAGAAAAATCAGAAGAACTGAAAAAGAAATTTGAAGCCGCAAAAATTAATGTAAGATACTTCGATGAGACGTTCATCGGGATATCTCTTGATGAGACAACGACGGAAAAAGATGTAATTGAGATACTTAATATTTTTGGCGCCAAAGCCACTGATTCATCATCAAACGGAACATCGCTTCCTGAAAATTTAAAACGTACAACAAAGTTCCTTCAGAATCCTGTATTCAATGTTAATCACAGTGAAACGGAAATGCTGCGTTATATGAAGAGACTGGAAAACAAGGATCTCTCGCTGAATATGTCAATGATACCGTTAGGTTCATGCACGATGAAGCTAAATGCTACCACAGAAATGATACCCGTAACGTGGCCGGAGTTTGGTACGCTGCATCCATTTATACCGGTTGAACAGGCAGAGGGATACTCAGAGTTATTCAAAGGTCTCGAAAGCGCGCTTTCTGAAATTACCGGTCTGCCGGCAGTTTCACTGCAGCCAAATTCAGGTGCGCAGGGTGAGTACGCGGGATTGATGGTTATCCGCGAGTACCACAAATCACAGGGTAACGCTCACAGGAATGTTGTGATAATTCCCGCATCTGCGCATGGTACAAATCCCGCAAGCGCTGTAATGGCGGGAATGAAAGTGGTTGTGGTTAAAACTATGGAGCATGGAGATATTGATGTTGAAGATCTGAAAGCTAAAGCCGAACAATATAAGAATGATCTATCCGCGCTGATGGTCACTTACCCTTCAACACATGGGGTTTTTGAAACGAAGATCAAAGAAGTGTGCGAAATTATTCATGCAAACGGCGGACAGGTTTATATGGATGGCGCGAATCTGAATGCGCAGGTCGGGCTTACCAGCCCGGGTTATATTGGCGCGGATGTTTGCCATATTAATCTGCATAAAACTTTCTGCATACCGCATGGCGGCGGCGGACCCGGAATGGGACCAATAGCCGTTGCAAAACATTTAGCGCCGTTTTTACCGGGACATGTTGTGGTTAAAACGGGCGGTGAAAACGCTATTCATGCAATTTCAGCAGCCCCATGGGGAAGCTCGAGCATTCTGCTCATAAGCTACGCTTATATTAAGATGATGGGAGGCAAAGGTCTGACCGATGCAACCAAGGCTGCTATACTTAATGCGAACTATATCGCTTCAAAGCTAAAAGATCATTACAAAGTGCTTTATACAGGCGCAAGCGATAGAGTTGCCCATGAAATGATATTTGATATGAGGGAGTTTAAAAGATGCGGTATTGAAGTAGGTGATATTGCAAAGCGTCTGATGGATTATGGTTTCCACGCGCCGACTGTATCCTTCCCTGTAGCCGGTACACTTATGGTTGAACCTACTGAATCTGAATCAAAGTACGAGCTTGACCGTTTCTGTGATGCAATGCTTGCTATAAAAAAAGAAATAGATGAAATTGAATCCGGCTACGCTGACAAAACTGATAACGTATTAAAAAATGCACCGCATACAGCATATGAAATTGCATCAGATAGCTGGAATCACAAATATTCCCGTGAAAAAGCCGCGTATCCAACCATGGGCTTAAAAGAAAATAAGTTCTGGCCGGCAGTTGCCAGAGTTGATGACGCATATGGTGACAGGAACTTCATGTGTTCTTGTGAACCCATAGAAAGCTACGCAGAAGAAACAGCTTAGTTGATATTTGACAATTGATAGTTTACAGTAAAGGGCTGAATTTTCAGCCCTTTTTTATTGTTGTGTTAGCTATTTTTGGAGAGTGAATAATTCATTATCAAAAGCCGGGCAATACCTCGGACTGAAGCGCAACATTATCCTGATGCTGGGTTTAACCGTGCTTATGTACACGGGCGAAAAGATGTGGGAGCGTTTCATACCGAAATATCTGGATGGGCTTGGTGCATCTATACTTATCATCGGTGCATTCGGTTTCCTGCAGAATTTCCTGGGCGCTATCTGGGCTTTGCCCGGCGGCTATATTGCTGATCATTTGGGTAATCGCAGAGCGTTCATGGTTTTCAGCGTAATGGCAATTGTTGGTTACATAATTGCCATAGCTTTCAACAGCTGGATAGCTGTATTCGTTGGTATGTTGTTCTTTTTCGGGTGGTCAAATGTCGCCTTGCCGGGCTCAATGAGCCTGATAACCAAAACCTTAGGCAGGGGTAAAACCGTGATGGGTATTTCAATGCATTCACTCATACGCCGTGTGCCTATGGCATTGGGACCCATAATTGGAGGATACCTGATAGTTTCTTATGGATTGTTGATTGGAATAAAGATCGCATTCGGTATTTCAATTGCTCTGTCACTGATTGGTATGATTTTCATTAATAAACTCACAACTGATGAACAGGAAACAAAACCTGAAAAGATAAAGCCTCTGCAGCTATGGAAGACATTCGATAAGAAATTAAAGAACCTGCTCGTTTCAGATATTTTGGTAAGATTTTGCGAGCAGATTCCTTATGTATTTGTAGTAATTTGGTGTCTTAATGTTGTGAAAATTTCTGCAAGTGAGTTTGGCTATTTAACAGCAATTGAAATGGTAACATCAGCGTTGATATTCATTCCTGTTGCAAACTATTCAGATAAACTTGAGAAAAAACCGTTCATTGTGATCACTTTTATCTTCTTTACGATATTTCCGTTTATGTTGTATTTCAGTAATTCATTCGGTTTGCTTGCAGTGGCGTTTTTTATAAGGGGACTTAAAGAATTCGGTGAGCCAACCAGAAAAGCGCTCATACTTGAGCTTTCAAAAAAGGGGACAGAAGCGCGAAGCTTTGGAATGTATTATTTCATCCGCGATGGTATTGTAGCCTTTGCAGGTTTCCTTGGCGGAGTACTTTGGAAAGTCTCACCTGAGCTTAATCTATTCTTAGCAACAGGATTTGGAGTACTTGGCACATTGTATTTTGCCTTCTTCGGAAGAGGAACGGATACAAATAGTGAAATAGCTAAATTGTGAAATGGTGAATTGAGATGAGTAGGTGAGTAGGTGAGTGGGTGAGTAGGTGAGTAGTTGAATGAGTGAGTGGGTTTTAGAGAGTGCTCGTGCCACGAATATTAACCCCCAACAGCCTGGAGAACTAAGAATACTTTGGTGAACTAAGATCATAAATTATACCGATTTCGTGGCACGAGTATCCTCTGGAATGAGCAAGAAATTGAAAAATTTTCACAAGAAGCACAAAATCAGTAATTTATATGCCTAACTCTTAAGAATACTTTGCAACCTTCGCCCTGCGTTCCAAGTCATAATAAACAGATATCTTTAATGAGGAAAAACGTAAAAAATAATATAAAATCGCCAAAAAACGCCATAAAGTGGCATGGCAATTCAAAGGAGACTTAAAATGAATACCGTAGCAGAAGCATTTATACCAATAATAGCCATAATATTTACATTCGGGATCCCGGGTGCGTTGATTTTCTGGTTTCTGTACATAAAACATAAGGAGCGCACTAAGCTTATGGATATGGGGTTGACGCCGCAGGAAGCCAGAGATTACTTCCGCGAAAAGGAAAGAAGACCCAAAAATCCATTAAGTTCGCTTAAATGGGGGATACTGCTATCAATGATAGGCATAGGCCTCTTCTTCGGAATTCTGCTTGATGAAGCAGGTTTCAAAGATGAACTCACCGGTGTAATGGTATTGGTGTTTGGCGGTCTTGGATTTATCATCTACTACTTTGTCGCAAGTTCAAAGATCAAAAAGGACGCATTGGTTCAGCAGAACTCAAGTCAGAATTAATAAGCTGATTGAGAATAGAATAAATTTATAAACTTCAAAGAAAATGAATATTAAAAACATAATAATAGCTGCAGTAATGGGTTCTATGCTTATAGGGTTCAACGGCTGCAGCCTGTTGAAGAAAAGAGTTGAAAAGAAGGAAAACGTAAAATATACTCTTAACGGGAACGGTAAAACTTCTATTCACATAGAAAATATCAACGGCAAAATAAATATTTCAAACAGCGGCGATACCACAGGCATAATAAGCATTGACGCCGAAGTGATAGCGGATGTTAAGCACGATGAGCAGGATAGAGCGATCGAGAACGTGAAGATCAAAATTGATACAACAACAAAAGAGATAAAAATTGAAACAGAGATCAATAACACATCAAGCGGAATGTTCAGGAAGAGCAACAACGCGGAAGTGAACTACACACTCAAAATACCCGCTAACATGAAGGTTCACACAGAAACCGTAAACGGATCTACTACCATCACCAGGATAAACAACGATGTAAGAGCGGAAACAGTAAACGGTAAAGTTAACATCTTCAACTGCCGGGGTATTATTGATGTTGACGGCGTAAATGGTTCTGTGTTATGTAATGTTGATTCATTGACCGCCGGAATAAGAATAAGTATTGTTAACGGAGATGTAAAAATAGGCGGGCTCAAGAATGTTGACGCAGATGTAAGCGCGTCAACAGTTCATGGCAGAGTTAAGTTCAAAGATCTTACTTTTACGGATATTAACTCAGAAAAACGTACGTTAAGCGGCATTCTTGGTAAAGGCGGCAGCACAATAAGGGTTGAAAGCACAAACGGCAGCATTTCGCTTGACGCAAGTAAGATACTTCCTAAGAAAGACGATTCAAATGAGTTCAAAATAGATTTTAATGATAATGATGGTCCTTCTATTGATGTAGAGAATTCTGATGACGATCAAAGTAAAGATTCCGGGCTGAAAACCGGGAATGATACACAAAGCCAGTTAAAAGGTAACACACCTATGGCACCAAAAAACGCTGATTCTACCAGGAAATAACGGTATCTAACAGTTAGTAAATAATAAGTTAAAACATTTTTGTTTATATTTAGTGAAAATAGAAAACCGGTGTCAAAAGAACAGGTAGAATCATGTATGAATGATCTGGAGCTTAACATAATCAGGAAGATCCAGGCCGGGAAGATCGATGAGTTTGAAGAGATCGTAACCAGGTACAAAGATAAAGCCATGACGCTGGCAATGAGAATACTGAAGAACTCTGAAGATGCAGAAGACGCGCTGCAGGAAGCTTTCATAAAGACATTCAGAGCAATCGCGGATAAACAGTTCGAAGAACGCTCAAAGTTTTCAACTTATTTCTACAGGATAGTTTATAATACTTCAATAGATTTTTACAAGAAACATAAAGCTAAAAATTTCAATCTTATTAACATTGATGATACACGCAGAAATGATGATGGCGAAGTAACCGATATCACGGCATTTGAAATGAAGATAGATACCGGTAATTACCAAATAAGCAGCATTTACCAGGCAGATAGAAGTACACTTGATAACCAGATGCAGGATGTAGTTAACGGGTTCCTTGAGGAAATTCCGGAAAAATACTCTACAATACTCACCCTGTTCTACATTAACGATCTTTCGCACGATGAAATAGCAGAAACCCTGAAGCTGCCTTTAGGGACTGTAAAAAACAGGATATTCCGGGCGAAAGATAAGCTGAAAGAAGTGTTAATGAAGAAGTATTCTGAAACTGAAATATTAGAGCTGATTTAATCAAAAGTTTAAAGCAGATTTTACAATGAGAGATAAAAATAAATTCATAGATGAAATAATAGATGCGAAGCTTCGCAAGAGTTCGCTCAAGCAGGCATCGGGTGATTTCACTTCGCACCTCATGAAACGCATTACCGCTGAAAACAAGGCGTTAATGGAAGAAAAGAAGAGTGACCGTGTTGTAAAATATATCATAGGCTCTTTCAGCTTCCTTATGCTGGCTTTCACTTTCGCGCTGGGTATAATATCTAAAACAGCCGCCGTGAATACAGAGGAATCCACCGGCGTAGCATTTGATACAATGCAGCGCTCAAACACATGGATTGAAACTGCGTTCTATTATGTACAGGGCTTCTTTGCTGAAGCGCTCTCGTTCTTTGGGGTTTCGCTGAGCTCAGGCTCAATAAACGTTATACTTGTTGTTGTACTTGTTGCTGTAGTTTATTTTGTGGGCGAGCGGCTGATAATTCGCGGAAAGATGAAACAGAGCATGCAGGTGAAGTAAAGTTGAATCACTTCAAAAGTCTGTATGACTTATGATCTAAAAGCTATCCAGTTAACTGGATAGCTTTTTTTGTGCCCTGAATGCCGGAATGATAGTTAACATCTCAAAAACAAAAAAGGCACCCGGTATCCGGATGCCTATAATTTGCGATCTTTGATCCTAAATCTGTAATCTATTTGATCTCCCATGTATTGCCTGCAAAAAGCAATTTTTCAAGGCTGCCTTTTCCAAGCTTTTCAATCGAGTCTGTTATCTGTTCTTCCATCTGTTCCTCGTACACCGGTTTTTGTACCTTGTATAATACACCGAATGGAACGGGGAAGTCTTCGAAATCACAAAGCTGCGCAACTATCATTGCCAGCTCTTTGGAAGTTTCATCATACACTATTACATCGTTTATCGAATGGACCCCATCGTTAATGTTAATAATTTCAGGTCTGAATCCGTTCAGCTTAATGCCTTTATCTTTCTTTGCGCCAAAAAGCAGAGGCTTGCCGTTTTCAACATATATGGTATGATCGGGCTTGGTATCCTTTTCTGTGTAGAGTTCATGCGCGCCGTCATTATAGATATTACAGTTCTGAAATATCTCAATGAACGCGGTTCCCTTATGTCCTTTGCCTTTAGCAATTATATCCTGCATATGTTTCGGGTCACGGTCCATAGTCCTTGCGACAAATGACCCGCCTGAACCTAATGCAAGAGTTAACGGATTGAAGGGCTCTTCAAGCGTTCCGAATGGTGAAGATTTGGTAACTTTCCCGTGTTCAGAAGTAGGTGAATACTGTCCTTTGGTTAAACCGTATATTTTGTTGTTGAACATCATTATTACCAAATCAAGGTTTCTTCTTAAAGTGTGTATAAAGTGATTACCGCCTATACTTAACAGGTCGCCGTCTCCGGAAGTGACCCATACATCAAGATCGGGTCTGGCCATTTTTAGCCCTGAAGCTATTGATGAAGCTCTTCCGTGAATTCCGTGGAAACCGTAAGTATCCATGTAATAGGGGAAACGGCTTGAGCATCCTATTCCCGCGACAAACACGGTTTTTTCTTTGGGCAAATTGAAGGAAGGCATAACACGCTGCACCTGTGCGAGGATTGAATAGTCTCCGCAGCCCGGACACCATCTTACGTCCTGGTCAGAGGCGAAATCTTTGGCTGTTAATTTGGGCTTCGCCGCAGCTTCAATTGTTCCGTTTGTGGTTGTTTCTGTTTCCATATTATTTTTCAGTTAACAATTCAATAACTTTTTTCTCAAGTTCACTGGCTTTAAAAGGCAGGCCCTGAACTTTGTTAAATCCAATTACATCTTTAAGGTAGTTTGCTCTCAGCAGCATGCTTAACTGCCCGAGATTCAGTTCAGGTACAAGTACTTTCCTGAACCTGTTGAGTATATCACCAAGATTCCTTGGCATTGGGTTAAGATATTTAAGGTGTACCCTTGATACTTTGTACCCCTTTGCGAGAAGTCTTTCACGTGCTGATGTGATTGAGCCGTAAGTGCTTCCCCAGCCGATAATAAGAAGCTCACCCTCCTGGTCGCCTTCAACTTCTGCCAGCGGTATATGATTTTCTATATTTTTAACTTTTTCAGCTCTCAGCTTCACCATGAATTCATGGTTTGCAGTATCGTAACTGACATTTCCGGTTATGTGCTGTTTTTCAAGTCCGCCTATCCTGTGCTCCATGCCCGGAGTTCCGGGTTTTACCCATGGACGGGCGAGGAATTCATCTCTCATATACGGGAAATATCCCTCTTTCTCTGTTCTGAATTCGCCTTCAATGATTGGCAGTTCAGTTTCATGCGGAATCCTCCACGGCTCCGCGCCGTTTGCCAGGTAGCCGTCAGAGAGGAATATTACCGGTGTCATGAATTTGCATGCTATCCTTGCAGCTTCAAACATCATCATAAAGCAATCAGCAGGTGATGATGCCGCGACAACCGGAACAGGGCATTCGCCGTTTCTGCCGAGTATCGCCTGGAACAGGTCAGCCTGTTCGGTTTTAGTAGGCAGACCCGTTGAAGGACCGCCTCTTTGTATATTCGCAATAACCAAAGGCAGTTCGACCATTACCGCAAGTCCAATGGCTTCCTGTTTAAGTGCCATACCCGGTCCGCTTGTGCTTGTGAAAGCAAGCGATCCGCCAAAGGCCGCTCCGATAGAGGCGCATATTGCAGCGATCTCATCTTCGGCCTGGAATGTTTTCACTCCGAAGTTCTTGAAGCTTGAAAGATCGTGAAGTATATCGCTGGCGGGAGTAATAGGATATGACCCCAGGAAGAGCGGCAAACCGCTTTTAAGCGATGCTGCCAGAATTCCAAGTGCCGCGGCATGATTGCCTGTAATATTTCTGTAAATGCCTTTAGGAAGTTTAGCCGGTGCTACTTTGTACCTGGTTGTAAATATCTCGGCAGTTTCTCCGAAATAATAGCCTGCTTTCAGAGCTTTTATATTTGCTTCAGCTATTACCGGGGTTTTGCTGAATTTACTTTCAAGCCAGTGCATGGTAATATCCAGAGGCCTGTCATACAACCAGTATGTGATACCAAGAGCGTAGAAATTTTTGCACCGGTTGGCGTCTTTGGCGGTTAAACCAAGCTCCTGGACGGCGTTATTGGTAGCTCTTGTTATGGGAACTTTGATCAGTTTGTATCCGGCTAGTGTATCATCTTCAAGGGGATTGGATTTGTATCCGGCCAGGTTAAGATTTTTTTCTATGAATGCATCTTCGTTGGCAATAATAGTACCGTGAGGTTTAAGATCTTTTAAATTGACCTTTAACGCTGCCGGGTTCATTGCAACAAGTACATCAGGTTCATCGCCGGGTGAATATACATCCTGGCTGGAAAACTGTATCTGAAATCCGCTTACACCGAATAAAGTACCTGCCGGGGCTCTTATTTCCGCAGGATAGTCAGGGAAAGTGCTTAGGTCGTTGCCAAAAAAAGCTGATGTTTCTGTGAATCTTGATCCGACGATCTGCATTCCGTCGCCGGAATCACCCGCGAACCTTACGGTTGCGCTTTTCAAAACCTCAACGGTTTTTTCCATTATTTATTTTTGCTCCTAAAGAAACGATTGAGCTGTGAATCGCAGCCCGGATCGTGTAAACCGGGCTTGTAATACATTTTTAAGCTTCACGAAGCTTTACGCTCTACAAAGCCTTACGCTTCACAAAGCTTTAAGCTTCGTCTTTTACAACTGAAACGTTTATTTGCGCCATAACGTTTCCTGCAAGCTTTATATCAACGGTTCGTGAACCTATTTCTTTGATAGGCTCCTCCAGCAATATGTTTCTTTTATCTATAGTGTAACCTTTATGAATAAGTGCTTCTGCAATGGTACCATTGGTTACGGAACCGAAAAGCTTAATTTCATCGGCTGCTTTTGCTTTTATTTCAAGCTGAACGCCTGAGAGTTCGCCGGCAAGTTTCTGCGATTCGGCGATCACTTTTTCAAGTTTCTTTGCCTGCTGCTTTTTTATCTCGTCCAGGACCTTCATGTTGCTGGCATTTGCTTTCATAGCAACACCGTTCGGGATAAGGTAATTCATCGCAAAGCCGTCTTTTACGTTAACTACTTCACCGGTTTTACCTAAATTGTCGTGATCTTGTTTTAGTATTATTTTCATTTGATATTTATCAGAAAAAATGCAGACATCAGCTTCGATGCCTGCTTGAGTTTATAAATTCTTAACTGGTTGGCGCGGATGAGTCGCCAAGAAGAGCAGTATCCTCAGGGGATAAATGCTTTTCGAATGAATCGTCTTCAAAAGTTGTAGGTTCATCATGGTGATCTCCATGACCCGAACCCTTTTTATTCAAAAATTGAATTCTTCTGGCTTTAATTTCAACAATGGTTTTACTGTCGCCTTTTTCGGTCTTAAATGTCCTTGACTGCAATTCACCTTCGACCAAACACGCATTGCCTTTTTTGAGTTTATCTCTGCAGCTTTCGGCAAGTTTATTCCATGCAACAATTCCAACGTAGCAAACATCTTCCTGCCATTCATCTTTGCTGTCTCGGTATCTTCTGTTTGAAGCTACTGAAAAATTAACTACCGGTGTGCCGTTTGTTGTCTGTCTGAATATAGGGTCCTTGGTAAGGTTCCCTGCAATTATTACCGAATTTAGTTCGGGCATCTTTAAATCAGCCATTTGTTCCTCCGATGGTTTCGGTTAAATGTTAATTGTTGACTAAACTTGTTTATTCAGTGGTCTTAGCTTCTGCAACCGTGTCTGCTTCGGCTGACTGCTGCTGCTGTAACTGCTGCGCTGCAGCTTCCCTTTCCTTCATGATCTGCTCTTTTTTGATGAGGTAAGCGTTACGTTCATCAAGTGTCTTTTTATCGAAAGAAACCGTTAAAAATCTGAGGATATCATCATCCAGGTGGTATGCTCTTTCAAGCTTAGCAATTACGGATGGATCTGCTGTAAATTCTATGGATACATAGGAACCAGTGGGTTTCTTTTTTATGGGATACGCAAGTTTCCTTCTGCCCCATTTTTCGGTTTTTAATACTTCTCCTTCATTTTTTTTGAAGAAGGCCGCATATTTGTTGACAATCGCATCAACTCTTTCGTCTTCTAAGATCGAGTCAACTATAAAAGTCGTTTCGTAATACTTGTGTGCTTTTGTGCTCATTAAATTATGTTAAATTTTAGCTACTAATATAGGTTTTTGTCATGTAATTTTCAAGGCAGGAAAATAAGGGGAATTTTACAGTTTTTTATGGATTTACCGCTATTTTTTCACGTTGTAAAGCCCGGCAAAACCAGGATCCGAACTAATGTCAAAGCAAATTCTGCGTTTTTCTGGTTTCGTAGTCAGATTCTCGCCGGATTGCATCCCTGTCTGCATTTGCAGAAACTGTGCCTGCCTTAGGCATGGTTGACGCATGCATTGGCACAGTCAATGCACACCATGAAAAGCGGTATAATACCCATAGCCGAACCCTTTCCCAAAGGGACTCTCCAACGAAGTCCTTCAGACCTAAGGAGAAGGTTGAAATTAAAGAACAATTACGTAAATTAATTATAAGAGATAGTTTATGCAAATAAAAAAGCAGAGCTTTTTAGGCTCTGCTTTTTTGTTAAGAAGTCATTTAGATAACAAATATAGGTCTTTAACATTTTCTATTTTATATATATCAACACGAGCAGTATCATCTTCCCATATTTGCGTTCCGTGTTTATAATAAAAAGATATTGTTCTAGCCTTCATAATGACAGGTGTATTAAGTTTATATAAATTAAAACTATATGATTCATCAATCTCTAATTTAGTATGTTGTTTTAAAGTATCTAAATTAAATGCTTTATCAGATATTGCGTATTTATATGAACCAGTTTTTTGATCTTTTAATTCAAACAATACATAATTTGAAAAAGAAATTCTATCGATACTCAAAATTAGAAAATCTTCTTCAATATCTTTCGTAGAACCAATACAACCTATAAAGATAATACTCAAATAAAGATTTATAGATAACTTAAATAAGTTTTTATTAAACATTTTAATTATTTTTTTTCAGTTTATTAAAAATCATATATTTTTTTGATTTTTTTCGAATCATCCTTTCTTTGCATATACATCGAATTGTTGTATGGACCAGTTTTTACTACATATTTATCTGGTAAAATAGAAAGTGTGAATTCATGAGAAGGAATATAACTTTCTCCATACTGTGTATTTGGATAAAAAGAACCACCATAATATGCTTCTACAGTCTCATGAGCAATGGATTTTGAAGCTTTTTCTTCAGCTAACCCAGCATATGTTTCTGTATGCTTTAAATTTATAAATTGTTGTGCATGAATTTTCCCGTCATTACTTATGAAGCTGCCATCGTAATTTCCTGCACCCAAAAATTGAGTACTACCATCTTGAGATTTATATGAATTCTCATCAGTAATAATTATATCCGTCACCACATCAGGATTTAGGATAGCTGTCAATATAAACCCTTCGTGGGGATTCAAGATATTTGAATTCAGTTTATCTACCGTTATATTACCTGCTTTGTCCATAGTTAAATTTAGATTTGGTGCAGATTCTTGAAGTAAGCTAAAATATTTATCTTTATTATCCTTGGAACCATGTGCTACTAAATCAGAAGGACTTAGACCATTACCATCTATTAATCTTAAAGGATTACATAAACTATAACAATATGAAGATACTTCTACATATTTATCAAACAATGGTTCAGTTTGTCCCCATCTACCAATTCTGCTATCATAATACCTTGCCCCAAAGTAATCATATCCGTCATTATCACCGAGCCCGCTTTCTTTATCGCGCTCCTTGCCGGCTCCGAAGGAGTGGCGTTGCCATAAACTGATATTTACCAATAAAGCTTATTGATGAGAAAGAACGGTTTTCTAATGGATACCCCCACTTCTACAGCTTCGCTGTATAAGTCAGGCACGCGTCATAATCATTTGCTGCTATTATGGAGTTGTTAGAATCAAGTACAACTCTAATAGTGCCTAAATGATCCTTTCCCGCAGGGACTCCCTCGGAGAAGGCAAATACGCCTATCATTATTTGCTTTTATTTCGCCAACCTGGTCATTGCCGAATAAATTCCATTGATCCAATGAGTTGCCGCTGTAAATTGCGATTTCTTTACCGCCGGTATGGTGAAAAGCGTTTCACTGTAAATTAATTATAAGTGTTAGTTTATGCAAATAAAAAAGCAGAGCTTTTGGTTCTGTTATATTACGTATTCCGAGTAATATAAGGCGTTAACCCCTATTTTCTTCATTTTATATTCTTAAATTTATCACGATTTTTGGAGTTAAATCAATTTTAAATGCACAATAGCAGAGCTATGATGCGTTAGCAGAAACATCAATAAAATTGGTGTTTTATGAATATTCAAGCCAGAGATTCCCGTTTGCACGGGATTTATAAAAATCCAAATGCCAAGAAAAGCCATAACAAAACCCGAAAAACCGGTTAAGAAAACTGCTTCAAAAGCCGGTAAAAAAAGTACAGTAAAACAAACAGGCTCCCGCCTGCAGAAGAACGATACTAAACAGGATCACATTGAAGTCAAAGGCGCGCGCGTAAATAATCTTAAGAATATTAGCGTTGATATTCCGCATAATAAATTTGTTGTTGTGACGGGCTTAAGCGGTTCAGGCAAAACATCCCTTGTGTTCGATACCATCTACGCCGAAGGCCAGCGCAGGTACATTGAAAGTATGTCATCTTACGCCAGGCAGTTCCTTGAGCGTATAAATAAACCCGATGTTGATTCCATAACCGGACTCGCTCCCTCAATGGCAATCGAGGTTAAAACCTCATCACGCAACCCAAGAAGCACAGTCGGCACATCAACCGAGATTTACGATTACCTGCGGTTGCTTTTCGCAAGAGCGGGAAAGACATACAGTCCCGTTAGCGGGAAAGAAGTACAGCGCGATACCATTGAAGGTATCCTGAAGTACATAAATTCTTTGCAAGATAGAATTAGACTGTATATATTATTTCCCGTGCATACGCACGAAAAGAAATCGGTTAAGCAGGAAATTGAAAACCTCATACAAAAAGGATTCATCAGAATATTCGACGGCAAAAAGATTATCGATCTTAACCAGGGATACGATGAAAAGAAACTGAAGCTGAGTGAGATCAAGGTTGTGGTCGATAGACTTGTGCTAAACAAATCCGATGAAGAGCAGATCCAGCGCATTGCCGGCTCCTTAGAGCAGGCGTACGTTGAAGGCGACGGGTATTTGTTTTTGATGACAGAAAGTAACCTCACCCCCCAGCCCCCTCTCCTAAAAGGAGAGGGGGAGAACATTCCCCTCGCAAATGGTGAATATGATATAACTCCATTCAATATGCACCTTGAAGCCGATGGCATAAGGTTCGAAGAACCTGAGCCGCTAATGTTCTCGTTCAATAATCCCATTGGCGCTTGCCCCAAATGCCAGGGCTTTGGTGAGACAATTGATATAGATGAGAATTTAATTGTACCTGATAGAAATAAATCGATCTTCCAGAATGCGATCCATCCGTTTTCGACCCCCAAACACAGCAAACATTTAAGCGATCTTATCTTTGAAGGCAAAAAAAATGATCTGCGCGTTCACGTTCCGTTCAAAGATCTTACCAAAGAAGAAGTTGAAAAGGTCTATAAAGGGATGGGCGAGTACATAGGCGTTAACAAATTTTTCAGGATGGTAGAGCGCGAAGCCGCCTATAAAATACACTACCGCGTACTGCTCAGCCGCTACCGCGCGTACACGAAGTGTACTGAGTGTGAAGGCTCAAGGCTTCGCAGGGAAGCGCTGTACGTAAAAGTAGCCGGTAAAACCATTAAGGATCTTGTGCAAAGTAACATCGAGGAGCTGTATTTTTTCTTTAATGATGTAAAGCTTGATAAGATGCAGGCTGAAATTGCGGGAAGAATACTTGAAGAAATAAAAAGCAGATTAAAATACCTTTATGAGGTAGGATTGGGCTATTTAACAATGGATAGGCTTACCAGTACGCTTTCCGGCGGGGAAAGCCAGAGGATAAATCTCGCAACTTCTCTCGGTTCTTCGCTTGTTGGCTCTATTTATGTGCTTGATGAGCCAAGCGTGGGTCTGCATCCCCGTGATAATGACAGGCTGATACGGATCCTGAAATCACTGCGTGATATCGGGAATTCCGTTATTGTTGTAGAACATGACCCGGATATGATAAATTCCAGCGACTATATGATAGATATCGGTCCAAAAGCGGGAGAGCTTGGCGGCGAAGTTGTTTATGCAGGCGATATTAAAGATATTGCAAAATCAAAGGAATCACTCACCGCAAAATACCTAACGGGTAAAATGAAAATAGATCTGCCTGCAAGAAGAAGGGCAGTGAACGGTCATGTAATTTCCATTCGCGGCGCATCTGAAAATAATTTAAAGGATCTGAATGTTGATATCCCGCTGGGAGTGTTTACCTGTATAACCGGCGTCAGCGGTTCGGGTAAATCAACCTTGATAAGCGATATACTTTACGGCGCGATAAAAAAACGGCTTGAAGGCATTTACAATGATAAGATAGGGCAGTACCGTGAAATTACGGGACACCAGCACATTAACGCAATTGAGCTGGTTGACCAAACGCCCATCGGGCGTTCGCCGCGCTCAAATCCGGTAACATACATGAAGATCTTCGATCTTATCAGGGATGTTTACGGCAATTTGCCGGCAAGCAAGCTGCGCGGATTTTCAGCGGGCAATTTTTCTTTCAATGTGCCCGGCGGAAGATGCGAAACCTGTGAAGGCTCGGGTGTGATAAAAATCGCCATGCAGTTCATGGCAGATATATATCTTGAGTGTGATGTTTGCAAAGGTAAGCGGTATAAAAGTGAAATACTTGAAGCTGAGTATAAAGGAAAAAATATAAGCGATGTGCTGCAGTTAAGTATTAATGAAGCGATCGCTTTCTTTAAGGAATTCCCGCGCATCACCGCGAAACTTAAAATACTTGATGAAGTGGGGCTTGGTTACTTAAGGCTCGGGCAATCTGCCACAACACTTTCCGGCGGCGAAGCGCAGAGAATAAAGCTGGCGTTCCACCTTTCATTCCAAACAGCGGGCGAAAAGACCCTGTTTATCTTTGATGAACCCACCACAGGTTTACACCTGTATGATATTTCAAAGCTGCTGAAGTGTTTTAATGAGCTTATAGCAAAAGGGAATTCAGTTGTAGTTGTTGAACATAATCTTGAGGTTATAAAGTGCGCAGATTATATAATTGATATCGGTCCAGATAGCGGGAACAAGGGCGGCGAAGTTGTTGCAAAAGGTACTCCCGAAGAAGTAGCCAAGAGTAAAAATTCCTTTACCGCAGGATTTTTGAAGAAGATGCTGAAGTGATTTACGTAAAGCAACTTACCGTGAAAAGTTATATTTTTTAAGCTCTTTTCACGCAAAGTTTTTACATAATTTATTGATATTTAATAAGTAAGGAAAATAGCGAAAAATTTCATATCCTGCGGGATTTTTAAAGATGAAGATGTAGTAAAGAATAACCATGAACAAGGGGCTGCAGCCACTTGGATAAACTTATAGCTTACTCAACCCCTCATGCAGAATGCTAACTTCATTCCTCAAAAAATTCACATCCTCATCAAGGAAATGTCTTGCCAGTTGACGGGCGCGTTTAACGGAATTCATATTTATTTCTGATGTAATTAGATCTTCATCGAAGAATTTGGCGACCTTATCAACCGTGCCGAACGGATCAACAATTTCGCTGCCGCCCCAGAAATTCACACCGTCTTCATATCCCACACGATTGCAGAACACCAGATATAATGAAAGCAGCCTTGCATACGCCTTATGCTGCTCGGAATTTACTTCGTAATTCTTGAGAATTTTACTTTTTGAATTCAGCGCAAGTCTTGTAGGCGATACCGCAATTCCAATTATCACTTTTGCGCCCTTTAGTGCCTGCAATAATGGTAATGAGATGTGCCACAAGTCCTCGCAGACCAATACACCCAGTTTGCCGAATTTTGTATCATGTACTTCAGCCTGCTTGCCGCGGGAAAAGTAGCGTATCTCTTCGAACATGCCGTAATCAGGCGGGTAAACTTTTTTATGCGTGAACTGCAGCTTGCCTGCTTCAAAGTAAAACGCGGAATTGAATATGCCGAAGTTATCATCTTCTTCAATTCCCCCGCATACAATTGAAATTTTCTTCGATCTCTGCCTGAGCGGCTCAAGCAGTTTGCTTGTGTATGGATTTAAAGCCAGCTCAAGATTCAGGTCCTTAACTGAATATCCCGTGAGCGATAGCTCAGGAAACACAACCATATCGGATCTTTTAGCGATGGCCCTATCAATATATTTTAAATGTAACTTGATATTTTTTTCAATATCACCAAGTACGGGTGATATCTGCGCGCACGATACTTTGAATTTCATATTATATTATTATATGTACAAATATACTTATACCCACAAATATACTTATATGTACTATGATTTGAAATAAATGTTCTTTAACCAAAGCCTGAAAACGGGGTCAACCAGCTCATACCTTGAATTAACAAGATGGATAATTTCTTTATTTATCAGCACAGTGCGTATCTTGGTAACATTTCCCGAGGTTCCCAGCCGGTACCTTTGAATAAGTTCTTTGGCATAAATATCTTTTCTTTCGCTTTCAATAAGCATTTTCAGGAAATTTATCTGCGTGTTGCTTAAGGACTCAGTATCTTTAATATACAAAGGCGCGTTCTGTTCTATAAGCTCAGTAAGTGATCTTTCGAATATTTCACTTGTAACCGCCTTATCAGTATTTATCCATACAATGTGCGCAAGCTGCTGCGTGTAGTACGGCTGACACTGTACTTCTTCTGTTATTTTTTTTGCTGTATCAGGTTCAATTTTTTTGCCGGTATTTTTGAACTGTGTTACAATATACTCTGTTAAGTAAGTACTATCTATTTTGCTTAAATACATAACATCACCAAACTTGTAGAACGGCATACTTTTGCGCTCAAAAAGTGTTGTCATCATGTGGGTTTGACTGCCGTATAAACAATACACCGTTTCCTGGTGTTTCTGCCACGAAGCGCGCAGCCTTTTCTGGAATAAAAGGGGCTGATCAAAATTAGCGATGTTCTGGAATTCATCAATGCATACGGCAATTTCAATTTTCTTTGCCCTGGCAATTTTTTCAGGCAGATTTAATATATCCTCAAAATCCTCGGCTTTATCACGCAGCTCAAACGTAATTTCAAAATCGTTTGTCATGTTTACCGGGAAAGATACCTTGGGCGATAGCCTCTTTAAATATGACATTGCCGTATCCATCCATTCCCTTGGCTTGGATGATGTTTCCTGTATGACCTTTTTGGCGAAGTAAGAATAGAACTGCGCTTCATCCCTGATGTTAAAAAGATCAATCATAACGGAATATTTGTTCTTTTCTTTTTTAAAGAGTGATGCCGACTTATTTACCAGCGAAGATTTACCCCACCTCCTTGGTGAAATAAGTATTGTGTTTACCTTATCATCAAAGTTGGCAACTAACCGTTTCATCTCAAACGCGCGGTTTGTAAAGTTGTTTCCCTTTGCTATTTTCCCGAATATGAATGGACTATTCATACGCAAATATAACAATAAAATATTAACATACCAAGTGGTATGATACCAGTTGGTATGTTACCAAATGGTATGTTGTTTAACATATTGTAATATAAAGCATTTACAGCGATTATTTTCCTGGTAAAAGGGTTATTTTTTAGCCCAAAAAACACGGATAATTCCTGAAATCTTAAGGTTGATCTTAAGCCACAACAGCAGTAAACCGCCGCCGAAATGTTTTTCAAAATATTTAACACAGTCGTCGTTCCATACTCTTATCATATTAGACCTGTCTTTTTTGATGCTAACGCCGTGTTCGTGTATTACAACCGCAGAGGGAAGGAGTCTTATCCCGGATCCTTCGTCATAAATCTTCTTGCATAGGTCAACGTCATTAAAGAACATCCTGAAGCGTTCATCCATATTATCAATTTTACGCAGCAGTTCAGCGCGGATCATAAAAGCCGCAGCCATAGGCTGCCGGATATCCTGTTCAGCAGAATAATCCATATACTTCGCTTTCCATGAGCCAAACAGTTTGGTTTTGGGAAATACATACGCAAGCAGGCTGAATTCACAGAACATACGCCAATAAGTAGGGAAGTTACGCACTGAATACTGAAGGCTGCCATCAGGATTCTTCATCAAAGGCGCGCATGCGCCGTAGGCAGGATTCGCTTCCAGAAAATCATACATAAACTTAATACTGCTATTGTTCAGTATGGTATCGGGATTCAGCAGTAAGATATATTTGCCATGTGATAATTTGATACCCTGGTTTACCGCTTTAGTGTAACCAAGGTTCCCTGAATTCTTAACGGCGTTAAGGGCCGGGAAACTGATTTTATTGACTACCTCAAAGGAATCATCAGAGGAATTATTATCAATAACGATCAATTCAATTTTCAGATCTCCGGCAGCCTCAATTACTGAATTTACGCACTTCACAATTTCATCAGCGCTGTTCCACGTTACTATTATTACAGAAATATCTTTCATTTGTGCACTAACTTAATCTAAAAAGTGAAATAATGAAATATCTAAATAGTGAAATAGGCAAATAATGAAATAGTGAAATAATGAAGTAGTGATATAGCCAATAAGTTGTCCTTGGTATTAAAATCGAAAAGATGCCAAAAAGTCACTATCTCGCTATGCCTCTATTTCACAATTTATTGAATTGTAACTATTTGCAATAATGAATAATTTACGGAAAATTAACATATTAATATGCCAAAGACAATAAAAAAGAAGAATATTTATACGGGCAAGTCACCCAAAAGTTTTAAGTTTAAGCACATTATCTACAAAAAGGAAGATTATAAGGCTACAATCACAATAAACAGGGCAAAGGTATTGAACTGCCTTGATCTAACCACAATACATGAACTCACGGCTGCGTTTAAGGATGCATCATGGGATGATAATATTGCGGTAATTATATTAACGGGAGCCGGTAAACAGGCGTTTTCAACGGGAGCTGATCTGAACGAACAGCAGGAATATTTCCTTGGGAATCCAAACGATTATTATAAATGGATGTATGAATTCATCCAGCTTCACGAAGTGATGCGCAATGTAGGCAAGCCAACTATTGCGAGGCTTAATGGTATAGTAGTTGGCGGCGGTAATGAGCTTAATATAAGCTGCGATCTTGCAATAGCCGCAGATCATATTTACATCAGGCAGGTTGGCGCTGCAAGAGGCAGCGTAGCTGCCGCGGGTGCTACCCAGTTCCTGCCTATAATGGTTGGCGATAGGCGCGCCCGTGAGATATTATTCCTATGCGAAGAAATTCCCGCCGCAAAGGCTTTGGAATGGGGACTCATTAACCAGGTTGTACCTTATGATAAACTGGATGCTGCGGTGGACCTGCTGGCAAAGAAGCTGTATAATAAGCTGCCGGAGTGCCTGAGATATACCAAACAGCAGCTTAACTTCTGGCGCGATCTTTCATGGCATACTACTATCGGTCACGCCCGCGACTGGCTTTCATTGCACAACCTCAGCGGTGAAGTTAAAGAAGGCATCAGCGCATTCAACCAAAAACGCGGTGTAAATTACAAAAAAGTACGCGCTCCAAAAAAATAATAAACTGCAGCAGTTTGTGTTTAAAATTATTTTTATCAGTTAAATATATATGATCTTCGTTTTATGGAAATAGGTCTGCTGCTTTCTTTTATCGGGCTTTTTCTTTCTGTAATGTTATCTCTGCTGGCATTCTACAGGAAGAGAAAGGAGCTCTACAATTACTATTCTGTAATATGGAAGAGTTCCCGCAAACTTTCACCCAAAGAAATACTGGGTGAAAGACCATGCGAAGATTTTTACATGAAGCGTAATGTGGATGAGCTCGTTCTGAATCGTATTGAATCTAAACAGAACATCCTGATTATCGGGCAGCCGTTAAGCGGCAAAACCCGGGCAGTTTACAATGCTTTCAAAAATGCCGCTAAAAAGTACTACGTCTTAATTCCGCGAAGCGTGCCGATGCCTGTATTTCAGATACCTACAGATTATTTCTTCAGAAAGAACAAAGTTATATTCATTGATGACCTTCAGCATTACATAGAAAAACAGGACAACTATCATTTACTGTTCAGGCAGGCACAATTGAAGAATCTGCCTATCATTGCCGCATGCCACTCAGGCAAGGAGTTTACCAAGGTAAAAAATAAGCTTACTGAACAGAACCTGAACATAGATATTCTTTTTGGCTCAGGGGTTGCAGAAGTTGAAAAGATTTCCGCAGATACCGGCAAGCAGGTCGCAGAAAAGCTTGGAATGAAGTGGGACAGCATAAAGTTCAACGGTACCATTGGCTCAATATTTATGAGGCTTAGCGAAATGGAAAGACGCTTTGATACCGGCGATATTATCGAAAAGACAATATTGCGCGTTTTGAGGAATCTTTATCTTTCCGGTATATACGATGATAACAACATTATGCGCACCGATTGGATCAAAAAAGCCGCGGCGCGGCATGAGCTTTCCGCAAAGGAGTTCGAATGGGCAGGCTGGCTGAAATCTCTGGAAGAGAAGGAATTCCTTAAAGTGCTGCCCGGCGCAAAAATATGGGCTGAAGATGCTTACCTGGAGCATGTTGTAAAGCCTGAAGCTGAGGCTCCGCTTCTTGATATATTTCACACTGCAATTGAAACATTTAAAGATGACCCGGAAGTACTTCAGTTGGTTGGTGAAACAATTTATGATTACGCCTTAGACGACCCGCAGTTCCTTGAATTCATGAACCTGGCAATTTCCGCGTTTAGTAGAGAGCTTGAACTGCTTAGCGGAACTGATAAGATAAATCAGCTGAAAAAAGTAAAGTACTCATTAGGGCAGGCTTACTTTAACCTTTCGCAATCACTTGATACACTTGAAAATTCCAGGCTTGCCATTACTTATTTCAACGAATTGCTGGTGCACGTCACCAGGGATGCTGACCCATATGAATACGCCAGAATTAAAATGAAACTCGGTGATGCTTACAGATTCCTCTCATTTGTAGATGATATCGGAACAAATTGCCGGAACGCTATTTCATCGTATAATGAGGCTCTTGAGATCTTTACGATCGAAACCAATCCTCTTGATCTTGCGATTACCTATAATAATCTTGGCAGCGCATGCGGATTGCTAGCGGAATCAGGCGACCCTGTTGAAAACTGCAAACGTTCTCTCGAGGCATTCAGCGAAGCGAGAAAGGTAAGAGATAAAACCGGATATCCGCCTAATGACGCGTTTACAAAGTTCAATACTGCAAATACATTTATGTATCTCTCCGGATTCGAAGAAAAGGAAAAGAATCTTCTTGAAGCCATAAAACTGTATAACGAATACCTTAATTCAGAGGCAATAAGGAAATCAGCCAGGAACAGGGGCGGTACTCTCAACAATATGGGTTACGCGTATATGCTTCTCGCGGGCGCCGTCAACAGGAAAGAAAATTTGCTTAAAGCTCTTGAGATCTTTGATGAAGCTCTCAAAATAAGGAATAAAGAGCAAATGCCGATTGATTACACCGAAACCATGTGTAACATTGGTGAAACATATAAATACTTAAGTGAAGTTGAAAATGAAGAAATGAATCTTTTGCGGGCAAAAGACGCTCTTGATGAAGCCTTAACCCTGCCGGAAATAGAAAAACACCCGATGACATATTCTACAATAAGATACACGCTGGGTTCCGTAATACTTGATCTTGCCGCGATTTCAGGCGGAAAGCGTGATGGTGTAAATATAGATAGCGGAATGAAACAGCTCACTGAAGCGGCAGACGCTGCCAAAGGTTACTCTGAAGCGCATTACACAATGATAGTTGAAGAGATAGAAAAAAGAAAAGCTCAACACGGCGGCTGAAAATCCTTTTCAGTTTTGCAGTGTCAATGATTCTAAACTACCGAGAGATGGATCTGACAGTTTTACTGACAATTTTGGGAATAATAGCCACCATCGCGGCACCCGCCGCGGGCTATATAATTAAGCTCCGGAAGGAATACAGGAATTATTACTCCGTCATATGGAAGAACAGTAAAAAACTCAGGTCAAAAGATCTTCTTGGCGAACGGCCTGTTGGTGATTACTATTATTCAAGAAGTATAGATAGCCAGATATTCCGCACACTTGAGCGCAGGCGAAACCTGCTGATTATTGCCCCGCCGCTGAGCGGTAAAACCCGCGCGGTTTATAACGGACTGAAAGAGCTTAAAGATCCCGTCAACGTTCTCGTTCCGCGAAGCGTCCCGATGCCGGCGTTTCTTTTCCCCAAAGATTTCCTGTTCTGGAAACCCAAAAGAATTTTCATAGATGATCTGCAGTATTACATTGAAAGGCAGGATAGTTTTCACCTCCTTTTCCGTGAAGCTAAAGAGCGCGGAATACCCATTGCCGCTACCTGCCACTCAGGAAGAGAATACAAAAAAGTGAAGAACAAGATGATCGAGCAGAACCTTGATATCGATATAATTTTCGGTGAAGATATTATTGAGCTTGAAAAGATATCCGCAGATGAAGGCAGAATGATCGCGGAAAAAATGGGATTAAAATGGGATACGGTCAAGTTCAACGGTACTATTGGTTCTATATTCATGCGGCTAAGCGAGATGGAAAGACGTTTTGATAATTGCGATAACATCGAAAAAACCATTCTACGCTCACTAAGGTATCTTTACAAAAGCGGGATCTATGAAGAGAACAGCATATTCAGGCTGGAGTGGATCAAAAAGGCGGCAACGCTTTTTGAGCTTGAAGGCAGAGATTTTGAATGGACAGGCTGGTTCAAAAACCTTGAGGATAAGGAGTTCACAAAAATTGCGCGCAGAAATAAGATATGGGCCGAAGACGCTTACCTTGAATTTGTTGTAAAACCCGAGGTGGAAATTCCACAGATCGAAATTTTTGAAAGTATGCTGAATGTTTTTTCTGATAACACGGAAGTATTGCAAATGATAGGTGAACGGGCTTATGATATTGGCATAATTGACCCGCAGATCGCGGACTATATGAAGATAGTAATTTCAGCTTTTGAAAAAGTACTTGCGCAGAGTGATATCAGTGTGAATAACCATGATTTCGTTAAAGCTCAAAACTACCTTGGGCAGGCATACTGGTCGCTTTCAAAAGTGAAAGATACCCTTGCTAACTGCGCCCGCTCCATAGAGTATTTTAAGGAAATTCTTAAAACCATAAGCATAGATACAAATCCTGTGGAATATGCCAGGATCAAGAACAGGATAGGAAACACTTATACTGCTTTCGCTGAGGTTGAATCCACCGAAGAGAACTGCTTGACGGCGATTGAAGCTTATAACGAGGCCCTGAAGGTCTTTAATGAGCAGAGGTATCCTCAGGATTTTGCGAGGACAAACAATAACCGCGGGGGAGCGTTCCTTATGCTCGCATCGGTAAAAGAAAGCTCAGGTAATTACAAAAAGGCAATTGAATCGTTCAGCAAGGCGCTTGGCGTTATTGTACCCTCTGAAAATCCGAAGCTGTTTGCTCTTACAAAAAACAATATTGCAAATACATATGCAAGTCTCTCTGAAACAGAAGAGCCTGAACGGAATCTGGTGCGTTCAATTGAAGCTTATAATGATGTCCTTGAAATTCAGTCCAAAGAAAAAGCGCCGCTTCAGTACGGGCTCACAAAAAATAATATCGGTAATGCATATTCAATGCTTGCGCTTATAAAAGATAAGAAGCCCAATATTGATAGAGCCATCAGCGCATTTGAGGAAGCCCTTGAAGTAAGGGATCCGCTGCAGGTGCCAATACAATATGCCAACACAATGTATAACCTTGGCGATGTTTATTTACTTAAGAGTGAAACTGAAAACTCACCTGAGGCTGTTTACCGCGCTATTGATGCTTTTGAGGAATCAATTAAGATCAGAACTGAAGATAAATATCCAATACAGTTCGCAGAAGTAAAATATGCTATGGGAAAAGCCTTTGTGATGCTGGCTGAGTTTGAAGATAAGACCGAGAATTATCATAAAGCCATAGCAGCTTTTGATGAGGCGTTAAAAGTATTCACAGAAGAAAAGTACCCCGCAAATTACAATCTCATACAGGAAGAAATTTCCAAAGCAAAGAAAATATTCTTTTGATTCTTTAGCTCATTTTTAGTGCTGACGTGCATTTAAAAGGCTTCACTCCGTAATTGGTCATGCCTGACTACGGGTCACTCAACGCAAACCGGCAGGAATCAAACTTCTTAGATATTTGTCATAATTCCGTTTGATAAGAGTCATTGGTACGGCTTGAGTTATATGTTATATTTGTTTAGCAGGTGAACTCTGCTTTTTTAGCTGCATAAACCTGCTCAACCATCTGAAAAGGAGGTATTAAGTTATGGAATATAACAAATTTGTTGACCTCAGCAAATCTTACCTTTTCTGCCAGCTGAAACGCAATGAGCTTACCAAAACCGAAGGATACCATCCGGGTATACTGCCTTTCATTACTATTTCCAGGGAAGCCGGCACGGGGGAATCCGCGATAACCGGAACGCTGCTTGAAGAGCTTAGCGGCAAACAATCAGCCATTGAATGCCCGTGGACCCTGTATGATAAGGACCTGGTTAAGAGAGTAGTAGATGATTACCATTTGACGAATGTGAACGGAGTTCTTCCGGAGGATAAGTTTTCTGATATACAAACTATGTTCGAAGAGCTTTTCGGCATTCACCCTACCAAGCGCGAAATGGCGCACAATTTAAGTAAATCGATCCTGAAACTCGCTGACATGGGAAATGTGATCATTGTTGGCAGGGGCGCATTTTATATCACAAGGCACCACCGGAACGGGCTGCATATAAGGCTGATAGGCTCTTTGCAGAAGCGGGTTAAACATATGGTAGATGAATATTCGCTTTCGCTTAAACAGGCGGAGGAATATATCCGTAAAGAAGACAGCAAACGTCATGATTATGTGAAGAAACTTTTTGGAGTTGACCTTAATGACCCGCATTTTTACGACCTCGTGATAAATACTGATAGAGTCATACCCCAGGAAATAGTTGCGTTAATAGCTGACCATACTGAATTATTAAGGGAAAAGCTTGCCTTGCGGTATAATACAGAAGAACTTACCGCAGTATAACAGCTGCAAGGATTTGAGCAAATTAACCGGTTTGTATCCTTTTTGAGGATATAGATCGGTTTTTTTATGATTTATATCATTTTTACTATTGACCCATATCATTTTTAAACACCTGTAAAACGGATAAATTTGTATAATAGGTAAAGTGTTTGTTTTACATTCCTACAACTAAAATGAAACGGAGAATTAAAGATGTCAGATAAAAAAGCGGATCTTGCAGGTCCGGGTATCAGTACTTATCCCGAAGTATCAAAAATACTTCCTGAAAATTATTCTTCAATACTCAACAAAAAGGATACACAAAAAGCAATTTACGCTGTAAAAAGTTACATAGAACAAAACCTGAACAAAGAACTGAACCTGATGATGGTTCAGGTGCCATTGATAGTTGATAAAGAAAGCGGTGTGAATGATAATCTTGACCGCGACGGCTCGAGAACACCGGTTGAATTCCCATGCGGACTTGGACTCCCCAAACGAATGGAAGCTCAGGTTGTACAGGCAGCTACCAAGTGGAAAAGGATCGCTTTAAGACAATTCGGGCTTGAACCGGGTGAAGGTATAAACACTGATATGCGCGCTGTAAGGAAAGATTATTTTCTGGATCATGACCACTCAAGTTATGTTGACCAGTGGGATTGGGAAAGAGTTATAACGGCAAAAGACCGCAATCTTGATTTCCTGAAAATGATAGTTAAGAAAATATGGAAGGTTTTTGTTGGAGCTGAAAAACATGTACAGGAAATGTTCCCGCAGCTCAAAGATCCGAGATTCCCCAATTTACCTGAGGAACTTGTATTCCTGCATGCAGAAGAAATTCTTGAAATGTTCCCGGATCTGCCGAGGAAACAGAGAGAAACTCAGATTCTTCAGAAGTATCCGGCAGTATTCATAATAGGTATTGGCTGGGTATTAAAAGATGGCTACCCGCATGAAATGCGCGCAGCTGATTATGATGACTGGGTAACGCCGACAACCGGCAAGAATGGTGAAGAATATCACGGAATAAATGGAGATATACTTGTATGGAATCATTTGACCAAACGCAGACATGAACTTTCATCTATGGGAATCAGGGTTAACGCAGAAACACTTCGCGAGCAGCTGAAACTCTCAGGACAACTTGATCTTGTTTCAACTCCGTACCACAGCGCCGTACTGCATGACGAAGTGCCGCTTAGTATCGGCGGCGGAATAGGACAATCAAGGCTGCAGATGCTGCTGCTCAGGAAAGCTCACTTAGGCGAAGTAAGTGTTACTATATGGCCGAAAGCATTGAAAGATATATGCGCTGAAAAGAATATTCATGTGTTAGAATAAATAGCTTTGTAAAGTTTTTATTCAAGAGGCGTCTCAACAAGACGCCTCTTTTTTTTATCATACACCCCATCCAGCAAAGCCGGACACCACTTCCCCAGAAGGGAATTATGTTTGATTAAATTTTCGTTCACCGGAATATATCCCTGCGTACTGTAATTGTTTATATTAAAAGCGTATATTTGTAAGAATAAATTTAAACCACATTTTACATGAAAAATACTCTGCAGGAAATAAAAGATAAGTTAACACTTGAAAACGCTATAAATGAAGATAAGAAAAGGGAACTCCTGGCTCTTCTTGAAGAACTTGAAGGAGAAATGGGGATTGCCGGCTCAGGTGATGAGATGAGAAATATTTCCTCACAGGTAAAACGTTCAACCGAAGAAGTTATTAAGGAAGAAAAAGATCCTGATCTTATTGAGAAAGTATTGGGGGATCTCAAAGATTCAGTAACTGAATTCGAAGTGAGCCACCCAAAGTTATTTGAGAAAGTTAATAATATTTCGGCAATGCTGGCCAGTATGGGTATTTAAATTAAAAAACCCCGCTTAAAAAGCGGGGTTTTGAATTCACCTGATAACTATAGAATGTTATTTTACAAGTATCATCTTCTTTGTGCTTACAAAATTGCCTGCGGTCAATTTATAGAAATAAATTCCGCTTGCGAGATCTGAAGCGTTAAAATCAAATTTATATGAACCTGCTTTAAGCTCGCCGTTCACAAGCACGCCTGCGCTTCTGCCTGCCATATCGAATACTTCAAGCTTAACATTTGAGCCGCCGGCCAAACCGAAACTTATAGTTGTGTTCGGGTTGAACGGGTTGGGATAATTCTGTTTAAGCTCAAACTCTGCGGGAATTTCGTTGGAGTTAATGCTGATCCCAACAGGATCCGGCGTAACAGCTGCTACATAAGCCTGCATTGTACCTGTTTTATCATCATACCAGAACGGGAATATTTTTCCGTTGCCTGATGAAATTCCGATGTAATCTCCGCCGTATGTACCCAAGCCTGCTTCGCCTTTCACTTTCCATGCATGATCGCTGACCTTTATATCTGCCCAGGTAGTTCCGCCATCAACAGAGCGTGACATATATGTTTCACATGAGTCACCCACTGAAGGATAATTCCTGTTATCATAATAGCAGATGTTTACTCCGCCGTTTTCATCAACCCTGATAGCAGGGAAAAACTGCACTTTACCGTTGTTCATTGCATCCTGGTTAACCCTGATGCCCGATGACCATGTGACGCCGCCATCTGTTGACCTGTGAAGAACAACATCAGCATCTGTGCCTGCCGGAGCCAGGTTCTTTTCGCTGGCTACTACGTATATCCAGCCATCACGGGGACCGCCGCTTCTATCAACTGCTATTCTGGGGAAACCGATAACTCTGAAGTTCCAGCTGTTGAATGTTGTTGCCCTTATTCCGTTCATATCATAGGCGTTCTCTGTTACTGTCCAGGATGTTCCGCCGGATGTTGAACGGGCAAATCCAAGATAATCTTCTGTGAACGGTGATGATGATGTTGGAGCTGCCCAGCAAACGTAAACCTGTCCCGTGGGTCCGATGGCAATATCAACACCCTGTGAGTAATGACCGCCCGGAGGTGAGTTTACCTGCATAACGCCTGTCCACGATACACCGCTGTTTGTGGTGTAACCAATCATAATAGGAGGAGCTCCCAATGCGAAATTGCTCCATACGCAGTAACTTCTGCCGTAATATGTACTTGTTGGCGCATCATCAGATGCGGCAAAATTTTTATCAACGCTGCCTGATTGTATCGTTATTCTGCTTGACCAGCTTGTACCCATATTGGTTGAATACGCCGCAACCATTCCCGGATTATCTAACGTTGTAAATATTATTACACCGTTCTTATCAATTGTCGGTCCCGGGTCACTTGAATTCTGTGTAAATGGTGAAAGCAGGTTGTTGCCTGTCCATGTCGTACCCCCGTCAGTTGTCCAGTATCCACCCTGACCGTAAACTCCGCCCGCGGTAGTATTGGCTCCGCCAAACATGATATTCTGATTGGTAGGATGCCTTACCAGCACAATTTCATCCTGCTGCGCGTTTGATGTAGGTAATACCCTTATACTTGGCCCAACTGTGATCAACATATTATCAAATGTGTAAACCTGTGTGGATTTGTTTGTGTTTTGCCATGAATAATTTTCAGAAGGGAGTTTTGTATAACTGCCTGTGACAGGCTTTCTGGTTGAAGACCATTTTTCCTGGGCTGATAAATTCACCACAGAAAAAATAATTACAAGGAAAACTGCAAAAAATTTCATTTGTGTTTAGTTTAGTTTTTGAAAAATATAGCGAAAATTAATGATTTATTAGGTGTTTAGCAATAACAGTTTTTTATCAAAAACTAACGGGAAAATGGTAATAAAATTTGAATTTCAGGTCAAAATTATCCTTTTTAAGCAGTGCCGAAACACAATGATAAAATAATGTGTTTTTATTATAAAAGGGCTGTTATATTAAACTATATTTAAGGGAGATCCTGAAATGAAAAACACAAAACTCAAACCGGTAAAAGATACAAAATTGACAGGCTATCCTGCATATCCTGAAAGCGAGGATATCTATAAGAAAGATATTGAAACTGAACTTGATCCTGAGAAACTTGCTGAAATACCTGTGAAAACTGAATCTGGCACAGAAGAAGAATCACTGAAGCAAAAGGGGACATCCCCCGATAACGGACTTGATGTACCCGGGGCGGAGCTGGATGATGAAGCCGAGGAAACAGGGAATGAAGATGAAGAGAACAATTATTATAGCCTGGGCGGGGATTCTAACACTGCCATTGAAGAAGATAACTAAGTATTATTTTAACAAAAGAAGTTATCGGCTAAACAAAAATAGCCCGGATAAAACCGGGCTATTTTTATAACAATGGTCTATCTGCTATTTTGTTAATACCATTTTTTTGGTCTCAGTATATTCATTCGCCGTAATTCTGTAGAAGTAGATTCCGCTGCTCAGGCGGTCTGCGCTGTAAACAACTGTGTACGATCCCGGGGAAATCATCATGTTGTTCGCAATGATATCAACTTCTCTGCCCGCGATGTCATAAATCTTGATAGATACAATTGAGCTTACGGGAATTGAGAAATTAATATTTGTTGCCGGGTTAAACGGATTGGGATAGTTCTGTGAAAGTGAATAATTAACCGGTGTTTCTGTTGAAACCGGTTCAATCCCGACCGTGCTGAGTGAAGATGATATCCCGCCATTGTTCCTGGTTGCCCACATTCTGCTGCCAATGGCAGCTTTCTGAATGTGTGTATAGGTTCCTGCGGGCGCGGTATAATCAGTGGTGAATGTTGCGCCGTTATCGGTAGTTCTGTAAATAGAATTCGCCTGCCTTACAAACCAATATGCCGCTGCGGAACCTGTTATACCGCTTATATTCCCGGAACCCGGACCTGTGACTGATGTCCAGTTAACACCGCTGTTATTTGTCATAAGCAGCTGTGTGCCTCCTGTCATACCGGAAGTTATTGAGTTGAACCATAATGCATAACTGTTTGCCTGCGATGTTGACTGAACTACCCAGGTGCCGGCCAAGCCGCTTAAGGGAGTGTAATATACACGGCTGTTGTTTGTGCCAAACCATATGTTTGTTGCGGTAACATACATTGCGTTATTCCACCCGGCTTCTGAGCCTGCCTGCTGGAGATACATTCCTGTGGAATCCCAGTTAACACCACCGTTTGTTGTGCGCCATAAAGACCACCTTCCGCCTACGGGATCACCATATATTACACCGTTTGCTGCGGTAGTCATCCATATTGAATTTAAAAATCCGCCTGCCTGGGAAAATACCTGAACCCATGTCAAACCGCCGTTCGTAGTTCTGTAAACATAGGCAGTGGTGTTTGAGCCCGTTACAAGCGCCGTTGTGGAATCTGAAGCAAAGATGTTGTACAGGTCCAGCGTGTTTGGAATTCCCGTTCCCGTTGCGTTTATCCATTCCGTACCGCCGTTGTTGGTTCTTAATACCCTGCCGGCGTTACCGCATACCCACGCAATGTTATCATTAACACCTGAAACACTGTTTAAAGATGTTGCTACGCCCGATGACTGTTCCATCCATTGAGACCGGAGAGTAAGGGGTCCCGAGAGTAAAAACAATGTTAACAGATAATAGAATATTTTGTTCATGATATATCCTTTCTTAATTTTTGGTTTTATTACTTTACATGTTATGTATCAATAATTATGCCAAAAACTAAATCAATGATATTACAGACTCTGATATTTAGATACCGTTAATATTGTATGAAAGGGATGACAAATGTGACAAAAAAAATCCCGCTTAATTGCAGGATTTTTTTTTGAATATTCTTGCTGTCAATTAATCTTCTCATCCTTTGGATTAATTGTGGGCTGGAAGCCAAAGCCGCCCTGCGGCGGCGCGCCTACAATTGTGATCTCACCAAACTGATTCTCGAATTTATCTACATTATCCTTTAAAGCACCCAGTAGCATCTTTGCATGCTGCGGTGTCATTATTATTCTCGCGCTGATCTTTGATTTTGGTATTCCGGGCAGCACGCGGGTGAAATCAATAATAAATTCAGCGGGGGAGTGTGATATTATAGCCAGGTTTGAATATATTCCTTCAGCCTCTTTTTCACCTATTTCTATATTGATCTGCTGTTGTAAGTTATTATTTTCTTCGTTTGACATGATGTGGTTTTTATATTAAAAAAGCCCTTAAATGGGCTTTTTGTGGCTCCGAAGGTAGGACTTGAACCTACGACCCTCTGATTAACAGTCAGATGCTCTAACCAACTGAGCTACTTCGGAATGTAAATTTTGAAGAATACAAATATATTTAAACTATAAAATAAAATCAATGAAAATCGTGTTATTTTAGGCTAATATTCATTTTAGGAGGTTAAGAACAACTTATGCATGAAGAGGAAACAAAAATTACCCGCAAATGTAACTATTGATTTAAGAAATTGAAAAATTGTTACTTGAGAAACATTATTTAACTATCAATAACGGCGAGATCTATTTTGCACTTCTACGGTAAAATACCATTTTCACGGTGCAAAAAATTGTGATTTCTAAGCGAATTGTAAATTTTTCACCATTATAGACTGGCTTATTTTAGGGATGAAGGTAAGGATTCCGGTAAGGTTTTGAAGTAACTTTGTATCAATAGAAACAAAACAAATAAAACACGAACAATATAAACAAGATGAGAAGGCACTTTGAAAATAACATTTAAAACTGAGTACCGGGGGTATAATTACCCGAAAGTTTAGAAAGTTTTCTTCCCTTATTGTAAAAATCCCCTTGTAAGATTGTACGTAATTATTAACCCGGACGCTCTGTAAAGAAAGGATACAAATTGAATAAATTACCCTGTACGAAAGTTGAAATGAGATGTAACCATTCACAGGATATGATATGGATCTTTATAGACGGCAAGGTTTGCGCCAACATCAACTGCGAAAAATATTTTGAGGACGTAATTGAATCTCAGGACACGGAAGTTTTTAGCCAAACTCAAAATTTCAAAAATCATACTGAAAATTACAAAAGAAGAACATTGATATAGCCGCAAATTAAACAAATATGTTTATGCTTCAACTCCCCCATGAATGACCCGTCCAATGACGGGTCGTTCAATTTCTAAAGCCCGCAATTTTACTGAATATGAAAGAAAACAAATTGAAAGTTATCATTATTGAAGATGAAGGTATATTTGCGCTGGATATGAAATGTAAACTTATTGAGTGGGGATTTGATGTAACATATATTGAAGATAACTACTATGATGCAATAGATAGAATAAACCAGAAGATCCCCGACCTGGCCATTACAGATATAAACATCAAAGGCATAATAGATGGCATTGAAGCAGCAAAATACCTGCGTTATACCTGTAACGTTCCTTCGTTGTTCATTTCTTCAAGGAATGACAGCGAGACGTTTGAAAGAATATCCGGGCTCAAACCCATAGGCTTCTTATCAAAGCCCCTGAATGATGAGTTGTTTTACGACATCATGCAGCAATTCAAAGATTCCGGAAGTTATCACAGGAAAAGTTGAGTAGAGGATTAATACATCGGGAGGTTTATCATTAATAATTCTTAAAGTACAAATTGATCATTCCAAATCCGGCAAAGGCGATGTTTGCAAGCCATGCTGTGAGCAGAGGATCAAGATCGCCGTTGTAGCCAAAGGATTGCGAGATCTTTATGAACCCGAGATATATAAAGCTCACCAAAATGCTTATGCCGAATTGCAGCGCAAGTCCGCGGCGGCGCTTCGTGCCGGTCGAAATTGAAATACCGAAGATTACTATTATCAGGCTCGCGAAAGAAAACGATATCTTTGAATAAAAATCCACCATCTGCCGGTCAGTATCCTGCCCGCCTTTTTTCAAACTCACAATAAATTCTTCAAGCTCTCCATAATTCATTTCATCAGGTTTTAACTGCCTGCGTGTAATTTGGTGCGGCACAAGGTTCAGTTTGTTGAGTCCCGTAATTTCACCAACCGGAATTTCAGCGTAATTCGTTAAAACTTCTACGCTGTCAGTAAAATCACGCTCCGCCGCATTATACATAACCCATTTGCCGCCATCCCATTTCATTTGTTCTGAATCAACACGCTTAATAAGTTTTGTTAATGTATCGGGGTTATAAAGCTGGATAGATACCCTTAATGCTGTCATATCGGTTTCACGGAATTGATCTATCAGCACCAGCTGGTTTTTGGAATCCTGGAAGTAAAGCTTATTTAAGCCCACAGTAATTTTGTTTTTACCAAGGTAATTGCGTTCTATAAAGAATTTCTGTTTGTTGGCCTCGGGTACAACCCAATTATTGAAGTAAAGCGATATTGATGTAACCAGCATTCCCATCGCAAGGAAAGGCATCATAAATCTAACCAGGCTTATTCCCGCATTCTTAACGGCAACGGTTTCGTTGTAGTTAACCATTCTGCCTGCCGTAAAAAGCGTTGCCAGCAGCACGGCAATTGGCGTTATCAGCCTGATTATCTCAGGGATGAAATACAAATAATAATTCAATATCATCCCGAAATTCAGTTTGTTATCTATGAACTTATCCAGATTTTCGAAAAGGTCAACCAGTATAAAAATGAGTATAAAACACAAAAGGGCAAACAGGAAATTTTTTACAAACTGAAAAATTATATATCTGTCAATTTGTTTTATCAACCTGTTTGCCCGGTTTAAACTGCTTTAAAAAAAATTATTTCTTTTTTGTGGTCTTGCCTGTGGTTTTAGGCTTATCTAAATATATATTCGCGGCAAGATAGATAGTACCCCAGTTGATCTGCTTCTGTTTGCTTATAACTTGTCTCCTTAATCCATTCAAAACGGGACCATAAATGGCCGAGAAAAATGTACCTTCTTCATCGTTTAATGATCCATTTGTTTTACCCCATACTATTGCATCAGGTATTCCACTATTGGTATTTTTGAGAAGCAAATTACCCAGATCGTATTTAACACCTAATGCCAAGCCGAATTGTTTAGAAATTTGGAATTCAACTCCCGCATCAAAATTTACACCAATTCTAAAATCAGAAAAGCTTGTATTTACGCTATCTAAATTGTTTTCAGTGCTTGTCAATTTCCCATTGAATAAGTTAAAAGACATGTTTGCGCCGAAATATGGACTCACTTTTTTGGTAAAAGCGGTTGGAGCTAACTCAAAACCAAGACCAAATGAAAATGAGTTAAATGTGTATGAATAATTGATCGGTGAAGGGACTGTATCAATTTGACCTCCTATTAACTGTACCGGTATACCAATCATTCCACTCTTGGTTGGCTCAAAAGTATTGAACGTATTAAAGGCGGCAAATAGTACTCCCCTTGTTACAGAATATTTGTCAAAATTAAACTTTGCTTTTCCGAAAAATGTAAGGCCAGTTTTCATTGCATAGTTGTTGGTCATAAAGGATGTATCTATAGTTAACATTGAATATCCGTTGAGCATTTCATTTGCGTAATAGGTGCCTTTTGATGTATTCCCAAAAGGTTCTACTATACCTATACCGACCTGCAGAATAGTCTTATCAAACTGTGAATAAGATACAGATGTAAAAAGTAAAACAAGCAATAAGTATTTCAGTAATTTCATATTGTTTTATTTATTTATTGTGAATTTTATCTTCCAAAGTAGAATGAAAGGCCGCCGTACAAATGCAGGTACTGAATGTTCTTGGCAGGGTATGTTGCCCCGTTGTTTTCGTGTTCTGCATCTCCAAGGTTATATTGAGTTCCAAAATCCGGTTCATAAGATTTACCCACCAGGTTTGCAAACGCGTACTTTCCGCCCAGCACAATGCCGATGTTGTTGTGAACAACAATATCCAGTCCCGCTGCAAGCTGCAGTCCAATCCTCATAGTGGAATTCATTGAAAAGTCTTTTGTTTCCGTGGGATATATAATGGTCAGTTTCCCGCCAATTACGTTCAGCATTGCTTCAGCACCAATAAACGGATTTAACTTTGATTTTTTGGTGGCAAAATTATACTCCGCTCCCAGAACAATTGCAAGATGGCTTTGTGTCAGCGAAATATCAGCCGCCCCGGTATTATCGTCGTAAATCTTGCTGTTGCTGAATACGTCAAATCCTATACCTCCTGTTATCTGAACAGGACTTTTCCGCTTAACAGGGAATTTTACATATATACCGTAATTTATACCCGACTTCATGAAATATGTATTGGTATCCGGATTTCCGTTGCCTGTCCATGTATCAAAGGTGTTCCCGAATTCACCTTTAAGGTCTCCCATTGGAATAGAATACCCGCCATAGAACTGTACCGTACCGGTTGGCTGTGAAAGAGCCTTTTCACCCAAAAATACAAACGTAATTACTAATGCCGCGAGTATATATTTCATTTATCTTGCTGTTCTATTGTTTTTTTACTGAATATGATGTTTCGAGGTTCCGCTAATTACAAATATTTACAAAGTTACTCGTAAAAATTTTAAAAAAATATCTAAAAAGAATCCATCTAATCCATAAAAAAAGCTTATTTCATTATACTAATATATTGAAATAAGCTCTTAAAAACTGAAAAAAATTGTAAAATTTCTACTTCAGAGGGCGCCCAAAATAGAACGAAACTCCCGCGTAAAATTGCAGGTAGTTCAGAGTTTTTGCGGGATTACTGCTGTTTTCCTCGTCATTTAAGCCCAACTCCCTGAAACTGCTGGTTCCTGTTTCTTCGTCATCGGTCAATGTATTTACCGTAGTATTCTGGATCTCTGTTTTTTTGCCGATGAGGTTTGTCAACGCGTACTTTACACCAATAACAGCGCCAATACTGCTGTTCAATTTGATATCAACACCGCCATTGGCTATTACTCCAATGCGCGATTCACTCTTACGCTGAATGGTGAAAGTAGAATCACCGGAGGCTTCTATCTTTCCGCTGTAGAAATTCATTGCCAGATCCAGCCCAATAAACGGATTGAATTTCTTTTTTGGGAAGAAACCGTATTCCGCGCCGGCGGAAATGGTGAATATATTAACTTTGTTCTTGTAAGTTAGTGTGGCGTTTGTTCGCTGGTAATCTTTTGATCCTGAAAAAGAATTGTAATTGAAGCCGGCGGTAATTCTCGCTTTGCCCAGTGTATCAACAGCATACTTGCCTATAGCGCCTATATTGAATCCGCCTGATGTTAACAGCGTGCCGGATTTATCGAAGTTAAGCAGGTTTGTTCCCATAGTATCCGGGTAGCTGCCCTTCAGATCAGCGACAGGCATAGTGTAGCCGCCAAAAACCGTTAAATTAAGCTTAGTTTGAGATGTCAAAGATGCGGAACAGATCAGAAACAGGGCTGATAATAAAAGTATTCTGGATTTCATTGTATCAAATTTGGTTACAAATGTGTTCGTTGCTTAATAAAGTTAATAAATTAAATCAGATTTTACAATTGTATTATTGAATATTATTAAACAAAAAGCGGCAGGTATGTAAAGATACCTCAGCCGCCTTAATAAATTATTGTGATACAGTACTATCAGTACCGGGGTTTTTTCTGCTGGTTAAAATAAAATGTTACACCAAGGTATAACTGAAAGTACATGATATTTTTGGCTTTCAATGACCCGTTTTCTTTATCATTCAGGTTATACTCGCCTGCTGATGATGTAGCGATATACTCTTTGCCTATCAGGTTTGCAAAGTGATACTTTGCGCCGAAAACCGCGCCTATGCTTTTGTTGAATGCGACATCAACGCCGCCGCCAACAGCAAGCCCGAAGCGGGATGCTGATTTGAGGTTTGTTGTTGTTGTACCCGGATCGTTGTGATCGGCGGTGGTAGGTATTGTTACGGTTTCTTCTGATTTCCCGCTTAAGAAATTTCCGGTCAGGTCTAACCCTACAAACGGCGCGGTTTTTTCGCGGGGAGTAAATGAATACTCCGCGCCAAGATTGGCGGAAATAATACCCATAGTTGTGTGTAAACGCACATCGTTGGTATGAGAATATGTCTCTTCGCCTGAAAACTTGTTATAGCTTCCGCCAAATGTCACTCTTACTCTGCCCTTTTTATCCAGCGCGTACTTTCCGCTCAAGCCTAAATTATATCCTGTTTTCACGAAGTAGGATTCGCCCAGCTCGCTGTTAACGGAATCAATGGTGCCTTTTAGCGGGGGAAGGGGAAGGTTGTAACCGCCGGTTACGGCTATTACAAGCCGCGGCTGAGCCGCTATACTGCCTGTTAACGTTAATATTGCTGCGAGCAGCGTAAATAATACTTTTTTCATTTGGTTTTTCCCGGATTTATTTATTTGGTTCTTTCATTAAAGATCATTCAATGCAAAATGAAACTGTTTACCCTTCGCTCAATTTATAACCCGCATTTACAATTGCGGCTTTAAGCTGTTCAAGTGTTACTTTTTTATCATCGTATTTAACTGTCACTATCTTTTTAACGTGATCGGCCTTTACTGATTTAACTCCGTCAAGCTTCTGCAGTTCGGTATTCAGTGTCTCTTCGCAGCCTGAGCAGTGCATACCGTATGTTGGTATAACCGTTGTTTTTAGTTTTCCGGTTTCAGCATTGCCCGCAAAGAGTGTAATTGCTCCAAAAAAGGCTAATAATATAGTTATTGTTTTCATAGTACTGCAAAAATCCTTAAAATTTAAATAATAAAAAAGGGAGTCTGTTAGGACTCCCTTCTGAAACTAAATTCAGGTTTACTTATTTTTTCATTTTCTTTGGTTCATTGAAGAAGAATGAAACACCTGCATACATCTGTATGTATGAGATATTCTTTGCACTAACAGTTGCGCCATTCATTGTATGTTCTTTATCATCCAAAGCAAATTCTGTGGATCCTAAACCTGTAGAATCGTAAGCTTTACCGAGTAAGTTTGCCAAATGATATTTAACACCCACAATTGCGCCTACAGATTTACCCAATTTGAAGTCAAGACCGCCACCAACGGCAACACCAAATCTTGAAGCTGATTTAAGTGTTCTTTTAGTTGTAGTTCCAAAGGATGTTGCTTCAGCATCTCCACTAAAGAAATGACCGGTAAATTCAGCACCTAAGAATGGCTGTGTTTTTCCTTTTGGCATAAAATTATATTCTACACCAAGTCCAAAATTAAAAGCGTTTAGTTTGCCTTTAACATTTGTAACACCTAATGCTGTTGATGAATCCGCGCTGTTTGAAAACATCTGGTAACCTAAACCTAATGTAATACCAACATTTCTTTTTTTACCAAGATAGTATTTAGCGTCTGCTCCAAAACCAAAACCCTGCTTCATCATGTATGTATTTGAATCAGCTGCTGTATTTAAATCACCTTTTAAATCAGGTAACGGAAGGTTATAACCACCGGTTACGTGAACTTTGATCTGAGGTTGTGAAAAAGTAGTACTGTTATTTAAACTTAAAAAAGCTGCTAATATTACAAATAATGCAACTAATTTTTTCAATTTATTATTCTCCTTTAAATATTTATAAATGTGATACGATTCAGATTTTCATTAATATGTTATTTCGGTAATTACAGATAAACAACTATTTTAGTGTCTCTTTGGCCCGGCAAGCCTTTTTAAGCCATTTTCTCCTATTTTAATTTCTATATCTGTAACCGATAACGTAAATATAAACAAGTTTTAGTTCATATTGTTCCCTAAAATTTGTATACAATTGTAAATATAGCTATAAATTACCTGATTTTCAAGTACTTAAGCCTCATCGAATTAAGAAGTACTGTTACAACATCGCTTAGTGCCATTATCATCGAAGCCATTACGGGGGTCACTGATATGCCAATTCCCACAAATACGCCCGCGGCAACCGGTATTGCCGCGGCATTGTAGAAGAATGCCCAGAAGATGTTCTGTTTAATGACTGTTATGGTTTTTCGGGAAATCTTGAATAATGCGAGTATGTTTTCAAGATCTCCTTTTACAAGTATTACATCCGCTGATTGTATCGCAATATCCTGACCGGTGCCAATAGCAATTCCCAGGTCGCTTTTCGATAGGGCAGGGGCGTCGTTGATTCCATCGCCTATCATTGCCACCCTGGCGCCCTTTTTCTGAAGCTCGCTAACATACTCCTGTTTTTTATCAGGCAGCACCTGCGCTTTATACTCAGTAATTCCCAGTTCACCGGCAATTTCACCTGCAGTTACGCCGCTATCACCGGTTATCATTGCAATATTGTAGCTTTCATGCTTTAATTTGCTTATTATATCCGCCGCATTATCTTTCACGCGGTCACTCAGTTCTATTTCACCTATTAAAATATCATTTTCGTAAAGGTATATATTCTGCGATGATGATCTATCTGAAACCGCAAGCTTGGCCGCTTGCTTCATGTTCGCCCCGCCGATCATGTAGCTCTTTCCGCCTATAGTACCGGTAACCCCGATCCCTGATGTCATCCGGAAATCACTTACCTGCAGCATATCAACATTATTGCTGCGGTATTCAGCCGTAATTGCTTTGGCTATGGGATGTTCACTGAAATTTTCAATTGATGCCGCGATCTTAAGCACTTCATTTTCGGTATGCTGCCCGTAAGCGATTATTTTCTTTACATCAAATTTGCCGTACGTCAATGTGCCGGTTTTATCAAACAGGATAGTATCTATTCTGTTAACGTTTTCAATAGCCTCAGCGTTATTAAAAAGTATCTTATGCTCCGCCGCCTTTCCCACGCCTAAAACAATCGCTATTGGCGTAGCCAGGCCCAATGCGCAGGGGCAGGCAATTATCAGCACGGCAACAGCTTTTAACAGCGAGAAACTCAGGGTTTCGCCAATGTAGCTGAACCAAACGAAGAACGTTACAATTGAAATTACAATAACTATTGGCACAAATATCTCCGAGACCCTGTCAGCAATTCTCTGAATTTTAGGTTTGGAGCGCTGCGCATCTTTTACCATTAAGATAATTTTGGAAAGCAGTGAATCGCTAACAGCCTTTTCCGTTTTTATCTTTAAGTAGCTGTTCTGGTTCAGCGTTCCGCCAAGGACTTTATCGCCTGTTTTTTTATCAAGAGGCAGTGATTCACCCGTCATCATAGATTCATCTATACTCGATATACCTTCAGTTATCACGCCGTCAACAGGTATTCGTTCGCCCGGTTTTACCAGTACTATATCACCGACCTTTACTTTTCTGACGGGAATCTCCAGCTCAGAGCCGTTTCTTAATACAACTGCGCGTTTAGCCTGAAGCTCGGTAAGTGCTTTGATTGCGTAGTGTGTTCTGTTCTTCAGGTTGAATTCCAGGTAATTACCAAGGAGAATGAAAGTAATTATCATAGCGGCAGATTCAAAGTAAACCGTATGATGATGCTCCCCTGAAATTTCAGGGAAGATAAGTATAACTATGCTGTAGAAATAAGCTGAAAGAGTGCCGATAGCAATAAGGGAATCCATGCCCGCTGAGCGCGCCCGAATATCAGCCAAAAATCCTTTCATGAATTTTGCGCCGCACCAGAAAACCACTACTGTCGATAGCGGCAGCGAGATCCAGTTTGCCGCATCCATGGAAATAAATGAAAGGAATTCCAGGTGATCCTTCATTCCCAGAATGACTATAATAACCGAAAGGAATATAGAAGTATATATTTTTTTACGGAAAGCCGATCTTGCTTTAATTTTTTCTTCCTCGGCGGCTGAATCTTCTTCATCAACATGCTGCTCAATTGCTTTATAGCCCAGTTTATCTATTTCATCTTTTATAATGGAAAGTTCCGGGCCCCCTTCCAGCACAGCGAAGCTGGCAGTTTCACTGCCGAGATCTACCTTCGCGCTGTGAATCCCTTCAAGCTTGTTTAACCTTCGCTCTATTTTCATTGCGCATGAAGGGCAATCCATGCCTTCTATATCAAGCTCGAATTTCTTAATTTCTTTTTCTAAAGTACCTGTTTCTTCGTTTGTCAAATCCTCTGATCTTTATTTTCTGTGAACCACCTGGCTTGAGCCCTGTTTATTGGGCAGCAGTATTATTTCCGCTATTACAACGTTTTTGGGTCTGCTTGCTGCGTAAATTACCGCATCCGCAATATCCTTTGCACTGAGCGCTTCTATACCGGTATAAACACTTTTGGCTTTATTAACATTTCCGCGGAAGCGCACTATGCTGAACTCGGTTTCCGCCAGACCCGGGTCTATGGTTGTTACTCTTATATCTGTATCAACTAGGTCAAGTCTCATTCCTTTGGTGATGGCGTCCACGGCATGCTTTGTTGCGCAGTAAACATTTCCTTTGGGGTAAACTTCGTGGCCGGCAATGGAGCCTATATTGATAATATGTCCGCTGTTGTTTTTTACCATAGCGGGAATAACCGCTCTTGATACGTATAACAATCCTTTAATATTAGTATCTATCATTTCTTCCCAGTCCTGCAAACTCGCTTCGTGTAGTTTATCAAGTCCGCGGCTTAAACCCGCGTTGTTAACAAGGATGTCAATATCTTTCCATGCCGCAGGTAATTTTTTTACCGCAAGCGCTACTGCTGTTTTTTTTCTAACGTCAAGCGGCAAAACGAGTACCGCTGTTTTATACTTCTTTTTGAGAAACGCGGCAAGTTCATTGAGTTTTTCTTTTCTTCTTGCGGCAATTATCAGCCGCGCGCCTTTTTGCGCAAAAGAAATTGCGGTTTCTTTGCCAAAACCGCTTGTTGCCCCGGTTATGAATACAACTTTATTTTTTAAACTGGTCATATGCAAAAATACTCAATTATATATTCAATTTTTATTCAATATGCTTTCTTTTCATTAGTATGCCGGGTACAGCTTTGGGAAATAATATTCCAATACAGTGGCAGGAAACGCAATTTTCAGTTCACCTTTCGGTGAATCAGAATTCAGTAAACCCTTATCAAGCAGTCTCCGCAATTCTCTTCTGCCGGTTCGCTCGGGCATTCCTGTGATCTCCGGAATGCTGCCTCTTTTGATAGTACCTTTCAATATGGTTTCTTTTAATATCAGGAATGATTCGGAATTAAGCGTACCATCACTTTCAACATATCTTTTTATTCTGTCAAAGAGTTTGCTGAATTCAAAAAGTGAAGACATAAATTTGATCTGGTCTGCTATTGTTTCGCTGAAATAGAAACAAAATTCAGCGAGTCTTCTTTCAGAAAGCACTCCTCTTCCGTCGGTATCATGCAGCCTTTTCTCATCGGCATTTGCAAGTCTGCTGTAGTACAAATTCCTGTCACGGGCAAAACCACGCGATAATGACCATAGATCCCTGCTGTTTATACCCGCCTTTATCAGATAGGCATGTGTGAAGAGTCTTGCCGTTCTGCCATTGCCGTCTGCAAATGGATGTATATATGCAAGCCTGTGGTGTGATGCTCCCGCGGCTGTGATCTTTTCAAGGCTGCCAAATTTTTCAGTCTTGTAAGACTTGCAGAAATAGTTCATTGATCCTTCTATATCGCTATGGTCAATAGCCAAATGGTTTCCTACGTAGACATTGAATTTCCTGAACTCTCCCGGTTCAATGTTAATTTTTGCTCCTCCGGGCCCTGTTACATTTCTGAATTCATCCGGGATAATCGTGTAAAATTCACGGTGTATCCATTTTAGAAATTCGATTGTACAAATATCAAAATCCGCATTGTTCAGCAGCAGTTCTTCTATTTTCTTCTGAACTTCAATGTGGGCAACATGTTCAAATTCCAGATTTCGTTTAACAGGATTTTTTGAAAATTCATTTTCAAGTGCTTTATCTATTTCAGCCGGTGTTGTATTGTTCCCTTCAATTAAGTTAGAATAGTAACTGTTCATTTTGGTTACAAGAAGTGCTATTGACTTAATTGTTTCCGGATGAAAATTAAACGCAATGGATTCTGCCAGTTTTACTGCTTCAATATTCTTCTCGTTTAGTTCCCTGAGTCTGCCTTCCGGCATCACCGGCGTTATTTCTACAGTGTTATTAGTCATTTCCTTTTACTTTATCTTTGCAAGATAATTAAAAGTAGCACAAAATGTAAGTCATTTGGCCGATATTTTGGCCGATATTTTTGGTAAGAATGAGCTAAAAATGCATATAATGATGATATTGCAGGTAATTTTGGCCGATATTTTGGCCGATCTTTTAAGCGCTGTAAAACAACATATCGCAGATTGAATATGAAACAGATTTTATATATATTAGCAAAGTTAAAACGGCAATCCTATGACTTTTATCATCAATTTCTATGAGCAGTATCATTAGATGAAGTTTTATCAACTGTTATATTTACAATATTAAAAATGAATTTCCGGAGGTTATTCTATTGGAACAAATGATGATATCAGAATTAAGCAGGCAAAAAGAACTGCTTAAAGAAAAGATACGCAGAAATACCGGTCTTGAATACAGCAAGATCGACAGCATTCTGGGTGATGTTGATATTTGTCTTGGTTCCATGATGAAACTGCTGAAAGACGGAAAAAGCGCGCATGAAAAATTCTTCTCAGATATCATTCTGAATTCAATTGACGCAATTATCGGGCTTGATAACAATTACAGGGTTTTCCTGTGGAATAAAGGCGCCGAAGCAATGTTCGGTTATAAAAAAGAAGAGGTTATGGGCAGGGAATTTGATTTCCTGATACCTGAAATTCTTTTGAGCAAGGGCGAAAAGAAATTTCTCATTGATGAAGTGAACAGAAACGGTTTCCTTGCCAACTATGAAAGCGAAAGATTGAAAAAGAACGGTGAAACTATTAATGTAAGTATTTCACGGTTTGCAATTTATGATGAAAACAACATTAGCTCAATAGGCTCCGTGGGGATCCTTCGCGATATTACCACAGTAAAAAAACTTCAGAAGGAATTACGTGAAAAGGAAAATCTTGCCCTTATCGGCGAGGTTGTTTCCAGTATTGCGCACAGCCTTTCCAACCCGCTTAACATAATTTCAGGGAATGCTGACTATCTTCTGCTGAACAGAAAACCGGGAGAAGCGGATCACGAAGAGCTTAAGACAATTGTAGATGAAACGACCCGCATAACCAAATCATTAAGGGGTCTGCTGAATTTTTCGAGGCCTTTAAACGCAGAAAAGGCCAAAACCCAAATTAATGAACTTGCCGAAGAAGTGATTTCCAAAACCAGGTTCATCATAGGGAATAAAAATATTGTCATCAAACGGCAATTTGATAAAAACCTGCCGGTTATACCGGTTGATAGAGCGCAGATAGAAGAAGTAATAACAAATCTGGTGGTAAACGCCATTCAGGCGTTTACGGCAAACGGTGAAATTATTCTGAAAACCCGCGCGGGAAGTTCTGATATTTTCATAGAAGTTTCAGATAACGGGCCGGGTATTCCAAAAGAGCTCCAGGAAAAAATATTCAGACCCTTTTACTCATCAAAGGGATACGGCAAGGGCACGGGGCTTGGGCTTTCGATAGTTAAAAGAATAGTTAGCGAACATGACGGGTCAGTTAAATTACGCTCTCAAACCGGAAAAGGAACAACCTTTACTATCAGGTTACCTGTAAAATAAAGTTTCGATTTAAATAACTCCTGTATAACGCCAAAAGCCACCAATTGAAATTGATGGCTTTTGTATTTGCCGGTTAAACAGTATTTATTTTATTAAGATCATTTTTTTAGTAGTTATCAGTCCGCCAATGCTGATCTTTGTAAAATAAACTCCGCTATTTACCGGGGATCCGGAATTTGTGACCGCATTCCATATGAATGTATGATCTCCGGAATTCATTGTTCTGTTTGCAAGTGTATATATCTCACTGCCCGAAACGTCATAGATCTGTATGTTTACTTCTGTTTTTTTTGCAAGGCTGATATCAATGTTTGTTGAAGGATTAAACGGGTTTGGATAATTTTCACTTATCTTAAAATCTGCAGGAGAAATATTAGGTTCTATACCAACTGTACTTCTGACAATTATTCTCTTGCTAATAGCATGATTCCATGCATCGCCTCCTGTATTACTCTGCGAGTTTCCGGCTAATCCAACCGCCCATAGAGTATCCGTTCCGCCGGTACCCGGAGCAGTATAACTGAAGAAAACTGTTACCGACCCGTTAGTCATAGTTATATTATCATTGTGTGTTAGTTCACCATTTGCAATATGCAGTCCTGGAGTAACTACACCCAAAACTCCCAGTCTGGTCGCAACATCTAGCCCCATACCTGTTTTTCCGGCATTGGAAACTGTTAGGCTGAATTGCTGGGTTTGCCCGGTGTTAACTGTATCGGGTCCGGCGATTGTTACTGTTACACCGGTATTAACTGAACCGTGACATGAACAACCTGATGTGCTGGTTTTTAAAGTCCTGCCTGTTCTTCCATCAATATTACCAAACAAAATAACTGATGACGCGAAGAAAATAATTATCAATGCCGTGAAGAATTTTTTACTGAGTATTACATTTTTCATTGTGATACACCCCTTCAATTAAGTTTATTATTTAGTTGTAGTACCACTAATATCCACTACAAAATTAATACAAAGATCTGCTGATTAATATGATTTGATACAGTGAAAATCACTGAAAAATATGATTTTCCTCCCCAATTGTCTTAAAGTACCGAATTAAGAAAAAGCATAACATCATAACCTGAAAGAATCCATTTAGTATTATACAGAAATCAAAACCCCCGCATTTCTGCGGGGGTTTTTTTGATTCATCTGGGTTTTTATCTCAATTAACTATTTCTCAATAAACCAGATGCAAATAATAAGAGCCTGTATTATTTCATAAGTGTTATTTAAGCAATATCATTTTTTTCACATCGCTGTAGCTGCCGGCAACTATTCTGTAGAAATATACGCCGCTGGCAATCTTTGCGTTCATTTCATTTGTTCCGTTCCAGTCAACCTCATATTTTCCTGCTGTGAATTTATCTCTCGCAAGCACCTTAACAACTCTTCCGGTTATATCAAATACAGCTATAGTTACATCGGTTTCCTTTGGCAGCGAAAACTTGAATTTCGTTGTCGGGTTGAACGGGTTTGGATAGTTCTGTGTAAGCTCGAACTTTTGGGGCACTTCATAAGAAACATTTACTATTCCTACTATTGCGTTTCTTGAAGCTACAAGTGCATCAATTACATATTTGGCATTATGCATACCAAATTCACTGCCATCTCTTATAGAAAGATAGTTTATGTAAGCTTTTTTCATGTTAAGATGGTTCGGATTCAATGTATCAGCACCGAGTAACTGCCATGCGACTGAATCAACTCCATATGGAGGCAAAGCCATTGCCAGCCTTGTTAAGCTGCCTTTGGTTTCCATTATCCATGATTCTGTGGTTCCGTCGCCGTCATAATCTGCGTCTGCTATAAACTGGTCAAACCTGGTTTTTCCAAAATGGCATGTCTGGCACGCTTTCAAATGATCATAGTTTGTTTCTTCATTATGCAGGTAAAGCGCATGTCCGCCAACTTTATCTTTATTTGCCGATGCCGTATCCGTGGGTGCCATATGACAGGTTACGCATGCATTCTGCAGAAATGTAAAATGCTGTGTTGATCTGTATGGTGCGCCGCCGAATGTTGCCAGGTTCTGTCCTAAATAAATATCAGCCTGTGAGTTATGGTGCGGGCCCCAGTTTCCGCTGGTTATCTTTGTATTAACATATGTCATCGTATTTCTTCTGGATTTATGGCAATCCATACATGTTGCGCCGCTTCCTACGTTGGTATAATGATAGCCGTTTGCAAGCGTATCGCTGCCGGCCGGTCTGTTCCTTAAACTTGCATTATTGGTGTTGCCGTGCGGGTCATGGCAGGTTGCGCATGTTACCATTTCATGGCTTGCAACGGTTTTACCGTTGGTGTTGGTTCCTATTCCTTTTGTGAAATTAACATAACCCTGTCCATCATGACATCTGATACAGTTATCCAGGTTATTCGTTCCGTTGTTGTTCTGCGCAAATGAACTGCTCCATATAACTTTTGAGTGTCTTGCGTTCTTCCATTGTGCAAATTCAGGTCCAAGATGCGGTGAATCGTGGCACTTTCCGCAATTACCTTCATCAACTGATTTCATTATCATATTGGTATCACCGCCGCCGAATACATGTTCATTTCCGGGGCCATGGCAGCTTTCGCAGCCGACATTTGCAAATGCAACAAGTGAGGGGAAGCGGTTCTTTAATGAATCCCAGTTAGCCGGTTTTGGCGGAGCGTAGTTTGTCCAGTTCCAGCCTAATTCTGTTGCTTTATCATCAAAACCGTTATTGTTGGTTATGTTAAAATGATTGTATCCTAATGTGTGAACCCTGAACTGCTCAATTCCGTATGATGTCGGGCCGGCTGTTATTTTTGATTTAAACGTTGTGGCGTGTTTAGAAACTTTCCATCTGTCAAATATCGCAGTGAACTGCGGTGTTGTTCCGTGACAACTCATACAGTTTGGAAATACTGCAGGCACATTATCAAATCCGCCGGTTCCCACAAATGTTGAACCGTAAATGGTTACGGTGGTATCTTTTGAGCCGGATGAAGTTGTAACAGATACCTGAACCTGGTATGTACCTGATAGATCCGCTTTGAATTTCTGCCATGTAGGTAATCCTGTTATTCCGGCAAGAGTTGCTGTTGATCCTCCCGGTTTAACAAGCATTGTCCAGGTTGCGCTTTGGATAGATGTGGTATCTCCAAAATTCCACGCTCTTAAATAAACATAAGTGCCCCTGGCTACCGTTCTTAGCCCGGTTGCTACAGTAGAATCTGCTGTGAATGCTGAATTTGTTGCCAGCATCTGCGGTGTGATATATTCGGTTACTATTTTAACCCTGGGTGCGCTGATAAGTATTCCTGTGCAAAAGAGTACAAACAGTATAAAAGTACCTGTCCGTTTCATTGTGATTCCTCCTAAATTGTTGGTGTTTAACATTTTCTTTTTCAAACTCATTGACTATTATATACTCAATTTGCGTGCCAAAAAAAGTGCCTATAAACACCTCATTTTATAGATGTTTTGAATTGGGTGGGGCTAAATTACACACAGTATGCCAAATTGTGCTGAAATTGCGGTTATTTATGATGAACATCAACTGTTTATATGACTTTTATCATAATATTGTATGATAAACATATTTATATTTGTATACGAAGATCAATAAAATTTACAAATATCAATTTGCCACCCGAAGATATAAAAATACTTGTTGTTGATGATGAAGAGAATTCCACAATACTCCTCAAAAAAGTGCTGGAAAAGAAAGGCTTCAATGCCATTACTCAAAATGATTCCAAAGCTGCGCTTGAATTGATAGCCAATGAGGATTTTGATATTATCATTTCAGATCTGCAAATGCCTGATGTAAGCGGCATAGATCTGCTGAAAGCCAAAAAAGAAGATACACTTTTTATAATGATCACAGGCTTCGGATCTATTGATTCCGCCGTGGAAGCAATGAAACTTGGCGCGTATGATTACATAAGTAAACCCTTTAACCTCGAAGAGTTCATACTGAAATTTGATAAGGCCGTGGATAATATCGCGCTGAATGCGCAAGTAGCCAACCTGCGCTCGCAGGTTGATGAAACTTCATCGTTCAGCAGTATAATAGGGAAGAGCCGGAAGATGCTGCACGTGTTTGATATGATAAAAAATGTTTCGCGTACCGATGCCAACGTTTTCATCGAAGGCGCAAGCGGAACGGGGAAAGAGCTTGTTGCCAAGGCAATACATTACAACAGCAGCAGGGCCAACGGACCCTTTATAGCTGTAAACTGCAGCGCCATTCCTGATAATCTGCTTGAAAGCGAACTCTTCGGTCATACTAAAGGCGCATACACGGGCGCGATTGAAGCGCAAAAAGGAGTGTTTGAACTTGCACATGGCGGCACATTGCTGCTGGATGAAATTGCTGAAATGCCTTATAACCTGCAATCAAAGCTGCTTAGAGTAATTGAAACCTGGGAAATTAAACCCCTTGGCAGCGATAAGGTGAAGAAGATTGATGTAAGATTACTCAGCGCAACTAACCGTACTATCAAAGAAATGATAGATGAAAAAAAGTTCCGTGAAGATCTTTTTTACAGGATTGCCACAGTTACAATTTCATTGCCGCCGCTGAATGAGAGAAAGGATGATATACCGCTGCTTGCGGATCATTTCATAAAGAAGATATCAGCTAAAATGAAACGCAATGTTTCCCTGAAAGGTGATGCCATTGAGGCGCTGACGCGCCATCAGTGGAAGGGGAATGTCAGGGAGCTTGAAAGCGTAATTGAGCGCGCGGTTATATCAAGTGATACCGATATGCTGGGCAAACACTATTTCAGATTCCTGGTATCAAACGGCAGCGATGAAGAAACCTTAACACCGGGCGGGAATATGGAACTTAAAGACCTGGAAAAAGTTCACATCCGTAAAGTTCTCGAAGAGAACGGCTGGAATAAATTGCAGGCAGCAAAGATCTTAGGCATCGACCGCAAAACTCTTTACAAGAAGATCAAGGAATATGAATTGGAGTAACGTGAAATGTGAAACGTCAAACCTTCTCTCACTTCGTTCGATAAGGCAACTGCCTTTGCCAAAAACTTCGGCAGTCAAGGGCAGGGCGACAAAATCTCTGTTATCAATATAAGTTTATTAACTATATAAAATTCAAGAACAAGGGGCTGTAGCCCCTTGTTCTAAATGATATTTCGCATGTAACTTCAGATTTTGTTTACTTCCTCAGATCCACCCCATACATTACCCATGCTTTCAGACTTAAGAGCATATCTTTCCAGCCGGCGTTATTCATGAATGAGCTGGTTATGCCATCATCATCATTTTTATATCCTTCTTCGGTGACAGATACTCTTGTTTTACCATCAACCTCTTCAAATATAAAAGTGACATTAATATCATAATCCACTTTATAACCCGGCCATGTGAAGGTTATCTTTTTGTTCTCTTCAAATTCAGTTATGTTAATATCAGTTTTATGCTCACCCCATGACCATGTGATCTTATCACCTGCCGCCTTGATTGGCGCGCTTGCTGATGTAACGAAATACTTTGTTATAGCAGCGTCATCTGTGAACGCCTTAAAGACTTCAGCGATCGGTTTATCTATCCTTACCGCTACTGTGAATTTAATTTTTTCCATTGTTTTGCTTTCTATATTGTTTTTAAATTGAATTAAATAGCTGCTCCATCCCGCTTCGTATTTTTTTACCCAGCGCTCATATATGCCCTGTATGGGGAGCGGGTTAATGTAGTTCCACCTGTTCTTGCCTTCACGCTTTATGATAATGAGATTTGCCCTGTGCAGAATATTCAGGTGTTTCATAACTCCGTACCTGGTGAGTTTTTTAAAGTGTTTACACAGTTCACCCGTGGTTTTTTCTTTTTCGCGCAGCAGGTCAAGTATCTTCCTTCGCGTTTTATCCGACAGTGCCTTCCAGACAAGTTCCATATAATATATGTGACTATTTAGTCACATATCAAAAATAGTAAACGAAGTTGAGTTTGTCAAGAGAGAAATGGAGGATACCATTAAGAGTTTTCTTTCAGCCTTGTGGAGAATTGCAAGGAATCAATCCTTTCCACTTATACGCTTGACAATCTTAAAATTATATATTAATTTGAAATTGACAAATATAAATACGACCCGAATCCTGCGCGTTTACCGGTAAAACGGGAAACAGACCAAACTGATACACACCGATTAAAACTTTTTAAAATACAAATGAGAAGAAGACCTGAAAAACTTGTAAAATTTATAAATGCTAAAGCATTTTGCTTTGCTGTAGTGTTAATTGCTATATTACGCGACACAAGTTTTGGACAGAATATTACGTGGGATAAAATTTATCTGCAGTCCGCAGCAACGACTGGTAGTTCCATCAAGCAAACTACTGACGGTAATTATATTGTAACTGGTTGGAGGCTCAATTTCGGTGGTTTCATATGTAAACTGAATCCTTTTGGAGATACATTATGGATAAGATATACTCCTTACACAGATATGCAGTCAATTGTAGAGGCACCAGATGGGAGTTACGTTGCAATTGGGTACGATTATTATTTATACATTACAAAGTACTCTACATCCGGTGAGCAGATTTGGGCTAAAGTGATTGAAGAACCTAATCATGATATCTATGTTTTTAATTTAATTAACACGAATGATAATTGCTTTTTAGTCACCGGCTATACCAGACTTGGGTTACCTTCTGTACGGTCAGGTTATTTTACAAAAATTGATCAAAGTGGAAATAAAATCTGGGCAAAATTTATTACAAACCCCGGTGCAATAACAGGGTTCTTAAATTCTTGTAATACCGCAGATAATGGATATATTTTGACTGGAGGTGTTAATATTAATAATAATGGTAAGATTTATTTAGCAAGACTTAACTCGAATGGAGATACGCTATGGACAAAAAATTATGGTGGCGGGGCTTTTTTATACGGTTGTTCAGTATTTCAAACTGTTGACAAAGGATTTATTGTATTTGGTAACCGTGAATATAGTAATCAAAATATTAAGTTATATTTTCTTAAAACTGATAGTTTGGGTAACTTGCAATGGGCAAAAAATTTTGGTGATACGAATACATTCTATCAAATGCTTTTTGGTGAAAATGCGACTAAAAGCAAATATGACCATTCTTTTTATATAACAGGTTTTAGTACTAATTATCCGTATTTGGATACAAATAAAATATTTTTACTAAATGTGGATGAAAATGGAAATAAACTATGGGAAAAATTTTATAAAAAAGATACACTTCATTTACGTGGTTTCGCAATTGACCAAACAACCGATAGTGGATTTGTAATCAGCGGCGATGCATTTGACTCGCCTATTTTAAATAACAACTTATCTGATCCGCAATTTTTATATGTTTTAAAACTTGACAAGAACGGAATAATTAATCCTATTGGTATAAATAGTAATCAACATCAAATACCTAAGAGCTTTAGAATATTGAATGTTTACCCCAATCCATTTAATCCGGTTACGAATATTGCTTTTGAATTGAATAAGCCGCAATTATTAACAATTAAAATTTATGATATACTTGGAAAGGAGGTGCAAGTATTAGCAGAGAAAACCTTTGGCATCGGGGTTCATAAAAGCAGTTTTGAAGCTACGAATCGCCCAAGCGGAATCTATTTCATTGAAATTAAGTCGGCAATTGGGCAAAGAGAAGTAAAAACAGCTGTTCTAATAAAATAATTTCATAACCTAAAAACTTAAAACCTATGAAATACTTAAAGGCTTTTACATTATTTATTATAATTTTATCGCAAACCACATTTGGTTTTGACGATGAACCTGCTCCTATGGCTGAACTTTTCATACAAAACTTAAGCACGACAAAAGATATTTTTGTCAAAGTGATACCTGTGGGTTTTGTGTTTAACGGTAAGATAACCTCAGGTGTAAAAGATTTTCGATATTCTTCAGAAGCTTCTAAACCATTCAATTTTAGAGAAAACCACATTTTTGGTGGTTACAGGAAATTGCATAAAATTACCGGTAGCTTTACTTGGGAATCAAACGGATTTTTACTAAATCACGATTTAGGCTTAGCTCAAGGTTCCGCATGTGATAGCATAATAGGTTTTGGAAAATACAGGATTGAGTTTTGGGATATTGATCCTGATTCTGATGAACCCGAATTTTTGTTAGATTATTGTTTAATTGACTTTAGCGATTGGGATTATACAGTCAACTATAGTAATGCTGATGTTTTTTTCAAATATTATAGTGACAATAATATTACATGTCAATTTAATGGTCCTGAAATTTCCATTTCTCATGAATGCGCTAACAGAGATTTGAAAATTTGGAAACAAATTACAGGTGTGAGTCCTTGTAGTTATACAAATAATATCCAAAACAAAGGAAACTTTAAAACTACAACAGAAACGAATTATAATTCGTATCTTTACTTTCCAATTAAGGCATCTGACTATGCAGGATTTCCTCAACATTTAAATTACGGAAGTTTGTTTTTGAATTTTAGTGTAGCTTCTGGCCATCATGCTTATATAAAGCAAAACGAAACAATGTACATAGAAAGCGGTGCCACATTTACGGTTCAAAATAATGCTATTCTCACGTTTCAAAGCAATAGCACTCTTTATATAAAACGTGGAGGAAAATTCTGTAATAATGGTACGGTCAATGGTAATATCAGAATAATCTATGAAAGAGTAGGCATTTATAATTATTGTTCACCTGCGTTTACGCCCTTTATTGGAGGTAACGTAACAATCGAAGACAGCGCAATTGTGGAATTTCCTGACAGCACAACAATAGTTTTTGATAGTACTGCTGTATTTACAATGATGCCGCATTCTGAATTAAGAATGGGAAAACATTCAAAGATAATATTTCAGAACGGTTCAAGAATAAAGTGCAATAATGCTAAAATTACATCACTTGACTCAACTCATACCTGGGATGGCATTTATCTCTCCGATGACGCAAACGATACTATAAAGAACTGTGTCATTCAGAATGCATACAATGGCATAAATGTTTCAGAACCAAGTTCTATCAGTCTGACAAATTATACGACTGAGATTACAAATTGTACTTTTAAAAATTCGACAAGTACGCAGCTTCTTAATCAGGTTTACATAGATGGATCAAGCGGCGTGCTTGTTAAAGGGTGTTCAACTGAATCGGGTATTTCATCGGGATTTGCTTCCTGTATCGTAATGCAGTATTGCCCATCAGGTAGTGTAGTAATTGCCGATAATAATTTCAGTAACTGTGATATTGGTATTACTGCTATACAATCCTCACCCTACATTGCAAGAAATATCATTACAGGTTTAACAGGGTCAGGAATAGGATTGTATTTAGATAACTCCAACGGTACAATTGAATACAATATTGTAAATAACTTTGAAAAATCAATTGAATGCGGTTACTCTTCTCCATATTTACTTAAAAATACATTCAATGATGCATCTGATATGATAGTTCAGCTTTATTCATCTTCTGTTCCTGTAATGCGACCCGTGAACTCGGGCACAGTAATAAGATGGCTTGGCGGGAACAATACTTTATCCGGAATGCCAACTACAGGAGCTTTTGTTCTTGAAAAGGAAAGCTACCCGATGATGGATTCAGGTTACAACAAAATACTTACAAACGGTTATAATTACGTATCAGGGGATCTTGACGGAGACCTTGATGCGGGAATGAACCACTGGCAGGATAATCCACCCAATACAGCGTATTATGCGGTATCAGGCGGTGATGTGATCTACGATCCTGTATTCAATGGCACAAGCCTGCCAAGTATGGATTATTACGACTTGAATTCACTTGGATTTGGAATGTATGACAGCGTTTTTGTAATAGATAATGGCGATAATCCACTTGCAGGTTCATTATTCATGCAGGCATATTCAAATGAGATGTCAGGTAATTACTCAACTGCGATTACAAAATATAAAGATGTAGTTACAGAATACAAAACATCAACCTATGCAACGGTATCACTTGCAAGGATATTCAACTGCCTGGAAAAGAATAATAGCAGTGTATCTGATTACAGTAATATTCAGGGTTATTACGCTTCAATCAAGTATGATACCAACAACACAAAGGAATCCAGAGAAATATCAGAAGACTTTGTGATCAAGAGCAAAGTGAGACAAGGCAACTTCATGGAAGCAGTAAGCGACTATGAAAATATTTATCAGAACAACCAGAATACACACAAAGGCACTCACGCATTACTCAACAAACTTTGTTTGCTGAAGTATGGTTCAGGTGGTGATAATCCGAACGGCAGTTCAGGAACAGAAAGCAAAATTGATATATTATCGTTAATCAGCGGCAAATCATTAAGCCAGAATGTTAGCAATAATACAAACAATACACCAAGGACATTTAAGCTGCACCAGAATTACCCAAACCCGTTTAATCCAACAACTAACATTAAGTATGACATCCCAAGGGATGCGAATGTATCAATAAAGATATATGATCTTCTTGGCAGAGAAGTATTTAGTGTTAGCGAATACAAAACTGCAGGCAGTCATGAAGTTTTGTTTGATGGTAGCAATCTGGCGAGTGGTTTGTATTTTTATAGCTTAGAAGCAAGTCCTTCGACAGGCTTAGGACGAGGATATTTTGAAACCAAAAAGATGGTACTGGTAAAGTAATCCCGCCAAGTCGGGTCTGCGAATCTGCTATTGTAGATTCTTGAAAGTAAAATTTAGAAACATTGACAAACCTGCCAGGTCTTAAAGATCTGACAGGTTTTTTTCTTATTTTTTATATTTTTTCATCCCCATCCAATCCCCTCAAAATGCGCAATTTTTGTGGATTTTTTCTACATCTCTAAGAAAAACACTCGCTAATTCGCCAAAAACAGCACTTTTTATGGCACGTTAATTGTATGTTATATAGAGTAACTGTTATAAACACATGAATAATTTTAACATACACATATTTAGCCTAAAACCGGAGATCTGCTCTCTTATCAGGAAAACACTTGGTGCAGAGCGGTATAATATAAGCTGCACCAGCGGTGAGCTTATCAATGAAGCGTTTGTAGAGAATTTTAAAAATGAGGTAAACTGTCTTGTGCTTGATAAAGATATCGATCCCGCTCTTGCAAAATCCATAAAACAAAAATTCAGCTCAATACCGATAATCTGTCTTCCTTCACTGGGTGCTGAATTTAAAGAATCGAAAGACGTGAAGTACATGTCTGAACCATTTAAGCTGAGCGAGCTTAAAAAAGCGATTGAAGAAATTGCGCAAAGTGTATAAACTTGAGTGTGTAAGTATTAAGTTAAAGGAAAATTAAAGCAGCTTAATTTGACCGAAAAAATGAAAATGAACAGCTATCTGAAAAATATATTTGTGATCTTCGTACCGGTTCTGCTGGTTAGCGGATTGCTGATGTTTGCAGATAGTTATTCGGGATTCAAAAAACAAAGCACAGATGTATGCCTTTCATGCCATGAAGATAAAGATCTCTCCATGGATAAAGGCGGCAAAAAGATCTCGCTGTTTGTGAATGGCGAGGGTTACAAGAAGTCAGTTCATAACATTGCGGAATGCGAAGATTGCCACGAAAACTACAATCCCGATGAACTGCCGCACTCAAAAACACAAAGTGAAGTCAATTGTATTTCATGCCACAAAGAATCAAAACCGGTTGAAACCAATGTTCACGCAAAAGTTAAGTGTTATGAGTGCCACACTAAGCATGATATAAAACCGGCAAAGGAATTTGCCAAAGAGCAGACCAAATCATGTTTGAGCTGCCATAAACAAAAGAATATTCAGCATTATTCACAAAGCGTTCACGCTAAAAATAATGTTACCTGCGAAAGCTGCCACCAGGGCGGACATAGTGTGAAAAAAATTAGTAAGCAGGAAGTTGCTTCAACGTGCGGTAAATGCCATGGCGATCATCAAAAAGATTTTAAGAACAGTATTCACAGCCAGGTACTTAACAAGGGGAATAAAGATGCGCCGACCTGTACTGATTGCCACGGTTCACATAAAATAATCCGCGGAAAGATCTCTGTTGAATCGCAGGCCTGTCTTGATTGCCATCTGGATGAAAAGAAATTCCCGGGTGATGGAAAGGGTTCAGCAAAGTTTGTGCAGCATTATAAGACCAGTATTCACGCCGCGGTTGAAAAAGACGGGCTGCTTGAAGCCGCCGGATGTGTTGATTGTCATGGTAACCATGTGATTGATAGTCCGGATAACCCAAAAGCATCAACAAACCGCGCAAGACTTATGGAAACATGCGGTAAATGCCACAAGGAAACTGTAGCGAACTTCAGGAAATCAAAGCACGGGCAGGAGCTTGCTAAGGGGAGCAAAGACGCGCCAACCTGCACTGATTGCCACGGCGAGCATGATATACAATCAACTTTGCTTTCAAACGATTTTTCTAAAATTAACTTAACGGATAAATGTTTAAGCTGCCATAAAGATGGCAAGATTCCGCATAAAAATTTTAAGGGTGAAGAAGAACTGATAACAGGATACCAAAACAGCGTGCATTATACAGCGTTAAAGGAAGGGAACTTTGACGCGCCGACTTGTTACCAGTGTCATGGCGCGCATGAAATGGAAAGCGCCGCGAATCCTGAAAGTAAAATTAGCAAGAAAAATATTGCCAATACCTGCGGGCAATCAGGCTGCCACACCAGTCAGCTGACTGATTATAATGGCAGTATTCACGAAGTTGGAGTAAGCAAAGGCAATAACGATGCGCCGACATGCAACAATTGCCACGGTAATCATGGTATTATCAGTAAGAATGTTGATAATAAACTTCAGAAATCAAAGGACATTGTTACGTTATGTTCTGATTGCCATGGTTCTGTTGAACTTGTTGAACGGAATGACCTTCCTACCAAGATCACGGAAACGTTCCGTGAAAGTTTCCACGGACTGGCATTGAGAGGCGGCGGCAAAGAAGCCGCCAATTGTGAGAGCTGTCATGGCAGTCACAATGTTAGACCTTCAACTGATTCACTTTCAACTATAAACAAAAAGAACTTACCCGAAACTTGCGGCAAATGTCACCCGGGTGCGACTGAAGTATTGTTCACATCGAAGATACATTTAACCAACCCTGAAGAAGATTCCCCGGGGGTTTTCTGGATCACAAGATTCTATATGATAATGATCTTCGGGCTTATTGGTTTTATGCTGCTGCATAATATACTCGATCTCAGAAGAAAGCTTCAGCATAAGAAGAAGATGCGGGAGGCAAAGAAAAAATGAGTACGATAGATAAGATAAAAACTGATAAATTGACCGCTGAGGAATTGACTGCTAAAGAGAACTCTGAAGATATAAAGTATCTCCGAATGAATAAAAGCGAAAGGATCCAGCACTTCCTTTTATTCACAAGTTTTATTACGCTTATACTGACTGGTTTTGGATTGAAATTTCCTGAAGCTTTCTGGGTAAGATGGATTGTCTATATAATAGGCGAAAACGCCTTTGAAGCGCGCGGAATTGTTCACAGGATAGCTTCAATTGTTATGATTGGCGCTTCGTTGTATCACCTGTATTACATATTGTTTGTGCCCCGGGGAAAGCAGCTTGTCAGAGATTTCCTTCCGCGCAAGCAGGACCTCATTGATTTCAAGGATTCAATGCTTTACCTCATAGGTAAAACTGAGGTTAAACCAAGGCTCGGCAGGTTCAGCTACATAGAAAAAATGGAGTACTGGGCTGTTGTCTGGGGTACCGTAATTATGGGCGCAACAGGTTTCATTTTGTGGTTTGAAAATACCTTCCTCAAAATTGTTGGAACTGAAGGAATGGAAATTTCAACAGCCATTCATTACTACGAAGCAATTTTAGCTTCACTTGCTATACTTGTTTGGCACTTCTATTTCATTTTCGTCAATCCCGATGTTGCGCCAATGAGCAAGGCGTGGTCAAAAGGATATTTGACCCGCGAGCAGATGGAGCATGAGCATCCCCTTGAGCTTGAAGAGCTTGATAGAGCCGCTGCAGAAGAAAAAGCAGCAGCAAATAAGGAAGCCGAAGAAAAAGCAGCCGAAGAGTCAGCTTCAATGAAAAAAAATGAAGAGTCGAAGAAACCCGATGATGAGAGTCAAGCTTCCGCTGAAAACAAAACATCTGAAACTTCCGGTAATAATAATTCAGGTAAAAATGAAGAAAACCCGGATACTGAAGTGCCTGAAGATAAGAAATAATATTGTATTACTAAAACTATACTGATCATACTGTAAAAATGAGCGATCAATTAAAAGAAGAAAAACCAAACGAAGAAAGTTCTGAGCAAACGGCATCCAAAGATAAAAAGCCGGTAAGGTTCTTTAAGAAGATACGGGGCTACAGAAGATTTTTACTTTTTACCGGTATCTACTTAGGATTATTTTTAGTTCTTCTTGCAGGTTCGGCTGAATATACTTCAAGGCCGGCATTCTGTCCTACATGCCATTATATGGAATCGTTCTATCAAAGCTGGAGGACATCCGCTCATAACAAAGTTGATTGTGTTGAGTGTCATTTTGAACCCGGAATATCCGGAACTGTCCGGGGGAAGCTCAACGGTCTGGTACAGATAGTAAGTTATGTATCGCAATCTTACAAAAAGCGCAAACCGTGGGCTGAAATTCCCGATAATACCTGCGCTCGCTCCGGCTGCCATGAAATGCAGGATATCAAGGATTCAACTTATAACTTCAAGGGTGTAATGTTTTCGCACAAAAATCACCTGCAGGAACAAAGAAGAGGGAAGACACTAAAATGCACAAGCTGCCATTCACAAGTAGTACAGGGTTCGCACATTGAGGTGACTGAAGCTACTTGTTTCACATGTCATTTTAAAAAATCCGATGACCCTGAACATAAATTCGATAAACTGGCAGATTGCAAAACCTGCCACAGCTGGGAAAACAAATCGAAGGATGAAATGGCAAGTTTCAGATATGACCATACCGGCGTAGTTGAAAACAAAATGGCGTGCCTTGATTGCCACTCAAACACAATTGCCGGAAGCGGCGGTGTTGGCAAAGAAAGATGTTTCCAGTGCCACTTCGAAACTGAAAGACTTGAAAAGTTCACTGATACTGAGCTGATGCATAATACTCACATTAAGAAGCACAGCATGAAGTGTTATACCTGCCATAACCAGATAGAGCACAAAGTCCAGCAGATGGATCCGACCGCTCCGCCGGACTGCCAGTCATGTCACAGCAACGCACATACATCACAGGTGAGTTTATACACAGGTCAGAATGGTTTCAATGTGGAAAAATCACCCAGTGCCATGTTCATGAACGGTATTAACTGCCGCGGCTGCCATGTATTCCACGAAATGGATAAGATGGATATCAAAACCTCCAAATCCGGCGGCAAAGCTTGTGAAAAATGCCACGGCAAAGGATATGATAAACTTGTTGACCAGTGGAAAGCCGGTACAGTAAAAAGAGTCGCGTCAATTAATTCTATCTATAAGAATGTTCTGCCTATAATTTCAAGAAGCACAAGCGATAAAAAGCCGCAGGCAGAAGAATTAATGAAACAGGCTGAGCATAATATCAGGATAGTTGAAGTAGGAAAAAGCGTGCATAACATTCAGTTTGCAGATAAGCTGCTCATAGGCGCATACGGTTTGATGAAAAACGCGCTTTCTACAATTGGTGCGGCCAATTCACTGCCTGAATTTACATCAGCCAGTGAGTTTATTCCAAACGAGTGCTACAGCTGCCATTCAGGTATCCAGGAAATTAATGTGAAGAAGTTCGATATGAATTTTTCACACAACAAACACATTGTTGATAATAAAATTTCCTGTAATAAATGCCACAGCAATGAACAAAAGCACGGCGCTACTATAATAACCAAACAAAGCTGCAATAACTGCCACCACAGCTCGAGTAAAACCAATGAAAGCTGCGCGAAATGCCACAAGTTCCAGGAACAGGTTTATAATGGTAATGCATTCGGCAAAAACCAGCCTGACTTTATGAAAACAGCAGGCGCAGGATGCGGTGATTGCCACTTAAATGCCGATAAAGTTGTGAAGCCCGATAAAATGATCTGTTTAAAATGCCACGAAGCGGGATATGAAGACCAGATGGGTGAGTGGAAAACCGATGTGAAGAAAATTGCGGGTGAGCTTGGTGAGCTCATTCAGAAAGCTAAGGGGATGGAGCTCAGCAATGAAGAAAAAGCTGAAGTTGAGGACGCTAAAAAAGTGCTGAACCAGATATCTTCACATCAAAGCATCTACGTACATAACTATGATCTGATAACAACAGTTCTTAACGAAAAGAAAAAGAAACTTAAGAACTTCGTTAAATAGAGATATTTATATAAAAATTAATTAAATTTAAGAAATATAACTTCATTAAAAACTTAATGATAAAAGAGGTAAACAAAATGAGAACCAAGATCACAATTGTTTCACTTATCCTTTTTGTAATAGCAGCATACAGCTTTACATTTGCTGAATACGCGCACAAAGCCGGAGCATTTAAATATGTTGGCGTGCAAACTTGCGTCGGCGCATGCCATAAAACAGATGCGCAGGGCAAACAGCTTGATATCTGGCAAAGCAGTAAGCACGCAAACGCTTTTAAAACACTTCAGACACCTGAAGCGGATAAAATTGCCAAAGATAAAGGCTTTACAACTCCTGCTGCGGAAACCCCGCAGTGTCTGAAATGCCATACCACAGGCAAAGATATTGATCAGTCAGAATTTGAATCAACATTCAACATTCAGGATGGCGTTCAGTGTGAAACCTGTCACGGTCCCGGTTCAGAATACAAAAAACTTTCGATCATGAAAGATATAGAAAAAGCAAAAGAGAACGGACTTATTGTTCATACAGAAAAAGAAGCTTTTTGTACAAGCTGCCATAACTCAGAAAGTCCGACATTCAAAAGCTTTAATTACGAAGAAATGTGGTCAAAGATAGCACACAAAAAACCGTAAGGTTTTTTGATGTAAGCTGTTAAATTGATTTAACTAACAAATATAAAATGAAACCTAAACTACTGCTGCTGATTTGTTTTTTTATGCTTGCAGGAAGCGTAATGCTTACAGGAAGCGTATTTTCACAATCAGTAAATTTCAGGTTTAACAATTATTTTTACGCCTGGCAAAGGATAGATAGCCTTTCTAACGAATCAAGCGCCAAAACTACTCATCTTAGAGGCTACCAGAATTATTTACTGGAAGTTAAGGGTAACCGGTGGAGCTTCAATACACTGGCGCAAACCGAAGAGGATATCATAGCAAAATCAGGCAGAGGCTTTGCATACAGGTTCTATAATGCATATGTAAAAGGCTCTGATCTCTTCGGAGTGCTTGATGTTAAACTCGGAAGGCAAAGCATCTTTGCGGGAACGGGCCGCGGAACACTTGATGGATTGAACCTGAAAGTGAAAGCCGGCAAATTTAAGGAATACCAGTTCACAGTTTACGGAGGGGCCCTCGCTCCGTATTCATACGAATTCAGCAATTACCCTGAAGTTAAGAACAATTACCATTTTGGCGGAATGTTCAGCTACTATGGTGTCAGGGATCTTATTGCGTCGGTGAGTTATTCGAACAAAAAACGCACGCCGGAACCATACACAACCTACCGCGCTGATAGCGTTTACAATCTTGTGGAGCGAACCATTACTTTTGATGGACCCGCAGAGCAGCTTGCCGGAATTGACGTGAATTATACTTACCTGATGAAGCATAATTTCTACCTTAAAGCCTATTTTGATATGACACATAAAAAACTATACCGCGCTGAAGCTAATGTTAGAGTCCAGATAAATAATGAGCTTCGCGGGTTTGTGGAGTATCTCTACAGGCAGCCGTATTATAACTATAACAGCATCTTCTGGGTTTTCAATTATAACCAGAACCAGGAAATTTCCGGCGGACTTGATTACACGCTTAAGAACGGTATAAATATTTACGGCAGGGCGGGGATAGTGCTTTACAAAAAGAGCGATGTCTATCCAACCAGCCCCGGACCCACTAAGAATAATTCCGTTAAAATTCAGGCAGGATTCTCGCACCCCAATTACGGAATTAACATTACCCGATATATGGGCTATACGGGTGAATCAGATGGTGTATCGGCATATATACAGAAAGATATATATAAAGATAAAGTCTCCGGTTCCGCATCTGTGAATTATTCAAACTATAAGCTTGGCGACTATGAAGTTGATAAAGTTAACGCTTTCAGCGGACAGCTTGGCATAACTTACAGACCAATGCCTCAATTTTCAATTGATGTCCAGGGACAATTTTTAATTAACAGGATCTATAAATCAGACGCAAGATGCCTCGTAGGTTTCAGCTACTGGCTGTTTAAGAAATTATAAGGAAAGATTGAAATGAAAATAGCAAAACTATATATATTTCTTATTACGGGCCTGATAATTTTCCTGAGCTCAACAGCCTATCTTGTAAAAGATACAAATAGCCTGAATAAGAATTCTGTGAACAAGGTTTTTTCAAGCGGCAACAGCGAAGAAGTAAGATACGATAACAGCAAGATCATCAAGTTTGATCATGCGCTGCATGTTAAAGATGCAGGCGTAGCCTGCCGGGATTGCCATGCCGGAGCTGTGAACAGCGTTTCTTCAAAAGATAACCTGAACCCGAAGAAAGAAAACTGCTCAGGATGTCATGATGTTAAAGATGAAAAGACATGTAACCTTTGTCATTATGAAGGCGTTTACAAGAAACTGAAAACGAACAAAACAGAACTTATCTTTTCTCACAAGCAGCATATTGAATCAGAAAAGAAAGAGTGTGTTGATTGTCACGGCGGACTTGATAATGTCAAGTTTTCAAAGGAATCAAAAACTGCTTTTGCCAGTATGGAAAGCTGCTACAGCTGCCACAATACCCAAAAGGCTTCAAATAACTGTGAAAGCTGCCACAGCAATTTAACAAATTTAACACCTTCTGATCATCGCAGTCCAAATTTCCTGAATGAACATAAGATAAGCCAGATCTCAAACGGGAAGAACAACTGTATGATGTGTCACAGCGATAACCTGTGCCAGGCATGTCACTCACCGGTTGGATTCAACGGCAATAATACCAAACAGGGCTTTTACGCGCCATATTACACCAAAGAAACGGGTGTGAGAACTGACCGCACGGCTTTGCAGAAACTTACAACTGCGCATACGCTTAATTACAAGTTCACTCACGGGCTTGATGCAAATCAGAAGAGCTTTGAGTGCAAAACCTGCCATGAAACCAGCACGTTCTGCGCTGAGTGCCACCAAACAGGCGGCGAATTGGTTACGGGAATCACTCCCACAAGCCACCGTGTTGCGGGATTTACAACCTTTGGGGTAAATACCGGCGGCGGTCTGCATTCTGATCTCGCACGGAAAGATATCGAATCCTGCGCTTCATGCCATGACGTAGAAGGACGAGACCCTGTTTGCGTAAAATGTCACTTTGATAACGACGGCATAAAAGGTACGAATCCCAAGACACATGAAACCGGTTTTTTGCGGGATGAAAAAGGTATCTGGCACGATACAGAAGGCGCAAATTGCTACAGCTGCCATACAGATGCCAATGCCAAACCAAACGGCGTAGCCGGCAGGGGATTCTGCGGTTACTGTCATGAAGGTACAGGCACTGATAAGTTTAAAATGAGATAAATTCAAAATGAGATAATTTTAAGATCAGATCATAGATACAAAACTATAAATTTCACCTGAAATGAAAAAGATAATATTGTTTTACGGAGCATTCATCGCGCTTTTAGTATCCGTGCTTGCTTACCAGGGCTGCAGTGAGCTTGATAATAGCGTAACACTTGCCCCCGAAATAAGAACACACGGAGAAGGATGGAGCAATCCGGGTTCCGGTAATTTCCACGGCAGCTACATTGCATCTACAAAATGGAATCTTTCGCAGTGTAAAACCTGCCACGGCGGCGACTACTCCGGCGGAACTTCCGGCTCAACTTGCCTTGGATGCCACTCCGGAAGCGGCGGACCGCAGAACTGCAGGCTTTGCCACGGAAATAGTGAACATGCAAACCCGCCAAGCGCTTTAAACGGCGATACATCAGTTACTTCGCTCGGCGTTGGGGTGCATATGAGCCACAGGTTTTCTACTTATGGAGCGGCGCTTACTTGTGAAGATTGTCACAGGGATATAAACGGCTTTGATGACCCCAATCACATAGGACCTGATCCGGATGGTATCGCGGAAATTGTGTTTGGTACAAGAGCGTATGATACTCTTGGCGGGCCTATAAGACCTGATCCAAACTGGAACAGGAATACAGCAACGTGCTCAAATGTATATTGCCACGGTACATTTAAACAGGGCAATGTAAACGCGGTTGGCGTCTGGACAAATCCCGGAAGCGTTGTTTGCGGTACGTGTCACGGTGACCCCAATACGGGGAATCCGACACCGCAGGTCAGCGGGGTATTCACTGAGCCGCACTATTCATTTATGACAAGCACAAGCTGTTACATTTGCCATAGTTCAGTAATGAACGGGCAGGGACAGATAATTGATAAGGAATTGCACATTAACGGCGAAGTGAATTATTAACAATTATCCTGTAATAAAAATAAGTTGCCCTGAGCGGAGTCGAAGGGTAAAAATGTGTATGAAATTCATTAACTGATCTTGCATTCATCACAGGTGCAATAAAAAGGTTGCACCAGTTGAATGCATAGCTTGAAATAAACCAAATCATATAACGGGGTGATCCTTCAAAAGGAGGGGTCGCCCTGTTTGTTAAAATTTTCCCGTAAACGCGGAGTCTCTCTGTAAGAGGACTCTGCGATTTAATTATAGCTTGTTTCTAACCCCAATCGCTGATTCGAGCTAAGCCGCAACGGCGCGGTTGCTTCAGACTTCTGCAGGATATTTATATGTTTTTTCATTCAGTCGTTTCTTATTTCATTAAAATAAATAAAATATTATCTTTACATAACTAATCGTCGATATACTCAAGTGGCAAAGACACCCGAAGATTTCATTGCTTTACGGGATAAGTACAAACCCGAAAACATCAACCTCATATTTCTGTTTGAATCTCCTCTGCACGATGGCGGATTTTTTTATGACCACAAAAGCCTTAAGAATGATGTTGTTTTTAAACCGATGATGAAACTTATCGACTTTAAATACAATTTTCTCAACGAACAGATCAAACTCCAGGGTCTTAAAAAATTCAAAGAAAGCGGTTATTTCGCTGTTGATTCAACTTACCAGCCTGTAAATACTTTCACTAATGAAGGAGTTAAAAATAACCTTATCCTTAAGAATTGCGATAATCTGATCAAAGATCTCAGGAGTATTTCCGCTGATAAAAAACAAACCCCAATAATCATTGTCAGGGCAAATCTGTTTAAACTTTTCAACACTAAACTCAAAAAAGAAGGATTCAATGTCATTAACGAATCAATTATTGTTCCGTTCATGGCAAACAATAAAGAAGATAAGTTTCACAGGAAGATACTTGAAATATTTATGTGCCGTGTGATAGTTGCCAATCCTCTGCTTAGTTCAATGTACCTGCCCTACGGCACGCCTCATGAACATGGCGGCAAACTAAAAAAAACCAGGGCTATTATTATAGGTACTGATCCGAGTAACTATGATGATAAAGGCAAGACTCTTATAATGAGCCATGCTTTTGATCTGCAGAATCCAAAAACCAGGTATTGGGATGAGATCCATAATAATATCAAATATCTTGGGCTGGATAAAACCAGCGTTTATATGCAGTATCTTGTGCGTAATTATATGAAAAAGGCGACAGGAGAGAACAGCTATTGGTATGAATTCGCGGAAATATGGAAATCGATGTTAAAGGATGATCTTGATAAATTCGATCCCGAAAGGAAACTGCCTGTTCTTGCTCTTAGTGAATTTGTTGTAACTGCGCTCTTGAACGATCCTGAAAAGCACAATATACCTTCAGCAAAATATTATGAGAAGAATATTATTATTGAACCCTCAGAGAATTATCTTGAAAGGGTTATAATACCATGTTTTAAAGGAAGTCTCATATATGCAAATTATCCTTCATATGTAAAATACATCAAGCAGTTCCTTCCTGAACCCGCGGAAGAGCCGGCCGGGAAGAAAAAGGGACTAACTTAAAAAGCACTTATTCTCTTGATAATAACCCGTATGGAGCGGGTGTGAGATTATCCTCACCAAGTTTCAGCTTGAGATTATGCACTATTTAATCAGTCCCGCAAAAATGTTAAACCCTGCCGCAAAATTATCTATAAATACAATTCCTCTCAGGAAAGTTGCAGTTGTATCCGTTCCAATTGCCTCTTCCGTCACCTTTGCCCATGCCGTTTCCTCTGCCATTGCCTCTGCCTCTTCCGGTTCCATCGCATTTTCCGGTTCCATCACAATTTCCGCGGATATCTTTATTCTTTGATCGGTCGAGTGCGATTATTTTATCAAAATCCTCTTTTGGCAAAAGCTGCGGAGTATAATCAACGCCGTTAGCTTTCAGATTTCTTACAAACGCCCGCAGATGATTTTCTGATCCATACCTTAGGTAATCATATGTTTCCTTTATATCTTTATTCTGAGTAATTTTTAACTGCTTATCAAGATCTGCAATATCAGTTTCTTCAATTAGAGCTCCGACCTTTAAAGCTTCAACCAGTGATAAATTCCCCTGATCGATCAGCTGTGAATACAGATCTTTTAATTCCGAGTTTGTAAAACTTCCGGTAACATCGGTACTTACAGGGTCATCTATGCTGTACTTTGTAAGCAGGTCTTTCATAAGATCCATGTGTGTCTGTTCTGCTTTTTTAATATTTCTGAAGGGACGAATGTTGTACTTAGTGTACATTTCAGCATAAACATCGCGGGCGAGTTTTTCTTCTTCACGCATGTATTTTATGCTTTCAGTTTCATCGTCAGTAAGTGATTGGGTATAAAAGCTTGCGGGAATTACATTGTTTAAGCGAACCTGCTCAGGTGAAAGGAAGCTAAGAGCTGCGGATATGGATGAGATAACAAAAAGAGCCATGATAACAATTATTTTATTTTTCATGACTTACATTCTATTTATGTGGAGAATATCTCCACTACAAAAATAACATCTCAATCAAGAAATTATCCTCTTTGATATGTAAAAGATTGTAACAGAATCAGATCATGACATAAAAAAAAGAGATAACCTTCGGGTTATCTCTTTTTTTTTACAATTGTATTAATAGGAAATACTAAACTTCTTCTTCCTCTTCAGCGTGTTTATGCTTTTTTGTGTGATGTGCTTTACCGTTACCGTTTCCGTTTGAATGGTCTCCATTGGAATTTTCGCCGGAACTCAAATGATCTGACTTACGTGTCTCAGCTTTTATCCTTCTGTGGCGCGTCAACAGTGATAAGTAGAAACCTATAACCATAATAATCGTGCCGCCCCAAACCAGGTTTATAAACGGCTTAACGCTTGCGGTCAGTATCAGTGTTTCGGGCGCGCCGTGTGAATGCTCCATTTTTTCCTCATCAATTACTGCCAGCTCAACTGTAGCTTCAGTTTCAACGCTCATTTTTGTGAAATAGAAAGTGTACTTATCGTTGCCGGCAGGTTTCACTGGCAGGGGGTTAGCCCCGTTATTTGATATTTCCTGCTCAGCGATAATCTTCTCAGTCTTACCGTCTATTGTAACTTCGAACTCAGCCCCCATTACGTTAAGCTTACCTGATTCCATTTCATCGCGGTTGAATTTTGTACGGTCAAAATCAACAAACTTAACTTTCATGCCGTTAATATCTTTCTCTTCACCCTTTTTGAATGAGTGCATGTCATTAGGCGTAAATTGACCGGGTTCTTCAAGCGCCATTGGTGAAAGATAAAGATCTCTTGTTACGAGGTTAGCTATATCAGGGTTCTTCATGATGCCTTCGGAGTACTCGCTGTAATACATTACCGGCTGAAGAAGGAACGCGTTATCATCTTTCTGCACTATTACATTAAAATGATATTTTTCGCGGTCACCGGGAATTTCTGTCGCGCCCTTATATGTTAATACATAGCCATCAAGAACCTGTTTGGGCTCACCCATTGGCAATGAAACATTTTCTTCCACAGAGTATCTTGCAGAACCGATAACGCCAAGAAAAAGCAGCATAACGCCCATGTGCGCAATATATGCGCCTGCTTTTGCTTTGTTCTTTCGGAAAATTGTATATGCAATTTCAGCGTTTATGAATGCTGCGAAAAATGAAGCTGCCGCAAGCAGTGCCATTAACAGATCGCGTACCCCAAGGATCACAAGCAGTATTGTTATTGCGAAAGTAAAACCAAGCGGCATGTAAAGGCTCTTGAAGAATGATTTCTCATCAGAATGCTTCCAGCGAAGCAAAATACTTATTCCGTTTATTGCCGCTATTAGTATTGCAAGCGGCAGGTTCATCCTGTTATAAAAATCAGGTTCAACTGTACCCTTTGCTATAATAGGCCAGCTGGTTCCTACTGCAATTACCAGCGCGGTAGCGCAAATTGTGATAGCACCCACGAACAAAGCGGATTCTCGTGAAAGCAGGTTAGCCTGCCCTTCGGCTTTTTCAGTTTTTAGACTCTTAAACCTGAATGCTATGAGCCCAAGTCCGCCGCCGGCAAAAATTGTAAGCAGTACCACCAAAAACAAATAAACTTCCTGCCCGGGGTCAACAAATGAATGAACAGAAGCATCACCCAGTACGCCGCTTCTTGTTAAAAAAGTGGAATACAATACCGTAGAATACGCAAGTATGCAAAGTACTAAACTTGTTCTTTTGTATTTACCAACCTTTTCTTCTGCGACCATTGTATGTATAGCGGCTATTATAAGAAGCCAGGGGACAAATGAAGAATTTTCAACCGGATCCCATGCCCAGTATCCGCCCCAGCCTAAAACGCCGTATGCCCAGTAACCGCCAAGCATAATGCCAAGTCCCAAAATCATGCCGCCGAAGAGCGTCCAGGGCAGCGCAAGTTTCATCCATTTATCATACCGGTTCTTAACAAGCGCCGCTATTGCGAAGCTGAAAGGCACCGATAGTGATGTAAATCCCATAAACAATATTGGCGGATGAATAGACATCCAGAAATTCTGAAGCAGCGGATTCAATCCGCGGCCGTCTTCCGGTATAAATCCTATCTGTACATCAGCGGGAAATGACTGCCACACAAAAAGATAAGGAGATTTAATTATCATTATAAAAAGTAAAAACGCTGAAATAAGTGTGAACACACCCATTACAAGCGGTTCATATTTATCGTTGGGCAGATTCCCGGGAAGTTTTTCAGAATCTCTGTTTGCAAGATATGGCAGCAAAAATACCCCAAGTATGGCCATAAGGAATGCCCACAAGTGAAAGCTTCCTTCCTGTCCTGCGTAGAATGTTGCTATGAGCAGATTCCATGGAAGATCTCTGGACGAATAATTCCACACATAAGTGTACTGGAACTGGTGCGTCATTATTAAATATAAGAGAAACGCCGTAGAAGAAATTGTTAAAATGGCAGAAAGGTGAAAGAACATTCTTGCCTGTTTAACGTATTTTGCTGAGCCGCCCGAGGAAAGGAAATATAGTATTGATGATATCAGGGCTCCCGCAAATGCACCGTAGATTAAATATGGTCCCATGGAGTTATGATTTTATTTGAGTCATTTTTTGAAATATAGAATAAAACGTTACTTATCTTTCTGAAGCTTTGCGACTTTACTGCCAATATTTTTCAGGTATAAAAATATTCCTGCCCATATGATCAATATTATTGCGAGTAAACCGTAGAACTGATAAGTATTTAAAAAATTATATAAACCGTCCATTATTAATGATATTAGTTTGGAATTGGCATACCCATTGATTGATAAATATCTTCAATTTGTTTCTTATTTTCCAGGGCTTCATCGTGTTTTGGGTCAATTGCAAGTACCTTGTTATATCTCTGGAGCGCCGGTTTGTATTTTTTCTTGGGTGAAAGGTTCGCTTCAAACATAAGATAATTCGCCGCACTCATTTGTTTGGTAATATACTCCTTTTTATCAGCGTCAGATTTCGATTGCATGTATTTAGCCTCTGCGTCATCAGCCGCTTTCATCATTTCAACTGCTTTAGTATCACCCTGTGTATCTGTTTGGCTATCGGTATTGTTCTTCCCTATATTACGGTGAATTGAATCATCAGGCATTTTATCTTTTTCTACCTGCTGCTGCTTATTATCCTGCGGCTTCTGATTATTCAGCAGTTCCTTGGGAATTTCCTTGGTACAGGAAGCCAGTATGAATGTAAGAACTGCAATAATAGAGAGATTTATTACTTTACTGAACATGATATTTAAAATTTTGATTTGGAATTTCTTTAATATAGCACAATTTAAAACTTATAAAAATGCCTAAAGCAACCGAAAAACCACAATTATGGGGGCAATCGTGGATAAAAATCATATACAAACATAATATATAACCTTATAAAGTAATATGATTTAAATCATAAAAAGAATAATTACGAAAATGCCGGTTTGTGTAAACTTTCGTTTACTGGTTTATGGTTATACATTCCTTAACAAAAAATTGCGATATTAGTTCAGCATGATTTTTTGAATTGTAATCTCTGCCGGGAGATTATATATTGCTGTGAATTAAATATTTAAAAGATTACCCTTGATCAAATTTCATCCATCCAAAGGAGCATATACATAATCTTTTTAATAAAGATATTAAAGTGTACTATGCAAACTCATGATAAAAAGACCATTTTGCTGGTCGAAGATGAAGCGATCATTGCCCTGTCAACTTCAAAGATACTCAAAAATAACGGCTATGATGTATTTGTTTGCCACAAGGGTACAAAAGCTGTAGATAAAATTACAGATGAACCCTCAATTGACCTCGTTTTGATGGATATAAACCTCGGACCGGGAATTGACGGCGTAGAGGCGGCAAGTGAAATTCTGAAGATCAAAAATCTTCCCATTATTTTCCTTACTTCACATTCTGAACAGAAAACCGTAGAAAAAGTTAAAAGCATAACCAGTTATGGTTATGTGATAAAAAGTTCGGGTGAATTTGTTCTTCTGGAATCCATTGCGATGGCCCTGAAGCTGTTTGAAGTTAATAACAACTTGCTTGAATATATCAAAGAACGTGAAAAGGCTGAACTGAAACTCAAACTGAGTGAAAACAGACTATCTACTATTTTTCACTCAAGCCCCGCCGGTATATGCATAAATGAGATTACTGAGGGTCTGTTTATAGATGTAAATGAAGCTTTTTGCGATATTACGGGTTATACCAAAGAAGAGCTAATCGGCAATGATCCGGTTAATCTGAATTTATGGTACAATTCCGCTGATGAGAAATTCACTGAAAAACTCATTGTAGAGAAAGGGAAAATTTCAAATGTTGAAGTGAAGTTCAGGAAAAAGGACGGCAGAAATGGTAACGCCATGATATCCTGCGAAATGATAGAGTTTGATGAACGAAGCTGTATATTAACACTTGTAAATGATGTCACCGAGATCAAAAGCTATTCGCTTGCTCTGCTTGAAAGCCAGTCACGCTTCCGCAGTTTCTTTAATAATTTGGAAAGCATAGTCTGGATGAAAGACCTCGAGGGAAAATTTATTGATATAAATGACTTCACAGAAGAACTATTAAATGTTAAACGAAAAGATGTTATAGGTAAAACTGTCAATGATATTTTTCCGAATAGCGATGCGGAGCTCTTCACTGAAAATGACAGTAAGGTGATCAGTTCAGGTAAACTGAATGTGTTTGAAGAACGCGCTGTAATTAATGAGGAAGAACATCTGTTCCTTTCAACGAAATTTCCGTTGTATGATACAGAAGGTAAATACAGTTCTATTGGCGCAATTTGCACCGATATTACCGAGATTAAAACCATAGAAAAAGAAAAAGACGCAATATTCAAAGCTATCCCTGACTTAATGTTCAAAATAAATAAAAAAGGCATTCTGCTGGATTACAAATGCGCAGATGATCTTGAATTGTACCGGCCCCCGGAGGAATTCCTGGGGAAAAATCTCAGTGATGTTCTGCCCGCAGATCTTGCCCGTGAGGCGATGCTGCAAGTTAAAAATTCTCTTCAAAGCAGATCAGTTCGATCATTTGATTATTTACTCGAGATAAACGGTGAAACCAGGTTTTATGAGAACCGGTTTGTACCTGTCAACAATGACTTTGTTCTTTCTATAATAAGGGATATCACAGAACGTAAAAGAACCGAAGATTCTTTGAGCCAAAGAGAAAAGATACTTTCTGTAATTACAAAATTTTCCGAAAAGTTATTTTCCGGCGGAACAAGCGATCAAAATCTGAGTTTCCTGCTTTCAGAGCTTGGAAGAATATTTAATTTAAGCAGAACCTACATTTTCAGGAAAGAATCAGAAAACGAAGAGCATTTGGTCTTTAAACTGGTAAATGAATGGTGTAACAATGGCGTATTCAGCGCAGCGGAAGTTCTTGATCTTGAAAACTTTGTAGTTGATAAAAATTCCGAATACAGCCTTAAATTAAATATACTGAAAGAAAAAGGATATCTTCCCGGCTATGTTGAGGAAATGGATAATGAATTTGAAAAGTACCTGATGAAAGTACAGGACCTCTTCTCATATCTTTTCATTGCTATCTATATTAAAGATGAGCTTTGGGGAATGATAGGTTTTGATGAATGCAAATACTCCAGAAGGTGGGAAGAACATGAAATTCAGGCTTTGACTACAGCTTCAAAAATAATCGGCGGCGCTTTGAATAAGGAACAGACCGATATTGAGCTTGCCAACAGCAAAGAACTTTATTGCAATCTGATTAATTCATCTCCTGATTCAGTAACTATTACAGATCTAACCGGAAACCTGGTACTCACATCAGAAAAGGCGCTCGAACTCTTTGGTTACGATGCTAAGGAGGATCTTACCGGATTGAGCGCGTTTATTCATGTTGCGCCTGAAAGCCTGGAGCATGCTATCGAAAGATTTAATGCTGTATTGAAAGGGGGTGCATTTGAATCCGGCCATTATATTCTGAGGAAGAAAGACGGTACAGTGTTCAACGCGGAAATAAGCGCAAGCCGCTACTCTGATAGCGCGGGAAATCCCGGTGGTCTTATAATTGTAACCAGAGATATTACAGGGAAACTTAAACAGGAAAGGCAAATCGCAGAAGATCATATACGCAGAAAAATTCTTATTGATGGTTCCGGTGACGGTATAGTAGTTCTGGATGAAAATGGAAAGGTGTTTGAATTCAATAAAAAATTCGCTCAAATGCTGGGATATTCAACGGAAGAATTGAAGAATTTGTTTGTTTGGGATTGGGATAAAAAGTTTTCAAAAGATGAAATTATCAGGATGATCAGTTCAGTTAATGAAACCGGTGACCATTTTGAAACTGTACATACAAGGAAAGACGGAAGTCGTATAGATGTTGAATTAAGCAACAATGGCGCGGTAGTAAACGGTAGAAAACTCGTTTTCTGTGTTTGCAGGGATATCACTACAAGAAAATCTATCCAGAAAAAAATTGCGGAAAGTGAAATAAAATTTTCTAAAATATTCAACAATTCACCCATTGGCATAAGTATCATTAGGGTAAAAGATATGAAGTACGCTGAAGTGAATGAAGCTCTTACCAAACTTTCGGGGTACAACAGAGATGAGTTCATAGGAAAAACGCCATTTGAACTTAATTTCTACAGTGAAGATGTGAATAATGGCATCCTTGAGGCGATGAAATGTGACAAGCTTAAAGGTTCAGAATATGAACTCAAACGTAAAGATGGTACACCCTTAAGTGTAAAAATATTAAGAGAAATTATTGAGTTCGAGAATGAAGAGTACTATATAACAATTATAACCGATATTACCGATAACAAAAACCATGAGCTCGCTATCCAAAAATCTCTTAAAGATAAGGAAGTACTTTTGAAAGAGCTGCAGCACAGGGTGAAAAATAATCTTTCAGTAATTTCCGGACTGCTGCACCTGGAAATGGAAAATCTGCGGGATGAACATACACGGAACATTTTTCAAAATTCAATATCCCGGATAAACTCGCTTTCAGCAATTTATGAACAGCTATACAGCACCGATGACATAAGCAGGGTAGATCTGAGTGTGTACCTTGTAAATCTGATTGAATCTATGAGCAGAACATACAACATCAACGAAAACCTGGTTCTCGTCACCAGTTTTGAAAAGAACCTGTTCATTGATCTTAAAAGGGCGGTACTGATAGGCCTTATCTTTAATGAATTGGTTACCAACGCGCTGAAGTATGCATATCCTGTTAACGAAAAAGGCACTATCAATGCCGGATTCAAGTTATCAGATGGAAACGCGGTTTTATATGTGAAGGATAGCGGAGCCGGGCTGCCGCCGCATTACAGAGCTGATACTGAAAAGAGCCTTGGTTTAAGACTTGTAAAGATGCTGACTGAACAGCTTGAAGGCACATTTAAACTTGATAACTGCAGCGGTGTTTACACAGAAGTAAAGTTTGAACTGTGAAGCAGCATTATTTATAATGTATGTAATGGAATTTTAATAGTTTATTTTGAATTATAATTTACGGGAAGATCAATTTATAAACGTTAAAATTTAAATACTATGAAAAATATTCTTGTTCCTTTTGATTTCTCAAACCATTCACTAGCGGCCCTGGAAGTTGCCAACAGTATCGCTGAAAAGCAGAAAGCAAACATAAGTTTGCTGTATGTTATTTTAGACCCCTTTACTGCAAGCTCAGGTGTATCCAGGAAAGAATATAAAAGCTCAAACATCAATAAGTTTCTTGAAGCTGTAAAAAAGGAAACTTTTAATAATCTTAAAAATACGCTGAAGTATTTTGAAAATAAGAAAGTTAAAATAAAGCCGGTTGTTACAGTAAATGCCAGTGTTTATAAAGGTATATTGAGGTTTATTGATACCAGAAAAACTGACCTCGTGATAATGGGCACTCACGGCGCTTCCGGTTTTAAAACGAAATTTTTAGGTACAAATACCGAGCGTATTTTCAGAATGACAAGTAAACCTGTTATGATAGTGAGCGGAGATGCCGGCAATACTGATTTTAAACGGATCGTTTTTGCCACAGATCTGGAACAGAGATCGGTAAGGGTCTTAAGCAGGGTATGGAAATTCATAAGCAGTTACAAAGCTAAAACAGAAATTCTTAGAATTAATACTCCATCAGATACACTACGGAGCTCTTACGCTATAGGAAAAATGCGGAATATAACAAAAAAATTCAAAGGTGAATTTGAATTTGTTCAAAAAGATGCCGATAGCCCTGAGGCAGGAATAAATGACTATTTGATAAAATCAAAAGCCGACCTGTTAATTATCGGGGTACACAGAAAAAAAGGCTTCAAAAGATTGTTTACTGACAGGGTATCAGAATCGATCACCCGGACTGTAAAGATACCGGTTTTAACAATTGATCTCTAAAACTTTAAAATAATAACAAAAAAACCCCGCATTTAAAGCGGGGTTTTTGTTTATGCGGTATATATTGTTACTTTATCAGAACCATTTTTTTGCTGTCGGTAAATTCACCGGTTGTTATCTTATAAATATAAACACCGCTTGAAAGAGCCGAAGCGTCAAACGGAACTATATGTGTACCTGCGTTTGTAAATGAATTTACAAGCGATGCAACTTCCTTGCCAAGTACATCATATACTTTGAGCACCACTACACCTGATTTAGGCAGCGCGAAAGTAATATTAGTTGTTGGGTTGAACGGATTCGGATAATTTTGCTGCAATACATATTCCTTTGGTACCTGGTTATTGGTGTTTGGAACTGATACCAATGTACCGCAGGGTATATCCTGGTTCCATGTTGCCTGAATTTCAGTGGAGTCAAGTGCTCTTCTGTATAGCCTGAACTCATCCATCTTTCCGGTAAATCCGGCGACTGTGGTATATCCGCCGACCTTAAAACCGGTACCGGCAGTCAGATTCAGAGGAGTTTGAGGAACTGTGCTCGAAAGCACTCCATTTTTGTAGACCTTTATATTGGCCGCTGCTGAATCATACACGAAGTGAATTACTACCGGGCCGGCATTTACAGCAGGAACGTCAACATTTGTAATTCCCGTTCCCCTCAGTGTAATAGCGCCTGTTCCGGCAGCGCCGTTATTAAAGCATCTGAAAGAGCCGCCTCCATCACCGAATAAATATCCAAAGGTCGTTGTATTACAATCTATCCACATACTTATAGTCCAGCTTGAAGCACCCAGGTTATTATTCCAGCCGGTTACAATTCCGGCGCCGGTTACACCTGTCCCTGTAATACATGAATCAAACTGACCGCCTGAAGTTAATGTTATTCCCGTCATTGATGCCGGGGATGTACCAACACCCGGTATCGCGCAGTTTAACACGCTTAACGGAGCCGGATTGTTTTCGAATTTATAAAATAAATAATCCGGTCCGTTTAAAGGCGGGGCTATATCTAATCCTGTATGTGTAATGATCGCGCTGGAGTTACCCCATACATGAGGACAAGGTGCTGCAGTTAACGGACCTGCGTGTCTTTTTACGCCTGATGTTGTGGTGTTTCTTACGCCGAATCCCGTACCCGTATAGCCGCACTGGGTTATTTCTACAACTAGACTTTTTGCAGGATCATAGTTGAACGGGGTTGTTAACGTGATTCCTGCAAATTGATCAGCTGTTGTTGTCATTGCGTAATTGCTTTGATCTAATACTGTGGTAAGAGGTCCTGTGTACCAGGCTCCTGTTGGCAGATCGGTATCAGTGGTTAATCCCATTTTAATTGTCAGCTGCGTATATGTTACGCTTACTGATGAAACAGCCTGGAAATAAATTTTGGTAATATTGCCGCCTGGCGCGGGACCCGGCTGATTAAATGAGCCCGGAAGATACAATGTCTGTGTTGTTTTTCCGGAAGCGGGAAGTGTGTTAAAAGGAAATGCGTTGTTTAAAGTACCTCCGCTCAAATTAAAATATTGAGGCTGGGAAAGTGAACCGGCTGTTAAAGCAAAAAGCAAAATTAAAAATGCAGCCGCCTTAAATAAGAAAGTGATCTTTTCTTTTTTCATAGCGTTTCTAATTTAGTTCCTTGAGCTTTAGCTCAAATTAAATAAATTTAAATGAAGCTTTATTAACTTTACCAGGTAACCGGTTGATGAATAAAGTACATTTACGCCTTTTAAGAGGTGGTCACTGCTCCGGAGTTTTTTAGGATTACTGCAAATTGAACAAAAACATTTAAATTTTCAAGTGTGTAATAATTGTTTTAAAAAAACCCCGCTTATAAAGCGGGGTTTTGAATTTGAGTGAGAAAATATTCTTACTTGATAAGTACCATTTTTTTGCTGTCGGTAAATTCACCGGTTGTTATCTTATAAATATAAACACCGCTTGAAAGAGCCGAAGCGTCAAACGGAACTATATGTGTACCTGCGTTTGTAAATGAATTTACAAGCGATGCAACTTCCTTGCCAAGTACATCATATACTTTGAGTATAACTATGCCTGATTTTGGCAATGCGAAAGTAATATTTGTTGTCGGGTTAAACGGATTCGGATAGTTCTGTTCCATTTTGTAAGCTGTCGGGATCTGTGTTGTAGGCTCATTTATTGCAACAGGCATTCCTGTCATTTTTGCAATTGTACCTGTAGCGCCGCAGCTCCAGCCAACCATACAGCCGTTGACATCTGTAACCAATGAAATATCATTCTGCGCTGCTGTGTGTGTATGAGACTGGGTCCATGTTGCGCCGTTATCTGTGCTTCTGAAAATACCGGTGCCGCGTGTGTACCAGAAATCATTCCCTGAGCCCTGAATGCCGGTAATGTTGCCTGTACCTGATGCAGGAAGAAGGGTATAAGTAGTTCCGCCATCAGTTGATTTAACCATTGTTGCGCCGCCGCCTAAGCCCACGGTTGCTGAATTGAAACGTACGCCCAGAACCTGTCCGGTCAGACCCGTTGTAGCAACGCTTGTCCAGTTTAAACCTGAATTTGTCGATTTCCATATCGTTCCCTGGCCTGAACCAAACCACATGTTAGGCAGTGATACCTGCACGCAGTTGTTTCTGCCGTCGCCTGTACCTGCGATAGTTGCAAGTGAAGTCCAGTTATTTCCGCCATCGGTAGTTTGCAGCAGCAGCCAGTTTCCGGCTAATGGATCGCCGAACGCGTAGCCGTTTGTTGCTGAAACCATTTTGATCGCGTTTATAAACCCGCCGGCTACAGTATAAACCTGCACCCAGTTCGTTCCGCCATTTGTGGTTTTATAGATAAATGTCGCGCCGGGTGATGTTGTAACCCATGCTGTGTTTGCGTCAAGAGCTTCAATATTATAGATGTCACCTGTAATTACACCGGTGTTTGGGTTAGCATCTGTCCAGGTTGTTCCTCCGTCTGTTGTTCTGCGTACAGTTCCTGCTGCTCCTGCTGCCCAGCCTATCAAATTGCTGACAGTTTTTACAGAATACAATAATGATGTTGTGCCTGATGTTTGGTTTGCCCATGAGTAGCTGCAGTTAACCGGGCCGGAAGATATATTAACTCCCATGTGAGGCATTGATCCGCTCTGCTGACCCCATACAAACGGGCAAGCAGAAGTTGTAAGTGAAGTATTCCTTCTGAAACCTGCCAAAGTAGTTGTACCTGAACTGAATCCGGTAGCTCCTGCGGCTGCGCATTGTTGAACATCTATAATTAAACTCTGTGTATTATCATACGGAAAAGGAGTATCAAGGGTGATAGTCAGCCATTCATTTGCAAGTCCGCCAAGTTGAACGGAAGGCCTGTTATATACTTCTGTCATTGTACCGGTATACCATTGGCTAGCTGCAAAAGTAGTTAAGCCGGCTGCCTGTCCCATCTTTATTACAACATTTGTATATGTGTACGGTCCAAGATTGGCAGCAAGTCTGAATGAAACACTCGTTATGTTGCCATTTGGAGCCGGTGTAGGTTGATTGAAATCTCCGGGTAAAAATAACACCTGGATCTGTTTACCGCCTGGAATATTCCATGGAAATGAATTTGTTGTGCCTGCAGTGTTGTAGTTATAATACTGCGGCTGGGTATATAAATTGGCGGTAAGAGCCAAAAGCAAAACGAAGAATGCGGCAGCATTCCTGAAGAAATGAGGACATCTTGTTTTCATAGCTTATTTCTTTATTTTAGTTTGGAATTCTTATGAATCCCTGAAATTAGAATTATTGAATTTCAATTTCTAAAACTAATAATTAAGCGGATGGATGAAATAAACTGAAAATGTCGAGGGCAGAAGCCAAATACAATTTGCCGAAATGTTTGTGTTGTGTTAATAACTTGGTAAAAACAGATTAAATAATCAAGGGTTTAATGGAGTAAATGATTTTTATCGTTTTACTAAAAGGGGCTGTTTCAAAAAGCTAATTGTCATTCCTGCCTGCCTTGGTTTTTTGGCGAAAGCAGGAATCTCAAAAAATTTTGAAACAAAATTTTTCACATTATATACTCTTTGAACAGCCCCTTTGTTTTGATATTTGCCGGTTGATCTTCAGTTCATATTCTCGAGTACCTTGGCGGGGAACCACCCGTTCTGCAAAGATGTCACGAAAATCTTTGATGCTACGATCTTTACCGGGACCATTGGCACAAAAGTCTGATACCACGGCATTTTTTCTACAAGCATTGCCCTTACATTGGCTTCTTCTTCATCAGGCAGAACCTCAATTACAGCTTTGCCCTGAAGAAAATCCTTGGTTGCGTCATTCTGTGAAATAGAATAGGCAACGTTTTTATTCTGCGCAATGTTAGCGAAACTTTTTCCGCCTTTTTCAACCAGCAGGTAAATATCTATGCCTTTGCTTACGTAGTAAGCGCCGAGTATCCAGGGTGAGTAATCCGTCCCTGTTGTAGCAAGCATTATAGCATTATTGCCTTCGAGTATCTCTTTGATCTTTGCTTCAACTTCGTTGTTAAGTGTCTCAATCATTGGTTTGCTCCTCTTGGTATTATTGTTTAATAGTTGTTTCAGATGGAATGAATGCAAATATATTGATAAAATTATTCTGAATAAATTCATTTAAACTGTTTAAACCGGATTTTTCATGAAGCTGCATTCAAACGGTATTTTTTTTGCCTTTTTTGATAAAACAATGAGTGTTATTATTGTGAAAATAGTAACACTCTCAATGTCCGGGTTAAAGAAAGAAAAAGTCTCCAGATTCGGTGTCTCAATTGAAAAAGAACTTCTGGGTAAGTTTGATAAATACCTTGAAGCCCTCGGGATCCCCAACCGCTCTGAAGCGATCAGCGATATTATTCGCGATAAACTTACCGGCGAGAAAATAAATGACCAGAACTCCCTTTGCTTCGGAATTATTACATATGTTTACGATCACCACAAACGTGAAATTGAAAAAAAGCTGAACAGTATCCAGCATGATCATTTCAGAAGTATAATTTTTACTTCGCACGTTCATATAGATCATGATAACTGCCTTGAAATAATTGTAGTGAAGGATAAAGGCAGCGCAATCAGCCGGTTTACCGAAAGAGTACTCGCTTTAAAGGGAGTTAAACACGGAAAATTTGTTTTAACCTCATTGATGGAATAAAAAGAAAGGATGCGATATGAATTATGAAAACCTTTACGCTGTACATTATCATAACTGTTTTTGCTGTAAGTTTGCACTCACAAAACAACTCACCGCTTACAAAAATATCAGATGAAAAAACTGATAAAGATTCATTAAGGATCTATTTAATGGAACCCCTGGTGGTTACGGGTACCAGGTCTGAAGTATTAAGAAAATACATGCCCCTTACTGTAAATTCAATAAATGAAACAGATATTTTAAACTCCGGTGAGACCAATGTGCTCAAACTGATAAGCAGCAGGGTTCCGGGTGTTTTTGTAACAAGCCGCAGCAATCTCGGATTCGGGTTGGCGCAGGGTTCGGCAGGGCAGGTTTATATCAGGGGAACGGGAAGCAGCCCCAATACACAGATATTGATGCTGCTCGACGGCAGACCGCAGTTTATGGGCCTGATGGGTCACCCGTTACCGGATAACTATATCACCGCAAATGCTGAAAAAATTGAGATCGTCCGGGGACCATGTTCATTCCTTTACGGGTCTAACGCAATGGGCGGAGTGATAAATATAATTACTAAGCGGCAGAAAGAGAAGGGCTTCAGAGTAAGGCTTAACCAGTCTTTCGGGTCTTTCAGTACATTAATTGGTGATGCGGGCTTAGGTTATAACAGCGGTAAGTTTGATATGTATATTTCCGCCTCAAATCAGCAATCCAACGGAAGCAGGGCATATTCTGATTTCAGACTGAATAATGGTTATTCAAAAATTGGCTATAAAATTGATAATAACTTTAACTTAACTGCTGATGCAAATGTTACCAAGTTCAAAACTTATGACCCGGGGACGATATATAAACCTCTTGTTGATAACTGGGTTGATATCTTAAGAGGCAATGCCGGATTTTCACTGGATAACAGTTTTAAAAGAACCGATGGTTCGGTAAAGTTTATTATCAATTACGGCAAGCATAGTATATACGATGGTTTTGAATCCACAGACAGGAACGTATCAGTTACCGCTTACCAGTCATTTAAAATTTTTAATGATAATATCCTCTCCGCGGGAATTGATCACAAAAATTACGGAGGCAAAGCACGCAATATTATAACCGGAAAAGACTGGGGCGAACATTATGTGAACGAAACGGGTGCGTATGTTCAATTGCAGCAGGTACTCCTGGAAAAATTTTCGGTTAATGCCGGGATAAGGATGGAACATTCTTCTGTCTTCGGCAATGAAATGATACCTCAGATCGGATTAACTGTGAATTATTTTAAAAACTATTCATTTCGGTTGAATGTTTCAAAAGGATTCAGGAGTCCCACAATCAGAGAGCTGTATCTTTTCCCCGCGCCGAATCCGGATCTGCAGCCTGAGAAGATGTGGAACTATGAAACCGGCATCATTGCGGTTCCATTAAGGAACTTAACCGTCGAAGCCGCTGCATTCTATAACAGGGGAAACAATATCATTATTACCGAAGGTGTATTCCCGAATCTTAAGCTCAGCAATGCCGGGGATTTTGAGAAGAAGGGTTTTGAAGTCTCATTTAAGTACCGGCCATTACCCCAGTTATTGCTCAACGCAAATTATTCATTCACTGATCCCGGTCAGCAGACTCTTTCAATACCATGGCACAAATTATACTCCGAAGCGTTCCTTCAAATGAAATTCGCCGGATTAAAAATTAATGCTGAACATGTTTCAAAAATTTACGGAGATAATTTCAGCCGCAAAAGACTTGAAGATTTCACACTGCTTAATGCTAAAGTGTTTGTTTACCCGGCGCAGGGTTTTGAGTTCTTTGTGGAATGTGAAAACATTCTGAACAAAGAATACCAGGTTATATACGGGTACCCTATGCCGAAAGCTGCTTTTTATATTGGAATTAACTATAACCGATAACTTAATATTTAAAAATATGAATAACACAACAGCAATTCCTGTAAGCTCTACTACGCTCGAATATAAAGGTGTAAAAACGATTATCTTTCAGTTAGTATTGATAAGTATAGCGGTACTTTCGCCATATATAGCGCACGCTTTCAGCGCGCCGGTGCGGTATATTTTGCCAATGCATTGGGCTGTTATACTTGCCGCGCTTGTTTACGGATGGCGCGGAGGCGCTGTAACCGGAGTGCTTGCCCCAGTTACAAGCTTCTTCATTTCCGGTATGCCTGCGGGGATATACCTTGCGGCAATGGTTCCTGAGCTCTTTGTTTACGGAATTATAACCGGCCTGTTAAGGGAAAAATTCAGAATGAATGCTTTTGTTTCAGTTGCCGCCGCTTTAATAGCGGGCAGAATTGTGTTTGTGATGGTGTTCATTCTATCCGGTAATGTTCAGGGCAGTATATCCGGTCATTTATCAGATTCCATGATGCCGGGCTTAGCTGCAGCGCTGCTGCAGATCCTGATCCTGCCGTTTGCCGCTAAGTGGTGGATTAATACTGAAAGGGATTAACAATGGAAATCAATGAAAACAAGTTTACACCGTTCACCAAAAAAATTCAGCCGGGACCCGATGGCAGAAGTCAAATTCTTGGCAGTGATAACTGTAATGTGATGCATTCCGGATTTGTGACGCTGAAAAAAGGTGAGTGTATCGGCGAGCACAGCACCCATGGAAACGAAGAACTGATAATTATTCTTGAAGGTGAAGCGGAAGTGGAAGCAGAAGGTGCCGGAAGAAAACCCGTCAGTAAGGGTGAGGTAGCTTACAATCCTCCGAATACCAAACATAATGTATATAATGTTAAAGAGGAACTCCTGAAATATATTTATGTTGTTGCAAGAGTTGGGTAATACTTAACCGGTCTCTTTGATCATTATATTTCCGGTTAAGCCGAAGGATCAACCATTTAAAAGCTGCAGACACCTGCAGCTTTTATTTTGCAGCTAATTATCATAAAATAATTTGATAACCGTCATACTATATTCCTTTGCTGATTTATTATATTTACCAAATTTATAATTCCGGAAATTTTTTTAATTTGGAGGTTATATGACCGGTCTGAATCACCTGGATTATTACCGCTTGCCGTGGAATCTTTCTGATAACATTATTTCATGGCTTGAACCAACCGCAAAATGCAATCTTGCATGCCTGGGCTGCTACCGCAAGAATGAAGTGAACAGTCATAAAACACTGCATGAAATAAAGGAAGAACTGAATGTATTTATGCATTACAGGAAGTCCGACAGTATTTCAATCGCCGGCGGTGAGCCGCTTTTGCATCCGCAGATAGTTGATATCGTTAAAATGGTGGCTGATCTTGGCTGCAAACCAATTGTTAACACAAACGGAATAGCTTTAACCCCGGAACTGCTGCATGAGCTGAAACTGGCGGGAGTGTATGGATTCACGTTCCACATAGATAGCAAACAGAACCGCCCCGGCTGGAAGCAGGCAGATGAAGTTGGGCTGAATGAGCTTCGTTACAAGTTCGCTAAAATGCTGGCCGCTGAAGGCGGCATTTCATGTTCATTCAATTCCACAATTTTCGAAGATACCTTGATCCATATACCTGATATGCTCAAATGGGCGCACAAAAATATAGATATTGTAAACGTAATGGTGTTCATTATCTACCGCGCCGTTGATAACAGGGATGTTGACTGGTATCTTGGCCCCAAAAAAATAAATATGGGTGAATTGGTTTACAATGAAGATGTTCCTGATAGAGTTGATATTATGGCTGATGAAGTAGTTGATGTAATAAGGAAGACGTACCCTGATTTTGATCCCTGCGCATACCTTAACGGCAGCGAAAAAGCTGATTCGTTTAAATGGCTCTTAAGCGGAAGGCTGGGTACCAGGAAGAGGATATTTGGCTATATGGGCAGCAAAGCTATGGAAATAGTCCAGACAGCTTATCATCTGATGTACGGTAAGTATTTATCATATACCCGGCCTAAAATGAATAAGAAGGGGAGATCGATGCTTCTTATGGGATTATTCGATAAGAAACTGAGAAGAACATTTTTTAAGTACATCAAAAATCCTTTCAGAATATTCAGAAAGCTGTATTATCAGTCAATAATGATAATTCAACCGGTGGATTTTCTTGAAGATGGCAGGCAAAGCATGTGTGATGGATGCCCCGATATGACAGTATGGAACGGCAAGCTTGTATATTCCTGCAGAATGGAAGAGCAGCTTAAATACGGCTACAATATCAGAACTTATCCCAAAGACCTGGTTGCAATACTTGAAAAAAACAAAATAGTCTAACGGCTATTTTGTTTTTTTCAGCTGCTGAGTGACGCTATAGTACAGTATCACCTTCTTCTTTTAAGGAACGTGATGTATTGGTTTCTTTTTCTGATCTGTCACTTATGAGTTTCTGTATGAATTCAATTCGTTTGTTCATCCATGCAGTTGATCTTTTTCTAAGCTCAAGCGCTTCCGGATCCTTTTCCTTTGCATTGTAGCTCAGCGCGTTCAGCCTCTCGGCAATTGATCTCATGTCATCGAGATATTTTTTCTTTGAATCACTTGCCGCGGAATAACCGCTTGTATAAGCCGATTGAAAATTTTCAATTAGTGATCTTTGCTGTGCCGAAAATTTCTTTGTTATATCAATATCAGTTTCTATTTCAACTTTAACTTTGTCCTGTGCCTTTTCTTCCCCCTTAGAGCCAATTTCTTCTTCACGGACTATCAGTGTATCTGTTTCGGGAATGAGTGAACTCAATCTTCTTTGGTTGATCTTATCTATCATCAATTGTGATTCGTGGTAAAACTCATCATCGTTTGTAACCCGTACAAGCTGTACTTCAGCTGCGCTGAAGAGGCTGTCGTTAAACGCCTGCAAACCCTGTATATACGCAATTTTAGATTGCGCAAGTCTGAACTGCCTTTCACCTGCGTCAATTTTCTGGAATTCCGTGATGGCTTCGGGGTATTGTTTATCTTTCAGTAATTCCATGCCTCTTTCGTAATGCCCTGTTTTAGCGCATCCCGCTGCCATGAATGCAGGGATGAGAACCGCAAATATAACCGGTGCTATAAAATTCTTCATTGAAGTTAATTTCATTGTGATCTCTATTTTTATTTTGAAGCCGTTTAAAATACTAAACACCACATAACCCTCCAAGGTTTTGCGCGCAATTTTATGTTTGATTTGTTGCGTTGTATCATGATTTTTTATGATGAAAATCGCAGGGCATTTTTGAACTAAATGTTATGCATTGAATGCGCTTGGACTGAATATTAATTTTAAGAGTTAAAAAAAATAATTTCTTGTTTTCTGATCATGATGATCTGATAAAGAGAGTGATGAACATGTATAGTTCTAACCCTTCAGAAATTTCTTCCATCCATTTGACTATCCCAACCGGCGAAAATTGCAGATATAAATCTCCGGTAAGGTTTACTATTGTATTTCACGAAATTTTTTACACCGATCCGTTAACAAATGGATCGGGTTGCTACACGTCAATTCTGTTTTCAATTCTTCTAATTAACATTCTTTACCAACTTAAATAAACAAAAAAATGTCAAAAAAACTGCAAACATTTACTATTTTATTCAGCGTGGTTTTGCTTGTTGGTTTTGGTCTGTATACTTCCAAAGATCCTGAACCGCAGAACACGAACGCGACAACAATTCCGGCTTCAATGGAAGTACTTAAATATCAGGCCCCTTCAAACCATGACCGCCCCGGCTTAACACCGCCGTTATGGAGCGAAAGTTTTGACGGAACAACATTCCCGCCAACAGGCTGGTTGAACCTGCAGGAAAGCGGAACAGGCTTATGGACACGGGCAACAACAACTGCTCATCCTACAGGGTTTGCTCCTCACAGCGGCGCAGGTATGGGTGAATTTGTAAGCTGGACATATTCCACAGGAACAATTGCTACTCTTGTATCACCAGTTTTCAGCTTAACATCAGGCCAGGCAAAGCTTGGCTTCTGGATGCTTAGAGATGATGGATATGCAACTACCGCAGATAAAGTTGATTTCATGATCAACACCGCGCCTAATTCAACCGGCGCTACTCTGCTGCTTACTATTAACAGGGCAAAAGGTCTCGCACCTGTTGAAACGGGCGCGAACGGATGGTATTACTATGAATTTACTATTCCGGCATCTTTCAACACTGCTACAAACTATATCATTATGAAGGCTACAAGCGCGTATGGTAACGATATGTATGTTGATGACGTTTCCGTTAACCCGCTTCTTCTGCATGATGTAGGAACAATTTCAGTTGATGTTAACACACCGCTTATGCCGGGCTCAATTGTGCCAAAAGCTACAGTTAAGAATTACGGCTCCAGCGTTGAAACATTCCCGGTAACAATGACTATCACCCCGGGTTCATATACATCAACAATTAACGTTACATCACTTGCTGCCGGAACGACCAGCCAGGTTACATTTGCCAACTGGACAGCAGCCGTTGGTACATATACTGTAAAGGTATTTACACAGGCAGCAACTGATCTTGACAGAACAAACGATACACTCACAAAATCAGTTACAATTACAACCGCAACCTGGACCTCAGGTAATGTTATTACCGCAGGTTCATATTTAGGCAGCGGCGTTGGTTATAATAAACCGGGCAACGATACAGCATGGTTATTTGCATTAGGCGGAAATGCTCCTAATACAACCGCATTATATAAATATAATGTTAAAACCAATGCTTGGAGCTCAGGCGCATCATTACCGCTTTCAAGAGTGGTGTTTGGTACCGCAGTAGTAAAAGATACACTATACGCAATTGCAGGCAGTGATGGCACAAATTACAGCAATACATTGTATAAATATAATATTAATGCCAACACATGGAGCACCGGAACAGTGCTGCCGGTCGCAACACTCGGGTGGTGCAAAGCAGCAGGCTACCAGGATAGTTTGATCTATGTTGTAGCAGGCAATGACGGAACAAACGCTGTCGCAACAGTTCACGTTTACAATGCAATTTCAGGTACGTGGAGAGCCGGAACTCCTCTGCCGCAGGCTTGCTTTGGCGGCGGATTTGCTATAACGGGCAACACATTAGTTTACTCAGGTGGTATCCAAGGCGCAGTTCCCGGCTCTGTTACATATGAAGGTGCTATCAGTCAGTCAGATAGAAGTTCCATCACATGGACAACCGGCGCAGTTAATCCGTTGGGTACAGTTTGGAAAACCGATATGGCACCGTGGTTCGCAAGTGAAGTTATTATGACAACAGGAACTACCGGAACAACATCAACAACTTGGTGGACCCCTGATACACCGAACAAATGCTATTCATACAATCCCGCAACAAATACATGGAGTGTTAAACCAAATTTAACAACCCCGGTTCTTGGTGCGTATCTCGGAAGCGTAAGGTCAGGTCAATATGGGTATAAATTAATAGTAGCATCAGGATACAACGGTACTGCCGCCGTTACAAATACGCAGATCTATACCGAAGATTTCACACCGGTAAATAACGGCAATTCAAATATTCCTGATAACTATTCACTCGGACAGAACTATCCGAACCCGTTTAACCCTGTTACAAAGATCAACTATGATGTAAAAGAAAACGGATTCGTATCAATGAAGATATACAGCATTCTGGGCGAAGAAGTTATGACAATAGTTGACGGATTTAAAGCTGCAGGAAGTTACACTGTTGACGTAAATGCTTCATCGCTTTCAAGCGGTGTTTATATCTACAGAATAAATACAGGAAGCTATACAGACAGCAAGAAGATGGTACTCATTAAATAATCATCGGAATTCAAACCATCAAAAGGCGGTCAGTAAAATGACTGCCTTTTTTTATTTAAGCTGTTCAGCTTTCATTCAATTTGGATTTAAGTAAAAAGGCAAGGCTATATCAGTTTTTTTTTAATATTACAATTCGCTTGCCGTCATTGTACATCAGCTCTAAGCCAAAAGCTTCGCAAATGTGATCAAAAGTTTCAGAGTGGTAGAAAGCCGTGTGTGAGGGGTCTCTGGTGTAATACCAGTTTTTGAATCTTTTAATATCATTCCAAAGCACCGTCATTACGGTCAATATCCCGCCGGCTTCAAGCAGATCGCAGATTTTTTGTATCTCGCGGTGTGGTTCAAAAAAATGCTCAAATACTTCCGTTGAAAAGATGAAGTCGTACTTTTTATCCAGCGGATTTTCAACAAACATAGGGTCATAATCTTCGCAGTTGTAACCCTCATCGATAAGTAATTTAGAAAGGGTAGGGGAGTGGCCGCAGCCGTAATCAAGCCCGGTCATTTTTTTGCTGATATGTTTCAAAGCCGGTTCAATTGCGCGGGTAAGGAACTCTTTGTAGCCTTCAAACTGCATCCCGTTGTTATGCTCTAAATAACGTTCAATCTCTTTTTCTCTCGGTAAAAAATGCTGCGGCGCCATGCGTATGAGTTTACAGTTACCGCACAAAATATAATCTCTGCCAAAATTGCTTTCCAATTGTGTTTGTTTTGCGGCTGAGCCGCAAAGCCTGCACACAGGATCAGACAGCATTTTCCATTTCCACGGTTTCGGTGTTATGCTCCATTGTAAACATAAACTCAGCTTTCGGATTTGCTTCCCGGGCATACCTTAACTGGTATTCTGAGTCAGGCAGAAAGACGAGATTTTTGTGCTTATCGTAAAACAGGTTGAATGAGCGCAGTTTCAGCATTTCGTCAATATCGGCTTTACTTTCATACTTAAGCCAGCATGCCTTAAAGTAATTCAGCGGTCTGAAATGACAGGCTGCGCCGTATTCATGCAGCAGCCTGTGCTGAAGCACTTCAAACTGAAGGTCGCCAACTGTGCCAACAACCTTCATGTTACCCATTGTTTGAGTGAATACCTGTGCAAGCCCTTCATCGGTCAGCTGCATGATACCCTTTTCAAGTTGTTTTGATTTGAAAGGATCGTCCAGCTGCAATTCTTTAAACACTTCCGGCGAAAAAGTCGGGATATTTTTGTACATGAACTGGCTGCCTTCTGTAATTGTATCACCTATTTTAAAAATACCGGTATCATATAATCCCACAACATCACCCGGGTAAGCTTCTTCTACGGCGTTTTTATCCTGCGCCATGAATGTAGCGAGATTCGCAAAACGAACCTTCCGGTTCATACGCACGTGATGGTAGAACTTTAATTTCTCAAGCTTACCTGAGCAAACTCGCATAAAAGCGATCCTGTCCCTGTGTCTTGGGTCAAGGTTTGAGTGTATCTTGAACACAAACCCGGAAAATTTATCGCTGCCGGGTTCAATAATGCCCCGGGTTGTATCTCTGCCCTGCGGATTCGGCGCTATCTTTATCACCGTATCAAGCAGTTCCCGCACCCCAAAGTTATTCAGCGCGCTGCCGAAAAAAACCGGCGCTGCATCGCCGTTTAGATATTCTTCATTGTTGAACTCCCCGTAAATACCATTTACAAGATCAATATCGTGTTTCAGTACATCCGCGCTCTCGTTTAGCAGTTCATGAAGCCTTTCATCGGTCAGGTCTGTGATCTTTTCAACTTCGTGTTCAACTTTTTGCTTGTTCACCTTAAAGAAGCTGAAAGAGTTTTCAAATAAATTATATACGCCTTTAAACCTGCTGCCTATTCCTACGGGCCAGCTGAGCGGTCTTACTTTTATATCAAGTTTTTCCTCTATTTCATCCAGCAGCTCAGTCGGGTTTCTGCCTTCTCTATCAAGCTTATTGATGAAAACTATCACCGGCGTTTTCCGCATTCTGCAAACGTTCATCAGCTTTTCGGTTTGCATTTCAACGCCCTTCTGGCAATCGATAACCAACAACACGCTGTCAACAGCTGTTAGTGTTCTGTAGGTATCTTCGGCAAAATCTTTGTGACCCGGTGTATCCAGCAGATTTATCTTAACGCCCTTATAGCCGAAGTTCATTACAGATGTGGTAACAGATATTCCTCTTTGTTTTTCAATTTCAAGAAAATCTGATGTCGTGGTTTTTTTTATCTTATTCGATTTTACCGCGCCTGCTATCTGAATAGCTCCGCCGAAAAGAAGCAGCTTTTCAGTAAGCGTGGTTTTGCCCGCATCAGGGTGAGAGATGATGGCTATTGTTCTTCTTTTCTGTATTTCTTTAGTAATGCTCATAACAGGTCAACATTCTGTATTAAATAGTTTAGCAAATATTATAAAAAAACCGCCAAAATGGCGGTTTTTTGGCGGAACCGACGAGATTCGAACTCGCGACCTCTTGAGTGACAGTCAAGCGTTCTAACCAGCTGAACTACGGCTCCTTTAATGAATATCTGCAAATTTAAGTAAAATTCCCAAATCTTACAAATCATAAATTTGGTATTAAACTGATTGAATTATTACTATAAAGGTTGAGTATTAAAAGAGTTTGCTCACCACCCTGCCGGTGCCCGCCTTGTTCATAAAGTGCCCACCAGCAACAAACTAATTGTTACTGTGATCTATATTCGCTTCAATATTCCTTTTCAGGTCAACAAGCCTCTGCCTGACTTCTGATCGAAGTTTGTTTTTAAACATACCATGAAACATTGAAAATGGCCATCTAAGCTCATAAGAATATATGAACGAAACTTCTGTAAGCCCGGCATCAAGTTCAGTAAATTTCCACGAACCCGCAAATGATCTGAAAATAATCGGCCCCTTTGTCATCTTAACCGCCGTGCCATCCGGGCGGTTAAACGAAACATATTCGGTTATCATTCCAAATCCGTTTTTGGCAACGCAATCGGCCCTCACACCAACACCTGCTTCTATTGCACCGTCCAGCAGTTCAGCTTTCTTAAGGAATGTATCCCATTTGAGCCTGCCCGCGTAATCCTGGGTATAGTCAAAAACAAATTCAGGGGTGCAGCGTACAATTATTTTCTCTGTTATTCTTATATGCGGCATTTTTTTCGCTTAGCTTATGAATGTTCCTGTTGCTGAATAGTTGCTTCCACTCCCTGGGGCTTAATATACCTATTACGTCATACTTTTGCCACTGCAAAAAGATGTTTTGTCGGATTCTCCGGCTTGATTCTGCCAGTGGCTGCAAAAAAAAATAATCAGTCGGTTTGCGCTGTAAACCTTTCTTAATACAATAACATCTAACAGTATAGCTCTTCAATACCCGGGATCCCAATAACTATCTATATCTATTTCCGGAAGTAGGTATCATTTGCGAACAAACAGATTTTTGTGTTTGAGCATTGTTCCGTGATTTATTTCATAATCTGACTGATTAATTTAACCTCAAAAGGAAACTATATGCTAATATTTAAAAGGGCTGTTGTTGTATTGAATTTAATATTTACTCCTGTGTGTTTTGTTCTAACACACGCATCAATTATGGCCGCAGATAATTCACAAGTTCAAAATCATACTGCGGATTCATCAAACATTTTGGCACCGGCTGCTGATTCACTCCATTGGTACCTGCAGGGTAATGCAGGATTTAAAGAATACCAGGGCAGAAAATGCATTTTTTTGGATGGGGGAGCGGCTTTATTGAACGATTTTGAAGCGCGCGACGCAATTATTGATGTAGACGTTATTTCTCCCGCAAGCCGTGGATTCTTCGGCGCGCAGTTCCGTATAGACAGCACAGGCGCTAATGCAGAGTATATTTATCTAAGGCCCCAGTTTTCAGGCCAGCCCGATGCAATGCAATATACCCCGGTTATAGGCGGCGGACTCAATTGGCAAATATACAATGGACCCGGTTTTACAGGAGCTGTTGATATTCCCCACAACGAGTGGTTTCACATGCGCATTGTTATAAAAGGCGCGCAGGCATACCTTTATGTAACTGATATGGATAATCCCGCACTTGTTATGAACGATCTGAAAAGCGGGGTCGAAAGGGGATATGTCGCACTGGCGGCGCTCATGGGCGAAGTTTATTTTTCGAATTTCAGAATTAAAACCACCCCCGATGCTGATTGGGTAAGAAACGAACCGCCCATGATGCCGGGAATTTTAACCGCATGGGAGCTTTCCCCTTCTTACGATGCGCTTTCGGTAAATCCTGAGCGGCCGCTTACTGCCGCGGAAACAGATACCATGCAATGGCAAAGAGTGGAAGCGGAAGCCCCGGGATTTGTTACAATATACCGCTACCGTGCTGCACCCAGAATAAGAGTTACGTTTGCGAACGACTTTTCAAAGCGGCTTGAGCCGCAGCCGGGCTCTAAACTTGTTTACGCAAGATGCATTATTAACTCCCCGAGTGACGGCGTAAAAAAGCTCAGCTTTGGCTATAGCGATGAGATAAGTGTTTTCCTGAACGGGAATATTTTATTCCGCGGCAGGAGTGCGCAGAATTTCAGGGATACAAGGTTCCTTGGTATTGTTGACCCCGAAAATGACGCAGTTTATCTTCCGCTGAAAAAAGGGAAGAATGAACTTATACTTGCCATTACAGATCTCGGCGGCGGCTGGGGTTACATTTGCAGGCTGGAAGAGTAATAGCAAAATAGAGCCTGATTGTACTTTTGGAAAATGAAAAACCCACGACTTTTCTGCATGTTTTCTCATGAGCCGTGGGTTTAATTTATTCAATGCCTGTTAAAACCAACTAAACAGTTTGCTTTCTATGATGTTACTTCCCCTTTGCAGCCTCTTTCACTAATTTTTCCAATACTTTCATATCTATATCAGCCAGCTTGTTGATGTAAAGACATCCCACTCCCGCTTTGTGTTTGCCGAATTTCTTCAGAAGGTCAGAGTGCTTTTTTACGTCAATTACCAGTTGAAGCGATATATTCGCTTTGCGGGGTGAAAATCCCAGTTTAAACCATTCAACTTCACGGTCTGTGGCGGGACTCTTATACACCTTCTTCCCGAAACCAATTATTGAGCTTCCCCATATCTTAGGCTTCTCGCCGGATATTTTCTTAAACATCTTTAGCAGCGTTAAACTATCTTTGCGCTTTTGTTCATCTTTAATTGAACTGATGAAATCCTCAACGCTTAATTCAGTCTGTTTGGTTTTTATTTCAGCAAGTTTGCCCATAATTAATTATTTTTTTTGAAGTTTTATACTGCTGTATGTTCAATCTTTCTGAAGCGGTCTTTCATTTCCTCTTTTGAAATTACCTGTGATCTTTGCCAGAATTAATTGTGTTTGTTTACCTTCGGAGTTTCCGAGTTTTTTTAGAAGCTTAAGCGCTTCACCGCCTTTAAGCAGCAGCACGGGCTTATTATTCCAATAGATCTGTACTTTCTTATCCTTAAGCTCTTTGTAGCCGAAGGGCTCTTCATCCAATATGTCTCTTTGATCGACTGGTGTCACTATCCCCCTGATGTTTTGTATTTAAAAATTTACAAGCTTTTAATGCTAAATTGCTCTTTATTGGTACAACAAAGAGATCAATTATTTTTTCTTCTTTGATTTTGGATTATAATCCGCTTCATACATCCCGATCCAATCCTTAACGCTCATTTTTTTCATTAACTCACCTATAAGTTTGAATGGTATATCATCCATTTTCTTAAATCTAACGCAGCTTTTGCCCATATCGAGCTTTCCTTTGGTGTGTTTGGGGAACTCGTTGACAAACCATTTTAACAATTTAGGATCCGAGTAAACACCCATGTGGTAAAAATTAACTGAATCCTTTTGCGAAGCGATGCCCGCAAACGGAAGCGGCTCACTGGGTTTGCAGTGGTAACCTGCGGGGTAAAGCTTATGCGGCACCACGTAACCTAACCCGCCGTAGCTGATTGCCGCTTCAAATCCTTTGGGCAGATTTTTAACAATTACATTATGCAGTTTATTAAATGCCTCAAACCTTTCTTCGGGCACATTTGCCAGAATTTCCTTAACTGTTTTTCCCTGTGCTTTCATATTGTAAATTTAATTTTATAGATTCCATCTTTCTGTTTCATGGTTGTTGGTCTTGTAAATATCTCCCCCTTACTAAGGGGGAGTGGGCTTTAGCCCGAGGGGGTCTTAGCATAGGATTTTGACAAACAAATATTGAGCCACGTTTCTTGTGGCGAAACCTTACTCCGAAGGAGGAAGGTTCATTGCACATTGTTTTTAACCGGCTCATAATAAAGTATCACCCCGCCAAAGTCAAATACTTTTGTCCCGGTGAGCTTTAGCAGTATCTTACCTTTTATATCCTTAAACAACACCAGCCCGCTTCCTGCTATTACAGGGTGAATGCATAACTGGTACTCATCGATCATGCCAAGTTGTGTCAATTGTACTATTAAACTCGGACTCGATACATAAATATCTTTACCCGGCTGCTGTTTAAGCTCATTTACTTCTTCGGCAGGCTCACGGGTGGCAAGCATTGCGCTTGCCCAATCAACACTCTTTAGCGAACGTGAAAAAACCAGCTTAGGGACCCTATCAATCGCCGCGGCAAAATCATCCATATGCTTTTCACCTGTGGGATTCGCCAGCACATCACGCCAATACTCCATAAGCTGGTATGTCGTTCTGCCATAGAGTATCACTCCCGCCTCTTCCAACTGTTTGGCATAGTGAAAATGTATTTCATCCGCCGGAATGCCCGACGTATGGTCGCAATATCCGTCAAGTGTCATGTTAAATGCAGCGATTACTTTTCTCATGATTTGATGGTTAATTCTTAGCGTTATGTTTTACTGTAGTAACATCCGGCAATGAGGGCAAATATACTTAATAGGGAGATTTTTTTGTAGTCAGAAGAGTTATCTTAAAAGATTATTATATATTTTTGTCTCTTGTCAATGAGTTTCGAATTTATTTAAAATGGTGTTCATCTTCATAGAACAAAATATTTCAAATAATGCAAGTTCCTCATAATTTTCAATGTGTAAAAAAGCAATTTTTTGTTTTAAAAGAAATTGTTTTATAGGTTCTACTTCAGTTTTGAAATTTAATTCCTTTCTTTTACCAATATGCTTCACGCCAGTTAGAAGCTCATATCTTATCAGACCAATGCTGTAAGCAAGTGTCGAAGTATTGTGGTTATGCCCCCTGGTGTGCTGAAATATTCGGCCGATTACACCCTTTGAAATGCCAACATAAAATGGAGTCTTGTCGTTAATGAAAACATACAAACCACTAAAGTCAATTTTAGTGTTACCATTTTTGGTTTTGTATTCTCTCAACCAGTCCGCTTCTATTCTCCTGTCCGCAAGAAGCTGTCGTCTTGCCGAAACTTCTCCTATACCAGCTGAAAAGTAGTCAGTAATATCAAAGCAATTAACTGTCGGATTAAACTTTGAAAACTTGTCTTCAAAAGTTTCTGTAAGATCGTGAAAAGTAAAAGGGAATTTCCTTTTTATTTTAATTGATTCAAGTATTTTATGTTCCAGTTGTTTTTCTGTCATTTCACAAAAGTTTCAATTTAGCACGGTTCATAGCGGCAGCCAATAACGATTTCTGGCTTTGTGTTTGTGGAGTTTACGTAGCCCAAAAACTCTCAAATGTAATTAACTTTCACAGAATCACAAAACTCGACAGCCCGGTTGAAGTAATACCCGATTTATAGCTAGTTTTTCTACTCTCCATCTTCAGGTTCGTCTATTGTCGCTTCTGGTAACTCAAGTGTCTTGATTTGTTGGATAGCTGAACCAGCAATACCCTTTATTGAGTTATACATGTGGTTGGTATTAAGAAGAACTTTTTGAATTTGTTTTTCCCTCTTTTTCCAATGTCCCATAATTGAACGCTTCTCTGAATTTAGGTCGGTCTGCATTTGTGTAAATCCTTCAACTATTGCTTCTACTTGAAGTCGGAATTCGTTACTTGTCAAGAAATCATAAAGCATAACCATTTTTTCTCCTTTGTTCTCTTGTGATGAAACAACTGAACTCAGCTGAATTATACTTTCACGAAGAACAACACAAAGTCCTTTAAACTCGTCGTAAGAGCATACCCAAATGCCGTCAACTAGCCCCATTCTTTCCATTCCTTTAGGGAACACATCTGTTACAAGAACACCGATATTGGCTCCTTTTTCTCGAATGTCATCTCTGAATTTTTCAAGCCAATTGTTTTTAAAGTCTTTTGTCCGTTTACTTTCATAATAAATTGTTCCACAGTTCTGTCTTGTTCTTGTATGAACAGTTTGCAGGCAATCAGCACCCCTCTCACCTTTTTTAATTTCCATAATGGTGTCAAGAGGGAAGTTTCCAGATAGCCATTCTTCTATCCCTAGTTCCTGAACTTCACCTTGAAGCTGCATTGAACCCTGCTCTTGCTTTCGTTTCATTTCTTCAGTCAACTTTTTTTGGTCCTCTAGCTGCTTTTGCAGTTCCATTACTATCAGCTCGTTTTTACCTTGTTCGGTTTTTCTTATTCTTTCTTTCTCTTCCGCAATTTGCTCATTAAGCTTTTTAGCATTCTCTGCTTCTAAAATATCCTTTAATTCATCCTTTTCCCTTTTTACTTTTTCAATTTCTGCTTTTGTTTTATTTAAATCTTTAACCTGTTCAGATTTTTCTTTGAGTTCTTTTTCAATTAACTCGATTTTTTCTGAATTTTCACTCTGAATTCTAGATTTTATTTCTTTTTCAAGAGCAGATTGCTGATTTTTTAATTGCTCATCTACTCTCTTTGTAATTAATTTTTCTTGTTCTAATTTTAATTTGTCGAATTCTTCTTTTTGTTTATCAAGTTTGTTAATCTCGTCCTGATACTTTTTCTTTTCTATATCAAGTTGTAAATTGTATTTTTTCTTGTATTCATCATCAAGTTGATGAGCGATTACATTATTTACATCGATTTCATGTCCACAATTCGGACAAACTATTTTAGTTTCGTTAGACATATTAATTATATATTGTGAAATTATTAAAATTTATTTATTAAAGTTTTTCTTCCATCATCATTTCATAATGTTCTTTGCCAATTATTCTAAAAATAATAGCAAAAACATCAAAAAGAATTTTAGGGTTCTCATTTATAATTTTTTGATAGTAGACACTATCAAGTGCGGATACTTTATGGCTTTCGTCGTTAATTGTTGAAATAAAGGCACATTTTATATAGAAGTAATTGTCGTTTTGGTCATCATTAACTAATGCCGACCAAGAATCATTACCGAAACCCACAAAATTAACATAGCTTTCAATAATTCTTCTCATTGTATTAGATATAACTATGTTTAAAGTAGAGTCTGTTGGCAAATTAGCTTTTATATTTTTGATTGAATTCCACATTAATGAATAGTCATCAAAGACAGTCTTATTGCGAGACCCGGTTATTGAAGTTTGGTTTTTAATTTTTGTTATTTTATAATGCCAATAATCTGTACAAATTGACCCTCTTTCAAATGATACTTCTTTATAGAAATATATATTGTGAGTAAGAATTACGACTTGAGCAATATTGTTATTTTTAAAAAGCTTACGATTTGTATTATTGTCATCATTGTATCTTTTAATCAAAGCTCGAATTAGTGTTGAAACAATAAATAAAGATTGACTATCCAAGCTAGAAACGGGGTCATCAATTATGATAATCTTTTTTTTAGTCCCTGAATTAAGTAAATCATCTGTTCCAAGACACAATTGATAAAAGTATAGAAATGAAATGAAGTTTTTCTCACCTTCACTTAAACTCTCAAATACTGGACTTAAATTTGGAGAATTTGGACGTTTCAAATAATATCTTGAAATATTGTTGATTATTTCTTTTTCGGCAATTACAAACCCTTCAAAACCCGCGTTAGTAAGTAGCATGTTGATACTGTCTATTGCTTCTTTTGTATTTACAGTTTGACTTCTTAAATTTTCAATATTCTGTCTAGCTGTATCTATTTTGTTATTAAATTGATCTATTAGTTCAGTCGCATATTTGTTAATTCTAACATACTTTATTTTTCTTTTATTAAATTCCTCGATTTTATTCTTGCATTTATTAGCCATGTAAATCCAAATGTTATCCAATAGCCTTTTCTTGTTTACATCCGTGTCTCTATAAAGTGTATTATTTGTATTTATAAGTTTCGTAAGTTGCTGCAAAAGTACCTTAAATTTAGAAATGGAAGTAATACATTTTCTTTCATTTGAGTTTACTATTTTCTCATTAAAAATTTTAATATTGTTTTCGTATAATAAGTTAAGCTCAATTAAAAAATCTGAAGTTAGATTATTTGGATTGTAAATCTTGTTAATAGCATTAATATTTTCAATAAATTTGTTTAATTCCTTATCGTAAATATCTTTTAACTTTTTTATTTCATCAAGTTTATTCTTATATGTTTCATCGAAATACTTCTCAAACTGTATTCTTAAGCCTTCATCTATAGTTTCCTTTTGGCAAAATGGACAAGTGTTTTCGTCAGGTTGAATATAGTCAATTCCTTGCGCAACCCAATTCCTGTTGTTTAATGAATTGATTAATTGTGCTATGTCTACATCTTCATTGCCGATAATAATTTCATTTAATATCTTATCGACTTCTCTCTCTAAACGCCTTATTACTACATAAGAGTTTATATTTAATGTAGTAGTTATTTCTTTTAATTCTTTAACATATAAAGTTTGATAGCTTTCTGTCAATTCTTCTAAGGTTAAAGTGCTCAAATTGTTTGTTTGTAGAATGTTAATGATTTCATTAAAATGATTTGTTTTGCTTCCAGAATGTTCAAGGTAAATCTTGATAAATGCTGCAAACGTACGTCTTTGTTCCCATGCATCATTTAGCAAAATGTCACGTATACCTTTCTCATCATTCTTTAAAATCTCTAATCTATTCAGGTATATAAGTTTTGAACTTTCATAGGATTGAATGTTATTTTCTTCGTCATTTATTTTCTGATCAATTTGTGCATTTGATTGATTTAATGAGAACACACCTTTGAAATCTAAACTTTTCTTAAAATTTTCTTCTATAAAATCTTCATTAAATGTCAAAATGTGATGAAGTTGCTTGTTATAACCAATATTAGTGCAAGCATTAAACTCTGATTTCTGTTCTGTAACATCAAGGGTTAAATTCCTTAGATATTTAGATATAGTTGATTTGCCTGTACCATTAAATCCATAGAAAAAATTAACCTTTTTAAAATCATTAATTGTAACTCCATTTTGGCTATCGTACGTTGCTACATTTTTAATCGTTAGTGAAGTTATCATAATTCATGCTTAATAATTTAATTTAAGAAAAGAAAGTTAAATATAAAAAGGTAACCCCCATTTCCATAGGAGTTACCCTCTATTCGCGTGATTTCAAACTTATTATAAATAAATTTAAATTTCAACATCAAAAGTAAATAAAAAGCACCCGCAATTACTTACGGGTGCTTCTATTTTTATTGTCGTCTTACTTTCTTACTTCACATCAAATCTGTCATTATTCATAACCTTTACCCAGGCGGCGGCAAAGTCGTTGGCGAATTTTTCCTTGGCGTCGTCGCTGGCATAGACTTCTGCCAGCGCGCGGAGCTCGCTGTTAGAGCCGAACACAAGGTCAGCCCTTGTAGCCGTCCATTTAAGCTCGCCCGTTTTGCGGTCTTTGCCCTCGAATATTTCGTTGGTTTCGTCTGTGGCTTTCCATACGGTTGTCATATCAAGCAGGTTACTAAAGAAATCATTGGTAAGCTGCTCCGGGCGTTTTGTAAACACACCGTGTTTACTGCCATCCCAGTTAGCGCCCATAGCACGCATACCGCCAACAAGCACGGTAAGCTCCGGTGCGCTCAGGTTAAGCAGCTGAGCCTTATCTATCAATAATTCTTCTGTTGAAACAGTGAACTTTGTTTTCAGGTAGTTGCGGAAACCGTCAGCAACGGGTTCAAGGAATTTAAATGAATCAACATCAGTCTCTTCCTGTGATGCGTCCATTCTGCCGGGGGTGAAGGGAACTGTAATACTTACTCCCGCATCCTTCGCGGCTTTTTCAACGCCGGCGTTGCCTGCCAGCACAATAAGATCGGCAAGTGAAACCTTTTTGCCGCCTTTTTGCGCATCGTTAAATTCCATCTGAATGCCCTCAAGTACAGCAAGCACTTTCTTTAGCTGCTCCGGATTATTAACCGCCCAATCTTTCTGCGGCGCTAATCTTATCCTCGCGCCGTTTGCACCGCCGCGCTTATCTGAGCCGCGGAATGTTGCAGCCGATGCCCATGCCGTAAGCGCAAGCTGTGATACTGAAATGCCCGATGCAAGTATTTTTGCTTTCAGTGCTGCAATATCATTATCATCTATTAATACATGGTCACAAGCGGGGATAGGATCCTGCCAGATGAGAACTTCTTCCGGCACTTCGGGGCCTATATAGCGCGCGCGGGGACCCATATCGCGGTGTGTGAGCTTAAACCATGCACGCGCAAATGCATCCGCGAACTGGTCCGGATTTTCCATAAACCGCCTGGAAATTTTTTCGTATGCAGGATCAAATCTCAATGAAAGATCAGTTGTGAGCATTCTGGGTTCCTGTCTTTTATTCGGGTCAAAAGCATCAGGTACGGTGTTCGCGCCCATTCCGCCTTTGGGCTTCCATTGGTTCGCGCCGGCGGGACTCTTAGTAAGCTCCCACTCATACCCAAACAAATTCCAGAAGAAATTATTGCTCCATTTTGTAGGAGTTGTTGTCCATGTTACTTCAAGTCCGCTGGTAATTGTATCGCATCCTATGCCTGTGTTAAAATCACATTTCCAGCCCAGTCCCTGCTCGGTGATATCGCCTGCTTCAGGCTCAACACCAACATGCGTTGCTTCGCCCGCGCCGTGTGTTTTACCAAATGTATGTCCGCCTGCAATAAGCGCAACGGTTTCTTCATCGTTCATCGCCATCCTTGCGAATGTTTCGCGGATATCGCGTGCTGCGGCTATCGGGTCGGGGTTGCCGTTGGGACCCTCAGGGTTAACGTATATCAAACCCATCTGCACGGCTGCAAGTGGGTTATCAAGTTCGCGCTCGCCTGTATATCGTTTATCGGCTTCCAGCCATTTTGCTTCGCTGCCCCAGTAAACATCCTGGTCAGCTTCCCAAACATCTTCTCTGCCTCCGGCAAAACCGAAGGTTTTAAATCCCATTGATTCCAGCGCAACGTTACCTGTTAATATCATTAAGTCAGCCCATGAAATTTTCTTCCCGTATTTCTGCTTAATAGGCCAAAGCAGCCTGCGGGCTTTATCAAGATTCGCGTTATCAGGCCAGCTGTTTAATGGCGCAAAACGCTGCTGCCCCTGACCGGCTCCGCCGCGGCCATCGCCAACACGGTATGTGCCTGCCGAGTGCCATGCCATTCTGATAAACAGGGGACCGTAGTGCCCAAAATCCGCCGGCCACCAGTCCTGTGAATCAGTCATTAATTTTTTCAGGTCCTCTTTTATTGCCTGGTAATCGAGGCTCTTAAATGCTTCGGGGTAGTTGAAATCTTTGCCCATCGGGTCAGAAAGTTCGGAGTGCTGGCGAAGTACATTGAGTCTGAGCTGGTTTGGCCACCAGTCGCGGTTGCTGGTTCCGCCGCCTGCAAATCCGTTTGCCCGTGTAACGGGGCATTTACCGTTAGTGTTTTCCATTTTATTTTTCGGTTATTATAGTGTTATGATTGTTTATAAATTTTCTATGTGATATGCAAAATAACAACAACCAAGAGCGGTTTGCTAAACCGTTCAATTGTGATCTTTGATCGCTGCTCAGTTAAAAATGTTTTATGGATAGAATGCGAAATTAACAGTTAATTAGAAAATATTAAAGGTAAAAATGATAACGGAAGGTGAGCCATTAGCGTTTCATGAAAAAATCTCTTCTTCTTTTATAAATACTCAGGCTATGATTTTGATAATCAAAATCCCCACCTGATTTCAGTTGGGGAATTGATAACGTTTTCCCGCAGAGTCACTTACAGGAGACTCTGCGATGACGTAGAAATTGAATTCTATATTCCCGTCAGGTTCTCAAATCTGAAGGTATTATTTGCGGAAAGTAATAACATTTTAACCCCGCTCTTCTTGACTGGTTTCTCAGTTAGAGCGGGGAAGACGAGACACCAAAAACGGACTTTAGTCCTGATTGCTTAGCATTAAGTAAAGCAAAAGTTTATTTTGAGTTTGGGATTCAGAATAAACATAACTTATTTCAACCTCACAAGCTTACCTTTGCGCTTCACAATATTTTTATAATCCCACTGAATATCACGCGCCTTCTTCAGCCAGCGTTTTAAGTGAGTAACCTTGATCTCATCCGGCGATGTATATCTGATCTCGGCAGCTTTAAATGAACCTTCAGGCTTCAAACCCGGCTCGTCAAAAGTTTGCCCGCTCCAGAATAGCAGCCTTACCGAATCTTTTAATTTGTCGTATCCAGCCACGGGATTCCCTTCAATAAACCAAACGGGATGCGCGTGCCATATCTTATTTTCTGCGCCCTTTAGATTCTTATCAATTTCTTCAGCCAGAATTTTACAGATCTTTTTATCGTTAACCGATTGTTTACTATTATATGATTTGATTTCAGCTGATATCATTCAAGTTCTTTTAATTTATATTAATACTGCAAAATATTAAAATTATTTAATTAATATCATAGTTAAAATTTTCCTGTTAAAATAGTAACTTATCGATTTTTTTCCGATTTAAATTTGCATTTAACTTGCGATTAACTGCTAAAATTTTATTTTATAATCATATACAGAATATATTCTTCTGTATTTAACTCGTTCCTTAACATATTTTAACTTACTCTCGTTAAAATAATCTCAAATTTAAAATAATACAGGAGGTTATTTATCTATGGAACCAATAAGCAAAGATTTTAAACCTAAGTTCGCAGTCCTGGGGGCAGGTCACGGCGGTTTGGCAATGGCAGGGCATCTTTCATTCATGGGATTTCATGTTAATCTTTACAACCGAAGCGAAGAAAGATTATGGGGTATTAAGGCGACAGGTGTTATCAAGCTGGATGGTGAAATAGAAGGCGATGGCCGCGTGGCGCTTGCTACCACTGATATTGAATCAGCTATCAGGGATGTTGATATAATAATGGTTGTTGTGCCCGCAACCGCGCACCGGTTCATGGCGGAAGCATGCGCCCCATTCTTAAAAGATGGGCAGATAGTAATATTGCATCCCGGCAGAACTTTCGGCGCGCTTGAATTCAAGCAGATACTCTTAAGGCTAAATCCGGGTGTGAATGCTATTATTGCAGAAGCGCAAACCTTTTTATACGCATCGCGGGTAGTAGGTCCCGGGCATGTGCATATTTTCAGGGTAAAGAATTCAATTCCAATTGCCGCCGTTAGAGCGCATAAGATACCGCTGGTGATAGAAAAATTGAAACCGGCTTACAACGAATTTGTACCCGGCGATAACATTTTTAAAACAAGCTTCGATAATATCGGCGCGGTATTTCATCCGGCAATCAGCATATTGAATGCGGGGTGGATAGAAGATATAAACGAATTCCAGTTTTACGTTGAAGGTATTACGCGCTCTGTTGCCAGGGTGCTCGAAAAGGTTGATAGCGAAAGAGTCGCCGTTGCAGCTGCGCTTGGAATCAGGGCTATGACAGCTCGCGAGTGGCTTTACCTTGCCTACGGTGCGGCAGGCAAAACTCTATATGAAGCGATTCATTCCAACCCCGGCTACAGGGGAATAATGGCGCCGCCTACACTTGATATGCGCTATCTGAATGAAGATGTACCCGAAAGCCTTGTGCCAATAGCTTCAATTGGGAAAAAATTCAATGTGGAAACGCCGACTATTAATTCACTTATTTACCTTGCTTCCTGCCTTAATGAATCGGATTACATGACATCCGGACGTACAGTTGAAAAACTCGGCATCGCGGATATGAGCCTGAAAGAGCTCAGGCTGCTTTCAATAGGGCAGGCTGATATTAAAAATTGATCTTCTTAAATAAAATGTTTAGGATAAAAACAATTTATGAAAGAACAAGTTATGAAGGAAAAAGTTATGAAAGAACAAGTTATGAAGGAGCAGCTTATGAAAGAAAAATATATTCTGGGAGGCGCGCTTGGCAGCTGCGTTCACATCGGCGGGTTGCATCACTTCCTTAAACTGGCGGAATCAGAAGGATTCAAAACTTCTTCGTTAGGACCCGCTGTTGCGGTAAACAGGTTCATTGAAGAAATAATAAAACAAAAGCCGGCAATTGCGGCTGTAAGCTACAGGCTTACGCCTGAAGTAGCCGCCTCACTGTTTGAAGAAATAAAAAGTAATGTTAAAAAATTCAATTTAACCGGTACAAAATTCATTTTCGGCGGCACTCCCCCCGCAGCTGAAGCTGCGAAAAGATCTGGTCTGTTCGAAAAGGTATTTCACGGTACGGAATCTATCAAAGAAATAAAAGCGTATCTGCGCGGAAGTGAATCCGGTGCGGGATCTGTAAACAACGAAAATACTTTGCTGGGCAGAATAAAGGAAAAATATCCGTACCCTTTGCTTCGTCATCATTTTGGCAGACCCGATGTTGAAGAAACAATTAAAGGCGCGGCTGAAATTGCAGAAGCCGAAGTACTGGATATCCTTTCACTTGGTACCGATCAGAACGCGCAGGAATTTTTTTTCCGGCAGGATGAAATGAATCCCGCCATGGATGGCGCAGGAGGCGTACCGGTAAGGAAACCGGAACACCTGAAAGCTATTTACGAAGCTACCCGCAGGGGAAACTTCCCGCTAATGAGATGTTACAGCGGAACAAATGATCTGCTTAAATGGGCCGAAATGAGCGTTGAAAATCTAAACAATGCATGGGCAGCGATACCGCTATGCTGGTACAGCGTTATTGACGGCAGATCAACGCGCTCATTATATGATGCTATCACTGAAAATAAAAGTGTAATGAGCTGGTATGCGGCCAGAGATATTCCCGTGGAAGTGAATGAATCACACCAGTGGAGCTTAAGGGATGCACATGATTCAATTGCAGTGGTGATGTCTTACCTCGCGGCATATAATGCCAGGTGCTCGGGTGTAAAGAGTTATGTTTCGCAGTTCATGTTCAACACTCCACCGGGCACCGATCCTTCTATGGATATTGCTAAAATGTCCGCTAAAAGGATCCTGCTTGAATCTCTGGAAAATGAAAACTTCACAGTTTACAGGGAAGTAAGAGCCGGTATTGCGCATTTTTTCCCTGTGCCGGCAATAGCAAAAGGGCAGCTTGCGGCATCAGTTGCAATGAGCCTTGCGCTTGAACCGCATATTTTGCATGTAGTAGGTTTCAGCGAAGGTGATCATGCCACTCACCCCGGTGAGCTGATCGAAAGCTGCAACATAGCTCATGGGGTGCTGCATAACTGCCTGGAAGGTCTGCCGGATATGAAAAAAGATCCGCGCGTTGAAGCCAGGTGCAAAGAGCTTCTTGATGAGGCCGGCACTCTCCTTGAAGCGTTAAATGAATTCGGCAAAAATGTTTCTAAGGATCCTCACAGTGATGCCAATGTGATTGCCAAAGCTATCAAGTACGGTCTGCTTGATGCTCCGCATTTCAGGGGGAATATTCACCTGTGCGGAGAGATTATCACAAGCCTGATTGATGGTGCATGGTACGCAGTTGAAGAAACAACAGGCAGAATAATTAAAGAAGAAGAAAGAACTAATAAAATTCTTAAAGAAAAAGGAATTCTAAAGTAATTTTAAAAGGAAAGGAAATGAACTATGTGCGGAATAACATCATTGTACGGTACAAACGATCCGGTTGATATTTACAGTATGACTCAAAAACTGAAACACAGGGGTCCCGATGACTACGGGTACCATGCAGGCGAAGGGATTGTTTTGGGTCACAGCAGGCTTTCAATTATTGATCTTAAAGGCGGAAAGCAGCCTATATATAATGAAACCCGGGATATGTGCATTGTTTGTAACGGTGAAATCTATAATTACAGAGAATTGAGAAAACAATTTCTCGGTAATCATACATTTTCAACCGGTTCAGATAGCGAAGTTCTGCTGCATCTATACGAGGAATTCGGATTTGACTGCCTTAAACACCTAAATGGAATGTTTGCGTTCATTATTAATGATAACGGGAATATCTTTGCCGCAAGAGACCGTATGGGAATTAAGCCGCTCTATTTCGGCAGCAAGAACGGTATCATGGCTTTCGCTTCAGAAATAAAATCACTTGAAGGATATGAGGATATAAGCGAATTCCCGCCGGGGTATTACTATTCAAACTTAACAGGTTTCCATCAGTATTATGCCGTTGATTACTTTGAAAACCCATTTCTTACGGATGAAAATGAAATTTGCACGCTCATAAGGGAAAAATTGTTCCTTTCGGTTAAGCGAAGACTCGTTTCTGATGTTCCTGTTGGAATTTTTTTAAGCGGCGGATTGGATAGCAGTATCATTGCGGCATTAATGAATCCATATGTTGATAAACTGCATACTTTTGCCGTTGGAACCGAAGGCAGTGAAGATCTTGCTGCCGCCAGAAAGGTGGCGGAATTTCTTAATACCAAACATTATGAATATATCTATACTGAAAGCGAAATGCGTAATTCAATTCATGATGTTATCTATTACCTTGAATCCTTCGACGCTCCGCTTGTGAGAAGCGCACTTCCGAATTATTTTGTCGCAAGAGCTGCCAAAGGCAAAATTAAAGTTGTGTTAACCGGTGAAGGCGCTGATGAACTCTTCAGCGGCTATCATTACCTTAAGAACTTCAACTGCTCAGGCGCGCTGAGCAATGAATTAATGAGACTTACAAGATCACTGCATAATATTAACCTGCAGAGAACCGACAGGATGACAATGGCGCACTCTATTGAAGCGCGCGTTCCTTTTCTTGACCATGAATTTGTGGAGTTTGCCCACCGTATCCCCGTTAAATTCAGGTGCGCAGGTGATAACAGAATGGAAAAATTCATTCTGCGCAAAGCGTTTAAGAACTACCTGCCCCATGAAATTTTATGGAGGGATAAATTGAAATTTTCCGAAGGTTCAGGCGCGGAAGAATTATTTAAAAAAATTGCTGAAACCGAGATAAGCGACAGCGAGTTTATTAATGAAAGCGCCGAAGCTCCGCATAATATCAGGGGCAAGGATGAGCTCTATTTTTACAGGATTTACAGAGAGCATTTCTCATTCTGTGAAGATAAACTGATCGCCGGTGTAACAGAAGATTTTTAGAAAGGTTTTAAATGAACATACTGAGTCTTGGCGCCGGTATGCTCTTTATTATGTGCGCAAGGATCTTTGATGTATCACTTGGTACGTTGAGAATGCTTAATGTTGTAAAGGGTAACAAATACAAGGCTGCCGTTTTAGGATTTATAGAAGTGCTGATATGGATCGCCGCCATGAGGTATATAATGCAGAACCTTGATAACATGTGGAATATTCTGGGGTATTCAGCCGGATTTGCCTTAGGTACAATAGCGGGAGTATCAATAGAAAATAAGTTCGGAACAGGTTATCTGCAAGTCTATGTTATTTCCAAGTATTATACAGATGCTATTGCAGATAAACTGAGATCACTTAAGTTCGGGGTTACCATAGTTCCGGGCGAAGGCGCCCGAAGCGGCGTAGCCGTTCTGGTACTGATAGTCTTGGCTAAGAGAAGATCTGAGGTCATTAAAACGATCGAACAGATCGATCCCGCCGCATTTATTTCTGTGCAATCTGTTATTCCCTACCGGGGATTCATTCATTCAAGAAAATAATCCCGGGCTACGATGCCCTTCCTGTGGGTGAGTTCATGTAATTAATTAATTTAAAAAGTTTCCGGCTTCCGGGAACTTTTTAAATAGATATGTGTTGCAACACGTAAGAACTAACCACCATTTTTTAAACATAAATATCATAACCATGAAAAAAATCTCTCAACTTATTGTTTTATTCGCTTTTATTTTCGCAGTAAATCTCTCTGCGCAGACAGTTTGGAAACAGGATCCAAACCACTCAAAGCTCGGTTTTACAGTAACACATCTATCAATTGCTGATGTTACAGGTTATTTCACAAAGTTTGATGTGAGTGTAACTTCAAGCCAGGCAGATTTCGGCGACGCAGTAATTGAACTCACAGCTGATATTAACTCTATTAATACGGGAATTGAAGCGCGTGATAATCATTTAAAAACCGCGGATTTCTTTGACGCGGCAACTTATCCAACAATGACTTTCAAAAGCACATCCATAGAAAAATCAGGTGATAAAACCTATAAACTTAAAGGCAATTTAACTATGCACGGTGTTACAAAAGAAATTACAGTTGATCTCATTTACCGCGGAACAATTCAGAACCCGATGGCAAACAACGCTGATGTTGCGGGTTTGCAGATCCTGGGCACACTCAAGAGATCAGATTTTAACATCGGCTCAACCTTTCCTGACTTTGCTATAAGCGATGAGGTCAGAATAAAGGCAGACGGCGAGTTCTCGAAAAAATAGTTACAATCCGTACTTAGTAATTCTAGGGGGGGCTATTTTTCCGCCTCAACGCCTTTGAAGTAAGAAGTCTTATTCAAACTCGCTTTTATAGCGGGTTTTTTTATTTATTGACTTAGGTCAATCTTTGTTGCGGAAATATTGCCTAAGTTTGTATAACTAAAATAAACCAACATGAATGAAACAGCAAATACACCGCATAAGATCAATCTAAATGATTTACTCAGCTTTCAGCAGGGAGCAGTTGTAAGCAAAGTGCTGCTTAAAAAAAATACCGGTAACATAACCCATTTCGCATTTGGCGGCGGAGAAGGCCTCAGCGAACATACGGCACCATTTGATGCCTTTGTTCATATAACCGAAGGCGAAGCTGAAATAATTATATCAGGCAAAACCTGTTTACTTGGCAGGGGAGAAGCTATTGTAATGCCCGCAGGTGAACCGCACTCCCTTAAAGCGATCACGGATTTCAAAATGATTTTGGTAATGATAAAATCAGAGTGAGATAATACCAAGAGTTTTAACCGCGAACGTCATCAATTGTCTCAATATTTACATGCGACACCTATTGTGTCGGTTCATTTTTTTGTCTATCGCTATAAACGTATGACGCCTACCTATTAGTATTATTTTCTTGTCGGTAGGCTTTCAGCCTGCGGCGTCAGAAACATATTCCCCCTTGAAAAATCGAAGAACCGGCTTTGACAGTGGGGAGCATATCTCTAAAAATAGATAGAGCCGCAATCGTTCATAAAAACAAAATCCCCGCCTGGATTTAAGTTGGGGATTTGATAATGCTTTAACCCCGCTCTTTAGAGCGGGGGGCAAATGGTAGCCAAAAATATAAGGACTTTAGTCCTGATTCAACGCTTCCCTCAGGTGCTTGGATCAGACGGAATTCTAACACTCCACAAAAAAACCTGCATTAATGCAGGTTTTTTTCACGTGTGATAAAGTATATGATGAATGCTGATTCATTTCAATTCGTCGCTTGTTCTTTTCCGGAATCTTCTGGCTTCTTCTTTTGCGGCATTCCCAACAACAGCCCTGAAGCGAATCCGTACACTGTTGTGATATACCAGTTTGAGCTCAGCGGACAGCCGTTCGAGCATCCCACATAATAATAATATGCGTAACCAATTAGCCCGCCAATCATTCCGTAGAGTCCCAGCTTAACAAATTTGTTCTTAGTATATTTATCTATCATGCTTCTTTTAGCCTTTAATTTTTTTTCTTAATGTGCTCAAGCCCAAAGGCAGGTATAGGGGACATGTGCCTATCAAACTTGTCAATACAAATATAACTGCAAACACCATAAGAATAATTCCAAAGATCCCTGAAATTGTTCCTGTGAAATACAGCGTAAACACAGCTATAGCAATTACTATTCTTATGATCTTATCTGCTGAACCCATATTCTTTTTCATGATCTGTTACTAATTAATTTACAAGCAAAATTTCGTTAATTGCCTTTACGAAGCTTTCCTTCGGTAATGCGCCCATTGACATCTGCGGTTTGCCTTCCATTGGAATGAAAAGTATGGAAGGAATACTGCGAATTCCGAACACTGATGCAAGTTCCTGTTCAGCTTCAGTATCCACTTTATAGATCTGTACTTTGCCGTCATATTCTTTTGAAAGCTCCTCAAGTACCGGGGCTACCATTTTGCAAGGTCCGCACCAGTCAGCGTAAAAATCGATAATAACCGGTTTATCACCTGTGAATTTCCACTCTTTCTCAGTTTCGTAATTAAACACCTTCTGTTTGAATTCTGCTGCTGTTAAATGTACCATTTTTGTCGTTCCTTTAGTATTATTTTCTTTATTAATATTTTCTTTCTTAACCGGATCAGGGTTCTTCACCGGGTATTGATCATTTGTATTCTTATTTGCAGGAGTATTATTGTAAACAGTTTTCTGCTCTTTGCTTCCGCAGCCGCTAACCGGAATTATCCCGCTTACTAATATAATTAACAGCCCCGCCGTGAAAAAGTTCTTACTAAAATATTTATTCATGCTTATGTTTCCTCTAACAAACTTTGTTTGTGATTAGTTGCTAATGGCAACTTAATAAATTTATTTCAAAAAAGCAATCCCCGGGCAAGTGGGCTGTTAAGGTAATTTCACCTGAAACTGTTTAATAACACTAAAGAGGTTCCTTTTGTGACAAAAATCATGTTTTCCATTGATTCAGGACATATTTTATCGCTGTGAATACCTGTTATTTTTGTATGTGAGATAGTTGCTATTAGCGACTAATATCATAAAATAAAATGACTTCTAAACAAACTATACTATCTATATGAAAAACATTTTAATACTATTGGTTTCCTTGCTGGTTTTAACTGAAGCATATTCACAGAACGGAACAAGGTTAATAGGTTTTGACGCTAAAACCACCGGCAGGGGAGGGATCTCCACCGGATTTTTTGATAACACAAGTCTGCTTATGACAAATCCCGCAGGTATTTCATTTTTAAAGGAAAATATGCTGGATGCCGATTTTTCCATGATGATTCCTAAACTAAAATTCACTAACTCAATAAATGATGCTGAAGGAAATTCTGCAACATACCCGCTTCCTTCGCTGGGTGCGACTTACACACCCAATAAATCGAAATTAACACTCGGACTAGGCTTCTTTACAAACGGGGGAATGGGCTCTGATTTCAAATTAAACCACCGGTTATTCAAAGATGCCTCAGGAAATTATGTCCAGCAGGAATATTACTCAAAGTTCGCAGTTATGCAGGGGGGTCCTTCAGTATCATATAAGTTCAGCAAAAACTTCTCTGCCGGATTTTCTGCTCATATCTATTACAGCATGATGGATTTCCGTATGCCGTACAGTCTTTCTCCAAATGAACTAAAGGGTGTTGTTAATCCGCAGACCGGAATGACCTTCGGTCAGATGTTTTCCGCGCCGCAATCGCAGGGCGGGCTTGGCTACAGCGAAGTCACTGCGTACGCAAAGATGAGCGATCTTACTGCTTTTGGTTTCGGCGGTAAAATAGGGCTTGCCTACAAAGTGAATGATATGTTCTCGCTCGGTTTAAGTTACACGCTGCCGGTTGATTTTACTTACAAGAATGGCAAGGCTGATATGGATATGACCTACCAGATGAACGATGCTTTTGGCAGAGTAGTATCCGGATACATGATGAATTACCCCGGTATCACACAGCAGCAGGCTATGGATTCCGCAATGACGGCATTCACGCAAATGGGGATAAATCTTTCGCTTGGCGCAAAAGCTTCATATGATCTTGAAAACAAACTTTCAATGCCGCAGCAGATATCGTTCGGTTTTTCATACGCTGCCCCGAACAAAAAATTCCGTTTCGGTATGGATCTTGAATGGCTGAACTGGAAAAAGGCTTTCGAAAAAATGGAATTAAACATGTCCGGCGGTCAGAACGCGAATATAAACCGTATGCTGGGCAACACGGGCGCGTTTTCACTCAATTTTCCGTTGGAATGGAAAGATTCATATATCATTCACGCCGGCGGCGAATATGACTTTTCGAAAATGTTCACTTTCCGTTTGGGTTATACCTACGGTACAAACCCGGTACCGGAATCAACTGTGTTCCCCGTATTCCCGGCTATAGTAGAAAATCATGTAATGGCTGGCGGTACGCTGAACCTCTCGCCAAAATTCGCGGTGAACTTTGCTTACGAAATGGCATTGAATAAAGAGCTTGTTGCTTCAAATCCAAGCCTTGTCGCAGAAGAGTATAACAGCAGCACATCTTCACTTCAAACAATGCTGTTCCATTTATCATTAACTTGGAAGTATTGATTTTGAAGATTGTTAATATTTAATTATGGGGTCAACCATGCTGAACGAAATGAATATGAAATTGCAGGATATATGTTGTTACACTTTCAGTTTGTTTCTAATTCTGTGACCCCAATTGTTTTGAAATATACAGGAAAATGAAAATGTGCCTTTTGATCGTTAAATATTATATGCTGAATCAGATATGATCACAATAAAATCTGTACGCTATCTATTTATGTACGCCGCAATAGCCTTGCTGTTGATACTAGCAGCCGCTTCCTGCGGCAGGAATACCAGGTCTGATAATAGCCAGGTTCCCAAGCCGCTGAATCCCCTTGAAGGACGCGTACTGCCGCACCTGGATCACAGCGCTTATTTTAAGGATTCGATCGATTCACCGCAGAAGGTAACCCGCAAGTGTCTTGAGTGCCATCCCAACAGCGCCGGAGAAGTAATGAAAACGGCGCACTGGACATGGGAGAGCGGCGATGTTGAAAGAAACGGCAAAACTATACTTCTTGGTAAAAAGAACCAGGTTAATAATTTCTGTATCAGTATTGTTGGTAACTGGGCTTCATGTACAACATGCCATGCGGGTTATGGCTGGAGCGATGCGAACTTTGACTTTTCCAAAGAGGAAAATGTTGATTGCCTGGTTTGCCATGACGGCTCAGGTACTTATGTGAAAACAAAAAGCGGCATGCCAAATGGAAGTGTCAATCTGCGTATTGTTGCCGGAAGTGTGCACCGTCCCGCCCGTGAAAATTGCGGGATATGTCATTTCAGCGGCGGCGGCGGTATGGGTGTAAAACACGGCGATCTTGATGAATCACTCATCAATGCAAACCAGGAGCTTGATTTCCATATGGGTAAACTGAATTTCCAGTGTGTTGATTGCCATACAACTCATGAACATAAGATCTCAGGGAAAGTTAACACTACTTACACAGAAAAAACCGCTGCGCTCAGGTTCAATTGTGAGAATTGTCATACAGATGCACCGCATAAAGAACCCAGGCTTAACAAACATACCTCACGCATTGCATGCCAAACCTGCCATATACCTGAGTTCGCCAGAAAACTTCCAACAAAAATGATATGGGACTGGTCCAAAGCAGGTGACTCAACAAGAATAGACTCTCCGCATGAATACCTGAAGATCAAAGGTGAATTCCAGTATGAAGAGGGAGTTGTACCTACATATGCATGGTTTAACGGAAAAATGGAGAGATATGTTTTAGGTGATAAGCTTGACGCTGAAACTGAACATTACATGAATAAACCTATAGGTTCACGCAGTGACCAGAATTCAAAGATATGGCCCTTTAAGGTTCATCATGCCACACAGCCATATGATGTTGTGAATAATATTATTATTCCTCCGTTAACAAGCGGAGAAGGCGGCTACTGGACAAAATTCAACTGGAGTTACGCTTTGGAAATAGGAGCTAAACTCAGTGACTTACCTTACAGCGGTAAGTTTGGTTTTACCAAAACCAGAATGTACTGGCCTATTACGCACATGGTCACGACAGGTAAAAATGCGTTAACATGTACTGATTGCCACTCTCCCGGTGGTCGTTTTAATTGGGTAGAACTGGGATATAAACATGATCCTCTTCAGGGTCCCGAAAAATAAACTGTTCAAATGAAAATTGTTATGAAAAATAATCCAAAACCATATAAGAATCCATATTTTGCCGGTGCTATTCTAGGCGTGGTGCTGTTCAGCGCGTATGCGCTGACCCACAGCGGCCTGGGTGCATCAGGTGCGATAAGCCGCATTCATGTTGCAATTACCAAGTTGATATGGCAATCACATGTTGATGTGATAAGTACTTTTGCTGTTATGGGCGCAGGAGATACCAATCCGCTGGATCATGCCAGCGTGTTTTTATTGATCGGTACCTTTCTGGGCGGAATGGTCTCTGCACTGCTGAACGGCAGGTTAAAAGTTGAAATATTCAAAGGACCGCAGATTTCAAATGTACAGCGGCTCATATTTGCTTTGATTGGCGGACTCATCATGGGTTACGGCGCAAGGTTCGCCCGCGGATGTACTTCAGGGCAGGCACTATCAGGCGGTGCAGTTCTATCGCTTGGAAGCTGGGCATTTATGTTCAGTGTTTTTATCGGCGGTTATGCAGTTGCCTATTTTGTCCGCCGCCTGTGGGCTGATCCAAAATTAACCTGATCAATTTTTATAAAAAAGAAAATTATTCTAATATGTTACCTATTGATGTTATAGCAGTTCTCGGGAAATTCGGCGGATACGCTGTTTTTGTTCTCATCGGTATCGGTTTTGGTGTTTCACTTGAATTGGCAGGTTTTGGCGACTCAAGGCGGCTTGCCGCACAGTTCTATTTAAAAGATATGAGAGTATTAAAAACTATGTTTACCGGTATAGTAGTCGCCGCGCTTTTAATTTTTCTCGCGGCTGCTGTTGGCTTGCTCGATTTTGCCCAAATTTCCGTGACCCAGACGTTTTTATGGCCCGGAATTATTGGCGGACTCATAATGGGTGTTGGATTCATAGTTGGAGGCTATTGCCCGGGAACCTCGCTGGTTTCTGCAGCAAGTTTTAAAATAGATGGTCTGTTCTTTTTGGTTGGCACTGTTCTTGGTGCGGGATTTTTTGGCGAATCGCTTCCTGCATTCGAGGATTTCTGGAATTCATCTTTCACAGAAAGGTATCTGGTATCAGATTGGCTCGGCTGGTCTATTGGAGCAACATTATTTGCAGTAACGCTTATGGCATTAGTTATGTTTTACGGCGCGGAAAAAACTGAAGAGTTTTTCAGAACAAAAGGAACCGGAAAAGTATGGTCATGGAAGATCACAAAGCGGTCATATGTTTATGGCGCATCTGCGCTGGTTTTTACAGCTTTATTGGTTTGGGTTATCGGACAGCCGGACCCTGTTCGCAAATGGAGTTTGATGGAAAGCCGCTACTCAGCACAGCTTTCTTCACGGGATGTTTTTATTCACCCCCTGGAGTATGTAAAAACATACAACGATGCATCAGTTAAACTTGTAACCCTTGATCTTCGTTCTGAAAATGAATTCAGGAATTTCCATCTTACCGGCTCTGAAAATGTTAAGCCGGAAAATTTTCTTGATCCCAAGTTTGTTGTACCGCTCTCACAGCTTCCGGCGCAGGGTGTTGTAGTCTTAATTGCTGCGGATGATTCTGTTTCAACCCAGGCATGGAAATATCTGAAGGTTCAGGGTGTGAATAATGTATATATCCTCGAAAACGGGTTGCGTGACTGGAATACTGTATTTGCAGGAAAAACCATTTCAGGGAAATCGTTCAATATAGCGTCACCGCCATCAGAAGTACTTCAGTTATTTCCCAAAGATGCTTTTGCCCCAAAAATAAAGATCAGTACTAAAAAACGTTCAGGCGGGCTTTGCAGCTAAATCAAAAAAAAATGATAGTATGAAAATATTATTCAAAACACTAAGATCAATTATTTATACGCTGCTCATTGGATCAGCGGTACAGGTTTCTATTGCGCAAAGCACCGTAAATAACACAGAGTGTATGCAATGCCATGATAAACATGTTTCCACGGATGCGTATAATAAGTCTGTTCACAAATCGTTAATGTGCTCAGCCTGTCACGTTAAAGATGAGGCGAATACTGTTGATAAACTGCTGAAAGGGAAAAACACTTGTGTAGTTTCGTTCAAGCCCATGAATTGCGCTACCTGCCACAATTCAGTGGCAAAAGAGCATGAAACAAGTATCCATAATTCTGAACGTTTACCTGTTCCATGTTCCAAATGTCACTCAGATATTCATAAGATCACATCAATTAAAAATGATAAAAAGGCATCTGCTTTGCTTTGCAGTCAGTGTCACGAAAAAGAATCACCCTATTTTAGATCCATTCACTTTCAGGCTCTGGAAAAAGGCAATAACGATGCACCTTCATGCACCGATTGTCATAATAAGCATGCAATAAGCAAGATCGATAATATTTCGCAGGGGAGAACTTTCCATACTCAGGCCTGCATGAAGTGTCATGCAGATTCAAAGATGATGTCTAACAGCAATGTTACAACTATAGCTCCTAAAACTTATTTTGAAAGTTACCACGGCAAGAATATCCGGTTGGGGTACCCTGAAAAAGTTGCGGGCTGCGCAGATTGTCACAGCTCTCACAGCATACTTCCCGCAAAGGATACAAACTCTGCAGTAAATGCGGCAAATTTAACCAATACTTGTAAGCAATGTCATGTTAATGCAGGTACCGGATTTTCGAAGTTCATAGCGCATGCTGAACCGAACAACAGTGAAAAATATCCGTTACTCTTCTGGGTCACAGTATTTATGAACGGCCTGCTTGCAGGTACATTCCTTTTCTTCTGGATACATTCATTGCTATGGGTATTCAGGGGCTTTGTTGAAAAGAAACAAAACCGTAATGCCCGTGATTTTTCCGGCGAAGAGCTTAACAAAGACAAAGCAGTTAAGATAAGACACAAAGTATACAGGCGGTTCAGACCTATCCATATAACTCTGCACATTTTCGTTGTGACGAGTTTTCTTGCTCTTGCAATAACCGGTCTGCCATTGAAGTTTAATTACACTTCGTGGGGCAAAACTCTCATGGATCTTCTTGGCGGAGTAAGCAGCGCAGGAATGATCCACAGGATTGCAGCTATGGTCACATTCGGTTATTTCATCGCAACCCTTGTAATGAGCATACGCTTTCTGTTCTCTAAAAAAACTTCCAAACAAACCTTCTTCCAGAGGCTATTCGGTCCCGATTCGCTTTTCATTAACCGGAAAGATCTGAGTGATATAATGGCTATGTTCCGCTGGTTCTTTTTCCGCGGACCCAAGCCGGCATTTGACAGATGGACTTATTGGGAGAAGTTTGACTTCCTGGCTGTATTCTGGGGAGTTGCAATTATCGGTTCCAGCGGGTTAGTATTATGGTTCCCGGAATTCTTCAGTTATTTCCTTCCCGGCTGGATATTCAACATGGCAACAATTATTCATTCCGATGAGGCTCTTCTTGCTACAGGATTCATATTTACAGTCCACTTCTTTAACACACACCTGCGAGTGGAAAAGTTTCCGATGGACTTTGTTATATTCAACGGACAGGTAACAGAAGAAGAGATGCGTCATGAAAGAAGCGAGCAGTGGAAGCGTTATAAGGAGCAGGGGATAACAGAAAAGTACGAGGTTAAAAAACCTACCCCGATTGTTTGGGATATCGCTTTAAGATTATTTGGCTTATTTGCAGTACTTATCGGTTCAGTTCTTGCAGTGTTGATCTTTTATTCAATTATCGGCTCAGGACTGCATTAATAGACTGAATTGAGGTCCGAATCATACAGAAAGTACCGCAAACATCCTGATCAGAATGAATGCTTATTCTTTAATTCAACACTGACTGAAAAAAGTAATTGCAGTTGTAAATACTAATTAGCAGGATCATTGAAAATATAAACATTTTTAATTAAGTTGCGTGTAACAACAATTATCTGATATGAATAAAAGTATTGTAGAACTGATCTTTGAGCTGAAGTTCACCTGTATGACAAAAGAAGAAAGCATACGCGAAGAACTGAATCTTTCGCCTTCGGAATATCACGGGCTGCTTTCAATTAATCCCGGTGAAGTTGTAAGCTGTATGAAGATGTCAAGTTCTATGGGACTCTCCAAATCACGCGGCAGCCGCGTAATAGATAAGTTAATTGATGGCGGATACCTGAAGGAGGCCAAAAATGACGGTGATCAGCGTATATTCAATGTTAAGCTTACAGCCAAAGGTATCAGCGCTATAAAGAAGATAAACAGTGTTATGAGCGAATGCGAATCCGCTATTCTTAAGAACGTACCTTCAGATGAGCTGCAAACCTTCACAAAAACTCTGCACAAAATTTCAGAGATAATTAAACCATAAACTAAATGAAGTAAAGGCATTATAATGACAGTTTTTTTTAGTTGCTATTAGCAACTAAAAATCTTATATTTGTAATAAGAGGATTATTAAATTAGCAAAGAAGGTGATAGCTGTATGAAAATGGAAATATCCTTTGAAGACGGCAAAAAAGTCAATGCGAGGTATAACGGAATTGTAATTAAGACCGATCAGCCGGTTGAAGCCGGCGGCGATGGCTCTGCCCCTGCGCCGTTCGATCTTTTCCTTGCCTCAATTGGCACATGCGCAGGGATATACGTGAAATCTTTCTGTACACAGCGGGGTATCCCCACTGAAGATATCAGGATAGTCCAGTCTATGGAATATGATTTTGAAAAGGAGCTCATTGGGAAAATAAGGCTTGAGCTTGAACTGCCTGATTCTTTCCCGGTAAAATACAAAGATGCGGTTATAAAAGTGGCAAATCTATGTGCCGTTAAGAAGCATTTACTGAATCCCCCCGAAATTGAAGTTAAAGCACATATTGCCGAGGCAGTATAAACTTTCGGCTCCTATTTAGATTTGATCTCAATGCCTGTGAATTTTGATTCATAGGCTTTTTTATTTAACCAAAATCGCTAGTACTTACCTCATTATTTAAGTTTTTAATTTTATAATATTACGCTATAATAATACAAATGCATCACATAAACCAATAATTTAATAAAGCCATGAAGAAGATATTTACTGCTGCGTTTTTTTTACTTTTATTATCTTCATTTATATATTCATCAGGTACAGTTTACATGCTGGCTGATTTTGAAAACACTTCCTTCCCGCCTGCAGGCTGGTCAGTAGCCAACACTTCAAACTACAATTTTATCAGAACATCATACGCCAGCGGCTATGGCAGCGGTCTATCCTGCGCAATGGCTGATTTTTATGATTATTCCTCCGGAAACTTTGATCTCATATCAAGAACATTTCCGGCTTCCACATCAGGTGATTCCCTGATCTTTGATCATGCATATACATGCGGTGCCGCGGAAAATGACAGACTTGATATATACTATTCTACCAATAACGGTTCAACATGGACTCTCCTGGTCTCATATCTGGGTGGTAGCGCCGGACCGCTGAAAACTGCGAATCCTACTTACGATCTTTTTGTTCCTACACCAAGCCAGTGGGCAACCAAGCGCAATGCGCTCCCCGTGGGAACAAATAAAGTTAAATTCACAGGTGTTACCGCTTACGGCAATAATCTTTATCTCGATAATATCAGGGTCGGTGTTCCGTATTCAAATGATGCAGGTTTAAGCAGTATTATAAGCCCAAAATGGGGTATAACGCCGCAGAATGCCGCGCCGCAGGTTTCTGTGAGGAATTACGGAACAACTACGCAGTCATTCAGCGTAACTATGGTTGTCAATCCGGGCGGCTATACAAATACACAAAGTGTTACTAATCTTGCTGCGGGACAGGTGCTGACAGTGAATTTTACTGGGTGTAATTTTGCATCAGTTGGTAACTATACAATGACCTGTTACACATCGCTCGCTTCAGATCAGAACGTATCCAATGATACTATTACAAACACACTGGTTGTCACTACCGCGCCAAGGAATGTTGTGCTTGAATTCTGCACAGGCACATGGTGCCAGTGGTGTCCCTGCGGTGATGATGAGGCGCACCATTTAGCCGAAACATATCCAAACAGTGTTATACTGGCATATCACGGTTCAAGCACTGACCCCTGGAAAAACTTTAACGGTAACGGAATTATCGGACTTTTGGGCTTTGCCGGTTATCCTTCAGGACTCGTTGACAGACGCCTTGGCTCCAATAACGGCTGGGGATCAATGTTCACGGATTCAGAAAATCGTTTGGCGCAAAATCCCGGTGCCACAGTAAATATTACTGTAACAGGTTCTAACTATAATGTTGGCACCAGAGAGCTCACTGTAAATGCCACTGCAACGGCTTTAACAACGCTAACAGGTCAGTATAAAGTCAATTATGTTATCAAAGAAGATAACCTTGTATGGCCGCAGACAGGTAACAGTTACTGCGCGGGAAATTCAACAGCTGCTCATTATGATGTAGTAAGAAATATGGTGAACAACGCTAACGGAGAAAACGTTAATACCGGTACATGGAATCAAAACCAGACCTACCCCTTAACTTTTACCACCACGCTTGATGCAGCATGGATTCCCGGAAACTGCAATTTTGATATTTTTATTTATAAAGATAACGGTTCGCTCAATGTTTCCGAGGTGCAGCAGGGTATATCATCATCGTTTACCGTAACCGGGATAAACCAGCAGGGTACAAATATTCCGGATAAATACGAACTTTCACAAAATTACCCAAACCCGTTCAATCCTGTTACTAATGTTCATTTTTCAATTCCCAAAAGCACGCACGCTTCATTCAAAGTATATAACGCAGTTGGTCAGTTAATGGGTGTTTACCTGGATGGGTACGTAAATGCAGGACAGTATAATGCGGATATTGACGCATCAAATTTTGCAAGCGGTATTTATTATTACACTTTAAGTACCCCTGATTTTACTCAAACCAAAAAAATGATTCTTGTAAAATAACATTAATAAACTGAAATTTTTAAGCCTCTGAATGCTGATTCAGAGGCTTTTTTATTTCAACTATTTCCATTTAAATTGATGCACAGGTATGCTATTTTTGCCATTCAATTAAACATTCTCAGTTCAATTAAACTTCGAAATTTGACCAAAATACTTTCTATATTTGTTTTACTTGCCGCAATCACTGCATTTGCGCAGGATAATGCCAGGATCATGACCTATAACCTGTTGAATTACCCTGATGTGGATTCCGCTATACGAAATCCCAGGTTCAGGACCGTGATAAATTCTTCAAATCCGGATATACTTGTTGTACAGGAAATGACAAGCCAGGCAGGAATGAACGGATTTTTAAGCAGCGTCATGAATGCCTACGGCAATTTTTACTCTATGGGTACATTTATTGATGGTACCGATACCGATAACGGAATTTTTTATAAAACCGCTAAGTTCCGTTTTATAAGCAATACCCGCATCAGAACGGCATTAAGGGATATAAATGAGTTCAAGATTATTCATATCAGCTATCCGGCGGATACTCTGCGGATATATTCTGTTCATCTTAAATCAAGCAGCGGCGTTACCAATGAAAATCTAAGAGCTGCCGAAGTTGACAGCCTAAGAAAATTCACTGCTTCAATTCCTGCCGATAAATTCTATATGGTAGTAGGTGATTTCAATATATACGGTGATACTGAACCTGCATATTTCAAACTCAAGCAGATAAACGGAAATGGTTTTGGACATTTTACAGATGTCATTAACATGCCCGGCGTATGGAACCAGTTCCAGTACAGGCAATATCACACGCAATCACCGCGCACCCGCGCCTTCGGCGGCGGCTCAACCGGGGGAATGGATGACAGGTTTGATATGATTCTGTTTTCACCCGGCATTTTTAATGCCGGCAGAATTGCCTATGTGCCCGGAACAATGACCGCTTACGGCAACGATGGCAATCATTACAATGATTCTATCAACCGCAGACCCAATACTGCAGTGGCGGATTCCGTTGCGGACGCGATCCATTATGCCAGCGATCACATTCCTGTTTACGCAACATTCACTTTTGGAAACGTTATCGGTATATCAGGCAACCAGGGCACTATACCACAGAGTTTTTCATTGGGGCAAAATTACCCTAATCCATTTAACCCCGCCACAAAAATAAAATATGATGTGCCCCTTGCAGGCGGCTTCACTAAACTTATCATATACGATCTCCTCGGCAGGGAAGTCGCAACTCTGGTCAATGCGCAGCTTCCGCCCGGAAGTTACGAGGCCATGTGGAACGCTTCAAACCATCCAAGCGGTGTATATTTATACACATTAACGGCAGGAGAGTACAGGGAAACAAAAAAGATGATATTATTGAAATGACAATGAGTTCACTCTCCCCCTGAGAGGGGGAGCAGGAGGGGGTCTTAAAATTCAATAGTATTCATATACATAACTTATCAGCTTATCCTTTTTATCATTAATATCAAATTTGATAATTTCTGTTAATATGCCCTTATCATTATAAGTATATGTGCTGTGATTTTCCTTTTCACTCTCACCCCTGTACTTGATTTCTTCCTTTAATAGTGAACCTTCATACACATAAACATATCTTCCGTTAATTTCGCCAAAGCGGTTGTACCAGATTTTTTCTTTGATATTACCATTTTCATCATAACTCATGCTCAGCCTGCCTGTTACTCCGCCGCCGGGCTCAACTCCCGCGGATTCAATAAGCCTACCCGAGCCGTCATAGCTGTATGTTTCCATGCTCACCGCTTTGCCGTCTTCATTATACTTTGTGTAAGATATCTTTCTGCCTGATGCATCGTACTTGTATGATTCCTTTTCAATGGTGCTGCCTGATGTATTATAAACTTCGCGTTTGGTTAAATTACCTGATCTGTCATAGCTGAACTTCACTTCATTTATAAATTTGCTTATATATTCATGTTCTTTCCTGTTGGGGCCCTGGTATGCGAGCAGTTCTTTTTGTGTTGCCATACTCAACTGGCTCCACCAATAACGCGGACTCGATGGATCGTTCTGGTCTCCAATTACTATATATTGGTTCTGTTCTTCAGTATCGGTGATATTCACTATTATAGAATAACTCTCAAGCCTTGGCTCAATAGCAAGCTCATCCTGGATCCGCCCAAAGAGCTCGTTTTCCGTTACGCTTGCAAGTATGGTAAAATAAACCCCAACTCTTACTGAATTGTAATATGATTCATGCAGCTCACTTTTCAACTGTCCTTTTTTGTTATATTTGTAACTTATCATTTCTATGATATCGTTCCTGGAATTATACCTGTTTGTCTGAATTATCCTCTCACCTTTGCCATACTGGTAAAACTCCTTTACCGTGAGATCAGTGAACACATGGAACTTGGAATACTCCGTCATATAACCGCGGTCATTGTAACCAAAGTAAAACGCCTTGTAACCGCTATCGGCAAGTACACCGTCCTGCTCTTTGGAATACCTGTATTCCAAAATACTCCTGGACTTGATCTTATTTTGAAAGATAAATGATCTCTCTGAATTCTTTAACAGAATATCATTTTGCGGCTGAGAAAAAATAAGTGAATCTATAATTATTAACAGCACTGTTGTGCTGATCTTTATGAATGAATTTACCATATAAATAATATAACCAATTTATTACAGTTATGTTCCGATAAGTTTAAACGTTTTAAGCGTCTAAATCAAGCATAGATTTAATATGATTTATAGGGTTTAAAGTTAGTTTAAATAATGTATTAAAATGAAAAACCCGGATAAAATTAGTGTTATCCGGGTAAAATCAGAGCTTTAATTTTTCTGTGGATTACTTTATTAACATCATCTTTTTAGTTTCAGTATAACCGCCTGAGCGCAGTGAGTAAAAATACACCCCGCCTCCAAGTTCATCCGGTGTGAAGTTAACTGAATAATTACCCGCATTCATTTCACCTGATAATATTACAGCAGCTTCGCTGCCAAGTATATCATAAACCTTCAGTTCGGTAAAACCTGCTGTTGGGATTGAAAAATTTATCACAGTCTGCGGATTGAACGGATTCGGGTAATTCTGGCTCAGTTTATAATTAACCGGTACTTCACTGTTCAGCAGGTTGATCCCCGTTACCGGTGATATTAACTTATACACAACTCCGCCGTAACCGACTGCCCAGCCCGTCTGGCAGCCTGTCCGACCGTCCGGGAAATCCATGTGCACCAATGTTTGCGCCGCCGTGTGCACCAGCTCCCATGAACCGCCGGAATTTGTTGAGTGATATATTCCGGTGCCTCTTATATACCAAAAATTATCGTCTTCACCCTGAATTGCTTCTATGTTACCTGCGCCCGGTGCTGGAAGCGAGGCGTAATTCATGCCGCCGTTTGTCGATCTTGACATTGATGTGCTGGCGGAAAAACCTACACCGCTCTGATTGTAGTGCAGCGCAAGAATATAGATGCCCGTAACATTTGCCTCATGTGATGTGAAACTGGCCCCGCTGTTTGTTGAGCGGTAAACCGTAGTTATACTTGTGCCCCACCATATATTAGGCAGTGATACCTGGAAGCTGTTTGGCAGGCATGTTTCTATATTACTTAGTCTTTGCGGCGCCGTTGGTGAAAGCGACCAGTTCGATCCTCCATTGGTTGTTATAAGCATCTGCCAGAAATTCCCGACCGGGTCACCAAAGGCGAATCCGTTCTGCGCGTCAGTCATTTTTAATCCGAAATATACTGTTGCCGCCGTATGAACATTTACCCAGTTAACACCGCCGTTTGCGGTTCTGTATATAAAGGCGTTGCCGCCTGTGGTGGAAGTTAATATTGCCGTGTTACCATCAAGTGCGTCAATACAATTTACCATTCCTGTGATAACACCTGTGTTTGGATTGGCATTCACCCACGTTGCTCCGCCATCGGTTGTTTTCCTTACAATTGCATTGGCTCCGCCTGTCCAGGCAACCAGTTCACTCACAGCTTTTACGCACGTAAGCTGATTTGCTATGCCGGAGTTCTGCTGAACCCAGGAGTAATTACAATTCTGCCCGAGTGTATTGGCTGATAGCAGCAGCAGCAAAGCTGCTGTTAGAAATGAAATAAATGGATGAAGTTCTTTCATGGCTTGAAATTTTATGATTATGTTAATTTGATAATTACACATGAAAAATTCAAGGGGAAATTAATCTGTGTGTAGTCAGCGCCGTAAACTACAATCGATATATTTGTTTAAGAGTTAAATTTCATCTTTTGTAGTCGAAACCTTTCAGGTTTCGTTCACCAGTTTCTTTACTTCAGCACCTTACTCCCACTCCAGCAAATCATAAAATTTCATCGCGTATCCGGCAATCAAGTCGGCTTTGTCCAAGCCGTTAATGATCTTCCGCGCACTGCGCCAGTTGGCTTTATTGCTGCCCAAAGGGAAAAACTGCTCAAGCCGGCAGCCGGTGAACCATCCTTCAAGCATTCCCCTGAAAGTCACCCCAAGATCACACGCCGCATCACGTATTATCATATCCGGATCACTAAACAACCGCTCATCTTTATATATCTTAAGCGAAGCGAGTCTATAATTGAAATTGTGGGTTAACTGAACCACTCTGCCGCGGCCGTAATACGCTGTACCATTCTTACCATTCGGAAAAATAGTCTTTAATGCCGCCGGATTATTTTTCCTGTAATATTCATACAACGCGCTTACCCGTTTGCTCTCGGGCTTTATCCAGTAGCCTTCGGCTACGGGCGCGAACGTATCATTTGATTCATGTTTACTTGTGGCAAGTATATACGCCAGCCATCTTAGACTCTTCATCCGTTCATCATTTTCAAATGCCTCTATAATAATAAATATGTTCTGCTTCTGCGCTGCCGTCAGCTTCCTGCCAAAAAGCCTGTGATAATTATTTATGAAGTGTTCCTTATTTATAGTGTACATTTTTCTTTTCAAAACCCCCTTCAAGGATTTATATGTCTCCAGGTTTTTAATACTATTTACACCCTAACTTTGCATTTAGAAAATAATCCCCCCTTCAATGGAAGGGAGGACAAGATCATAGAAAACCGTAATTTTTTGTTGCATCCCAAAACCACCATTCGGATCTATCTGCAATGGGGGTTTTAAAATTAAATTCCTGCCTTTGGGCTTAAATGAAGTATAAGAAATGTTCATGAGAGCTTATTTGGTATGTGCCTGCTTAGTCTTAAGCAAGGGTCCATAATATAATTACATCTGTAATTTAATATTGTAAGGACTGCGGGATATCTTTCATTCCTGAAAGACTTTGTTCGGCAGCCCAAAGACAGAAAAAAGTTTTTATCATGTCGCCCGGTTAAAAATGCTTTTCTCTCCCTCTCCTTTGGAGAGGGGGCCGGGGGGTGAGGTCGCAAAGCTAACAGTTCTTATCCTTCGCCACAGCCGCAAACTTTATTCCTGATGCAACTACAATTAAACCGGAAATCCCCCTTACCCATGCTTCAATGTCATCGGGTAAAAAATCAATTATTGTAGGAGCTTGATTTATCGCAAGCGCGACCATCATAATACCTCCCCATATTGTAGTCCGCCAGTTCTTACCTAAAATTTCTTCTATAATATTTTGCATTTTTATTAAGAGTTAAGTTTCTAATTATATTTTCAATTTCTTCTTTTCACATTCTGCGCCTGCCTTTTCAAGTGCCAGCGAGAGATGGTTTGACATTTGACGTTTGACGTTTCACATTTCACATTTCACATTTCACATTTCACGTTTAAAATTGCTAAGCTGTTTTCGTAATCATCCCGATTATCTCCCTTATCGTCTCCACCACACTCGCTATCCAGCTCAAAAATCCAATCGGATCCTTTATCTTTTCAAATTCTCTTACGTGCTTTTCAATGCGTTCCCTGTATTTTTCAACCTGTTTAATCCAGTAAATGAAACGTTCCTCGGCGTATTCAATTGTCTGACCGGCGGGAACCGCCAGCTCACCCTTGGCCACTTTCTGCCAGTATGCTTTTTTCTTCTCAGCCCTTGCCAGGCCCAGCACATCTGTTTCCCTGTGAATATTAATCGATATCGATGATGTTGTTAATTCCATTTTTGTGTTCTCCTTTGAAGTTTCTTTAATATTATTTTTTACTTTCATATGTTTTGCTCCCATCCTCTCCCTTTACTGCCTAAGCAGTTTCAGGCTGTCGGATGGGACTGGGGTGTGAGGTCAATTTTAATGTTTCACGCCTGCCTTATCGAGCGCCAGCGAGAGAAGGTTTCACACCCTCATCTCACCAGCAAATATGTGATCGATGGTCTTGTTACCGCAATATTTATCAAACCGGAATTCAGTACACCCTTGACCTGCAAAAAATACTTTGTGCCGGGCACCGGGTTAAACAGAGTAAAAGTTCTGCTCTTCACTTCTGATTCCGAATAATACCTGACCCCATCATAGAACTCCCTGTATTCTTCCATATACGAAGCCGGTACATCAACATTAAGCTCATTTACCATCCTTAGGGTAACGGAATCCCTCGCGTTCACTCCCGCAACTTCCAGGTATGGGAAGATCAGATTGAAGTTGTACGTAATGTGATATGAACCCCGTACCGGCAGCATAATGGTATCACAATCATTCCACATCGCGTCTGCGAACACTTCAAATGGTGTCTCATCATATGTCATATCAGCGTGATTCATAACCGTGAAACTATCCTTAGATGTTATCACGCCTGTTTCACTCACCGATGTGTAATACCATTTCCAGTCAGGGTAGGGCAGTGGATTATTCCAGAATGGCTTCTTCAATGTCAATGTTCTGTATTTGCTGATTGGCTCGCCAAGTGATATCCAGGTTGAATCCTTCCAACCAGAATATATTTTTGATGCGATGCTATCCTGTGCAAATATGCCGGAATTCAGATTAAGTCCCGTGGCCGGCGACCAGCTGAAATGTGCGGGATTCATATCAAACAATTGCCCGTTGCCGCGCTTCGCGATCCTGAAACTCCCAAGTATTCCCGGTGTGTTAAAGTACAGCCTGTTATCACTTTCGTTGTAATAAACAAACTCACGCTTCAGGTAAAGTGAATCACCCGCGTTCCTGAAAACCAGACCGTTGCCGGGCAGCTGTGATACATCGCCGTACCACGGCGATGAGTTTATGATATAAGGCTTGTAAAAAGTATTGCTTGTGCTGCTTCCGCTGAAAAGCCAGTGACCCGTTGAAGCCGCATTCCAGTTGCCCGTTGTATTTTTACTTCCGGTTATAGTCTGCGTGGTGCCAAGCGTTACGTAGTTGCTGTTAAGGTATGTAAAGATATTGCCCGTTAAGACGCTGTCAAACCATGTCTGCTCAACCCCGCCAAGCCAAAGCTTAACGAACTGGAATGCCGTAAATCCTTTGGCAACGTAGTTGCCGGCTGTGCCGATTTCGTTCACTGTGATTCCCGTTACTTTATCAGCGGAAAAGTTATGCGGGTACTTTGTAAATTCAATGTTACCGGCTTCGCCTGTTAAAGGTGTGCCTGATGATGTCACCAGCCTTATCGGCAGCGATGTAAATTGTGAATACAGCGAAGCTTGAAGCATGATGAATAAAATAAAACTTAAGATTGTTCTTTTCATATTTTTAATTGATTATTAATTTTCCCTCTTGAGAGGGGTGTCACGCCCGTGGCGTGACGGGGTGTGTTCATAATTAGCTGTGTAATGATACAGAAGAAATATTTGATCTAATTCCACCCCTGCCTGACTGCCATATCAGTAGAAGTGTGCCCCGATGAATATTGGGACAGGGTGTGTAAAATTCTATTAGTATTTTTTGACATTTGACATTGGGCATTATGCCTCTTCACTTCCTTCCAGCGGCAGCCCCGTGCCGCCGCCGGGTGATTCATACTGCGGGGGGAACCACTTCAGCTCCGGCTCAAGCCGGGCAGAGCGGAATACAAGCACCGGTAACCTGTGGGTTCGTGCGAATCTTCCGCCTTTGTTAATACCCAGCTCTAGGGTTTCATTGGCAAGTATCACCTCAAACTCGCGCCACGGCGCGTCATCCCTGGGCTGCAGAACTATCTTCCATCCGGCTTTTGCTGCCTCGAATATTTTTTTAAATGAATCATAAAGCGCCTCGCCCGCTATCCAGCGGTTGTAGTTCAAAGTGAAAGTTATCATATACCCTAATATCCGCTGCGCGTTTATGATATCCGGCGCCTCAGGATTCAGACTTATCAGCTCATGTGATATCTTCTTCACTTCGTATGATTCTATAAGTCCCCCGGAATTTGTTAGTGGTAAAGTTACTGTTACCTCCGTCTCAATATCTGAATCAACTGAGATCAGTTTTATTACGGGGTGACCGTATCCGTTTATAATGCTCATATTTATCTGGTTTATTGAAAAGGAATTATTTATTTGAAACTCTTTAAGGATATTATTATTTTTGCTTAATCTAAAATTATACTTATGAAATATTTACTTATGTGCCTGGTTGTATGCTTCACTTATCTCTACGGCTGCGGAAATGATTCAACCACCAATTCCGGCGGACCCCCTAACGGTGAAACAGTGATTCTCTCTCTGGATAGCCTATCGATTACACTTAGCACTATTTTTGGAATTATAGATTCAAATTTTGTAATAAATAATGCTCCTAATATTAAAATTACATTCAATTGCAGCACGAATGCAGATTCTGTGAATTCGTTTGCATTGTATAGGATTTCTGCCGCTGATAGTAATACAATTTATAAAGATACGACCAATGATGTGATTTCGAGCTTGAACCATGCTCAAACAATAATCATTAACGCTTCAAATGTTTATATCTTAAAATTTTATTTACAAGTAAATGGCAACTCCACATATTTTCTTAGACTAAGAAATCTCAGGGTCACTATAGTTTGATAAACTTACATTCAATAAATTTATCTGAAAGGCTTAATTCATTTATAGTAATTATAGTGTAAGTCTCACTGCTGATTTTAAAGGATTTCCACAATGAGAGTTTTAGGTCAGCATTTAGCAAAATTTTACCTTCGAAAACGTTCATGCTAATTTTAGTGAATCTATTATAATTAATTATTGTTGTTTCTTGAACTGGAGCAAAATCATAAAAATCAATATTTCCACCATGCACCCTGGCACAATTGAAAATTCTAGAATAAGCTATCCCTCCACCTTGCGCTTCGTTCAAAGGGAACAATTTACCGATAGGTCTCCCTGTCATAAAATCATACCCATACAACTTCAGCCCAAAATCCCTATAATCAATATCCTTCATCAGTGATTTTTCTGTGATCTGATTCCCATTTACATAACTCAACATCTTGCCGTTAAAAGTCAGCGCGCACGTTGGATAAAGTGTCGTACCGTCACCGTGATTTGTATCGCTCTGGTAAATGGTATCACCATTGAAAAATATTCCGTCACTGTACTCCGCCTCAGGGAAAACAAAACTCCTGTATTTCAGGAACAGCCACTCTAAACGGGGAGCTGTTATAGACTCAGATATTTCAATTGTCTCAACTTCAAGCGGCTCTTCATCTAAAAGGTCACTCAGAAAAAATATATTGAATACAAATTCAGGCTCGTTCGTAAATTCACTTCCGGGATTCAAGTACATTTCAAAATTGAATCCCAGCCCCTTTGCAAGTTCCTTAAAGGTCTCCCAGCGGCTGATATTTTCCTGTCCGGTAATGAAATTCCTGTAATCGCCCAGCGCATAACACCACTGTATATTGCTGTAAAGCTCACGCAGCCTGCTTAAATAAGATTTTTGCGGCAGGCCCAGCATTACCACTCCCGATGTAAGTCCCGCAAAATGTCGTATCATATATTCCTCAAAAGTAAGCTGCTCGCCATTTGCAAAGTTTATTGTGGAATTCGCCGCTGCTTCGCAGCGTTTTGCCCACTCGATCAATATATCTTTACAGGTTAGTTTTACAAACCAGCGATTCTGCGTATAGGTGTAATCCGCGTGTATTTGTGATTGCTGCGAAATCCCGCTGAAGCTTTGCGCGCCTGTCTTAAGGATCACCAGGTAATAATAATCACGCTCCTCCCCGAGGAAAAATTCCCTTATATCCTTGCCGCCGGTTGATCTTTCCTTCTGCAGCAGAGAAATATTAAGGTCAAAATCACCCGCCCTGTATGTACCTAATCCGGCAGGATCCTCTGTTTCAAATCTGAATATAGGCAGCCCGTCGGCGGGTATGTGGGTCAGTTCAATTGAATCAACATACTCGCGCTCACTGAAATAATTCGAACCGTGGTATTTTTTAATATAAACCGGCATTATAGATCAATCCCTCCCCGCAGACTCCGGGTCCTCACTTCAACATCAAAAGCGCGCGCAAATGTTACCGGATTTTTTATGATCACCTGGTTTATCATCTGCGGAGCGGCGTGTGCCGCTGAGTTGACCTGTGTGTTTACTGATTGCATGGAGTTCCCAAATATACTGCCAATTCCCGTGCCGGCGGCTGCGCCTAATGGACCGCCGATCAATCCGCCAATTACACCAAGCAGTCCGCTGAATATTCCGCCGCCTGATGAACCTCGGGTTATGGAGCCAAGTAACTGCACAATTATCTGCACCGTCTTCGCAAACCCGGAATCCATCAATCCCATATTTACAAGCATACTTTTGGTTGTACCAAGCATTATTTCAAAATTCCCCGCAATATCAAATGTTACACCGCGAATGTTTTCATTTACTTCTGGATAGTTTTCACCCTGCCTGGCAGCAAGTGGCTGTGATGTATTTCGGGTCAGTGGCAGCCTGCTGATCTCACCGATCAGCTTGTTCAATCCGGTTACAAGTTCCGTTAATTCCTGTGATCTTATGTTCATAGTTGTGTTAAGTTTTTTGGTTTGGGAATTATTGTTCCCTCAGCTTCATAAAATACTGCATCTTTGCCTGCTCAAGCTCTTCGAATTTTATCATTTCCCAGAAATCAATTTCTTTCATTGCGGCCGCTTCGCCGGGCTTAAGCCCGTAATATTTTGCCAGTGACCATTGCATGTATTTGTATACAAGCCGTTCCGGTATTTCATACTTTTCGGGCAAAGGTATATAAGCGCTTCCGGTGAAGCCGAAACTCCCCCTGAGATCTTCTAATGCCCGCTGAGAGCCGGCATAAGCAAAAAAAAATCTGCTATGATTCGCTTAATGAACTCAAGTGAGCTGGGATCCTTAAGATCACTCTCTATGATGATCACTTTTCCGGTGCTTGAATCATTTACAAGTATTTCACTCAGCAGCTTCGCCATAAATGAAGCGTCAGTGATTATCTCATACAGCGCAAGCGCTTGCATATCATTTATGTACTGCCTTATAGTTATCAATTCCGTGGAATTCAACTTTTCCTCCGCGCTCTTTAGCTTTCCCGAAAGCCTGCTGTAAACTTCAGAGTTTTCGCTGTCTTGTTCCGTTATTTCATCCAGCGCCTTTTTTAGAAGTAACACTTCATTTTCCGCTTCATCCAGTTTCGTTGTATCTAGAGTGCTGGTATATTTATAATGCAGCTCCCTGTATTTAGTTAAAAGGGGAGTTGCCCTGTGAAGCAGGTCAAGATCAAGCTCCCTCAGTCTGTACTTCTTTCCGTTAAATTCAAATATATTTTCCATTTATTTGTTTTTTTCAATTACTAGTTGTTAATATCTTGTCTTTAATCCTCGATTAAAGATCAGCAATCCGAAATCATGAAACCTGCATCCTGTCAACCTGCCACCTGTAACCTCAGCACTTACACCTCCGTCTCCATTATCACATGCTCACGCTCCGCAGGTATGGTAACTGGACCCGCTGCCCTGATATTCACACCCAGCGCGGCTTCAATCGCGGAAATGTTCGCGCCTGATATCACTACAGGTTGTGACTGCACGATCGAAACTGATTCATATTTCATCGCTTTTGTTCCGCCTGGAGTTTTAAAGCTCATTTGTGGAGTCACATCCGCAATCTTAAATACCTCCTGGTGTTTGCCGCCTTTTATACCCTGGTACTTTATCTCAAGGTGCAGCTTGCCCCTTGTGCCGAAGGCAAGGTAATCAGCCAGCAGCTTTGAGCTTTCCATAAGCACGCCCGTTGTTTTGCCTTCGTACTCTTCATCCTGGCCGTAAGTTCTGCCGTCTTCCGCTTTGAATTTTTCGGTCTTGGTCTCAATATCCACCCCCGACTCTAATATCAGTCCGCAGTTCAGCGCGTTTACACCGTTTGTAATGCTTCCCGGTAATCCAAGCTCGTCGTCAAGCTCAACTATCACCAGCTGGTTACCGCCTTTATCTCTTAATGCTCTTGCCATAATTTTTTATAGTTTATAATTTATTGTTTATAGTTTTCAGTTTTATAATTAATTGCTCACAAGAAAATTACGAAGTAATTTTCGAAGTCCCGCCATGGCGGGATTACTCATTACTCATACTGAAAATCTGCAGCTCAAACCCCACCACTGGAAAAATATACTCACCGCCCTTGTATGCTTTATCTATTTGGCTGATATTGATGCCGCATATGTTTGCGATCGTTATTCCGTTGGAAACATACTCCAGCCCTGATTCAGTATTATAATTCAGTATATTACAGAACCTGAATAGCTTGTCATCTATCAGCTTTTTGTAAATTTCAGTTGATCTTTTATACAGCCTGAAATGAAATTCAAGTTTTACATTTACTGAGATCTCGCCTGCTTCATCATCGCCAAACGCAACTTCACTCAACTTTATGAAATATGAATTATCCCTTAAGTTCGCAGGCAGCATATCCGGCTCAAAATTTACATTAACCGGTTTTAATTTTTCCTGTTCGGGCAGAGTGTCATTCATCAAAGTGATTTTCTCACTAATCCAATCGCAAATTACTTTATAAAGCATAGTCGTCTATTTTAGTATTCTGATGTTTGTTGTTGTATTGTATTCACTTCTGCTCACATGTCCATCGCCATCATCATCTTCCCAGATTTTAATCTTGTTCAGCAGCAATTCGTATTCACTCCTGAAATATTTCATCTTCAGGTGATACTGATCATTTTCTTCCGTGAAGCGGTCAAGCAGAATTAGCTCGAGCCATTTATACATTACAAGCCGCTCAATGCCGGTATCGCACAGGAACGCTTCGTAATCAATTGCGCCGCCTGTGATGGTTACCCTGAGTCTGTAGTATAAGTATGAACCCTTAAGCAGGAATGTTACAATTCCAATGGCTTCAGCCTTGCGTGTTTCAAGCTCATACCAGCTGCTTTTATCATTGCTGCCTTCCAAAATAAAAGTTTTAAGTCCGCCCGCTGTGAAAACTTTCACATCAAGCACGTAACGCAGCCTTGCTGCTTCATCTTCGCCTGTGGGAGCGGTTTGGTGATCTGTCGTTTCGGTAACTCCCGCGTGACGAAGGTACAGCCTTGGCATGATCTCTGCGGGTTTGAACCCGCGGCTTATAAGCTCAGTTCGCACTTCGCTTAAAGCCTGCAGTTTCTGCATGGAATAATCTTCCTCTTCACTCCACAAAAACCTGTGCAGCTCCGGTATGCAGCTTTTTAATTCCGTTTCTGTTAAATATTCTTCTAGTGGCATAGTTTGTAAGTGTTAATTTGTTTTTTTATGCTTGCGGAAAAACTGTTTTTTTACCTGTTCTTCTTTTCGCTTTGTTTTGTATTCTTCCCGAAAAACTTCTTTCTGAAATCAGCTATCTGTTTTTCATTCATCAGAATTACTCCCGCTGAAACCAGCTGGAAAAGCTGCGTATCACTCAGGTTCTCGAATTTGCCTGATGCCGTCTTCTCACCATTGATAAGCACGAATCCCTCTTCTTTTATTAGCCTGATCTTCTCATTGCGGCTGTTGAATCCTTCACCGAATAAATGTGATACCACCATAATGTTATCACCTTCAATAACCGCGCTGTAACCCATTGGTGAATTCAGTATAGAAGGATTGATATCATATATTTCGTTTTTACCCGGGGATTCATTTATGTTTGTATTACTCATTATATCTTTCTTTGATGTTGTTTAATATTTACCTCTCCCTGCCCGTTTTTATTGAGCAGGGGAGGAATTTAAAGTAAGGGTGAAAATTCTTTTGCTGATATGTTCACTTTGCTGTGATCTTGATTACTCTTCCCCCCCTTTCCCTCCTGCTAGGAGTAGGGCAGAAGGTGAGGTCAGCTTTTATTCAGATTACTTTGCCACCCTCTCCCTTGACTGCCTAAGCAGTTTTTTTTGGAGATGGCCAGGGGTCAAACCAATCATTGTCCCCAACTCGATAATCTTGAATATTTTGCCCCCCTCTCCTGCTAGGAGAGGGGCAGAAGGTGAGGTCAGCTTTTATTCAGATTACTTTGCCACCCTCTCCCTTGACTGCCTAAGCAGTTTTTTTTGGAGATGGCCAGGGGTCAAACCAATCATTGACCCCAACTCGATAATCTTGAATATTTTGCCCCCCTCTCCTGCTAGGAGAGGGGTAGGGGGTGAGGTTTATCACCTTTTACTCAGTTTTCAGTTCAGCTACCCTTATGAGTTTATCGGGTGCCACCTTTGACCAGTTACTTCCTGTTGCAAGCTGCGCTAAGGTCGGATTCTCAGGCGCGGCATCCGCCCAGGCTACGCCCGGGGTATGCACCATACATGATACCCTGGTAATTATTTCATCTGTTCCCCCCGCCTGCTTCGCGTCGCGGGTCAGCTCAAGATAAATTCCGCCGGTCTTTACAACATTGCGGTTTGTCATCGCGCTGCCGGGTCTGTTGCGAAGCTTGTACACCATTGAACCTCTTCCGCCGAGGAAAGTTGAATACACTCCCGCTGTTGCTGTAAGGTCATCATCAGCGTAGGGCATCAACCCGAGTATCTGGCCCGGATTGCCCGTTACGAATGTATTGTTGCCAACCGGACCCGCCGGGAAGGTTATTAGATTATTTGTCACCGCATCCCCGTGTACTTTTGAGTGCATCAATATAAGGCTGAGCATTCTGTGCCAGTCGCCCAGCTTGTATTTTGCCGCCAGTACTCCCGCGTTTGAAATTGTATCACCTGAATATGTGTTGCCTGTTGAGTGGCTTGATGCAAGTGCGGTGGCAAAATTGCCTTTTAGAATATTGATCGCCCTTTTCTGCAGCGCGTACGCCCAGTATTCACCGATGTGAACCGCAATTTCTTCGATCATATCGTTACCTCTGCCTGCAACCGTGTTCACAAGCTCCTGCGCGCCCCAGCCCTTTTCAAGTTCCATCCATGAAAACCGGTCCTTGTATGCTGAAAGCTTGTTTATCGGAGTTGTTGAAGATGTTGTTATCTGGTCGGGATCGCTGGTATCCGTGTTCCATTGAGGCAGATTGCCGAATGTTCCTGTCTGGTTGGGATCAACAACCTCATCAGGCGCCTCAGTCATAAAACCTGATCCGAAAAAACTTAATGCCTTGGTAAATGTTCCGCGCAGTGTGGCTTTAAAGGTCTCACTCTGGAATTTACCCGCTAGATCATCCAATGTTAATGATGCCATAAGATTACTTTCTGTTTTTAGTTTGTAAAAGTGTTAGTTAGTATGGTGAAATATTCAAATAGTGAAATATTGAAATAGTGAAATTGTTTAGTGTAAGATAATTAATCAACTTCTAATTGTTCATTGATCATTGTTCATTGTTCATTGTTAAACCCAAATTTCTCTCTATACAACTTCCGCCAGAGTTCCGGCCTTTTTTTGCGGAGCTCCTCCTTTTCATTGTAGCTAAGCTCATCCCATTTACTGTTGAAGTTATCTCCTGTGCCTGTTCCCGGCCGGTTGGAATCACTCCCCGCAGGCGGCTTTGCCGCGTTGAGCTTAACATATTCCTTCAGCCCTTCTATGGTGGGTATCAGCTCCGCGATCTTCTTATGTTCTTCCGGCAGCTGTTCGTAGAATTGCTGCTTAACATTTCCTTCAAGGTCTGCGAATCTTTGAGCAAGCTCTTCCTTTTCACCGGTCAACGCGTTTACACTACCTTCAAGCTCCTTTATCCTGCCTTCTGACTTCCCCGAACTTTCTTTAAGTTTCATAAATTCGTTTGAGTCATTTACAAGCTTTTCATGCTCCGCTTTTGTTATGGTGATGTCCTCTTCCGGAGTTGAACCGCCTCCGCCTTGAGAACTATCACCACTGTTAAATGTTATTTCCATGGTTATTTATTAGTGTTATTAAGATTATTTTCTATTTAATTATCAGTTTCGACTCCCGCTTACTAAGGGGGGATCTTGCTTTAGCAGGGAGGGGGTCTTATTTAATTTTATTTTTAAGTTTGTTCATAATTCTGCATTCATGCCTCTGCATTGCTCCGCTCTTTCCTTACCCTGATTATCTCCTTCGCTTCATCTTCGCTTACTTCAAGTTCTTCCGCGGCAATATCGATCGTATCTTTGTAGCCGAAATTTATTGCCATATCGTACCGCTTCCGTTTATCGTCAATTGTCTCAAACATATCAGCTTCTGTAAATCTCACATCAAACTTTCCATCCGCAGGCAAAGCCTGCTTTGGATTGTAGCAATTCCACACCATCGTTATAACTCTTAGAAGCTCAGCCATAAAATGGTGCAGCGTTGTTTTATATTCTTCCCTGCGTTCAAATAGTTCAAGTTCATCTATCTTCTTAGCCGCTCCTGATTCAGCTGTTACTTCTGTGCTTGCGGAATTCCCACCGATAGCTTCGCTGCTGAGTACCAGTTTATTATGCCAGTCAATGTTATCTCTCACCGCGCCGTAATCAGCATTGGAAATTATGCTTTCTATTTTCGGTTCCTTATCATCATCCTTTACATTATTTATCTGCTTAAAATCTCCTGCTTTGAATGATTCACCCGCAGTGAAATTGGTATTAATTCCAAGGTAGATCTGGTGCAGCGTCTTAAGTTCCGTTTCATTCAGATCGGTAAGCCTGATATCCAGGTTTTTCTGATGAAGGAAAATATTCCAGTTAGGCTCACCAAAATAATCTTCACCTTCCTCTATCCTCAGCGCTGCAAAGGGAAGCGAGCTGCTTTTGCTTGCCGGGTTGTAATATGGATTCACCATCTCACTGTTGTTTTCAGGGGGAATTATTGCATCACCCTTAACAAGGTAGTGTCCCGTTTCGCTCCAAACCGACCAGTATATCTCACCGGCTTTATCAGCCTTGCGTACCGCAATTACCGATTTCTCCAGGTAGTCACCTCCTGTTTCAACTGTGTAATTGTTGGGTGTAACTATATCTATCCTTATCCGCTGCATCTCATGATCCCATATTACATTCGCTTCAACAGTATTAAAGTAAACAGCCTTTCGGAACGCCTCTTTAATTTTCTGTACAAACCTGCATTCGGTCAATAGTTCGGTTAACAAATCCTGCTGACTTTTCTCAGCCTCAACATGCTTAATTACCGGATCTTTCGTAAATATTCCGCTCGTTATCCTGTTAATTATTTTTTTGATTATGTTTATATGCCTGAACCTGAGATCCTTAAGAGTTTCTTCTGAAAATGGGTTGTTCAAAGTCGCTTCGCGAAGGTATGAGCAAATAGTTTCATAATCGTTGTTATAAAAGGCTGCGAATTCTTCGTGAATTGCCAATCTGTGGATTTCACTTTTCTTTAAAGCTGTGGTGAATGCTTTGTTAAGTTCACTGAAAATATTTCCTGTTAAGAGCATAGTTGGTTATATTAATGTTATTATATTGTTCTGAATGATACTGCTTCCGGTCTCCCTCGAATTGAGTATTCATACTCATTGTAGTAATCCACAGCGCGGCATAAATGAGTTCTCAACGGGTCCCTTTCATCAAGTTCTCTGCCGTTATCTTTCCATGCGCAGTATTCCCAGTCCTTGATAAGCTCCGCGCAGTTTACAGGATCCGCGTACTGCCGTATCTCTTCCTTTGAATTACACAGCTGCGCGTTTGTTGCTCCTATTGAATCGCGGATTGAAATGCATGGCTTTATCCTTTTTTCGATTCTTGTTTTCCGGCTGAAATAATTCTCAATTATTTCCCAGTCGCTTGTGCTGGAATTTGATGTATGCTTCCGGCCGGCGTAATCACCATAAAAAATTATCTGTTTCGGGTAGCCGCACTGCAGTGACTGCAGATGTTCCTCGTCCAGTATCCTGCACATTGTTAAGGTGTTTGTGTACTGGAACGATAGTGCTTTATGCCAGTATGTTATTTCTGTATTCCCTTGTTTATGCCTTTGGCCTACTACCCAGCTCATGGGTTTTTCCTGCGCGTTAAAATCACATGCCACTATTACCGGCAGGTGTGGCAAAAATTCCATTCGTTTGTTGTTCTTTTCTGTGTAGCTGTAATATGGCCGCTGTGTCGCGGTTTCAAATGAGGCTTTGTATTCTCGCTCATAATCAGGTTTTGCAAGATTTGCCTTTGCTTCCTCTATCTGTTCCGCGCTCAATATATCCTCGCTTGTCCAGTGATAAGAACTCCAGCCCTTTTGCTTCTTTTTGCCTTTTAGAAAATCATCAAAGAAGTGGTTTTTACCGAAAGGTCTGCCTTCCTTAATGCACCAGCCCCGGGTATCGTTTATCATCGGTTCAATTGATTCATTGTAAACTCCCGGGTCGCAATCCTGGTATTCTGAAAGAACTATGCCGTGCATCAACTGCCCCTGCACCCGCTTGAATTCTTTCAGACCGATAACACGCAGTGTTGATCCGTTTACAAAGGTTATCTTTAGTGAAGTTTCATTCACATTTAATACAAACTCCGGGTGCGATAGTTTTTTGAAGTCATCCCAGAAGATTTCCTTTGCCTGCTGCCTGGTAGGTGCCCCCGCGAAATACCGTTTACTGTAGTTCCTTGAACGCACGCAGCTTTTGATAAGCAGCCTCTTGGCGAATCTTTCTGTTTTGAACGATCTTCTGCCTGCGGCTATAATGAAATTTCTGTACTTTTCTGAATCTATATCTGAATCAAGCATTACTTGTACGGGATGTTCCCTGGCTCTTTTATTTATTTCAAACCATCTGTTTGTAAGATAGGATGGGTTATTGTTCATATTTTTTTGTCCTGCAGTGTTAAGAGTTAACCTTCATTTCGTCTTCTGCTGTTTTGTTCTTCTTCAGGAAATCTTCGTATGACCCCTTGTTATCGGCAGCAGCCGGATTCTTTGTCCATCTTGCGCCATCCCTGTTTGTAAGCCATGCCAGTATTGCCGCCAGATCAGGATGAACCGTCTTTGTCACAATACGCACTTCTTTAAGTATTGTATTATCCTCATCAGTTCCTTCTTCTGAGGGAACGCGAATCAGCTGTTTTTCTGTGACTTCATATCCCATTGCTCTTTTTATGAACGCTTCTTCTATTGCTATCTGCACCCTTAGTTCCGCAATTTCTGAATCACGTTTAAATGCGGCCGATTTTTTCGCGTATCTTTCGATCGTGCCTTCACTCTGGCCCAGCAGTTTTTCTATCTGAAGTAAACTCAATCCAAACTTAGCAAGCTCTATCGCTTTTTTAGCCGTTTCAGTGGTAATTTTTGTCAGTATCTCTTTTATCGCCATAAGGGTATTTTGTGAAATTGTTTTGTGATTTAGTTTAAGGATTTTATTCTTATATTTGTAAAAGTATCAAATCAACCTTACAAAGATATATGCAAATTGCATATATGTCAAGTGCAATATGTGGTAATAGCAAATATATTTTCATAACTTATTGTTATATAGTAATTAAATATGAAGAAAAAAAGCAAAAAAGACCGCTCGCTTACCCGGAAGATCAACGACAGACTTTTCCCTATGCTGGCGGCAAAGGGGATCAACTCAATTTACGCTCTCGCTAACAGCATTGATGAAAATGCCGGTTCGCTCAGCAAGATCAAAAGGGGCTTAAGCGACTGGACAATTGACCAGCTCGAAAAGATCAGGCTTATTCACGGCATTTCGGTTGATTCAATGTTCGGGGCTGAACACAAAAACAGGGCCGAGAGCGAAAGCAAAAGCATTAAATTCCGGCGCGTGCCTGTACTTGGCTATGCGGAGTGCGGGTCGCCTTCTGCTACATGGCTGGATAATGCCGTTAAGATCACAGATCTCTCAGATACCGGCTCCATGATAAATCCCTTTATCCTTATTGCCAAAGGTGACTCAATGAAACCATACATTAACCCCGGTGATAAGCTGCTCTGCAGCGAACACACCGAAAAGATCAAGGATAATACTGCCGTGGTTGCCGTGTTCAAATCAATGCCCGATACCATAGAAGCTAATGCCAAACTTATCAGCTGGGATAGAAAGAAGAAACTCATCACTCTTTACAGCATTAACACAAAATATCCGCCCACGAACCATTTGGAAAGCGAGTTTGTTAAGATATATAAACTGAACCGTATAATACGTGATGTAAAATAAAATGACCTGATGGTAAAAAAACAATTTGTTATTTACGCCCTTTTTTTTATGCTGCTTCATTCTGATCTTTTTTCGCAAACTGTATGCGGGATCAATGTATCTGATCCCAATGATACCACAGGCTACGTTTTCAATAATTCTCTTGATGCCATAGGTACTGAGTTCTATCTGAAAAATGACGCAGGTCTTTTCGATAGGGTTCTTCTTAATAAAGGCCTTGGTTACATCTGCACTATAAATCACCCGACGGCAAACCGTTTTGTTGAAATATACGATAGTGTTGTTCAGGTTTTTGGATATGAAAATGAGATCAAAGATCTCGTTCCGAAAAATGCTGTGGAAGATGACATTACTGAACTTGCAATGCTGATCTTTGAAGGCAAGGCTGAGATCCTAAGGTATTGGTACGAAAAAAATTTCAACGTTAAACTGCAATTCACACAAAAAAACCTCGAACTATACATATCATATTTCTAAGTTATTGTTTTTTACTAATTAACCTTGTACTATTGGTTAACTAAAAATATGATTTTTGATGTAATTATGGCTTTATTTTTATGTTTCTGCCATGTATAATTGATGTAAATAATTACTGGATTTACGCTGATTAGACACTACTTTAACAAAGTAATTAAAAAATATGAAACCCCAGTTTGAACATCCCGTTTGTGATGAATGCCGCTCAAGGCTAGGAAATGTTTTCTGCTCTCTTACCGCTTCGCAGGTTAACGAAATGGATTCCGAAAAGAATTGCAGTATTTATAAAAAAGGTCAGATCATTTTTAATGAAGGAAATAAACCTGCAGGGGTTTATTGCGTTAACAAAGGCAAAATAAAAATTTACCAAACCGGAGAAGAAGGAAAAGAACAGATATTAAGGCTGGTTAAAGAAGGTGATGTACTGGGTTACCGCTCTCTTATTAGCGGAGAAGCTTATTCAGGCACTGCTGCTGTTATGGAAGATGCCACTGTTTGCTTTATTCCTAAGAGAACATTCTTCGATTTTTTACACACCAACGCTGATCTATCCACTCAAATGATGCAGCTTCTTTCCCACGATCTCAAAGAAGCCGAAAGCAGGCTTACAGGTCTTGCGCAAAAACCGGTCAGGGAAAGAATGGCAGAAGCCTTGCTTATGCTTCTTGAGTTCTACGGAACCGATAAAGAAGGCGCCATCAATGCTGTGATATCAAGAGAAGATATCGCCAACATTGTCGGCACTGCTACAGAAACAACCATAAGGATCCTTTCTGATTTTAAGAGTGAAAAACTTATTGACCTCATTGGTAAAAAGATAAAGGTAAATAACCACCAGGGATTGGTAAAAACTGCGCACATTTACGACTAAAAGATCATCAGATAAGTAAATATTAGTTTTAACAATACTATACTACACACCTTAAATCATCTTTTCTAACTACATAAATCATGTTTTTTCATGATTCAAATCATTGTAAAATGCATTGAAAAAGAGCTAATTTTGTTATGAAATTGAATTTTATAACAAAATGGCAACCAACACTGGTTTAGAAGAGATCATAAAAAATTACGGAGAACTAACCCAGTTCATTTTTCATAAAAATGACGTTCTCTTTAAGGAAAACGATCAGCCTGCCGGCCTGTATTGTCTGGAATCCGGCAGCGTGAAAATATTCAAGGAAGAGCATGACCAGCAGGAAAGAATACTTCATCTGGCAACTGCCGGCGAGATCCTGGGTCTGCATTCAGTAGTCAACAATCATCCATACACAAATTCTGCGGCCGCAATTTCTGAAACCAGGGCCAGTTTTATTTCAGCAAGTGAGTTTATGAAGCTCATTAACTCAAATAACACTTACAAGCTGCTGGTGATGAAGAGCCTCTGCTCCAGGATCGATTCCATGGAAGATCATATCGTTCGCATAAGCGAAAAAATGTCTGATGAAAGGTTTGCTGATACTCTGCTTGTTTTAGTAGAAAAGTACGGCGTTAATAAAACCAAAGATCTCAATATTCATCTTTCAATTGATGAACTTGCAAGCTACACATGTACTTCCAAAAGTTACATGAAAAAGATCATAACTGAATTTACACACCGCGGACTTATCACTTTTTCAGGAGGTAATATAAAAATACTTAATCTGCCTCTTCTCAAAAGTACCGCTGTGGTGAATGTTAGACCGGCTGCACTGTAAGGTTAATAACCAATTTTTCATTTGTATTTCCTTTTCTATAAACTGCGCTAAAACCCAATGGCGCAGTTTTTTTATTCCTTTCTTTCAGAACTGATTAACCCTGGATTTTGTTTAATTTATAGAAGCTTCTGCTTATTTGTAACTCGATCTGCATGATCAGTGCGATCGAATCAGAAAAATTTCATTATTATTTCCCTTCTTGCGAGGGGATGGAGCGAAGCAGGAGGGGGTAGTCCCTGTTCACTCAATAATGACTGTTTCCAAAGTGCAATATTTTAGCAATAAAACACTTTTTTTGAATGTTTATTCATATCTAAGTTAGTTATTTTTGTATCAGCAATTAACTTTAATACCTATAGATCATGTCAATACGAACAAAATTTTCCACGGAAGAAGCAAGATGGGCCGGAGAGCAGCTGGGTATCGACTGGAACGTTTATGATATCGAGCAGTTCCGGATGGGGCTGGAAGTGGAGTTAGAGCACGGTCTAACCGACCCTGTTACCAATATCACAAATGATGATCTTACAATGACAGCAAAAATTGCTCTTGCACACCTGCGGGAGATCCCGGATTATTATACCAGGCTTAAAAAAATGGAAAGAGAAGCTCTTGCTGAACTCGAATTATTAAAGGCTGGTAAATAAATAAATTCTAAAATTCTATGACCATGAAAACAATACTCGTTCCCACAGATTTTTCTGAACCTTCTTACTACGGACTTGATGCCGCCGCTGAACTGGCAAAAAAAACAAGGGCTTCAATTCATATCTTCAATGCCTGCGAGGTCTCGAACTACTATTATGCCGCTGATCCGCTCGTTATGGCTCCGCCTGCCGCCATTATGATTGAAGGCATCAATGAAAGTCTGCTGAAGGCGGCAAATAAGAAACTCGCCGCCCTAAAAAGCAGGGCTTCCTTAAAAGGATTGAAGGTCACAACGCATTGTGAAGTCACTTCAAACATCCACGATGCGATAATTGCCTACGGCGATAAAATTAAATGTGATATCATTATTATGGGCTCTCATGGCGCAGGGAATATCCGGGAAGTGATACTCGGAAGCAACGCGGAACGAGTTGTTAGATTCTCCCTGAAACCCGTCATAGTTTTTCCGCTTAAGCCTGTTAAAGGACTCTTTAAAAAAATAGTGTTTGCGTCAGATTTTTCTCCTGAAGCTTACAGCGTGTTCCCGCTTGTTAAGGAAGTCGCGAAAATTAACTCTTCCGAGATCCACCTGCTTAAGATCAATACCATGGATCAGTTTTCTAAAACTAAGGATGACAGGGAATTGCTCAGCGCTTTCAGCAAAAAATTCGGCGGTAAGTTTACAACTGCTGTGTATAACGACTACATGAAAGAAGAAGGCATCCTGAACTATTCCCGGGAAGTGAAAGCCGATCTTATCGCTATTGGTACGCACGGCAAAAGGGGACTCCGCAGGTTCTTTTCCGAAGATGTATCTGAGGGGATTGTAAGGCTCTCTCATATACCCATACTCATCGTAAATTTGAAAAAGGCCGCCGGCAAAAAGAAATAACCGCAGCCGTACTAAGAGAGATTCATTTTAAAACCCGTAAATTTCAGAATTTACGGGTTTTTTATATGATATATATCATATTGAATATTGAGCAACATCATAGGAAACGCATGCGTTTAAATGCTATTTTTGAATAGAAAGAAACAGGATAAGTGGAATACGAGCACACTTTAAACCTTTACCATTTTACTCAAAAGTAAAAGTGCGTTGCTTTCCTGCTTCAGGCAGCGAACACGTTTAACAGATTCCAATATGGCAGTTCATATTACAGATGATTGTATCAATTGCAGTGCATGCGAGACCGAGTGCCCCGAGCACGCAATAATGCCTAAGCTCAATAATCCGGCTTCTGCCGGCGGCGATGCCAAACGCCCTAAATTTCTGAATAACCTGTATATGGCAAAATACTACCAGTCTTTCGATCACTATTACGTAATCCCTTCTAAGTGCAGCGAGTGCAGCAACGTTTATTCTGAACCAAGGTGTAATGCAGTCTGTCCCGTTTCCTGCTGCATCACTGGCACGGAAAAAGAAATGAAAGAGAGCATCAGCACTAAAGTCAAAATAGAGATAGTATCTTTAAACAAAATTTGCCTGAACTGACATGAAAAATAAAGAAATATTCAGCCTTAAGGTTAAACAGTCAGAAAGCCCGATTAGCTTTTTCGAAGAAGAATACAGCAGAATGACGGATATGGCGGCTGCCCTTGATGAACTTTACTGGGATATTGAAAAAGAAGGTATTAATACCCACGTGATAAAAACTATCAACGAAACCGTGAACGGTTTTTATAATGAGCTTAGCGCGCTGTTCAAAATGGAAGAAGACATTCTGTTCAAAGAATTGAAGCAGGCTATGCCCGAAAAAGGGCTTGCTGACGCGCTGATTAATGAAAACGCGAATATTTTACTGCTGTTTGATGCGCTCAAAAATATCTTTTCTGAAAACGATGAGATCAGGAAAGAAAAGGACCTGCTGCAGGCCGAAATGATAGCCCTGGCAGATCTTCTGCAGCGTGACGCTGTGAAGAAAAATAATATGCTTGTTCACGAAATAAACATTCTATTGCCTCGGCAAAAACTTGAAGAAATGCGAACTAAACTGAAAAACGGACAGTTTGTACATGCCTGATAAAATTACCAGGAACCAATAATCAATAAACAGGTATAATTCTATAGAGAGAGTTCATTTAGTTAAATAAATATCATGAAACAGGTTGTTAAATACGGCAGCCTCAGGATTTTAACAGAGCATCCCACTCAAATGCAGGAGGATGCTTTTAATTTTTTTATCAATTTCAATTTAACAAATAACAGGAGGGCGTTGTTATGAGCGCTATTTTTACATTAGACAGTCTTCCTTCAAGCTTTACTGATGAGTTAAAGTTACCATATCGTAAATACCTGAAGAAAGGTCTGATCTATTCAATAATTCTGCATATTTGTGTAGTTGCGGCTTATGGCGGAGCGCACTATTATCAAATGTATAAGCAGGAACAGGAATCGAAAAATATTCAGCAGCGAATAATTAATGTCTCATTAACTGATCTTGAACCGCCGCCATCGGCTCTTGACGAAGAAACACCGCCGCCAAAAGTGGAAGAACTTACGGCTCCAACTAAAGACCTGGAGGCGTTAACACCGCAGCCGGTCGCGAAGGAAAAAGCTGATGTTGAGACCATTAAAACCCAGAAAGAACTCGAAGAAATTAAAACTCCCGTTTCCAGCACCGGTGATACGGGTAAATTCAATTATTCAGGGGTTGTTAAGATAGAAGATAAGAAGATAGAAGAGAAGATCATAAAAAAGGAAATTACTGAAGAAAAGGAAAAAACTGTTTACCAGTCTTTTGAAGTGGAAAAAGCGCCCGAATGCGTGAATCTGCAGCAAGTCAGGTCCTCAATGGTTTATCCGCCGATGGCTATAGAAGCGCAAATAGAAGGCAAAGTAACAGTTAAAGTCCTTGTCGATCCTTCCGGAAACGTTATCAAGATAGGAAGTATCAGCGGACCCGAAGTATTCAGGGATGAGGTATCTTCAAAATCCATGCAGCTCCAGTTTACACCCGGCTTGCAGAACGGCAAACCGGTAAAAGTGTGGGTAACAGTTCCGTTTTCCTTCAAACTGAATTAATGTAATTTCAGCAGCAAGATTAACCTCGATATTCCATCTATTCTCGTGCCCAAGCTTCCGCTTGGGCACGCTGTTTCTCGCTTCTGACCGCTTCTAAAATCCTCTCTTTGAAGGGGGAGGATCACTCCGGGTTTCATAATTACCGCAATTATACCCTAATCTCTTCTACCGCAAATCATCGATGGGGATGTTCTATAATAACAAATGTTCAAACATCTTAAAATTATGTCGCACTGAGCGGAGTCGAAGTGCAAAGAAGCAATAATAACAAAAGACGACCCGCCGGATCGTCTCTACAAAAGTAATGTACTATATATAAACACAAAGCGGGATCCCTCCCGCCTTGTTGAATGGCTCAATGCCACCTTCATCCATCCTTACCGAGGAGCAGCCCTCAATAAGTACCGTTACAAAGATACTATTTGTACTTTATCCTAAAAATGACGGGTATCAATGTAAAATATGATTTTTGTCGTTATTGATTTTTTTTTCCCGTTGTGATGATTATTTCCATGTGCTATATTCGTAAAATCACAATTTTATCTATGCAGGCAGCCATTGAAAAAAGGTCAAACTCAATTAAAGCCTCCGGCTTTAAAATTTCAGGTGCAAAGGTCTTTTACTTTCTGCTTATCCTGATATATACCTACTTTTCATATCTGCTGCTTAAGATCACTCTTCAATATATACCTTATAACTCTGATGTCGCGTTCCTCCGCATTAAGCAGGATGTCATAAACATTCCATTCTACAAAATGGCTTTCTTTACTCACGTTTATACCGCTATGCTTGTTCTACCGGCGGGACTCACACAATTCTCTCTCTATATCAGGCGAAGCTTCCCGCAGATTCACAAATATACCGGATGGCTTTACGCAGCTGTGGTAATTCTGCTTGCGGGACCCTCGGGGCTTTATATGGGAATTTATGCGAACGGGGGATTAGTTTCACAAATCTCGTTTTGTCTTCTGGCTGTACTCTGGATATATTTCACCGCAATGGCTATCGTCAAGGTCACCCGGCATGATTACAAAGCGCACAGGGAATTCCTCATTAGATCTTTCGCGTTGACACTTTCCGCCATCACGCTTCGCGCATGGAAATACCTGCTGGTATTCCTGTTTGAACCAAGACCAATGGATGTCTATCAAATTGTAGCCTGGCTGGGGTGGATCCCCAATTTGATTATTGCGGAAATGCTGATAAGAAAATTTATAAAACTAAAAATAAAGTAATATGAACTACCTGAATAAAATAGCCATGCTTTTGATGTTGATAGCCATAATTGCTTGCGGTAAAAGATCAGAGCAGAACACTCAGCAGAAGGAAAACAACAGCACCGGAAGCACAACAGAGCAGCAAAACAATCCAAACAATCCAAACAATGACCCCGCGCCTGTAACCAAGACCGATAAACTGCCCGTCATAGGATCATACACCGGCGGTTTCACCGCCTCAGTGTATGATAATTCAAAAAACTATGTTTACGAAAACCGTATAACCGTATTTATCGATTCACTTGCAGGTGATATGATGTACGGCCGCAGCGTGGTTGCGGGAAATAACAGGCAGTTCAAAGGTAAGTTCACCAAAGAAGGCTCAAATTATAAAGCTGAGGTAACTGAACCCGGCGATGATAAATATGACGGTAAGTTTACTTTTACCGTTAAGATCGATGAAGCTAATACCAATGAGATCTATATGGAAGGCAAGTGGCAGGCAAATGATAAAAAACTTGACGTGACTGAAAGAACTTACAATCTTTACAAAAAGGATTTTGCTTACGATCCGCAGCATTCGCTGCCTGAAAATGTTCAGTGGGCTGAGCTGTATGGATCTGATCCCAAATTTCCCGATAGAATTGAATCGCTTACTGCAGAAGTCACAAAATATAACGGATCAACTACCGAACTAAAGAAAGAAGACCTGCAAAATCTGTATAAAGGAGATCTTGAAATTATCCGAAACGCAATTTACGCCCGTCATGGCTATTCATTTAAGAATCGAAGGGTCAGGTTCATTTTCGATCAGTTCGTTCCGTGGTACATGCCTGTATCAACAGATGTAAGGGGGCAGCTCACCGATCTTGAAAAGAAAAACATTGATCTCATTAAACGATTCGAAGAACATGCCGAAAAGTACTACGATGAATACGGAAGATGAAAATAATGTGCAATGTGCAATGAGCAATGAGCAATGAGCAATGAGCTATGAGCTATAAACAATGAAAAATGAATCATTCTATATAACTTTGCGAGGAGCGAAAGCGACGAAGCAATCTCATAAATTTATTTTAAATCATGAAAAATCTAATACTAATCCCATTTCTGGCGCTTGCACTGACAGGTGCCATCTGTTCAAAGAGCGATAACACAACATCCGATAGCGATCTTAAAAAGAAAGAGCTTGAGCTCAAAGAAAAAGAACTCCAGCTTAAAGAAAAAGAGCTCGAAATGCAGAAACGTTCCGAAGGCTCCTCAAACACGAACGAGAACACTGACGGAAATTCCTCAGCCGGCAACTCCAGCATTTATCCTCAAGCCTCCGAAAGGCTGCTCACAAGTGATGATGTAAGCAATCTAACGGCTTGGGAGCTTAAAATTATGCGTAATGAAATTTTCGCAAGGCACGGCTATATTTTCAAAAAAGAAGAAATGCGCAATTATTTTTTGTATGAAAAATGGTATGTTCCAAGGTTTGAGAATGTTGACGGAATGCTGAGCGATGTTGAAAAGAAAAATATCGAACTCATAAAGAGATACGAAAGCCGCCTCGGTAACAACGATTACAGCAGGTAGGTATGTTTGTATTCATCAAATTTCCCCCCTTTGACGGGGAACGATCACTACGGGCTGGAGAAATACCCCGATCATTCACCGAACTATTCTACCGTAAATCATCGAGGGGGATGTTCCATCAGAATTAACAAAAAAAAGACCCAACTGTCTATGCCAGTCGGGCCGGGTCGTCTCTACAAAGCCTTGACAGCTTGTCATACACCTGCCTGCAGTAAGGCAGGGGCAAAGGCTTGTATCTTATGTTGCCTTAATTATCAAATAAGGATTTTCACAATAAACCTCTTTAATGACATATCACCTCAGTATCCGGCTTATGCTCCAGCTTTGGGCTTAAATAAGGTATCCCAAGGTTCAATCCGCGAAGTATAAATATTATAGCCAGAACAATAGATAGCGCAGGAAGAAGCCTTGTTAACTTTTGCCGTAAATTAATGTTAATTGCGCTGCCTATCAGTGATGTACCAAGCATAACCGGAAGTGTGCCCAGACCGAACATAGCCATGAACAGCATACCATTCAATGTACTTCCAACCGCTATTGCGCCTGTAATGCCTATATAAACAAAGCCGCAGGGCAGCAAACCGTTTAGCAAACCTATAACAAGCATAGAAGATATTGTATGCGTTTTGAGCATCCTTCCGAAATACATTTTCAGTATTCCTATCGGTTTGTACAATCCCAGGCTGTTAGATACCCTGATCCTGTAAGATACAGGAGTAATGACCGTTAGAATTATGAGGATGCCGAGTGAAATGGAAATTATCCTCTGCAGCCCGAACATTTCAAGCCTTGAACCAAGCAGACCGAACAGCAGACCCAGCATTGAATAGGTGATAATTCTGCCAAAATTGTAGATCAATCTTGAGCTAACAGGATTATTTGTCTTTGGAAGGGCAATGGCTATCGGCCCACACATCCCAATGCAGTGAAAACTTCCCAGCAAACCGACTAAAAATCCTGTTAATAATTCCATCTCTGTTATTTTTTTATCCTGTTTCCTAAACTCCCGTTTGGGAAACTAAATATATTCACTGTATCATGATCTTTTCTTCGTTAAAATAATCTTTCCCGTCCATTGCCCAGTTTATCTGTACTTTCCACAATCCTTTATGCAGATTATCGGTGCTTAGCACCTGCTTCATTTCTGCTGTAGGTTCAACATTTATTTTAAAATCACTCTTTGCGTCAGAAGGTTTGTAAAAAGAGATCTCACCGGTTACATCTTTCCTTCCCGCAGGATAGTTGATTATTATCTCTCTGCCGTTAAATTCTACTTTCACTCCTTCTTCAAGAGAGTTTGTTCTGTTGATCTTATCTATCTGCTCTTGGTACTTCAACTCTTTTTCGTAGTAATTGTTTGTAACCAGGTCTATATTCCTTGTCATCGATCTGTAAACCATTACTCCAATACCAAGAAAAAATACAATGAATACAACTACAATTCCTTTTCCCCAGCTCATAACTTCACCTTTTTTCTCTTTAATTAATTTGTGGAGCGGGCCCTAAAAAATTGATCTTCACAAGCTCAAATCTATTTTCACCGCTGTATAGCCCTATTTCCAGCGGAATGTTCATAGTTGTAAGTGAGCTCTTAGGAAGCAGCACAAGAAACTTAGTTTCTGAAACATCATTTGAGCCTGCTTTTATATCATTACCAATGACCTTTAACTCACCCTCACGGTTTTCCAGTTTAAGCGTTACCGGAACCTCATTAAATGTCTTATTGGTGAGTTTCATCGTGTATAAATTACTTATCTTGTTATCAGGCTGTTCCTGGAAGATCATTCCCGGGGCCCTTAATATAGTTACATCGATCGGTTTTCTCGTTGAAACCAGGTATGTTAATACACCCATCAATATTACCAGTACTGCGGAATAAGCCACTACTCTTGCGGTCACCCTGAACTTTGTTTTATTCCTGATGTTATTTTCCGATGCAAATCTTATTAATCCGCGCGGTTTGCCTATCTTATCCATTATGCTGTCACAAGAATCAATACATGCTGTGCAATTAACGCATTCCAGCTGCGTACCGTTCCTTATATCTATAGCTGTAGGACATACTGCCATACATTCTTTGCAGTCAATACAGTCACCGTTGGTTCTTTCTTCGCCTTTATGAATTTTTCCCCTTGGCTCTCCGCGTACATAGTCATATGCTATCACTGTGGAATTTTTATCAAGCAATACCCCCTGAAGTCTGCCGTAGGGACAAACATAGATACACGCATATTCTCTGAAATAAACAAATACAAAATAAAATACACCCGAAAAGATAAGCATGGCAATAAAACCGCCCAGGTGCATTTGAACAGGTTCTGTGACGATCTTTACAAGCTCATCGGTCCCGATTATCCATGCCAGAAAAGTATTTGCTATCAATACTGAAAGTCCGAAAAAGATCCCCCATTTCGTCATTTTTTTAAATATCTTTGAAGCTGTCCATGGCGCGGCATTAAGGTTCTTCTGTTTAATGTAGTCGCCTTCAAACAGGAATTCAATTTTCCTGAATACCATTTCAAGAAATATTGTTTGCGGGCATGCCCATCCGCAGAAAACCCTGCCAAATATCGCCGTAAAAAGAATGATCGAAACTACCAGCGTTATAAATCCTAGGGCAAGAATAAAAAAATCGTGTGTGCCGAAAACCTGCCCGAATAAAATGAACTTTCTGTCCACAATATTAAGCATCATAAAGGGATGACCGTCTATTTTAATTAGCGGCATCCCGAAAAGAAAAGCAAGCAAAACTAAACTGAATATAGTTCTTGCATTGTAAAATCTGCCTTTGGGTTTCTTCGGGTAAATGTTCTTTCTTTTACCGTCATCTGTAATAATACCTAAATGATCCCTGAAAGAGTCTGTTTCCGTATTTGTTAATGTACTTTGCGTTTGCATAAAATTGAACCGCTGCTCTTGGTTAAATTTTCCCTGCTGCAGGATGAATTGCAGCAGGGAATTTAAATATAAATATTACTTTATTGTATCCTTTTTGATCTTGCTTGAATCTGATTTCTGTTTAACTGAATCAGTTTTAACTTTGCTGCTGTCTGTGATCTTAAGTGAGTCATTACCGGTTGTCTTAACCGAATCGACCCAAATATTACCTTCAGGCGGCTTGCCTGTAGCCGGTTTGGTACCCTGCAGGCTTAAAACATAACTGCTTACCTGTTGAATCTGTTTTGGTGTAAGCAGTGTTTTCCATGATATCATACCTTTTGCCGGTACTCCGTTTGATACCGTCATGAATACATTTTTAATGCCGCCGCCGTGTATCCAGTTCTGGTCAGTCAGGTTTGGTCCTACTGTTCCGCCGCCATCCGGTCCGTGGCAGGGTGTGCAGTTCACATTCCATATCTGTTTGCCTTTTTCAAGGTCTGCGGCATCCGTCAAGAGTGTTACGTTGTTTTCGTTTATGAATGCGCCTGTCCTTATCAGCTCTTCGCGTTTATCGTTGGCTATTTTTACCTCGTTAAGATATTCATCTACCATCACATTCCCTGAGCCAAGTACATGGAAGTCTATCATATAAACTATGGCTATTACAATTGTGCCGTAAAATAACAGGTTAAACCACGGCGGAACTGTATTGTTCAATTCCTTGATGCCGTCAAAATCATGATCCAGCATTATATCTTTCTCACGTTCTATCGGCACGCCCCTGTTAAGTACTGCTGATATTTTGGCAAGGAAAGAATACCTTTCTTTCCTTCTTTCTGCGGAGTAATTATATTTTGGCGAGGAAAGTATAAAAAACAATATGAATAAAAACGCAACAAGCAAAAATACCATGGCGCCTGCAAGTTTGGAATATTCATCTGTACCGCTTTCGCTGCCTGTTGTTGCCTGCGCAAATACTCCTGCGTTCAATAGCAGCATTGCGCAAATTGAAGTTATTGCATTAAGGAAATATCTCATTTCACACCTCCTGCGTTTAAATTACTGCTTTTTTCGCTGCTGCTGTCATCCAGCGGGATGTTTTCCATCGTGCTGATGTATTTTTTACTTCTGGTAAAGCTCCATACTATTACTCCAAGGAAGAATGCGAAAAATATTATTAAGGCTATTTCCGGGTAAATTTCTATTCCTGAAATACTTTGAAGTACTTGTTTGTACATTTTACTTTACCTCCTTCATATCGGCGGTTTTGTTGCCCTTAATATCTGTGCCTAATCTCTGCAGGTATGCAATCAACGCGACTATTTCTTTTTCAGGTGTAACAGGCGCGCCGTTCTTTTGAAGATCTGCTGCTATTTCCAGTGCCTGTTTCATCAGTTCTTCGTTTGCGATCTTTTCATAACCGGCAGGGTAGGGTACGCCAATTGATCTTAAAGCGTTTATCTTATCTTCTGTGGTGCTCATATCAAGTTCGTCCTCAAGCAGCCATGCGTATGCCGGCATTAACGAACCCGGCGATATTTGCTGCGGATCCTGCATATGCAGGTAATGCCATATGTTCGGGTATTTCATACCTTCCCTGTGAAGATCCGGCCCGGTGCGTTTTGAGCCCCAAAGGAATGGATGATCATAAACATATTCTCCCGCTTTTGAATACTCTCCGTATCTTTCTGTTTCACTGCGGAAAGGTCTTATCATCTGAGAGTGGCAGTTGTTGCAGCCCTCTCTTATATAAAGATCTCTGCCCTGAAGCTCAAGAGGTGTGTATGGCTTTACGCTGGAAATTGTAGGTACATTCGATTTCACAAGGAATGTGGGTATAATTTCAATTAAACCGCCTATTAATACCAATACTGTTGCAGCCAGCGCGAATTGTAATGGTTTTCTTTCAAGCCATCTGTGTTTTGTTTCACCGGGCTCTGCAGTGTTAAGCATTCTTGCCGGTGCTTCAGCGGGTTCTTCGGCCAGCAATGAACCTGCTTTAATTGTTTTCACAAGGTTATATACACCTATTATTACACCAACAAAATACATTGTTCCGCCAACTGAACGGATAGCGTATAATGGGATCAGGTTGGTTACGGTTTCAAGGAAGTTGGGATACTGAAGAATTCCTTCCGGTGTGAACTGTTTCCACATTAATGATTGTGTAATACCTGACCAATACATAGGCACTGCGTAAAATACTATGCCAAGCGTTCCTATCCAGAAATGGATGTTAGCGAGTTTTTTGGAGTACAGGTTCGTCTTATATATCCTGGGAATAAGCCAGTACAAAATACCGAATGTTAAAAATCCGTTCCACCCCAGGGCGCCAACGTGAACATGTGCCACTATCCAGTCAGTGTAATGCGCTATTGCGTTAACATTTTTTAAAGAAAGCATCGGGCCTTCAAATGTTGCCATACCGTATGCTGTAACAGCAACTACCATGAATTTTAGTATTGGGTCCTCACGGACTTTATCCCATGCCCCGCGAAGTGTTAACAAACCGTTTATCATACCGCCCCATGATGGAGCAATAAGCATGATAGAAAATACCGTTCCCAGTGATTGCGCCCAGTCAGGCAGTGCTGTGTAAAGCAGATGATGTGGACCTGCCCAAATATAAATGAAGATCAGCGACCAGAAATGGATTATTGAAAGTTTGTATGAATAAACCGGTCTACCTGCGGCTTTTGGCAAATAATAATACATTAAGCCTAAGAACGGTGTTGTTAAAAAGAACGCTACGGCATTATGACCGTACCACCATTGAACCAGCGCATCCTGAACTCCGGCGTACATTGAGTAACTTTTGAACAGGTTTACCGGTATCTCAATGGAATTAACAATGTGCAGCACTGCGACTGTGACTACGGTCGCTACGTAGAACCAGATCGCAACATACATATGCTTCTCCCGGCGTTTCGCTATTGTCCCGAACATGTTGATGGCAAAAACCACCCACACGAGTGCGATCAGGATATCAATAGGCCACTCCAGTTCAGCATATTCTTTGCTTGTGGTAATACCTAAAGGAAGTGTTAGTGCTGCACTTAAAATTATTGATTGCCAGCCCCAGAAATGGATCTTGCTGAGCAAGTCGCTGAACATCCTGGCTTTGGTTATTCTTTGAAGTGAATAATAAATACCCATGAACATCGCGTTGCCTACGAATGCGAATATCACGGCGTTTGTGTGTAAAGGTCTTAACCGGCTGAATGTTGTGTACGGCAGCCCGAAGTTCAAGACCGGCAGATAGATCTGAAATGCTATCAATAATCCTACAAGCATGCCTACTACGCCCCATACCATGGTGGCGATCGCAAAATTGCGGACTATACGATTATCATAACTGAACTTTTCCATTTCCATAATATGGAATCTCCTTTGTTGAATTAAGTTTAGTTCGTTTATTTAGGTTTTAATACTTTTTTAAATGATCTCTGAAAATATTATTAAGCTTGTATGATGCCTATTTTTTTCATGCATTTTGTGATTCTCTCATATGCCAGCTTTATATCGCCATCCAGACCTATCGAAAATCTTACTAATCCCTCTGATAAACCCATTTCTTGCTGCTCATCTTCGGGAATTTCAGAAGAGGTGCTGTGACCCGGGGAACTGAAAAGCGTTTTGAAATAACCCAGGCTTACTGCAAGGTAACCGACTTTTTCCTGTTGCATCATCTCAAGAAGCGATGCCGCTCTTTCATAGGTGCCAACATCAATCGCTATCATTCCACTGTACCCAAAGCCTTCATTCCTGATATCTTCTATCAATCTGAAATGTTTACTGCTCTTTAGGCCCGGGTAAAAAACTTTAAGTCCCAGCTTCTCAAATTTCTCTGCAAGATACATGGCGTTTTCGCCGTGTTTTTTCATTCTGATATGCAGTGTATGAAGATTTTTCAGAAGGCTTGCAGCACGCAAACTATCCAGCACAGGTCCCAGCAGCATTGTTGCCCCCGAATTCACATCAGTCAGACTGTCTATAAATTCCTTTGTTGAACAAATACAGCCTGCTACGCAGTCACTCGAGCCGTTTATGTACTTGGTCATACTGTGTATCACAATATCTGCCCCAAGATGAAGCGGCGAAATTACCATCGGACTGAAGGTATTATCAACCACCAGCTTTATATTATGCGCTTTGGCTATTTTGCTTATTGCAGGTATATCTGTTATTTCAAGCAGGGGATTGCTGACAGATTCAGCATAGATCATTTTGGTTCTTTCCGTTACAGCCAGTTCAACCATTTCCGGTTTCTGCATATCTACAAATTTTACCGTGATGCCAAGCCTGGGAAGAAAGTTCTTGAAGAAAGCATAAGTGCCGCCGTATATCGTTCTTTCCGATACTATCTCGTCGCCCGCGCTGCATATTTGCAGCGCCGTTGAGCTTATTGCCGCCATTCCTGATGATGTAACCTGCGCAGCTTCCGCGTCTTCAAGCCTGGCAAGGGCGTTTGAAAGGAATTTATTTATCGGATTCCAGTGCCTTGAATAAAGAAAGCAGCCTTCCATTTCATGCTGAAATGATTCAGCCATCGTTTTCGGGCTCAGGAAAGTAAACGTTGATGAATCTGTGATACTTGGATTCACATCCCCGAATTCACCGAACACCAGGTAATCATGTATGTTTGTACTTGGATCGAAATTTCTCATTTATTTTTTATACCGTCCGTTTCATCGTCAAATAAAATTCTTACTGAAGGAGTGTACCTGTCTTCATATTGCCCTGATCTTACAGCCCATAAAAATGCAGCCAAAAATCCCCCTGCTACCAGAACGCTGAAGAAGATCAATATTATTATAACTCCCATTATAGTCCTTTCCTTCTTGCCATAATGTTTGTCGCAAGTATCGTAAACAGAACAACCGTTATGGAGCTTGCCGGCATTAATATTGCAGCAAGCAAAGGTGAAATTTCTGATTGAAATGCAAGCGTTACCCCCGCTATGTTATATATCACAGAAATCACAAAACTCATTATTATTATCCTTTTAGTAGCCTTCGCGAAAGCTATCATCTTATCCAGCCGGCTGAACTCACCGGCGTCAAGTATTGCGTCACAGGCTGGTGAAAAATTCGTAACATCCTCGGATATTGCTATCCCAACATCGCTCTGCTTCAGCGCGCCCGCATCGTTTAGCCCGTCGCCTATCATAAGTACACGGTGACCCGTTTCCTGCAGCACTTTTACATATTCCAGTTTATCGGCGGGCGACTGGTTGAACCTTATCCTGCCTTCACTACCGAAATACTTCTGAAGGTTTTCTCTTTCGCCTTCGTTATCACCTGATAGAACTACTAATTTGAATCTATTCTTCAGTGAAACTATAATATCATCAAGTCCGCTGCGGTAAACATTGTTTACCGCGAAAAATCCTTTTATTGAGCCATTGATTGATAAGAATATCCTTGAATCAAGCTTTGAAGTCAGTTTATCATTGTTAAGCAGAACTTTATTGTTATCTGCTGCAAACAGTGCGCTGCCAAGTTTAATTGTATTTCCTTCTATTATTGCTTCAATGCCTTTACCGGAGTGTTCAGTGAAAGAACTGCAATAAGGTACATCAGTTTCGCTGATAGCTTCATATATTCTGCTGCTTAAGGGGTGAGTGGAATTCCTCGCCAGAGATTTTACAAGCATTTGCTCCTTGGTGTTAAGCACATTGCCGTTAAATGTAATTTCAGCATCGCCGGTTTGCGTAATTGTGCCCGTCTTATCAAATACAATTGTATCTATTTTGGAAATTCGCTCTACTACGGATGCATTTTTGGCATAGAATTTATTCCTGCCAAGCAGCCTTATTGCGTTTCCAAGCGCGAACGGATTGGTTAAGGCTATTCCGCATGGACAGGCAATAATAAGTACTGCGGTGAACGCGTTTATTGCAGTCCTTAAACTTGATGGATACCAGTAAACAAAAGCCGCTGCGGCTATCATAAGTATTACAATTGTAAAATACTTGCCAACCACGTTTACCAGTGAATTAAACTTATCTTCATCCTTTTTAATAAAGGTATCTTTGTTCCATAATTGGGTTAAATAGCTTTGTGAAACTGTCCTGATCACTTCAAGCTCAATTGCGCTGCCGCATTGCCGGCCTCCGGCATAAACTATCTCGCCGGCTACCTTCGGTACGGGTATCGATTCACCCGTAACAAAGCTGTAATCCAGGTTCGCGTTACCGTTGAACATAATTGCATCTGCGGGAATAAGCTCATTGTTCCTTATAAGGATCCTGTCGCCCTGTTTCAGGTTTGATACCGGGATACTTGTTTCTTTACCTGATTTCTTTACTGTTACTGAAATTGGGAAGTATGATTTGTAATTTCTTTCAAAGTTCAGCGCATCGTAGGTCTTGCTTTGGAATATCTTGCCGAGCAAAAGGAAAAAGATCAATCCGGTCATTGAATCAATGAACCCAACACCCGTGTTGGTTACTATCTCAAATGTACTCCTGAAAAACAGAACAAGTAGTCCCAGCACGATCGGGAAATCAATATTTATACTTCTTTGTTTTATTCCGCTCCAAGCTGATTTGAAATAGTCGCTCGCAGAATAAAAAAGCACGGGCGCGCCCAACAACAGGTTCAGAAGTCCAAAAAATTGTTTGAAGGAATGCTCAAGAGATCCCACCGGGGCTAGATATTCAGGGAAACTAAGCAGCATTATGTTACCGAAACAGAATCCGGCTACGCCTATTTTGTAATACAGGCTCTTGTTGGAATGATACTTTACTTTATTCTCTATATCATTCAGGCTGATCTGAGGCTCATATCCTACTGAAACCAACAGCTCTACAACCTGCCTCAGCGAAATTTCCGTGTTGTTGAATTTTATGTTAACGGTCTTCTGAACGAAGTTGACTTCGGAGTGGATAATTCCCTTATTAAGCTTGTAAAGTTTTTCAAGAAGCCATATGCACGATGAGCAATGAACCTGGGGAATGATAAAAGTACAGACGGAAATATTTCCTTCTGTAAAATTTGTAAGCTGTGTAACAATGTTTGGGTCATCAAGATACGTGTACCTCGAGCCGACCGCACTATTCAGCTTCTTTTGTGATATTCCGGGAGTGTTATCAAGGTCATAGTAACGGCACAGGTTGTTCTCGTTCAGTATCTCATATACTGTTTTACACCCCGTACAGCAAAAAACCTTGTCACCACTCTGAATATCCAGACCCTTTTTGCAAACATCACCACAGTGATAGCAAAGAGTCCCTTCCTTTAGGTTTACTTCTTTTGCAATCTGCATATTCTGTTACAAAATTAGCCTTAATGGTCATATTTAAATATGATTTGCGTCAATGGAAAGTATGATATTTATCACCTAATGAAGATATAATTGCGGTTTTTGAGGCTTTTTTATGAAAGTGAAAACCTTCCCAAAATATAAATTTAAATTTTCCATAATTATTAGATTTATATTTTGTTATATTTACTCTATTATTATTAATAATGAATAGACTTTATCCAAAATATATTGCAAATTTAGTAATAACAGCTATTTTGGGAGTTTTGTTAGTTTCATGCGGAAGTGAGCCCAAATTGCAGGGTAAATGGTCGTCATCGGGTAATACAGCTGACTCCATCGATATGCATTCCTGGTTCCTGGAATATGAATTCAGTGGAAGTAACTATACAATGAAGGGTTATCCTCCCATTTCTGAACAGGGTACTTATGAAGTGGTGCAGGAAAGGGGAGATAGTCTTGAGATTTACTTTAATGTACTCAATTCCAGCCCCGAAACTAAAAGCCACAAAGATTGGATAGTAGTTACAGATAGTATATTAATTTCAGGACAATTGAGCTTACGAAAGAAATAACATTTTTAGATCATTCAATGTAAATATGCAGTTTAACGTAATCGAGCCCTTTTAGGGCTCGTTTACAATTGCTCAAATTTATTTTTCTTAGTGACTCTGAATATACTTAATCCTTTTTACCCAAAACTTTATACACAACACCTGCAAGAATCGCTCCAACAATCGGCGCCGCTATGAACATCCACAGCTGCTCAATTGCCCAGCCGCCAACAAACAATGCCTGGCTTATGCTGCGGGCGGGATTCACAGATGTATTTGTAACCGGAATACTTATTAAATGCACCAGTGTTAATCCTAACCCTATTGCAATACCCGCAAATCCTTTCGGAGCGCGTTCATCTGTTGCGCCAAGTATAATTATCAAGAACATAAATGTCATAACCACTTCACATACCAGCGCGCTTATCATATTATACTTGCCCGGTGAATGCTCTCCATATCCGTTCGCGGCAAAATTACCTATTGCGCTGCCGTTACCGGTTGCTATTACATACAACACACCGGCAGCTGCAATTGCTCCAAGTATCTGTACCAATATATACGGCATAAGTTCTTTTGCGCTGAACCTTCCGCCCACCCATAAACCGATCGATACAGCCGGATTCAAGTGCGCGCCTGAAATATGACCCAGTGAATACACTATTGTTAAAACTGTCAAACCGAAAGCAAGCGATACGCCAACAAGCCCTATGCCTACCTCAGGAAATGCCGCTGCCAATACTGCGCTTCCGCATCCGCCGAGTACAAGCCAAAATGTGCCTAGAAATTCTGCCAGTAATTTTTTCATAATCTGTATTAATTTAAATTCAAGCAAATTTATGATTATTTATTACTTTATGCAATTTATTAAATCCTCTTCTTAACTTAACAAAAGATATGTCGCTTAAAGCACTTTCTGATTGTATCGCACTGAGCGCCACATTGCGCAGCACTTTATATGTCGCACTGAGCGGAGTCGAAGTGCGGAACAAAAATCACAATCACCACACATTGACGAAGTTCATCTGCCCTCCTTTCCCTCGACTGCCACTGCAGTTTTCGAGAGGGGTTGGGAGAGAGGTCATTCTTAACTCAGCCACTCACCACTCAACCACTCACCACTCAACCACTTACTACTCAACAATCCTCACCATTTCGCTTTTCCTTTGAAACTCCCTCAAATTATGGGTATATTTGCAGATTATAATAAAAATAGCAGCGCTTATCTACCGGATTGGCGCATTTTAATACTGGAAAGGCATATAATGCGTAAATATTTTTTCTTGAACTTCATACTGGCTGCTCTATTCATATATGTTTACGGCTGCGGTGATAAAAAAGACGATAAAAAAACTGATGGCAATAATAATACTACTCAATTCGTAAAAAAGGATAGCATTACAGGCAAAGATGTAGTTACATTGAAATATGTGGTTAATAAGGGCGATAAGTTCTATTATAAAATGGTCGCAAAGACATCCAACATGGAAAAATCACCCGCAACCGAAAACAAGGAAGTTAAACAGGATAATGAGATCAATTACTACTATTCCAAAGAAGCTGATAACGTGGAGTCTTCCGGAATTGTAAGCTATAAAATTACCTTCGATTCAATTAATATTTCCTCTTCAATGGGTGAACAGAGTATTAAGTATAATTCAAATGTGAACGATAGTGTAAAATTGAATCCTGCGTTCATTCAGTACAACGCTGTAATTGCCAATCCTTTCTACATCAGGGTGAGCCCTGCCGGCGAAATTACCGATGTTTACGGCATGGAAAAGATATACGAAGTACTCTTCAAAGCGCTTGGTGATACATTAAAGGAAAAAGATAAACAGGAGATCAAGCAATCATTCGGCGAGGAATCTATCAAAGAGATCCTTCAGCAGGAATACCAGGTCTGCCCCACAACACCTGTGGTTATGGATTCCAACTGGACCAAAGCATTTAATACCTCAGTCTTATTCTTCGAAGTGGTAAATAACGCGAAGTACACCATGAAGTCAGTGGAAACAAAAGACGGCAAGCAGATTGCCAACATCGAAGCCGCGCTTGTTGTGGAATTCAAGAACAAAGAAGTTAAAGAGCAGGGTATGACAGTTAAAGTTGAAAACGCTGAAACTTCCGGAAGCGGTAAGATCGCGCTGAATCTCTCACGCGGCTGTATTCAGAATAAAGAAACTATGACCAATCTAAAACTCGATCTGAAACTTTCCGCCCAGGGACAATCAGCCAACTCAACACAGGCTGTTACAACAAATTTAACTGTAACATTGCTGAATTAACTAGAGTCTATTTAAACATTCTAAGCTTGCTGAATAAAATAATGTTTCTTGCTCAGTTGCTGAATGAATCGGAAAAATTATGCCGCACTGAGCGCCTGACTGCCGAAGCCCTGGCGTAGGCAATGAGTCGAAATGCTCATTCTGAAGGCTAACCACGAAATTAATTATGGCTTATAAAAATCTGATCGAACTTTCTCACCCGCTGGTAAAAAGCTACATAACCAAAATAAGAGATAAAAATACCTCGTATTTTGAGTTCAGGCAGTATGTTGATAAACTCTCCGTACTGCTTGCCTACGAAGCAGGCAAGGAGCTTGGATTAAAAGCGCGCAAGATCAAAACACCGCTTGCTCCGTATAACGGCTCTGTGATAAAAGATGAAATAGTGTTAATGCCAATACTCAGGGCGGGACTCGGTCTAATGAACGGCTTCTCATCCATCTTCCCCGAAGCCAGAATAAGCCACCTCGGCGTATTCCGTAACGAAGTTACGCTGCAGCCTATCAGGTACTATTTCAAATTTCCCAGGCTTAGAGATAAAAAAAATACCATAATATATATTTTAGACCCCATGCTCGCAACTGGCGGCAGCATGTGCAGCGCCATTGATGAAGCCAAAAAAACGGGAGCCGGAAAAATTGTCGCAGCATGCCTCGTAGCCGCACCCGAAGGCATAAAAGAAGTGCATAAGTATCACAAAGAAATTAAAATTTTCACCTGCGCAATTGATAAGAAGCTGAACAATAAAGGCTACATTGTACCCGGCCTGGGAGACGCGGGCGATAGATTATTCGGAACACTATGACAATTACGAATTACTAATTACAAATTATGAGTTATGGATTGTGGGTCATGACTCAAGAACTATTCTGCAGCAAGCAGCTTGACTAGTAAAAGTTACTGATTTTGACAATAGCCCACGACTTCAGTCGTGGGAACATAGAACGTGAACAACTGAAAACCGTTTCAACGGTTTTTTGATATTGGACTTAAAAGGAATTAAATTTCGGGATTCTTCGTTTATTTTATTAACTGGCTAAATACAAAATAGTAGGGCTATTGTCCCATTTCTTAGTTTTGAAAGATTCCCGATATTCTTCTTTTTGAGTTGCCACGACCTTTAGGTCGTGGATAAAATTGCCCCCAAAAAGGGGCTTTAGCCCCGGTTGATAATTCAAAAGAATTATAATTAACCCGTAATTGATTTGTTAAGCACACTATATAAAAAGAAACTCGATGACCTGCTTTCACTTTGCAGGAAAAACCTGGGTGAATTTAACGAAAAGCTCATAACAGATGCTTTCAAATTCAGCCTCAACGCGCATAAGCTAGATAAACGCGCCTCGGGTGAGCCATTTATAATACATCCCTACGAAGTTGCCTCAATTGTAGCCAAAGAAATTCCGCTCGATGATATCACAGTCGCCGCAGCCTTGCTGCATGATGTAGTTGAAGATACCAAGTTCACCTACGAGGATGTTAAAGCTGAGTTCGGCGAAACTATAGCCGATATTGTTGATGGCGCTACCAAAATTGAAGGCATGTTCGAAAACTACGAAGCCAAGCAGGTGGAAAATTACCGCAAAATGCTGCTTTCAATGTCTAACGATATCAGGGTAATTCTTGTAAAGTTCGCCGATAGGCTTCATAACCTGAAAACGCTGGAATACCTCAATCCCGAACGCCAGGTTAGAATGGCCCGCGAAACCATGGAAATATACGCGCCGCTGGCGCACAGGCTGGGACTCTCACAGGTAAAATCAGAATTTGAAGATATGGCCTTCAAATATCTTGACCGCCAGTTCTACAAGGATATTTCCAAGAAGGTAATAGCCAAAAAACGAGAACGCGAAAACTATGTTAACAAGTTCATTCAGCCTATCAAAGCGGAGCTTGACAAAGAAGGCTTCAAGTACGAAGTCTCAGGGCGCGCGAAGCATCTGTATAGTATAGCCAAAAAAATGATCTCCCGCGGTAAATCTTTTGAAGAAATTTATGATCTCTTTGCTGTAAGAATAATCCTTGATACCCAGGAAAGAAATGACTGCTTCACTGCCTATGGCATCGCAAGCGAAATTTATATTCCCGTGCCCGAAAGATTTAAGGATTATATCTCGCTGCCCAAACAGAACGGGTACCAGTCAATCCATACCACGCTTATCGGACCCGAAGGTAAAATGGTTGAAGTCCAGATACGTACCCGAGATATGCATGAAGTCGCCGAAAAAGGTGTCGCTGCCCACTGGAAGTATAAGGAGAACATCAGCACCAACGATAGGCAGATGGAAGACTGGATAACATGGATAAGAGAGCTCTTTGATACCAGTTCAAAGGAATCAACACCAAAGCAGATAATGGAAGGGCTCAAGCTCAACCTGTACCAGGATGAAATTTACGTTTTCACGCCTAAAGGCGATCTGAAAATTTTGCCGGTCAATTCTACGCCGGTTGATTTTGCCTTCGATATACACAGCGAAGTTGGATACAAATGTATCGGCGCCAAAGTTAACGGCAAAATTGTGCCGCTTGATTCCAGGCTAAAAAGCGGCGACCAGGTTGAAGTCATCACCTCAAAAATTAAAAAGCCGCACCAGGATTGGGAAAAATTTGTCGTTACCCATAAAGCCAAATCTGATATTCACAAATATTTTAATAATGAGCGCAGGCTGAAAATTGAAGAGGGCAGGGAACAGTGGCTGAAAAAGCTGAAAAAAATGAAGCTCTCGCTTTCCGAAGATGAAATGATAAAACTCCTGCAAAGGCTGAAGTTTGAAAGCCTGCAGCACATGTATTTAAGCCTCGCCGAAGGCAGGCTAACATCCGATGAACTGTATGAACTGGTTAAAGACCGCAATAAACTCATAAGCGGTGAGATAGTTTCTCCATGGGTTAAACCCGTGGAAAAATCGACTGCGCTTAAGACCAAAGAAAATGAGCAAACCCTGTTTGAAACATATATCAAAACGGCGCGCGGCGCCAAAAATAAGATCATTGCCGGCGGAGATGTTAAAGATCTTCTCTTCAGTTACGCAAACTGCTGCAACCCCATCCCCGGTGAAGATATTATCGGTTTTATATCAAAGACCGAAGGAATAAAAATTCACAAGAAGTCCTGTAAAAATCTTTCCAACCTGTTCCTTTCAGATCCCCAAAGGATAATTGATGTTCAATGGCCGGAAGAAGTTGAAGATGAATTTTTTGTCGGTATAAAGATCAGTGGTGAAGATAGACCCGGTATGCTGAACGAAATTACTAACGTAATTTCTGTTTATAGTAATACTAATATAAAAAGTGTAAGTATCGCTTCAAAAGGTTCCCTGTTTGATGGCACAGTTATCCTAATGGTTAAAAATATTACACACCTAAATGAGCTCATCGAAAAGATAAAAAATATTGAAGGCGTATTCGAAGTGAAACGCTTCGAAGAGTAAAAAATTTGCATATATATAAGACTGTTATAGTCTTATATTCGCAAAATGAAATATTTGAGGTTAAATCGATTATGACTTTTGTCATAAAAGGTCATAACTATTATTAATATATTTGAAATTATGAAAACAAAAATCACTGCATTATTTATTTTGTGTTTACTCACATCAGCGTTTTTATGGAATTTTAACGATTTATCTGCCCTCAAGGGTGAAATGCATTCGGCAGATACTCTCATCTACCCGCAGGAAAAACACTTCAAGAATATGCAGATGTTAACCAACGGCGGCGAAAATGCCGAAGCTTATTTTTCCTTTGATGGCTCAAAAATAATATTCCAGGCAACAGGTGAATATGAATGCGATCAGATATTTATCATGAATCCCGATGGTTCCGGAAAGCATCTTGTAAGCACAGGTAAGGGCAGAACAACCTGTTCATACTTTTACCCCGATGGCAAGAGCATACTGTACGCTTCAACGCATTTAGGCGGCGATATGTGTCCCCAGAAGCCTGATCACTCCAAAGGTTATGTGTGGGCTTTGTATTCTGATTACGATATTTTTAAAGCTGATCTTGATGGCTCTAACCCGGTTAAACTAACCGACGTTAAAGGTTACGACGCCGAAGCTACCGTTTCACCAAAAGGCGATAAAATTATCTTCACTTCAACCCGTAACGGAGATATTGATCTTTATTCAATGAATCTCGACGGCTCTGATGTTAAGCAGCTTACAAATATTCCCGGTTACGATGGCGGCGCGTATTATTCCTATGACGGGACAATGATAGTTTTTCGCGCATCAAGATTTGATGACCCCGCTAAGCTGAAGGAATACCAGGATCTCCTTGCCGAAGGGCTTATCAGGCCCGGGCAGCTTGAAATCTACGTTATGAATGCAGACGGTTCAAACATCCGGCAGGTAACAAATAACGGTGCCGCAAACTTCGGGCCGTACTTCTTCCCCGATGGAAAAAGGATAATCTACTGCTCAAACCAGGATGACCCCAAAGGCAGAAATTTTGATCTGTATATGATAAACGTTGATGGTACAGGCAATGAAAGAATAACTTATAACGATACTTTTGACGGTTTCCCAATGTTCTCACTTCACGATGGCGGCAAAAAATTCGTGTTCTGCTCAAACCGCTTCAACGCTAAACAGGGCGAAACCAACGTTTTCATCTGCGATTGGGTAGAATAGGCATAATGTCAAATGTCAAAGGTCAAAGGTCAAATGTCAAATGTAAAACGTGATGCTACTAAGCAAATGTGCTGAACTGCAAAATGCGCAGAATGCCAAAATTCAAAATGAATACTTTTGAACAAATTCCCCTCTCGAGAGGGGTGGCTGGCTTTAGCCAGTCGGGGTGTGTAAAAACTAAATATTGATTTCCCGCGCAGTCTTTTTTGTCCCCGCAGAGTCTCTTCAAACAAGGACTCTGCGATAGCTCAATCACTGTGAAAATATAATGCTTTTCGTTGGAGTGCATTGACTAAGTCAATGCTTCGTCCGGAATCCGTAGGAGTTACAAATATATAGATTTTTTCACAGCGGAGTCTCTTCAAAGAAGGACTATGCGATTGCTCCATCACTGTGAAAATATAATGCTTTTCGTTGGAGTGCATTGACTGTGCTTGCCCGCCTCGGGCGTGGTCAATGCTCCATCCAGACTCCGCAGGAGTCAAAGATTCATAGATCTTCACAAGAATAATATTATATGACTCCGTAGGAGTCACATATTTATAGAATAGCAAACAAATGTGTATACGACTCCATCGGAGTCGCACATAAACTGCAGTAAATTGTTCATTATGTCAACATAGCTCCCCTGTTTTCTAAGTAAATCTGTAAATAGCCCCGTAGGGGTGGTATGTTTGTAGCACGCAGTAATAAAGTTTTTCAGAGCTCCGTAGGAGCGGCATAAAAATTCAAATGTTTCCAAATCCCGAAGGGATGACATTATTGTAACAAACCCGCAAAAAAAAATCAAAAAAAACCCGAAGGGTGATATAATAATATGAACACAAAAATTAAATTTCTATCCGCATCACTGCTGCTTATATTGTTTGCGGCATTTGTAAACCCATCGGGTAACGATCCGAAGATCACCGAAGGTGAAGTATCAGACCACATCAAATACCTATCCAGCGATGAGCTCGGCGGGCGTTTCCCCGGCACAGATGGGGATAAACTCACGGTTGATTACATCACAGGCGAATTCAAAGAATACGGTCTGAAGCCCGCCGGTGAAAAAGGTTACCTGCAGCCATTCGATTATATCAGCGAAATAAAACTCGGCACCGGCAACTATGTCGCCTTCGGCAACGGTGAAGTTCTTAAGGGCGCAGGTGATGAATTCACACCCGTTTACCTATCCTCAAACGGCTCCGCCTCCGGGAATATGATATTTGTGGGTTACGGCATTAACGCGCCGGAACTTAATTACAACGATTATGCCGGGCTTGATCTCAATGGCAAAATTGCCGTGATGCTGATGTTCTCACCAGGCTACAACAATCCCCATGATAACCCGTTCAGCAAGTATGAGCGCCTGCGCGTTAAATGCGCTGCCGCAAAAGAGCAGGGCGCTGCGGGTATAATTGTAATTAAAGGACCCGAAACAGGGGAGGAAGAACTCATAAAACTCAGAATGTCAGGTCCGGGTGAAAATATTGAGCTGCCAGTTATGAATCTGAAACGGGTTTACATCGAAACATTCTTAAAAGATAGAAAGCTCACACAGATCCAAAGAGAAATTGATAGCCTTAGGGTACCGCAGTCATTTGAATTGAACCAAACAGCGCAGATAAAAACTGATCTTAACAGAATTAAAGCTGAAACGAATAATGTTATCGGCATGATAGAAGGCAGCGATGCTGCCCTGAAAAATGAATATATCCTGATTGGCGCGCACATGGATCACTTAGGCGACGGCTTAAAATACGGTTCATTACACGATAGCCACATTGCCGAAATTCACAACGGCGCCGATGATAACGCCTCCGGCGTTGCAGGCATTTTGGAACTTGCCGAATATTACGCCGCCATCAAAAAGAAACTCAAACGCAGCATAATATTTATGACCTTCAGCGGCGAAGAAGCGGGATTGATCGGCTCTGCTTACTTCACAAAAAGCGACCTGATGAAAAAGTACAATATCGTTACAATGATAAATCTCGATATGGTAGGCAGGCTCACAGATAAAAAGCTTACCATTGGCGGTACAGGCACATCATCAATATGGCAGGGCTTGCTTGATTCATTAAACAAAACCTACAATTTTGCTGCAGCCTATAACAAAGATGGATTTGGTCCAAGTGACCATGCCAGCTTTTACGCGAAAGATATTCCCGTGTTATTTTTCTTTACCGGGCTGCATAAGGATTACCACAAGCCAAGCGATGATTGGGAACACATTAATTCCGCCGGCGAAGCTGAAATACTCAATATGGTCGCATCGATCGTAAACTACATAAACTCTCAGCCGGTAAAACCTGATTTCATCAAAGTTACCGAAGAGAAAAAGGAAACCAACATGGGCTTCCGTGTTACGCTGGGCGTTATACCTGATTATTCCAGCACCAAAGAGGGTCTGGAGCTATCGGGAGTAAAAGCCGGAGGTATTGCTGAAAAAGCGGGTCTGATGGCAGGGGATATCATCACAAAGCTCGGACAGTATGAAATAAAAAATATCTATGATTACACCGATGCGCTTACAAAATTCAAACCCGGCGAAGAAGCAGAAGTAACATATCTCCGCGGAACCGAAACCACAACCGTGAGGATCACCTTCGCAAAGTAGTATGGGAAATTCGCGTTTGCCTTGTTTCTAAGGCAAAAGCGGGCATCAAATCAGTATTATATTAAAGGAACGCCATCTCAGCGTTCCTTTTTTTTATGTCACGCCGTTTGTCATACCCCGCCCTCAGCAGTCATGCGCGCAGGCGGGTATCCAGATGATAATTATGAAATTTCGAAAATCTATGAAGTGCTATGTTCAAAAGAATGATAACTTCATTCACATTATTTAATAAATATATTATCCTTTACATCATAAAACCGCGAAGCGGTGAAATTATTGTAGATTGTTATCCAAAACGACTTTCAAAACCCCAAAGGGGTGACATTATAATTTCACCCCTTCGGGGTTCGTAAAATGTTTGATATTTCTATCTACAATAATATCATCCCTTCGGGATTATTTTAAGTCTTCAGTTAGATAATATCTTAACAAAGAAATTCTATACAACCAAAAAAAATGAAACACCGAAAAGCCGAAGTGACTCACATATCTGCCCGCAGCAGTCATGCGCGCCTTTTACAATCCCCCATGAAAAGTCGCAGAACTGGCTTTGACAGTGGGATTGGATTGATCTGGTACTCCGTTAATCTGAAATCTATAATAATACTTGAATCCCCGACAATTTTAATGGGGGATTTAATATAACCCAACAAAAAAGGAGCCCTTTAGCTCCTTTTTTTATTTACCTTTTTGCGTTCAAGAAATCCCGTAGGGATTTCGCAGTCCCGCCAAAGGCGGGATCACATTCATCGTTTACTTCAATATCTTTATCCCTGTCGCCATAATCCTGTACATCTTCTGTGGACCCACAACTAAATTCGGGTCAGTACCCGCTTCTTCGGCGAAGTGTTTTGCCTGGTCTTCGGTAATTTCCCTGATGCTGAAAACGCCTTCAACTACAGCAACCTTGCCTGTGATATCCATTTCCTTTGGCATAATGAACTTATGCATCGTTAATGCGCGGATATTATTCGTACCGTCGCTAATGACAGTCCAGCAGCCGCCTGTGCGGCATAACTCGCTCATGTTTCCTTTTAATACAACGGTCTTGCCCACAAACGCTGATGTATCAGCATAAATATCGCCAACGCTGATAACTTTAAGTTCACCGTTTATATCGGTGCCGTATAACGTGCCGTCCGGAAGCTCTTTAGCTTCGACCTTTTCATCATCTTTTTTATTTTCTTCGCCGCTCTGCGCACTCGCTGAAAGCGATGCGAAAAATAATACTAATGGCAGTAAATACTTTATAAATTTCATTGTGTAGAATTGATTTAGTTTAAGTGAATTTACAAAAATACTTATAATCCGCAAAATTTGGAATGTAAAAAAATGTCATAAGTTTAACCAATATCCCTAAGAGGTAGTTGGAAGGCACACCTATCAACCCTGCCCCTAAAGGGGGGCTGGGGTCACAATTATCAACCCTCCCCCTTTAAGGGGGGCTGGGGTCACAATTATCAACTCTCCCCCTTTAAGGGGGAGCCGGAGGGGGTCACAAAAATAGATTTCTACCTCACAAGAACCAACTATTCTATAGAACAAACATTACACCTGCAGTAAACAAAAACATTGCAGAGTTATCATAATGAATAGGACTTTTGATTTCTATAGATACGGCTTGTTTTTTGCTTAAGAAATAACCGGCTTTGAAACCAGCCATGAAATCAAAACCCAACCCGCCCTGGCCAATCAAGAGTGCACCGCCTGCCCCAATTGATAATATTAAGTTATCCTCTTCAAACCCAACTGATGGAATGAAATCAAATGACACGACAACTTTTCTGCTGAATTCAGGTTTGTAAATATCGATGCCTGTATTTAAAGAAACAAAACTGTTTAGTCTGTTTGTTAAAGTTCCTGATACTACATAAGATGTTTCATCCTGTCTACTTTCTGATAGTGAAAAAACTTTATATATACCTGCTCCTGTATAAAGCAAAGTTTTATGAGAACGCCATGAGTCTGTTATACTTTGTGAATTGAGAGATTCTAAGAGTAAGAATGCTAATAATATAACGGCTCTTGATCTCAAAAAAACACCACTCCAATCGTCGCAAACGGATTATGATAGAACTCATCATAATGCGATCTTCTTATCACCGGCATCTGAATGCCCGCTGAAAGCGAAACATACCTGTTGAATCTGTACAGGTAATTTACACCCACAAAAAATGCTATAATTGCAGTATTGTCATTCGGGGTGAACATACTCAATCCCGTATTAACACTGATGCTGTGTTGCTTTATAACCAAAGGCACTCCTGTAAATCCCACTGAAAAGTATGGCGCAGTATTTCCTATCTCATTATTCGTTTTCAAATTTCCGTAAGCCGCCCTCAAAAATATTCTTTTGTCATAAAGATTAACTTGACCGAAGATCCACCACCCATTATAAAAATATTTCTTCTCCTTTAGTGGTATGGCGGGACCGAATTCCATCCCAACCTGAAAGGGGAGATCCGATAACGAATTATTCCCCTTAAAATCAGCGGACTTGTTGAAACTTACTTCACTTTCCTGTGAATACACAGAAGTAAACAGACCGGCGAGAATAAAATACAATAACCCGGCAATTCTTGTTTTCATACTATTTACTTTATAAGTACCATTTTCCTGGTTTCAATATAATTCCCCTCTGGCGAGGGGTGTTCCGATTTATCGGAACGGGGTGTGTTAACTCAGATTCTGTAAAAATACACACCGCTTGGTATGTATGATGCATCATAGCCATAGGTAATCAATTTGTTAAAAATTGAAAACCTGCTGTAATTAAAGTATTACGAAAGCCGCCAAACGGATATCGTAAGCTTAACGATATTCCAAAATACTCAGTTGTTGAGTACATGTAGTTCAGTGCCGCAAAGCCGGATAAACCTCCTCCAATACCCCCGGAATCGGACGAATTCCACACGCCAAATACTGCTGAATGTAATGCTAAACTGCTGTGTTTTGTCTTCAAGAATTTATATCTCAAACCTGCTGAAGAATACGAAGTATTGGTTTTTAATTTACTTTCAAAGAACTGACCATACTCTAACAATAAGAATAGTTTCTTTGATGATAAATTAACACTGAAGTTTCCTATAATTCCCGGAGTCACAAGTTTCTGTTTCAGGTCATAGTTCAGTGCAAAACTAATCCCAAATCCAAACGGAAAATTCCGAAGGTTGTTATCTGCCCCTGAATAATATGATTTAAGTCTCAAAGTACTGCTGAAATTAATATTAGTAAGCGGATTTAAATTGATTCTCTCCTGGCCAAAGGATTCTACTGCATTTAGAGAATAAATACTTATGAGGATGTATATATGATATTTTAAGGATTTAAGGATCAAATTATAGAGTATTCATTTTTTCTTTGGGTTTATTGATCTAAAATAACAAACAATCGGTCACTTATCAAGCCGAATTTCCCCCATAAAAAAAGCCGCCCCAATTGAGACGGCTGTTAAGCATTAAAATTAATTAAATCTCACCCTGAGCTTATCGAAGGGTGTAGTATCCAGTCCAACATCCCTCGACAAGCTCGGGATGAAGAATTCTATCAGTGTAGACTATGTCGATTAATGATCTTGGTAACTAAAACCCTCTTATTCCACTGTTACGCTTTTAGCCAGATTTCTCGGCTGATCAACATTACAGCCGCGCAGTACTGCTAAGTGATACGCAAGCATCTGCAGCGGTATCGTTGTAAGTATCGGTGAAAGCATTTCCAGCGTGTGCGGTATCCTTATCACGTAATCGGAATATTCATCAATATGCCCGTCGGAATCAAAATCAGTGATAGTTATCACAACGCCTTTTCTTGCCTTTACTTCGCGGATATTTGAAATTACTTTTTCGTAAGTTGAATCCTTCGGCGCAATTACTATTACAGGCATGTTCTGGTCAATTAATGCGATCGGTCCGTGTTTCATCTCCGCTGCGGGGTAACCCTCAGCGTGGATGTACGAAATTTCTTTCAGCTTCAGTGCGCCTTCAAGCGCTACCGGGAAGTTATATCCTCTGCCCAGGTACAGCATGTGCTGACAGAACTTGAAGACTTTAGCAATTTCAAGTATCTTATTGTTTAACGCAAGTATTTCTTTTATCTTCTCAGGTATCCTGAGCAGTTCGTCGGTGATTTCTTTTATCTCATGCGCCGGCAGTGAATTCCTGTATTGCGCTATCATTAATGAAATTAACGCAAGTCCGGTTAACTGTGATGTAAACGCCTTTGTTGATGCAACACCAATTTCGGGTCCCGCGTGAGTGTAAACACCTGCGTGGGTTTCCCTTGCAATTGTGCTTCCAACAACGTTTACAATACCATATACATCAGCGCCCCGTGATTTAGCTTCCTTAAGCGCAGCAAGTGTATCAGCGGTTTCACCGCTCTGGCTGATAACGAACATTATATCGTTGGGGTAAATTACCGGGTTGCGGTAACGGAACTCAGACGCGTATTCAACCTCAACGGGTATCTTGCACATCTGTTCTATCATATACTCGCCAACCAAACCGGCATGCCATGCCGTTCCGCAGGCGGAAATAATTATTCTGGGCGCGAATTTTAATTTATCGGTAACGTTCATTAAGCCGCCAAGCTTAACCAGGCCGTTATCCTTTATTATTCTTCCGCGCATTGTGTTTGTTATTGAATCAGGCTGCTCGTTGATCTCCTTTAACATAAAGTGATCGTAGCCGCCTTTTTCTATCTCTTCAAGATCAAATGTGATTTCTTCAAGCTCGCGCTCAATGGTTTCATCGTGAATAGTTTTTATAACGAACTTATCACGGTTAACAATAACCATTTCGCCATCCATTAGATACAATACCTGGCGCGTATGCGGAACTATTGCCGCAGCATCTGAAGCTATTATAAACTCATCATCACCAACGCCCAGTACAAGAGGTGATCCTTTTCTTGCCGCAATGATCTTATCGGTTTCGAACTTTGAAAGTACGCACATGCCATAAGTACCGTCAACTTCAGCAAGTGTAAGCTGTACAGCTTTTTCAAAATCCATTACATTCTTGTAATGAGAGCGTATTAAATGCACAAGGCACTCAGTATCCGTATCGGTCATGAACTGGTAACCTTCGCGCTCAAGCCTTGTTTTCAGTACATTATAGTTTTCTATGATACCGTTGTGTATCACAACAATTTCATTGCCATCATCAAAGATAGGGTGCGCGTTGCGGTTGTTAGGTTCACCGTGTGTTGCCCATCTTGTATGCCCGAATCCTATATTGGCTGTATGATCATACCCGTTTGAGCCTAAAAGATTTTCAAGATCTGTGACCTTTCCCGCGGTTTTGCGAACCGCAATTTCATTATCAAACATCAGCGCAACCCCGGCAGAGTCGTATCCTCTGTATTCAAGCTTCTTCAATCCGCTAAGGATTATAGGAAGTGCCTGTTTATTACCTAAATACGCAACTATTCCACACATTAATTTTTTGTTTAAATGTTAAAAAATCCGATTTAATTACAGTAAACATAGTATAAAAGGTGTAGGTTAACAATACCACCTATACGTTACAAAAGCACCTTATGGTTTACAAAACCCACCATGGGTTACTATCTTATTAAATCCCAAGCAAATTTGAGCAATATTTTGCCCAGTTCAATAAAGGGGATAAGTAAAATCCCTGTAATATTGCCGTAAATAAAAGAATTAACAATATAATAAGGGATATCGTTTCCGTATTTTGTTTATTTTCAGGCACTTCACCCCGGAAAATTAACGCAATAAACCGGTAAATTACGAATAGAAATACCGCGCTTGAAAGCACGCCAACTGAGGTAAGCCATAAGTAAGGAGTATTAGTTAGTGTAAAGTAAAGCATCAACTTTCCTGTGAATCCGCCCGTTAACGGAAAGCCCGCAGATGACAACAGAAAAAATATAAATGCCGAAAATAAAAATTTATCACTCCGGCCTTTGCCTTTAAGATCATCCTTTTGTGTGATTTCGTATTTTTCCTTAAACAGCTTCAGACAAATTGTTAAACCAAGCGTATTGAGGGCAAACAATACAGCATTGAAAATAAATGCGGCGATACCCTCATGCGAAGCTGAGATGAGACCTAATAACAAATATCCCGCGGATGATATTGAAATGAAAGTTACTATTTTTTTCAGGTCATACTGCCACAGTATAATGAAGTTACCTGCAAGAATCGAAAATGCCGCAATTATCACAAGCATTAATTGCCAGTTTATACCCTGAATGAAAATAAGCCCTTCACTTCCCGTCTGAAAAGTGCCGCTATCATGAAGTATTGTAAAAATAAATCTGGCCGCCGCAAACAGCGAAGCCAGTAAATTGATAAGAATAAACTGAAGTAAGTGTTCTTTCTTTACTGAATTACTGAATGCCGCGAAGTTCAGGTTCAACGGTGCGAGCAGGGCGTTATAAAATATTCCCGCAAGTACCATAATAAAGCCAACAAGAAAAATCTGTATGTTAAACGGATTACCTGAAATGAATTTCGCTATTGCTGAATAATCACCAGACCCCGATACCCCATATATCAATGTTGCGCCATACAGCATTATGGCGGCGAAGACTCCGTTGAATATGTAATATTTAATTGCGGATTTGAGTTCATATCTGAAAATGAGCAGTAGGGGAATAACCATCACCTGCATTGAAACGAACAACACAAATATATTCGATGCGCTCACACTTAGCAGCGCGCCTATGAATGATACAGATGCAAGATTGAGGTCACCCTTATTACTTTTGCCGCGATAGAACACCAATGCTATTACAACCATGGATGTAGTTAATATCACGCGCGCTCCGTAACTAAAATGATCTGCCGAGAATGCTCCGCTGAAAAGATGTTGCGGCGCGAAGTACGCCTGCGCGTAACTGGATATAGCTGCTGCAATCACACCACCGGAAAAAACATAGTACGCGATCTTTTCAGTCAGTTGTTTACCGCTTGAAATATTTGCGGAGCTTAATACATTAAGAATAATTACCGCAAGAGAGAGTGTTATTTCAGGAAGAAAATTGAATAAAATATTAACTGTTTCCTGGTTCAATTATTTTATGTTTTTTGTACATAATTCCCGCGAAAGCGGGAATCTAATTGTGCATTTTGTTCTCATTACGAAAGGGAGCAAATCATAACATATAGATTGCAATGCTAAATAATACTTTTGTACCGCCAAACGACTGCGGTGGCAGTCAGGGACTTTCTCACCGTTACAATGTTACCATTACTAGAATCTAACTTAGCGCGCCTGACTGGAAACTGCAAAGCAGTTAACAGTCCTGACTTGCAACTGCGTAGCAGTTGAAAGTTCTACCAATTCCGCTGTAATCCTATTTGTACCGCCAAACGACTGCGGTGGCAGTCAGGGACTTTCTCACCGTTACAATGTTACCATTACTAGAATCTAACTTAGCGCGCTTGACTTGCAACTGCGTAGCAGTTGAAAGTTCTACCAATTCCGCTGTAATCCTATT